>ERZ773069.722-NODE-722-length-20800-cov-10.995372_pt1 | contig 20800 bp, 14 predicted proteins | sample MGYA00580619_ERZ773069 | MGnify/ENA primary metagenome ERZ773069 (study PRJEB29015, sample SAMEA2738007) | human oral metagenome | biome: human oral; feature: human-associated habitat; material: dental | place: China | collected 2108 ...
CTCTCTCTATTATCCCATTTTACTCCATATCTTGATTAACATGACTGCATTTTGGGAATTATGGGTACTATTGTTTTCTGGTAATTAATAACTATAAAAAGTCGGATTTTATTCCGACTTTTTTGATATGGGACAGGTTAAAATTAGGGCTTTACATCAATCTGTTTTGACTTAAAAATGGTATAATATAGAGTAATGAAAAATTCCAACGAGGCTGAGATGAAATTACTTTATACTGATATTCGGACTTCTTTGACAGAAATCCTGACCAAGGAGGCTCAAGGACTGGTTGCCCAAGGCAAACGAGTCTTTTATATTGCCCCTAACTCTCTTTCTTTTGAAAAGGAACGCGCCGTGCTGGAGTGCTTGAGTCATCAGGCTTCTTTTGCGATCACGGTCACGCGCTTCGCCCAAATGGCTCGTTATCTGGTCTTAAATGATGTTTCTGAGAGGTCTAGTCTCGATGATATCGGTCTTGGTATGGCTTTCTATAAATGTCTGTCTGAGATAGACCCTAAGGACTTACGGGTTTACGGGGCTATTAAGCAAGATCCACAATTCATCCAGCAACTGATTGAGATTTATCATGAAATGACAACGGCAAAGATGAGTTTTTTGGACTTGGAAAGTTTGACAGATGCTGATAAACGCTCTGATTTACTCTTGATTTTTGAAAAGGTAACAGCTTATTTAAATCAAGGTCAAGTTTCACAGGGAAGTCCATTATCCTATCTGATTGATGCTATCGAAGAAAACAAGGTAAGTAGTGATTTTAACAAGATTGCCTTAGTCATTGATGGTTTTACCCGATTTTCTGCAGAAGAGGAACACCTAGTGGATTTGCTTCATCGTAAGGGTGTTGAGATTATTATAGGAGTATATGCGACTAAGAAAGCCTATAATAGCCCTTTTAGTGAAGGTAATCTCTATCAAGCCAGTGTTGAATTTCTACGTCATTTGGCTTTTAAATATCAGACCAAGGCAGAAGATGCATGTCAAGAACATGAAAAACTTGATGCCTTTGCCAAGGCCTCAAAATTACTGGAAAGTGCTTATGATTATTCTGAAATTAGCTTAGACGTGAATGACGAAGATAGAAAGAACTTGCAAATCTGGTCTTGTCTGACACAAAAAGAAGAGCTGGAGCTAGTTGCTCGTAGTATTCGCCAAAAATTGCACCAAAACCCAGAACTAAGCTACAAAAATTTTCGTATCTTACTCGGAGACGTAGAGTCTTATAAACTGTCCTTGCAAACAATTTTTAATCAATATCAGATTCCTTTCTATCTGGGGAGAAGCGAGTCTATGGCTCATCATCCTTTGACTCAATTTGTAGAATCTGTGGGACGTCTCAAACGCTACTATTTCCGTCAAGAAGATTTGATTAATCTCCTACGCACTGGATTGTATACCGACCTTAGTCAAGAGGAAATTGATAGATTTGAACAATATATCCGCTATTTAGGTATTGATGGTCTTTCTAATTTTAAACAAGAATTTACAAAAAATCATCATGGAAAATTTGACTTAGAGAAATTAAACGAACTTCGTTTCCGTGTTCTAAATCCACTAGAAACGTTATTATCCAGTCGTAAGCAAAAGACTGAAAATATCCTTACAAAATGGATGAACTTTTTGAAGGATTCCTTTGTGACTAAGCAACTGCAAATTTTATCTGAAACAATGGAAGCGGCAGAACAAGAAAGACAAGAGGAGGTCTGGAAAGCATTTTGCCACGTAATGGAGCAATTTGTGACCGTATTTGAGGGGACTCAGGTTGCTTTAGATGATTTCTTAGCTCTTCTTCATTCAGGAATGTCCTTGTCAAATTATCGTACAATCCCAGCAACGGTAGATACGGTTCTGGTACAAAGTTATGATTTGATTTCGCCTTTGACTTCTGATTACATCTATGCACTTGGCTTAACTCAAGATCACTTGCCAAAAATTGCTCAAAACACCAGTTTGTTGAGTGATGAAGAAAGAGAAGTTTTAAACCAAGGAACTGAAGATGGCTCTCAATTATTGATTGCTAGCCATGAAAATCTTAAGAAGAATCGCTATACCATGCTTTCTTTGGTAAATTCTGCCAAGAAGCAATTAGTCTTATCAGCGCCAAGTTTACTCAATGAAAATGAGAGTAAAGAGTCGGTATATCTGAAAGAATTACAAGGCTTTGGTTTTAGCCAGATTGAAAAGAGAATTGACCGAAAAAACCTAACAAAGGATGATATTGGTTCTTATCACAGTCTTTTGTCTAGTCTTGTTGCCTATCATCAGCAGGGGGAGACTGATACAAGTGACACAGACCTAACCTTTGTCAAGGTTCTAGCTCGTGTCATGGGGAAAAAATTAGAAGATCAAGGTCTTGATAATCCTGTCCTACCGACAAGTCCAAAAAGTAAGACCTTAGCTACTGAAACTTTGGAAGCCTTGTATCCTCAAGATCAAGATTTCTATCTATCAACTTCGGGATTGACAGAGTTTTATCGAAACGAATACAGTTATTTCCTTCGATATGTCTTAGGCTTGCAGGAAGAATTGCGACTGCGACCTGATGCTCGAAGCCATGGGAATTTCTTGCATCGTATTTTTGAACGCGCTATGAAACTTCCTGTTGATACACCTTTTGACCGACGTTTAGAACAAGCAATCTCTGAAACCAGTCAAGAGCGAGAATTTCAAGCCATTTATCAAGAAAGTTTGGAAGCCCAATTAACCAAGGAAGTTCTTTTGGATGTAGCACGCGCTACTGGACACATTCTGCGTCATAATACTGAAATTGAAACCATTCAGGAAGAGGCCGTCTTTGGTGGTAAGGAACAAGCTTTTGTTCAGTTAGAAAACGGCAGAAATGTCTATGTCCGTGGTAAAGTTGACCGTATCGACCGCTTAAAAACCAGTGATGCGATTGGTGTTGTCGATTACAAATCTTCTCTAACTCAGTTTAACTTCCCTCTCTTTTATAACGGCCTTAATTCACAATTACCAACCTATCTAGCTGCTCTTAAGAAAGAAGGAAATACCGACTTCTTTGGTGCTATGTATTTAGAGATGGCTGAGCCAGTTCAGTCCTTACAATCTGTCAAAACTCTTTCAAAGGCAGTAACAGAAACCAATAAGACTATGAAATACCAAGGCCTCTTTCTTGAAAAAGAGATAAAAAACCTTGGAGAATTTTACAATAAAAATAAGACTTATCAGTTGTCAGATGAGGAATTCCAGTTGTTATTGGATTATAATGCCCTTCTCTACAAAAAAGCGGCAGAGAAGATTTTATCTGGTGAATTTGCGATCAACCCTTATACAGAAAACGGTAGAAGCATTGCCCCCTATGTTCAACAATATCAAGCTATTACAGGTTTTGAAGCCAATTATCATTTAGGTCAGGCGAGATTGTTAGAGAAAGTTGCCAAGAGCAATGCCAAGGAAACTTGGTTTAATAAAATCAGAGAGGAGTTGGAGCGATGAAATTTTTAACCCAAGAAGAGATTGCAGCCTTGCAAGTAGCAGAAGCTCAGTCTAACAAGAAACCTAAGAAAACAGCTGAACAAATTCAAGCTATTTATAGCTCTGGTCAAAATATTCTGGTCTCAGCTTCAGCTGGTTCAGGGAAAACCTTTGTCATGGCTGAACGGATTCTTGACCAACTAGCGCGTGGTGTAGAAATTCTCCAACTCTTTATCTCTACCTTTACCGTTAAGGCAGCAACCGAGTTAAAAGAACGCTTGGAGAAGAAAATCAGCCAACAAATCCAAGAGACTCAAGATTTGGAGCTTAAAAAGCATCTTGGAAGACAATTAGCTGATTTACCCAATGCTGCGATCGGGACCATGGACTCTTTTACCCAGAAATTCCTGACCAAGCACGGTTATCTCCTTGACCTCTCTCCAAACTTTCGCATTCTTGAGAATGAAAGTGAGCAACTTATCTTAAAAAATGATGTTTTTCGACAAGTTTTCGAAAGTCACTACCAAAGTAAGGAACAAGAACAGTTTAGTCAGCTGGTCAAGAACTTTGCGGGTAAAAGCAAGGATGCGCGTGGTTTGCGTAAACAGGTCTACATGATTTATGACTTTTTGAAATCTACAAGTAATCCTCAGGCTTGGCTAGAAACTTCTTTTCTAAAAGGCTTTGAAGAGGCTGATTTTACAGTTTCCAAAGAAAAACTCGCAGATGCTATAAAAGAAAAACTTTGGGATTTAGAAAGTTTCTTCCGTTACCACTTAGAGAATGATGCCAAGGAATTTGGAAAAGCAGCCTACTTAGAATCTGTCCAACAAGTTCTTGATGAAATCAGCTCTATAACTCTCGAATCTACTTTTGAACAATACCAAAAAGTGCTAGAACGAGTTGTTAGTATCTCTAAGGATAAGGGAGGTCGTGCTCTTACAAATGCCAGTCGTAAAGCCAAACTGCAAGACTTGAAAGAAGTCTACAACCAAGAGAGAAAAGACAAGTTTGAAAAGCTGAACGCATTAAATGACCAAATTACTTTATTGAAATTCCAGGAAAAATATCATCAAGAGTCTTGGAACTTGGCAAAGATATTCCAAGTTTTCATGAGAGATTTTGTTGTAGCTTATCGACAACGTAAGCGTGAAGAAAATGCCTTTGAATTTGCGGATATTAGTCACTATACGATTGAAATTTTAGAAAACTTCCCTCAGGTTCGACAAGAATATCAGGAACGCTTCCACGAAGTCATGGTCGATGAGTACCAAGATACCAACCATATCCAGGAAAGAATGTTGGAGCTTCTCTCTAACGGGCATAACCGTTTTATGGTAGGAGATATTAAGCAGTCTATTTATCGTTTCAGACAAGCAGACCCACAGATTTTCAATGAAAAATTTCATAGCTTTGCTCAAGATGGCAAAGAAGGTCAGTTAATTCTGCTTAAAGAAAATTTCCGTAGTAGTTCAGAAGTTCTTGATGCTACTAATGACGTCTTTAAGCATCTCATGGATGAGGAAGTTGGAGAGATATCTTATGACGGCATGCATCAACTTGTTTTCGGAAATACTGATATTCAAGCAAATCCTGAAAACAAGGCAGAAGTTCTTTTGTATGATAAGGATGTTGATGGTGATTCTAAGGAAGACGAAGAGTTTTCGTCCAACAAACTGACTGGTGAAATGCGAATGGTCATTAAGGAGATATTGCATCTCCACAATGATAAAGGTGTGCCCTTCAAGGACATTGCTCTTTTGACTGCAAGCAGAAGTCGCAATGACCAGGTTATACTTGCCTTGTCTGAGTATGGGATTCCAGTCAAGACAGATGGTGCTCAAAGCAACTATTTACAGTCTTTAGAAGTTCAAGTCATGTTAGATACCCTTCGTGTCATCCATAACCGTCTTCAAGATTTTGCTTTAGTTGCTTTAATGAAGTCTCCGATGTTTAGCTTTGATGAAGATGAATTGGCTCGTCTAGCTCTTCAAAATTCTGAGGATAAGGTTCAAGAGAACTTTTATGAAAAACTAGTCAATGCTCAAACAAAAACTAGTATCCACAAGGATTTAATAAAATCTGAACTCCATAAAAAGCTTAACATTTTCTTGGAAACTATTAATTCTTGGCGTTTGTTCTCAAAAACTCATTCGCTTTATGACCTTATTTGGAAAATCTATAGCGAACGTTTCTACTATGATTATGTTGGTGCTTTACCAAATGGTCAGGCTAGACAGGCCAATCTCTATGCACTAGCACTACGAGCTGACCAGTTTGAAAAGAGTAATTTTAAAGGCTTATCACGTTTCATAACCATGATTGATCAAGTCTTGGAAGCCAAGCACGACCTTGCCAGCGTCACTGTAGCTCCACCTAAGGATGCTGTGGAGCTTATGAGTATTCATAAGAGTAAGGGGCTTGAGTTCCCATATGTCTTTATTCTCAATATTGATCAGCAATTTAACAAGCAAGATTCCATGTCTGAAGTTATCCTAAGTCGTAAAAATGGCCTTGGTCTTAAGTACGTAGCTAGAGTAGCTACAAATGCAAAAGAGGAATATGTCCCATCTACGATTAAGTTATCGATTCCAAGCTTGACTTATAGTCAAAATGAGGAGGAGCTCCAATTAGCAAGCTATTCTGAGTTGATGCGTTTACTGTATGTAGCCATGACTCGTGCTGAGAAAAAACTTTATCTAGTCGGAAAAGGTTCTCGAGAGAAGATGGAGTCTAAAGAATACCCGACAAATGGGCAAGGTCTTTTGACTCGTGAAACTAGACTTGACGCTCAAAATTTCCAGGATTGGATTTGGGCAATCTATCAGGCATTTTCTAAAGAAGAGTTACATTTTAGTGTGCGCTTTGAAGGTGAAGAACAACTGACAGAAGAAGCTATCGGTAAATTGGAAACTAAAAGCCAGCTCCAAGATCTTTCTCAGGCAAGCAACCGTCAATCTGATACCATTAAGGAAGCTTTACAAATGCTGAAAGAAGTGGAAGTCTATAATGAAATCCACAGAGCGGCGATCAATCTTCCGAGTGTTCAGACCCCAAGCCAGATTAAGAAGTTTTATGAACCAGTCATGGATATGGAAGGTGTAGTGGTAGCTGGTCGATCTAAACCAAAAGAAACTATTATTCATTTTGAACTTCCAGACTTCTCCAAGACAGAAAAAGTTACTGGAGCTGAAATTGGTAGTGCCACCCATGAACTCATGCAACGAATAAACCTCGCTCAGAAACCTACTTTGGAAACCTTTACAGAAGCCTTGGAGCAAGTTCAGGCAACTTCAGCTGTTAAAGATAAAGTTAATCTAGAAAAAATTTTGTCCTTCTTTGATACAGCTCTTGGTCAAGAGATTCTAAAAAATCAAGATAAACTTTATCGAGAACAACCCTTCTCTATGTTAAAAAGAGATGCTAAGAGTCAGGAAGACTTTGTTGTCCGTGGAATTTTAGATGGTTATCTCCTTTACGATGATAAGATTGTTCTATTTGACTATAAAACAGTCCGTTACGAGTATGCAAGTCAACTTGTTGAACGTTATCGAGGACAATTAGATCTCTATGCAGAGGCTCTATCTCGCTCTTATCAAATAGAAACAGTTGAGAAATATTTGATTCTACTTGGTAAAGACCAAGTAGAAGTCGTTAAACTCTAAAAAGAAAGGAGACATCATGTCCATTCCTGTTAGAAAAAACTTATATGATGCAGTTTTAGAGGCATCTAAAGCTGATACTTGGGAACAAGCTACCAAAGAATGGAGTGAAGTTTCCTTGATTTTTAATGGAATCGGTCGAAGCAATTGTGTCTGCGGTAATGCTATTAAGTATGCTTATGAACTTTTTAACGGAGTTACTGGCAAACGTCTCTTTCCCATTGGGAGTGACTGTGTGCGTCATTTCCAAAGAATTAGCCTAGATCAACAGCTAGAAGAGGAGGAAAAACTTCTCAGAAAGCTTGAAAATCTAACCAGGAAGGCCCAGAAAAAAGAAGCCATTCGAGTTAATAAAACAGATTTTGATGAGCGACTGATCAACTGGCTATGGGAAAAGGGAGCTTTTAAGTCAAATCGAGGTAATCAATTCTCACCAGAAAAGGATTATCAACTCTTTTTGGAGGTATTTCAAGGTGGAAGTTGGACTAAGGCAGAGCCTTTGAAGAAAGCTCGTATGGAAGAAGTCCTTGAGAAATTTATCAAACCCTTTCTACTCGGAAAATCTGACGATCAACTCTATCTAGTTAAACTAGGAAAAGAAAAAATTGACTATGAGCAAGAACTTCGCATCAAAGCTGAAAAGGAACGAAAGAAGCGAGACAAGATTGCAAAACAATATGCAGATAACCTGGTTCTAGCAATGGGACCAGCTGAACGTGCCTATCAAGATTACTTTGGACTGAGCGAAACCCTGACTCTAGAAGAACGCCAGTGGGAAAAGATTCTCTTCGGTAAAAATCGGACAGAACGTTCTATAAAATCAAAACAGTATCAAAGAGAACTCGAAAAGGATCAACGTATTGCTAGTCAAGATCCCCTTGAAAGAAAACAAAAGCAAGTATGGTTGTTAAACTCTTATTTTCAAGATATTCCAGAAGAAAAAGCTCGCTTTTCTCGACTTTTAACCATGTATCGAAAAACTGGAGAAATCCCATTTTCAACTGACTATCTCTCTAACACTTTGTTTGACTTTTTCTACAAAATGAAGGCTTTTGAGTTTGAAATAGCACCTGATCAGGTACGTGATTTTCTAAAGGAATGTTTAGATGCGGAAAACCTATCGTCCGCTCAAAAATCTTGGATAGAAGGCATTTTAACCAACTGCATCAAACCTTTTTTAGAAAGAATGATAGTATAGCAGTAGTTTTCGTTCTGCATGGAGAGACTCATTATTGTAAAAATTATGTCTTAAAGCATAATTACATAATTTATTTTATGTATAAACACAAAATGTTTGTATAAACATTAAAAAAATAGAAAGAAACTATGTCAAAAGAAATCGATATCGAATATTATCACCAACTAGCCTTGCAAAAGCAAAAAGAGCATCGTAAATTTCTTGGAAATCTGAAAAAGAAAGCACCTAAAAATTTGGATAAAATTGCCCTTGAAATTCATCAAGAAGTTTTTACTGAAATTGATTGTACAGCCTGCGCTAACTGTTGCAAGAGTCTTGGTCCAGACTTCAAAGAAGCAGATATCACACGTATCGCAAAATACTTTAAAATGAAATTGCCAGCCTTTGAAGCTGAGTTTTTGCAAGTAGATGAAGACGGTGATAAAGTCTTTAAGTCAATGCCTTGTCCCTTTTTAGGAGGAGATAATCTTTGTTCAATCTACGATGTCCGTCCCAAAGCCTGTCGTGAATTTCCACATACTGACCGTAAGAAGATTTACCAAATCAATAATCTTACTATTAAAAATACTCTAACCTGTCCCGCAGCCTATCTCTTCGTTGAAAAATTAAGAGATAAAACCGAATGAAGGAGTCTTTATTAGGTAATTGTTTGCTAACTAAGGCGTTTATATAGTATAATTTATGTGAAAGTAATATCAATGAATAGGATTTTGTTTATGCATGATCCCTTTCATATAAGGAGAAAAAGTGTATGAAAAAACTCACTAAATTTGGCATCATTACAATGTCTGTCTTTGCTCTAAATTTGGTTTCTCAGTCAGTAGTTCAAGCTGAAGAAACTAATAGCGAACCAGCAAATGTTTCAGTGACACTAGGTATTACTAATTCAACTGATGCTGAGAACACTTCTTCAGTAGACAATATGGTTGCACCAGTCCCTACTAGTGACACCTCACTAAAATCAGACGAAGAGGATGCCAATGCTTCCTCACATAAAACTGAAGAAATCTCAACTAATAGCGAAGGTACAACTGTCGGGAAAGAAGGTTCAACTTGCCCTCCTGGGACTTCAACAGGCTCTGTCTCAGGCGCTAGTTGCGAACCAGATGGTAGCAATATCATTGATGAAGGTGGTTACGTCAATGTTGAAGGACTTCCAGCACATTTTAGTGAAGATGGTAAAAGTGTAGTCTATAATTACACTGTAGCCTTCAAAGGAATGCACTCAAGTGATGAAGGTCAAACTGTTCGCGATATTCGTATCCGTATTCCTGAGATTTCAGGTGCAAAAGCTGATTTCACTTTGATTGGAACTCGTGATGCTAATGGAAATCCTGTAGATGTTAATGTTCCAATGAAAGAGCGTTCGTATAATGAATATCGTGAGTCTACTGATGAAGGGGAGATTGTTCCAACTTCAGAAGAACTAGCAGCTGGTAAGAAACCTTCCGTTGTTAATATGAAGGAATATGAAGATTCTGCCTTTGATCCAGACTATTATGGCTATTATGAAGCTTATAATGATAGAGTTAGTACATATGCTGTTAGTTCAAAAACATTGAGATCAACAGCTCTTCGAGTATCTGTGACCGTACCCTTGGAGGAAGCTAAGAAGATCAAGTACTTACCAATCGACGTGAGATTTGCTTGGAAATGTTCTCAAGAAGGTGGGATTGGTTCATATGAAGAAGGTTGCCAAAGTCTAGAAGAATATCATCAAATTCAACCATATTATCAAGACAGCAATGGGAAATTGACTTATGGTGCCCTAGCTAATCCAAGTTTAGTAGATGATACTTATGTTCAGAATGACCATCTAATTAGGTCAGTTTCAAACCAAAATACTCATATCACACCAAATAACGGTGATTGGAGAACTATTCCTCATGATGTTAATATTAATCCTGAGACCTTCTTTAATTATGTTAAAATTTTTACTTTGAAAGCCAATCCTGCTGTTAAATACTATGCTTCAGAATTTGAAGATATGGCTGACCAGGATGTTTCTACGCTTCACTATGGAGATGTAGTGGTGGATTATGTGATCAAAGGAACAAATCAATCTATCAAGGAAACTTATAAAGACACACCATTAACTTCTATTTATGGATCTGATGGAAATCTTGTGACCTATAATGCTGCTGAAAACGCAGATGAGCGTCCGTCTTCTATCACTGTAGATGATAAAAAATACAATCTAGTTGGTGTTTCTTCAACATCTGCACCTGAAACAGGTCAGTTAAAAGAAGGAACAACTCATGTTATTTATGAGTATGAGAATGAGACAGATCCAGAACCAACCCCAAATCCAGAGCCAACTCCAGATCCAGAACCAACCCCAGATCCAGAACCAACCCCAGATCCAGAACCAACCCCAGATCCAAAGCCAACTCCAGATCCAAAACCAACACCAGATCCAAAGCCAACTCCAAATTCGGTTCAACCAGAAAATGTTCAATCTACTGAGCAAAAATCAGCTCCAGAAAAAGCTCAGTTACCAAATACAGGAACTTCTGATTCGCCATTAGCTATGAATCTTCTTGCTATTTTAGCTGGAATCTTTGGTATTTCACTTTTCAAAAGAAGTAAAAAATCAGAGAACTAAGTAAATAGTTTTAAAAAAAGTCATCCAAATTGGATGGCTTTTTAGTGTAGTCTCCAATATTTCTATAGTTAGAGTCTGTACCAAACAGATTTCATTTTTTGAAATTTGTATATTTATTTTTATCTGAAAATTCAAACCATATTTCTTATTAAGCGATATGTCTTTTCTTAAGCTTAAAGTTTTTTTAAACCTTATCTTAAAGAAAACTGATATAAGGTATTTTTAAGCGATGTTCTGTATAGTTATACCATCATCAAAGAAAGAGGTATCGATATGAACTACATAGTCATTCCAGCTTATCAACCAGATAATAAACTTATCAAACTCATCGAAAAAATTCACGAAAAGAGTGATTTTCATATCTTAGTCATAGACGACGGCAGTTCATCAGAGTGCCAAAAAATCTTTGACAAAGCAGAACAATATGCAACTGTCATCTGTCACCAAGTGAACCAAGGTAAAGGCCAGGCTCTAAAAACAGCCTTTACTTATATCCAAGAACAAAACATTTATGGTACGGTTGTCACAGCAGATGCGGATGGCCAGCACAAGGTATGGGATATTTTCCGCACGGCTAATAAAGCTTCCGAAAATCCAAACAAACTAATCTTAGGTGTACGTGCCTTTTCTGGAAAAGTTCCCCTTCGTAGCCGTTTTGGTAACAGCTTAACCAAAGCTCTCTTTAAGCTTCAAACAGGAGTAGGAGTAACAGATACGCAGACAGGTCTTCGTGCTTTTACTACAAACTTGATACCGTTTATGCTTAAGATTGAAGGCCAACGTTACGAATATGAAATGAATATGTTGCTCGAAGCAACGAAAGAATACGAGATTTTAGAAGTTCCTATTGAAACTGTCTATATTAATGACAATGAGGCTTCACACTTCCGCCCAATCCAAGACGGGCTCATGATCTATAAAAATATCTTTAAATTTGCCTTATCATCTCTCAGTAGCTTTGTTGTAGACTATATCGTTTACGCCCTAGCAATTTTGATTTTGCCGACAGTTCCGACGAGTCTACGAATTTTTCTAGCGAACGGAGTAGCTCGTGTAACTAGCTCTATTTTCAACTATTCTACAAATAAAAAACTAGTCTTTAAAAATGACGATAGCCTTGTGAAAACAGGGATGGGATACTTTGGTCTAGCAGTCGGACTCTTTGTCTTAGATACGCTACTGATTCGTCTCTTCTTTACAGTCTTTGGTATCAACCTTCTGATCGACAAAGTTATCGTCGGCATCCTTCTCTTCGCTGTCTCTTGGACAGTGCAGAAGAAATTGATCTTTAAGGAAAGGACATCAACTGTATTATGAAATTTTTAAAGAAACGCTATGCTTACGCCTCAGTTCTTGGCCTACTCTTGACAGGATCCTTTAGTTACTCAATGCTAAAGACCTTTGTCCTCGCTGAAACTATCTCGACAGTTGTCACAACTAGCACAAGTTCCAATGCTGCAGCAGCAAGTCAAGCTGCTAAAACAGCTACTGTCACTGACTCTAGTTATAAAGATGACAATATTACCGTCAATTTGTCTGAAACGACGGTCAATAATACACAAGTCTACGTTGCTGATATTAGTCTGAGCTCATCAGATTATCTGAAAACTGCCTTTGCTCAAAATGCTTATGGAACTAACGTAACTGCAAAAACTTCTGTAACCGCAGCTGACAACAATGCCATTTTAGCGGTAAACGGGGACTACTATGGTGCCAACTCTTCGGGTTATGTTATCCGTAATGGCGTTGTCTATCGTGATACTGTTCGTGAAAATTCTAATAATGGTGATTTAGCTATTTATAAAGACGGCTCTTTCAAGGTTATTTACGAAGATCAGATCTCAGCTGAGCAATTAGTAAATGACGGTGTCGTCAATCTCTTGGCTTTTGGACCAGCCTTGGTCGAAAATGGTGAAATTGCAGTTGATACCAATACAGAAGTAGGACAAGCAATGGCTTCAAATCCTCGTACAGCTATTGGTATTATCGATGAAAACCACTATATCATCGTTGTTTCAGATGGACGTACATCAGAAAGTGAAGGTCTCTCTCTTTATCAGCTAGCTGAAGTCATGAAATCTTATGGTGCAAAGACTGCCTACAATCTTGATGGCGGTGGATCATCTACACTTTACTTCAACGGTCAGGTTATCAATAAACCAACGACTGGTGGAAACAAAATTTCAGAAAGGGCGGTGAGTGACATTGTCTACATCGGTTACTAATTTTGGCAAAAAACGGTTTAAAAAAACAGTCATTTCTTATACACTAATCACTATTTTCTTCTTTGCATTTTCTAGAATTTATGAAGCTTTTAGTTTTGGAGAAACTTCTGTTCATATGCACTATTTATTTGCAGCACCTCTTGTAGGGGGGATTCTACTAGCAATCTTTCTCAAGGTTCTCCCTCATTTCTCTCGTATTAGTCTAAATCTATGGAATTCGGCAGTAGCGATTATTACAGCGGGTACACTTTTCCGAGGAGTTGTCAATCTTTCAGGACGCTCTACAACCTTGGATAAACCCTACTGGTATGTTGGGATTGGTTTTGCAATACTAGCGATCGTCACTATTTTTATCAATCCAAACCTTTGGAAGAATTCTACTAAAGCAACCAAAACAAATCGCAAAGAAGTCTATGGTCAGGCATAATGTTATAAAAAAGTAGTCGTTCAGCTGATGTTCGACTACTTTTTATTGACTTTTATTTCTAAAATATTTTAAAAATATTACAAGTTCTTTTCTTCTGAAAGATACTACTTTTATATTTAACAGAATATTGTATAATAAAGTGGATAATTACTGTTTTTTACACAATATATAGAAACATCAAATACAAAATCTACGTATTCGTAAGGAGAAAAGAATGAAAAAAATATTGCTGGCAAGTACGGTTGCTCTCTCTATGGCAGGTTTTGCAAAAACGACCGTCTATGCCGAGGATTCTCAAGCTACCAATAATGTTCAATCATCAGAAAAGATTGCTACGAATACAGTAAGCAATGAAAAGAAAAATCAAAGCGAAGCTGAAAAAGCAACTTCTCAAACTCCAGAGACCAAAGAACAACCTTCAAAAGAAGCAGTGGTAGAAGTAGTTAACAAAGAAGGTTGGCAAAAAGAAAATAACCAATGGCGTTATTATGAGAATAATCAACCAGTTTCGAATTGGAAAAAAATAGCTGGTGTTTGGTACTATTTTAATCAAGATGGTATCATGCTTAGTAATACTATCTTTAATGATTACCTATTGAATAATAGCGGTGCTTTGACAGAATCTTCTTGGGTAAAAATTGACAACCAGTGGTATTATTCCACTGAGGACGGGAAAGTTACTCGTAATAATTGGAAAAAGATAGCTGGAGTTTGGTATCGATTCGATGAAAATGGTATCATGATCAGTAATGCTGTTTACGATAACTATCTATTCAAATCAAGTGGAGCCTTAGCTGAAAATAGCTGGATAAAAATTGCTGATAAATGGTATTATGGGAATCAAGAAGGTAAAATCAATCGTGACAAGTGGGCAAAGATTGATGGCCTATGGTATCGATTTGATGAATCTGGTGTCATGCTAAGTGCTACTATTTATAAAGACTATCTTCTCAAGACTAGTGGAGCTATGGCAGAAAATGCCTGGGCAAAACTCGAAGATAAGTGGTATTATGCTACAGCATCAGGAAAAATTATTCACGATAAGTGGGAGAAAATCAGCGGTTCATGGTACTATTTTAATAAAGACGGTGTCATGTTAAGTAGCCAATGGAAAGAAAAATACTATCTAAAAGATAGTGGCGCCATGGCTAAAAGCGAATGGATTTTCGATGAAAAATACAAGAGTTGGTTCTACCTCAAGTCGGACGGTACCTATGCTGAAAATCAATGGGTAGGTTCTTACTATCTCAAATCTTTTGGTTATATGGCCAAAAATGAATGGATTTTCGATAAGGACTACAACGCTTGGTATTATCTAAAGGAAGATGGAGTCTATGTAACTGGTAACTTCACCATTAATGGAAAAGACTATACTTTTCAAAGCAACGGAAAATGGATTTCGGATACAGCGGCATATTATAAAGTAAAACCAATTACAGCAAATGTATATAGTGCTTCTGGTGAGAAACTTAGCTATATTTCGCAAGGAAGTATTGTAGCGATTGATGGAGCTGAAGCCAAAGACGGTCGACTTCCGGTCAAAATTTCAGGCCTTTCAGGATATATGAACAAGAGTGATCTTGTAGCAGTCAGCTCAGATAGTGACTTCATTCCTCACTATGCCACTGACGGTAATTATCTTTACCATGAGTTATCACCTTACGCAAGTATTCGTGTAGCACCTCATAGCTCATCAATGGCAATTGGTAAAAAATACTATTCAGCTGATGGCAAGAACTTTGAGAACTTTACAGTTGAAAATCCTTTCTTATTTAGAGATTTAAGAAAACCAACCAATTACACAGCTGAAGAATTAGATAAAGTCTATTCTCTTATGAATATCAAAGGAAGTCGTCTGGCAGGTAAGGGAGCAATCTTTAAAGAAGCTGAAGAACGTTATCAGATCAACGCTCTCTATCTAATCGCCCATAGTGCCATAGAGAGTTCATGGGGACGTAGCCAAATTGCTAAGGATAAAAACAACTTCTTTGGTATCGCTGCTTATGATACAACACCATATGATTCAGCAAAAAGCTTTGACGATGTTGATAAGGGTATCTTAGGTGCAGCCAAGTGGATCCGCGAAAATTACATCGATAATGGCAGAACATACCTTGGAAATAAAGCGTCAGGGATGAATGTTCTTTATGCATCGGATCCATACTGGGGAGAAAAAATTGCAAGTATCATGATGAGAATCAATAGTCAGCTAGGTGAAAAAGATTAAAAATCATTAAAATCGATAACGACTGCAAAGTGGTTATCGATTTTGCTTATCAAGAGAAACTTGAGAAATGAACTTTATGAAGCAGAATTTTGAGAATACAAATAAAAGAGGAATTGATTTACGTGATTCAGGGATTGATGCATACGCTTATGATTATTCAGTAATCCCAGACTTACTTGATAATCTCAAAGCCAATAATCAAATTATACTAGGTGGGGATGTTTTTTGCTACAAGAATGGCCAATTGAAACATACTTATGATCATTGGTATTACGAGAATCAAGATCCAACCATTGATAGCAGTAAATCCATTTTTCAAACAGAAAAATAGATCAGCAACTATGTTAAAGATCATGGTGAACACTGTTATTTTTCAATTGTTTTAGACAATGAGGAATTTAATTTGTGACTGATTGACTTAGAAAACATTTTACAATCGGCATTGAATCAAGCGTCAAATATGAGAAATCATGTTATAATAAAAGATAGTGATTTATTTTTAGAAAAAGGATATCTATTTAATTTTTAAATATGAAAAAATAGATACAAATCCAATAAAAGAAAGGAATTTTACAGAATGGCAACTATTCAATGGTTTCCTGGGCATATGTCCAAAGCACGACGTCAGGTCCAGGAAAATTTAAAATTTGTTGATTTTGTAACAGTTTTAGTAGATGCACGTTTGCCCTTGTCTAGTCAAAATCCGATGCTGACTAAAATCATCGGGGACAAACCAAGGCTATTAATTTTAAACAAGGCAGACCTTGCGGACCCAGTATTAACAAAAGAGTGGCGTCAACACTTTGAATCACAAGGTATTCAGACACTTGCTATCAACTCTAAGGAACAAATAACAGTAAAAGTAGTAACGGATGCTGCTAAGAAACTCATGGCAGACAAGATTGCTCGTCAAAAAGAACGTGGAATTCAAATTGAGACCTTGCGTACCATGATTATCGGGATACCAAACGCTGGTAAATCGACTCTGATGAACCGTTTAGCAGGTAAGAAAATTGCTGTAGTTGGAAACAAGCCTGGTGTGACAAAAGGCCAGCAATGGCTTAAAACCAATAAGGATTTAGAAATTTTGGATACTCCAGGGATTCTCTGGCCAAAATTTGAAGATGAAACTGTTGCACTAAAACTTGCGCTTACGGGAGCAATCAAGGATCAGTTGCTTCCAATGGATGAGGTAACGATTTTCGGTCTCAATTACTTTAAAACGCATTATCCTGAAAAGCTTCAAGAACGTTTCAAACAAATGAATCTGGACGATGAAGCTCCAGAAATTATCATGGATATGACGCGTATCCTTGGTTTCCGTGATGATTACGATCGTTTTTACAATCTCTTTGTTAAAGAAGTTCGTGATGGAAAACTTGGTAACTATACCTTAGATACATTGGATGATCTCAATGGCAACGATTAAAGAAATAAGAGAAGCATTAGCAAAGATAACTGAACTTGAAAGTCCTTTGTTCAAGGAATTTGAAAAAGATTCTCGTTCAGGTGTCCAAAAAGAAATTCAAAAGCGGAAAAAAGCTCTTCAAGCTGAAATTGATGAAAATCTCCGCTTAGAAGCCATGCTTAGCTATGAAAAAGAGCTTTACGAGAATGGAATAAGCTTCATTGCTGGAGTCGATGAAGTTGGTCGCGGTCCCTTAGCTGGCCCTGTTGTTGCTGCAGCAGTCATTCTGACCAAAAATTGTAAAATTAAAGGCTTGAATGACAGTAAAAAGATTCCCAAGAAAAAACATGAAGAGATTTTTCAGGCTGTCAAAGATAATGCCCTAGCAATCGGTATTGGGATTATGGACAATCAAGTCATTGATCAAGTCAATATCTACGAAGCGACGAAACTAGCCATGAAGGAAGCTATCTCTCAACTTGAACCTCAGCCAGAACATCTTTTGATTGATGCTATGAAGTTGGATTTGCCGATTTCTCAGACATCCATCATCAAAGGGGATGCCAACTCCTTATCTATTGCAGCAGCATCTATCGTTGCCAAGGTTACAAGAGATAAGATCATGGCTAACTATGACGAAGAATTTCCAGGCTATGATTTTGCTCAAAATGCTGGCTATGGAACTGCTAAGCATCTAGAAGGAATTGAAAAGCATGGTGTCACACCTATTCATCGCACCAGTTTTGAACCGATTAAAACGATCGTTTCAGAAATTAGTAAAAGATAATTAAAGGAGAGAATTATGGAGGAACAATCGGAAATACTTAGTTCCAAGAAAGAATTTGCCTTCGCGTCCAGTACGATCTTAGCTCAAGTAGGGCGAGGTATTATAGTTGGATTAGTCGTAGGACTTATTGTAGGATCATTTCGATTTTTGATCGAAAAAGGCTTTCATATCGTTCAAGGATTTTATCATGACCAAGAGAATCTGATACGGAATCTATTTATTATTTTATTGTTTTATATCCTCATTTGCTTACTTAGTGCCAAATTAACACGTTCAGAAAAAGATATCAAAGGTTCTGGTATTCCTCAAGTTGAAGCGGAGTTAAAAGGTCTCATGTCTCTCAACTGGTGGAGTATCCTTTGGAAGAAATACATTCTAGGCATTTTGGCCATTGCGAGTGGGCTTATGCTCGGTCGTGAAGGTCCCAGTATTCAGCTAGGTGCCGCTGGAGGAAAAGGAATTGCTAAATGGCTTAAGTCTAGCCCTGTTGAGGAGCGTTCTTTGATTGCTAGCGGAGCTGCGGCTGGTCTTGCTGCAGCCTTTAATGCACCGATTGCGGGGTTATTATTTGTAGTAGAAGAAGTCTATCACCATTTTTCACGATTCTTCTGGGTTTCTACCTTGGCTGCTAGTCTAGTAGCAAACTTTGTTTCCCTTCTCATCTTTGGCTTAACACCTGTGCTTGATATGCCTGATAATATTCCTCAAATGAGTCTTAGTCAATATTGGATTTATCTGGTTATGGGGATTTTTCTTGGAGTTTCTGGATATCTATATGAGAAAGCCGTTCTAAATGTCGGGAAAGTATATGATTGGATTGGTCAAAAGATTCATCTGGATAAGGCCTATTATCCTATTCTAGCCTTTCTTCTTATCATTCCAGTGGGAATCTTCCTACCACAGATACTAGGTGGGGGAAATCAGGTTGTCTTATCCTTAACAGAACAAGATTTTAGCTTCCAAATTCTCTTCCTCTACTTCATCATTCGCTTTATCTGGAGCATGATCAGTTATGGAAGTGGACTACCAGGTGGTATTTTCTTACCAATTTTAGCTTTAGGATCTTTACTTGGTGCTCTGGTCGGTGTTATTTGTGTCAATCTTGGCCTCGTTAGCCAGCAGCAATTTCCTATATTTGTAATTCTGGGGATGAGTGGGTATTTTGGTGCTATCTCAAAAGCACCTTTGACTGCTATGATTCTTGTAACGGAAATGGTTGGGGATATCCGAAATCTCATGCCTTTAGGGATGGTAACCCTAGTTGCCTATATTGTTATGGATCTGCTCAAAGGAGCGCCTGTCTATGAAGCCATGCTTGAAAAAATGTTACCAGAAACCGCAAGTGACGATGATGAAGTTACTCTTATAGAAATCCCAGTTTCTGATAAGATAGCTGGTAAGCAGGTACATGAACTCAATTTACCACACAACGTACTCATCACAACCCAAGTACATAATGGGAAGAGTAAGACAGTTAATGGATCTACAAGGATGTATCTAGGTGATATGATTCATCTCGTGATACCAAAAAGTGAAATTGGAAAAGTGAAAGATTTACTACTATAAAAACATAATTTAAGTTATGTAAATTTAGAAACAAAAAGATCGGGAAATATATTTATTGCATAATTTTGTTTATGTACAAAATGTAACTCTTAAACTGTTTTTTTATAACCAAAGGGAGATGCTATGAGTAGAAAAAAAGCTCTTGCAGTTTATTTACTAGGGACTTTTAGTCAATTATTATTAGTTTGTTTAGTTGTATTTTTCTGCAATCATTATGGCGTTCATTCTGTTCTAGTAAATGTTTTCGGAGTAATGATTGGTGGAATCTCTACAGCCTTATGGGGTAGCATTGTTGGCATTTGCTATTATGAGATTGACTTAAAGAAAATAATAAAAGATTTTTTTAACATTCAGACCAGTTATAAACATTATTTATTAGCATTTTTTCTTATTATTCTTGATTTCTCTTTTCTATTTTTTGGGGGGAAAATCGTACAATTTATCTGGTATCTTCCTTTTCTGATGTTTTTCAAGTTTATTGTATTTGGCGGTTTGGAGGAAATTGGTTGGAGATATGTATTTCAGCCACTTTTACAAGAAAAGTTCCACTATTTTCAAGCGACAATTTTAACATTTATCATATGGTCAATTTGGCATTTATTGTTCTTTTATATAGATGGTTCTCTAGCCATCCTTCAAATAGTACCTTTTTTATTTGGGTTGCTGACAAATTCGTTTATTCTTTCAGCTCTTTATTTAAAAACAAAAAATCTCTGGATTTGTGTGATGACACATTCAATGATTAATGTATTTTCTCAATTGACTATGAGTGACAACCATTACGGAATGTATCTAATCAGAATTATTGTTATTGTTGCATCGTGTTATCTAGTAATGTCTAGCAAAGTTAAGTATAAAACATATTAAATAGTATTTAGAATAATTTTGAACATTTAATAGAGAGTTAAAAATCCAAATCACTTTATTGATTTGGATTTTATTGATTTTAGAGAAAATTATAAGTTTATGTAAAAGTTATTTAAACATTGGTAGAAAAACTAAGAGTTAATGTCATTTGAACAATTTTTAGTTTTCGCTTGAATAAAGTACATAATTAAGAATAATTAGCTCTAAAAAAATTTTTGGTTATGTATAGTATTTGAAAAACTAAAAATTTATGTACAATTGACTTAACAAGGCTTAAACCATTGATACAACTGAATTAGAAGCATAAAGTACATTCTTTAAAAAGTGTACTTTATTTTTGTTTTGTACATTATTTTAGAGTGTTATTTTGTATGTTTT
>ERZ773069.724-NODE-724-length-20761-cov-7.198493_pt1 | contig 20761 bp, 15 predicted proteins | sample MGYA00580619_ERZ773069 | MGnify/ENA primary metagenome ERZ773069 (study PRJEB29015, sample SAMEA2738007) | human oral metagenome | biome: human oral; feature: human-associated habitat; material: dental | place: China | collected 2108 ...
TCCTTGGCATACTTGTATAAATCCGCCGCGTCCGCCTCCGCAAAGGGGCGGAGCAACAGGCGTTCGGTTTCGATTTGCATACGCTTGCTCTCCTTCCGACGAGAATCAGTCCCATAAACCTATTCTTTTCGGTTTCATTGTTCCGCTGCAGCGAGGGCAGGGAAGCCCCGCAAAACATTCCTCTTCATAAATGGGCCACATCCTATGCCCGCAGCGGCAGCGGTGATTGTAATCACGTACACAGATGTAGTTATCCGGATCATTCGGTTTCATTCCGGGACGGTAGGCAGCCAAAAGCGGACGTCCTTCGTAGCGGTAACAATGTTCACACTGCAAGATCACCTGTTCTCCGTTCACCACGGCATCCCGATAGTGCAGCAGAAAGATTCGTAATTCGCTTCCGTACTCCCCTTCTCTTGCCTCCTCCGTGAGTTCCTCGGGAAATTCGCCTCCCATCCCGTAGCCCAAGAAGGCCTTGAACGAATGCCAACACTTGTTACATTTCCAACGATAAATGGCGCCCATGGAGGCCTCCCTTGTGCTCTATACACCGTGTTTTGCTAGGAAATCAATCTTCATAGTGACCGCTTCGATAACCCTGGCGCGCCTCATTGCGCTCATAACGGGCCGCTTGTGTCAGAGTATCGGCTTCTTTTTCCAGGAGTTCATTCAAAGTCTCCTCGACACTTCCACGGACCGGTTCTTTCAGCTGCTCCTTGATAACTTCCTCGTTGAACTGTACAATCTTATCAGACATGGTTTGTAGTCTCCTTTCTGAGTGTTGTCTCGCAACTTCATTCTACCAGAGGACTGTAAACCATGTCTTCTTTATATGATCTTCAATTTGCGCAACTTATCATACCTTATCCACAGTGTAGATAAAGTCAAGATGAAAGAGCTGATACAATCAATACGGGATCGGAAATAAGAAAATCAGGCCGAAGCACTCCATCACGGAATGCTTCGGTCTTTCGCTTTACATGGTCCCTATTGGTACATCAATTCTGTCTTTCGCCACACAAACCCCATTCTTCACAAGATAACACTCAACAAAATGCGCCCCCTGAAAGTCTGTATGCTCTTTCTGATGGGCGGAATTCGTGCATTGAATCTGCCCACGAATCATATCTTTTTCCTCTGCTACTCTTCCCACGTTTCGCACTTTCCAATAGATTGAATACGGCTCAGGGCAGTTTGTGCTGTTAATGAAAAAGTCAAGGCACTTATTTCTTCTAAGGATTCCTCGATTCCGCACAAATTCCCGCAGGAAAAAGTCTCTCCATCCGTCTTGTGTTACCCTACATTCCAACTGCAAAGAATACCGTATATCAACCGGAAGCAGTTTTTCAATAAACTGCTCCGTATTGCGGAAATACAGGCTGCTTGTTTCGTATGCCTTGGAAACCGCTTTCGCACCCTCTGGGAACTCTGTACCAAGCAACTCCCGAAGAACGGAATTCAAGTCCTCTTCGTTGCTTATGGCATCAGCTATTTTACTGGCGGCTTTCTTCGCTTTAGTAACAAAAGCACCGTTTCCAGAATTGCTAACCTGCTGGTTGCTCCCAACTGCATACCAATAGCTCTGATTCTTGTCTTGTCCTTTTAAGTAATCGAAGAGATTTTGAAGAATAGTAAGGTAATCATCATAGCCACTATCAGCATAATTATCCTTTTCTCTAAAATGATTGTAGACCAATGTATCAATCAGTAGACCTCCGAACTCAAAGCCCACTGTATTTTTCCAGCTCCTCATGATATGACAGAAGTCATAATATATTCCATCAGACTGATTATTACAATCAGCGCATTCATCCTGTTCACTCAAAGGATCAGTATACCTCCATTTCCCGCCATCGTGGGTATCGGGATATTTGAAACGATTATCAGACTGCTTGAAGGCCGGTACAAGCTCGACTGTATACTTCGTAAATTCAATCACGACAACCTGACCATCACCACGCATTTTCGTGTTCGGATAGCGTTCTTTCATAACCCGCTTCACTTCTTGAAGAAGCGCTGATTGCCCATTTGTTTCATAAGCATTGAAACGGTCATAGACACTTGTGGGTAAATCAAAAATGATGTCCAGATCACTGCTATCCTTTATCGCTGTCTGTCTGCCCACAGATCCCACTATGTAGAGATGGGTGGATGTGTCTTTATCAAGATCATAATAGTGCTCGTTCAACTTCTTTGCTATTTCACCTGCTGACGTTTCCATGTCTGAACGGTTATCCAGCTGAATATTGCTGCAAAATGTTTCAAAATCCTCTTTAAGTGCCAATTTACCTTTCCTTTCTCAATCCTATTGGTAAGAAGCTATCTATTTCATCATCCGAAAAGGTGTTATCCTTTGATGCATTTAATGCCTCTCTGGCACAGATAACAGCTTTACCCGTAGTGTTTGGTGCATCCGCATACACTTTATCCAACTGCTGAACCACACCCTCGTACTTCTTATAAATTGCTTGTACGTTCTCCTGTTTAAGCCGAATTTGCAAAAGTATCAACTTCAACTGGTCTCTGACCTCCAAAAGATTGTTGGCTGCTGCCTTATGTTGGCTGACCATCGTTTGCAAATCAAAAGACTTAAAGAAGGCGCTCACAAATACCGATACAAAGGAAATAAGTGCAGAGATAAGTTTAATCCAAAGCTGATCCGTAAATACCAGAGATACAATACCCACAGAAGTAAAGGAGGCCGACAATATCTTCGCCGTCTCCAGATACTTGAATCTCTCTGCACATATATCCGCCTGCTTCTCCTGTATTTTGTGAGACCAAACCACGCTTGCAAATGTGTCCCTGACCGAAGCCTCTATTACCTCATAGCTATCGTCCATAAAACCGTTCCTCCAATCACTCCAATCATTACAGGCCAAGGAGCTGTCTTTTCTTTGCTTCAAACTCTTCCACCGTAATTGCACCAGCGTCCAGCAGCTGCTTATACTTCATGATTTCATCTGCCGCACTCTCTGTCCCGCCAGCGCCTGTCGCCTCTTTCGTGTGTGTCATGACTTGCAGCAGTGCCAATATCTCCTGTGCCTGTTCCGTAGCCTTCTTATAAGCCGCCGAACTCTTGGAAACCTTCATTTGAAGGAGATTGATATATTCCACCGGAGTGTCCATACTGTTGAGGGTAATCTTAATCCGCATAGAAGTGCAATTCAAAGAAGATGTCCTCTTTCCGACAGAAGACCCCACCAAAGCACCCACAGCACCAAATGCCGCACCGCCAACCACAGCGCTGCCTAATCCGCCTTTGGTAATCGTGTTTCCATCCTCCAGCAGCTCATAATCCAAGATGTCATCAAAGCTATGGATAGCGCTCTGCTTCAAGCCAAACTGATCCTGCCCATACCAAAGGCTTTTGGCTTCATCAATCTTAAAGAGATTTCCTACGCTGCGAGTGATATTCAAATCTCTGCTGCTTACAATGCGATTTTCTATTTCTTCTGAGAACCGAGACTTCACAGATGCTTTCCCTCCAGCTGCGATAAGGCCTTGGATCTCGTCTTTTCCTGTCTTTAGATTACCTGTCCACGTGAAGGGATTGAAGCCCGCAGCCTTAACGCAATCATAGCAAAGATAATCCTTGTTCTTAATCATTACCTTGCGCAGCCCCGGTTTTGAGCCGCATATACAACAATTCAGCGCCATAGTCAATCTCCCTTCATGTTTACTCCACTCCTAATGCCTTAAACACTGCATCTTCCGCTGTCTGATAGAAAATCAAATTGAAACATCCCACCAACTCCGCCGGTACTGTCCCCAGATCCGCTGCTGAGGTGATCGGTAGCAAAACTTTCTTGGCTCCACTGTCCAGACACACCTGCAAGGCGTTTGCAAGCTCATCTACCTTGATAATCGTTCCGCTGATACTTATCTCACCCAGCACCGCCAGACTGCTCACGGTCGGCTTACTCAGGGCAATCGAACTCAATGCAATCAATGTCGGCAGCGCCAGCTTGCCGGTCATGCCGATACCCTGAAGATCCTGATAGTTGACGATATAGTCTTTTGTCGTGGTGCTGATGGATCCGCTGATCCGGTTTCCGTTGGCCTTCAGAAAATTAAACGCCGTATTGGAAGCCTCACGGCATTCTCGGTCAGAGCCAAGCCCTGTGCGCTCAAACTTCCCATTACCCGGCAGCATCTGGCTTTCCAGGCGGAACACTCCGATCATACCGGACTTGCCGCGGGATACGGCATAAACCTGTCCCGGATTGCACATGCCTTCCGGAATCAGCTTGCCTCCGCCCTGCTCCGGTACGGAAACATAGTGCTCTTCAAAAGTTTCGTTGTCGATATAAGAGAAGTTCACATCGTAGAACTCCATGCCGCCCAGCTTCTTCAGCTGTTCCTTGACGCGGCGACGCATCTCAAGAGCAATCGTCAGAATCTCTTCGATTTCTTCTTTGCCAAACACACCATCAGGATAGAGAAGCTTTACATAGGCATCTACCATCTTGCGGACTGCAATGGTGTCGCGCTGGTTTAGGTTCTTGCCCAGGCGGAAATACTTATCCAGAGAGTCCCCATACTGCTCTTTGCGAAGCTCACGCACAAACTCTGCCAGATAATCCGTGATAAACCCGTAATCATCTGTAAAGTGCTCCGGACGGAACTTCGGAATTTCCCATCCAGGGATGTAGCAATGCATACGGTCAAGGAACGCAGTATCAGTGCCCATTTCCGGAGGGAACGGGTCAAACAGGCTGGATGTCTTCAGCAGAACATCCACACTCTGGTTGATGTTGCCGACAAAGACCATTGATGCTGATGCAGCCTTTTCCTCTTTGCCACGTGCGAAAGAGCCGGACGCCATATAATCCTTCATGATCTGCACGCCATCTTTATCCTTGAAGTGGATGCCGGCAACCTCATCAAAGGCAACACAATCCCAAAGTCCAACGAGGCCGACGGTCTTTCTGCCCATGTTGTAGAAGAGGTTGGCAACCGTCGTCTGTCCACCGGACACAAGGATACTGTTAGGGGAGATTTCCTTATACAGATGCGATTTACCGGTACTTCTCGGTCCTAATTCGCATAGGTTGAAGTTGTTCTCGATCAGCGGCAGCATTCTGGTCAGAAGCAGCCACTTTTCACGGTACTGCAGTTCTTCCGGCTCCATGCCGATGGAGCGCAGCAGCACATCGATCCACTCATCCTTCGTAAAGGCCTTGCGGCCTTCCTTCAGCTCATCGATATCCACATGAGGCATCTGGATCGGTGTCAGCCTACGGATATGGATCGGCGTACCGTTCTTTTCCTCTTCGATAAACTCATAATCCAGCTGCACGATGCACCAGATGCCGCCGCAAAGCAGCCGGTCATACTTAGTCGGGTATTCCTCATCAATCGGGATACCCTTCAGTCCCAGGTTTGAAAAATCGGAGACATAGCAGTCATGCTTGATGTCCAGATTCACGGTGATCATATCGATCACAGTATGGATGCCGCGCTGGCGAAGCATGGAAAGGATCTTCTGCGCCTCATCCGGACGCACGAAATTATCGGCCAGGATCCTCTTGACGTTCTCTACTCCCTGCGCAATCACTTCCGGCTCATCCGAACTGCAATACTGGCCAAGAAGGAACTCCAGCACATAAACTGGCACATTTGCCCCTTCCTTGATCTTCTTCGTCAGATCCTTCCGGACGATCTTTCCGTCGAAATGCTGACGGAGCTTATTCTTGATAACTTCTCTTCTATCATCCGTTTGAGAAAATCCTGATAAGCCGCGGTTCCAATCTTCTTGTCCTTCGGACAAGAAGCGTCCCTCGCTACGCTCGGTCAATTCCGACATTGCTCTGCCTCCATTTCTATCTATCAGATGTTGAACCCGAAATCATCTGCGAACGCCAGGTCCATAATCACAGGATGGCGGAACGCTTCGATATCGGTCGCATCATCGTAAACGACAAGGTAATACTGCCTGTCCTTGTCGTATTTCTTATTCTTGAATGTGAACCTCTCCCGGAAGATTCTCTTCTGCGGATCGGAATCACGGCTGTCTGCAATATAGGTGTTCTCATTGGAAATCTTTTCGTTGTCCTCCGATATGAAGTACATCTTGTATGTTGTCTTCTTCACGGTATCGCTGACCGCATCGGACTGGATGAAGTCCATCGTAGTGATCAGGTTCGTAATCTTCTGTACGATGCTGACAAGGGCGATCTGCACCGGTCTTGTCTCCATATGACCACGCTCCATCTTGATTTCCAGTACCGGAACCAGCATTTCCTGCGGAGAAGAACCGCCATGCACAAAATTCTGGCCTCCACCGGCGACCTTGAACACATTGCTGCTGACCGGGAAAGAAACCACTTTTGCATCATCGTTATCCAGGATCCGCCCCATGGAGATATTCTGAACGCCTTCGTCGATTACCGGCTCCTGTGCCACGATGAATCGACGGTTGATAAAGGCTTTCTTATCGCTAATTCCACCGATCTTGTCGCTCTCAGATAACTTATCCCGCTTATAGATAAATCCATGATCCGAAGTAACAAGGAAATGATATGTATTCGCATTCGTGGAGATCTTGCGGATCAGATCCATGATCTCCTGAATCGCCTCTTCACAGGCCACAAACACTTCATCTTCTGTAATCGCCTTATCTCCACGAGCATCAATCTGGTTGTGGTAAACATAGACCAGCTGCTTGCCCGTGAAGATATCGCGCAGCTCATTCTTTTTCAGTCCCTTGATGTCATCGAACTGAACGCAGATGCCGTTTTGCTGATGCTTCTGCAGAACGGTCTGCCGTCCGGCAAGATCGTTGCAGAGAACATCATCCGCCAGTACACGGAAATCATCCGTCATAGTCAGTGTGTTATGCGGAAGCAAGGACGCCATGCCAAGCCTCGTATAGGAGGGAAGTACCGAAATCTGCACATCCAGCTTAGCCGTGCATTTCGGATCATCCGTCATGCGGCGGAACAGTTCCTGCCCCACCTCATAGCGCATGGCATCGGAAATAATGACAACCGTTCTTTCCTTGGCGGATCGGATATTTCGGCTGTAAAAGTTCCTCTGCAGCGGAATCTCCTGAAATGCCTGTTCCTCCTGAATACCTTCGTTCCATTTCGGCATAATCTCAGCCAGGAACTCATTGGTGTAGATATTCTCCACCAATGTGCGAAGGCCCTCAAAAGCTCCGGTATCCTCCAGGCTGTCAAAGCAGGTGTAGAAATTCCGGTATTCCTGGTCGATTCGGTAGTCGTTCTCACGATACTGCTTGATGATCTTCTTAAAACCATCCGGGCAGGTGTAGTTTGCCGCCTGAATCAGATAATAAGCACTCATCAGAAGCTGATAAGTCTTTGCTGTCCGGTTTCCGAAATGCATCTTTCCGCGCTTTTCACAGAGTTCCGGGATGGTTAATCGATCCAGCTTTGCACCGGTATCTTCCGCTGTCAGACGCTCCAGAATCCATTTCACCAGAATCTGATCCGCTGCAATAAAGGTATCGACATCAACCAGTGCTTCCGGCTGCATCCCGGAGAATGCCATCATGGCATTCAGTCCATCTGACACATGCTTGGACAGCTCATCATAGCGATCACTGTACAGGACACTGTTCATCAGGTTATCCAGGAACGCGATGATATTGCCTGACTTATAGGAGCCGAAGCTCTTCCAGCCCTGCGGCACATCACAGCCCAGTTGCCTGGCCGTCGCCGTCACAAACATTGTGACAATCAGTTTCTCCATCGTCGGCTTCGGATCAGTGTAGCCAAATTGCTGCTCACAAAGCTTCCAGAAGGAAGGCAGCAAGTCGTATTTCTCTGCCTCAGCCAGGAACTTGTTATCTTTCAGCTCACCGTCCGTGATCATGACGCGCAGCACTTCCTCAAAGGAGCAGGTGCGTGTCTTGCAGATAGCGCTCAGCAGACCGACAAGGATATTCTCCTCGTTGAAGTTCTCTATCTCCAGGTCATAGAAACGCTGCGTGCGCTCTTTGCTGGCAAAGAACTTAATATGTTTTTCGATGATCGGCTTATACTTTTCCTCTATGCCAAGGTCTACAGACAGCAGGGAAGCGCGGTCTGCAAAGAATCGCTTGGAATACAGCATCGTATCTTCCAAATGGTTCTCACGGACATCCGGTTTCGGGAACGGCGCGTAGATCAGGTAATTCGTAGTGGTATCTTCACGTTCCAGAAATCGCTTGGTGGCGAATTGGTTATGTTCTTGCAGGATATATACCTTCGCATTTTCCAGCTCCACACCTTCGATATCCTCTGCGAACTCCGCCTTATCATCGTACCAGAAAACCAGCTTACGGGTATCTCCCGTAAACTCAGCATTCAGCCTATCTATAATTTGTTTTAGGTTTAATTCAGCCATATCTTAATTCTTCTCCTGAATTTCCCAAGAACCTCGAGTTCCGCCTCGCCTCTTCAGCAGTCCGCTTTCTTCCATCTGCGCCATGTGCCGCTGAACCGTTGAACGCGCCACACCGATCTTTTCGGCAAGCGTTCTCTGAGATATGGTGGGGTCATACTTGATAACCGCCAAAATCCGGGCTTGAATGGACTCATCTTTGGCCTCATTGGCCTCATCATTGGACCGATTGGCTTCATTGGCCACGGGATTGGTTTCATTGGTGCCATCGGTGCTAGAAGGATTGGCACCATTGGCCCGATAAATTGTCACCTTAATTCCGTCGCCAAACTCCTCAAACTTCGGCTCAGGGAGCCCCATTTCTTTGCATTGCCGGAACAGACGCGGAAGTCCCGTGCCCCAGCCTTCGATGATCTTCATATACTGAAACGCTTCAGCAATCGCTTTATTTCTGCATTTCGATTTGCCGAAAAGCGCCTCTGCCCGGTTCAGGCCATCATACAGCATGCCCGGAGAACTCACTTCAAGCCGGTCATCAAAGATAGAAACCTGAATCGCCGAAGAATCCAGATAGGAGCGATGCAGAGCTGCGTTGGCGATGACCTCACGGATCGATTTCGTCGGAAGTTCATATCGGTCATGTCGGTAAAGTCCTTCAATCACTGCGCTGCGGTTGATGTGCTTGAGCACAAACTGATAGGCGTCTTCTACCTGATCCTGAATCGGCCCCGGGAATTCCTTTTTGTCGATAAACTCATCCCGTTCTGTTCCCTTAAACAGAGCGCATTGAATCTTGATATTCCGGTCAATCGTCTTCGTCAAAAAAGTGAAGGCGTGTGTCGGTACATAGTCTCTACCTTCTTTAGCGAGAATACCGAAGTCTTCCAGCTTCTCCGCCGTCAAAGGATGCACATCCTCCCGCTCTGCCTCAGTCCTACAGGCAGCCAAAGCAGTCTGATACATGTTATCCATCAGCGTTTTTGTTGCATCTACATCATAGCTTGCGCCAATCTCACGCATCGTGTCATAGGAAATCTGCTGTCCTTCCAACTCCAGTTCGCGCAGTCTCCGCGCATCCGCCGGACGGCTGGTGCCATTTACCCGGATGTAAGCCGATTTCTCCTTACCTACCGCAGCAAGATAGTATGGGCAATAACGCCCATGAAATACCTCAACCTCCAGGACAGTTTTATCTCCTATGGTCTTTGGTGTGATCTCTATATTGATCTGCGGCGTGCAGGCATCTGACACCATATTGGAGATCGCATCGGACAGCTTAAAAGGATTCTGGTCACCAAGCCCCAGAACTTCTCCGGTCTCATCTTCGATACCTACGACGGTCTTTCCACCGGAGGTATTGGCAAACGCAATGATATCCTTCAGAAACTTCTCATGTTTCTTCGGAATTTCCGCTTTAAATTCGACGTGTTTGCCCTCGCCGAATAATTCCTTTTGGACGATCACTCCGTTCACCTCCTTTCTATTTCTTCGCCATAATGTTCTTGGAATCAGCCAGTACCTCGTAGAACTTGCCGTCACTCGCAGTTTGGATCTTCCGGTAGTTGACCTTCACGCCGTCGTCCAGATCAAGCTCGATACGGGAAAGGGCCAGATGTGCCAACTTCTCATCATACTCACGGCATTCCTTCAGCTGCTTCTGCAGCTTCTCGCGGCGTTTCGTCGCACCGGCGACCTCGCGGGCGTTGGTGCTGTGGTCGATCATATCCTGCATACGGCTGATCTCGCTCTCATAGATACGCTGCATCCTGTGCAGGTAATCAATACGCAGGTTTCCGATGGTATCAGCATTGTAGCGGTGCAGGTATATCAATGCCTTGAAGCCGTTCTGCTTGCCGCTGTCAAAGAGCCAGTAGATCGGTCTCTTACCGGAACCAGTTACTGAATAGGTCTGGCAATGATCTTTGAAGAAATCATTCAGGAAGTAATTCCGGATGACTTCACGGGACGAATCCCCCTTGTTTCCCAGTGCCTTAGCGATGAAATCAAGGTTTGCCTCCAGTGTGGATTCGCCAAATACCACCTTCAGCCATGTGCAGAGACGGGAAACGATGTCGTCTTCCAGATACTCTTCATCGGTGATCGGAATCACATTGTCTTCATCCGGCAGGAAAGAAGAATACTTCGAGGAATCCCAATGACCTCCAGCATACGCAATGCCAAAGACATCAAGAGAATATCGGCCAAACATACACCCCACTGCATAAGATAATAAGGATTTTATATCCGTAGCAAGATTTGCTTTGCGTAGCGTAATATCATTAATGTCTTCTGTGCCCATATCTAATGATGACAAATTATATTCTTGCTGGAAAATATTATTTAGCTTTCCTTCGCAAGCTATCATTTGCTGCATTCTTTCATTGGATTCATGTACCCATTGTTCATACGCTTCACTAACTAAACCCTTTTGAGTTTGACACATTGGGTGGATACTGAAGTCCCAGCTTGTTTCGTAACTGTCCCATTCAGATTTAGCTAGCTTTATACACTTCTCAATTAGTTCATTAAATTTTAGATTGGCAACTGGGCAATATGGCAACTTTTTAACATCACCACATTTGTAATCTAGCGTCGGCATTATCATATCTGCCATAGCTTGATAAGGCCTTAGGTTGAAGAGGCCCATAATCTCTTTTGCTTTGCTTCCAACAGCCACCTGACCTTTACTATCAAAAAGATACCCTGAAGGATAATATCTGAGCCCAAATTTTCCACTAGCCAAGGCACTCCATGTGCACCCTTCCTTGAAGTATAAATTTTGACTAGGCCTCACGTGCCCACTTAATTGACTCATGCGGTTTCTGTATATGCTATTAAATCCGATTACTAATTCGTTATTGCCATACCATTTTCTGTAGCTTCCCCCTTTGTTATAAGGAACCCATACCCCTTTTGCATCAAGATCTTCATATGATGTGGCATCCGTAATAAAACGATTAACATCAACTTCAGCCCAATATCTAAGGAAGTCCTCATTCTTTCCTGTATGAATTCCTTCTCGAAGAGTTACTACTTCATCAGCGGGTTGCATCTTAAACAGATTCAACATATTATCACTAATCCAATATGCAAGCGCTGAACCTGGCAGTTCCTTCAATTTATTGCATTTTGCAACAATGCTACTATCCTTCTGTAGAAATGCAGTTTCTTTTGCCTGCTGACTAGAATAGTCCACCAACCTAATAAATGTAGTAGAGTAATCGTTTGTTAGCTGCCTACGTAAAACAAAGCTAGTTGTCTGAACAACTTCTCCGCTTATTTCCTCAAATGCTCTCGCTCCAAGATGCGCCATATTAATAAGTGTTGTGCCAAACACTTTTTCGCGTATTTTGGTATAACTTGATAAGAACATCCATTGGTGCTGTGTAATCATTGCTTGGTAGCCTTCTTTTTTTGTGAAACATATACACCGATCAATGAAAATAGCAAACAAATCATTACGTCCATTATTGTAGTTAGCCTTCACATATGCCGATAACAACGCACTCATGTTTCCGTTTCCCATATAGGGCGGATTCGTACAAGTGGTGAGATACTGATCCGTCATTACTTCAGCAATATCAATGATCTCCTGCAGCCTATTCGCCGCAGACTCCGCTCCATTCATATCTAAACTGAGCTGCCCAACCTCCACATTCGGCACACCAAAACGGCGTAGCAAATCCCAGTCACGCTTTTCGGTATTCAAGATACTGCCATACTCCTTGGCATCCTTAAATTCTGCGATTAAAGCCTTGATTTCCTTAAGAGCCTTCTTGCGCTCGTCTTCAGACAAGCCGCCGCCCATATCTCCAAGTGCAGCATCGGTAATGCCGTTGCTCTCCTGAATTGCATAGACGTTACAGGCGTTCTCGCCATTCAAAATGCGACGGTTATATTCCCTTGCCTTCATCATGACAGCAAAGTATGCCATCTGATAGGCGCGGTCATCGATATCGAGGCCAAACAGGTTATGCTCCAGAATACTCTTAGCAGCGTCACGCTGACCATAGCCTGCACTCTCGTAGATCTGCATCAGAACTGAGAATCCATAGACCAATATATGACCGCTGCCCATACAGGGATCGATCATGGTGATCTGTTCTGGTGTCAGCGCAGCACGCTCCTTGCGAAGCTCGCGGAGTTTTTCTTCCACCTCCGGTTCCTGCTTTGCTTCCGGAAGATAATATTTCCAGCCAAAGTCAGCAGCCAGAGCCGCCTCATCCTTGGTCTCATCCAGTGCTCTCAGATGCTCGATCCAGATACGTCCGACAGAGTTTTCAACCATGTAACGGACGATCCAGTCCGGTGTAAAGAGCTGTGTAACCGCAGGAATTTCTTCCTTGCTGATCTTTCCGGACTTGGCAAAGGCCTCATTTTTCAGCTCGGTATTGTAATACTGATACAGCCAGCCGATGATCTCCACCTGGCCTCCCTGTTCGATATTGAAATCTGCCTCCGGGATGTCATGCACCAGATGATAGATGACGCCATCCTGATCGATCACAGAGGGGTTCAGCAGCAGTTCCGTATAGTCGCTGGTCTTTTCAAACAGCGCTGGAAGAATCTCATTCAGCGCATTGCACTGCTTGATGAAGAGAAGACGGAACACCTCATCCAGCTTGTTTTCCTGCTTCAGGCGGTAGATTTCCTGCTCTTCCTCCGGTTTGAAGGACAGTTCCACATCAAACGGCGTGGTCACCAGATCCGGCTCCATCTTACCGGAATCGGAGGACAGCACGCGGATATGGGACGGCAGGTAATCATTGACCTCCATAAAGCGCACAGCAATCAGACGGTTGAACCAGGTATAGGCAACCTCTTCAATCACATACTTATAGGCAGTCTGGTAATTGGTATCCTTCTCCTTGGCGCGGATCTTCTCTACCAGAGATTTCCGTTGTTTTACGGCATCTCCGCTGATGGAATATGGCTCCGCTGTGCCGATATCATAGAATTCCGTCGTACCGGTAGACTGTGGCAGGGCTTTCTGAATCCCATCCGCAGTAATGCCCATCAGACCTGCGCGGTAGCTGATATCCGCGATCAATTTATTCCTTGCCCAGATGGCAAAGTTCTTTATGGCAGTTTTGTTCATATTCGTGCCATCCCTTCTATCTGTTAAAACTCGACGTTCACGATGTCATTGCCTTCCAGCTCGGCAAGCAGAGTCTTGCGCAGAGCTTCAAGAACCTTATCGATATCCTCTGCATTCTCCAAACGCCAGGAGGATGTATGTGTCATGTTCTTAATCGTTACGTTCTTGGTCTTCTTAACATCATATTTAATCGGCGATTCAGCAACGATATCGACTGGCTTGCCCTGCTCTTTTGCTTTTCTGGCCGCTTCCTCAGCAGCGCGTCTGGCTTCCTCTGCTTTTTTCTCGGCAATCTGGCGATCCAAAGCATCCATCTCATTCATGAGGCGGATCTTTAAAGCGTCTGCCTTATCCGCGAAGCTGCGAAGAGACGATACATTGTTGCAGTGCTCCGCGCCGTCACGGATTTCGCGGAACAGATCGTAATATCGCGAACGCTTTTCAGCAGCATATTTTTTCGTGTTCAGGACTTCCGTTACTCGCGCCTGCGCCTGATCGATTGCATTCAGAACCGGCTTTTCTTCCCGTTGCAAAATTTCTGTGTAGGCATGCATAAATTCTTCCCGCAGTTCCGGAAGCTTCGGGATATTGGGGTACGGTTTCTCCTGCTTGGTAATAAGCCGCATCTCCGCGACGATCTTCTCCAGTTCTTCATCCACGATATAGGTCTTGCTATCATCGTAGATAGCCAACATAACCAACGCTCTGGTGAAGATCTGCAGCTGTTCACCGCCAAAGAAGGCCTTTACCGGTTCAAAATCCTCAGCAAAGTCATAGTAATCATCTCTGTTCTTGGAAACATACGAGAAGAACTCAATCGGAGACTGAATCTGGATCACCGACTCCATGATCCGTTTTCCGGTATCCAATACCTTCTTTCCGGGGAATGCATATCTCTGATACTGCGGCTCCAGGCGGAGAATCTCGTTGATCGTATTCTGCGCATAACGCTGAAAATTCTTCATGATGCTGTCTTCATCCTCGGCAACGCCTGCAGTTCCAAAGACTTCCTTCATGACATCTCGCACCGTTTTCTTGTCCTTTTCAGGAACACGGATGCGCTCTTCCATCAGCAGTTTCTCGACGAATGCTTTCTTCGTGATAAAGCTGATCAACTCCTCTTCCGTCTTATTGTTCTGGTTGACGCTTGCGCCGTTAACGGTAAAGGCAAGGTCGCCGCGCTTAAAGAGCCGCGCCACCAGCCAATGCACGTCGTCCTCCACAAAGCCATATGGAGCCTTCATGAAGCGATCCTTGACCGTCTTCATGGAAGTCTTCATGTGCATATGAGAATTCTGCGCAATGAAGGCAAGTACATCGTCCAGTGCATGAGCATTTGCATCGGAAGTTGTCTCCAGTCCTAATGTCAGCTGATTAGTGGAATGGAACATCTTCCGGATCTCTGCTTCACCCATGGCAGCATCGATGTAGGAAAGCTTATTATAAACCGTCTGTACCAGTCTGCCGATGGCTTCATTGATCCTGCCGGTCACTTCCTTGGCAGACGTTTTTACGGTATCGCCATTGACGTAGATTGTGGCATCCTTCAAGCTTTCGGTCAGATAAAGCTTGGCGTTTGCATTGCGCTCCCGCATTTCTACACGCTTCGCCTCTTTGATGGTCTCGTACTTGGCAAGCTGAGTGGATGTATTGAGCCGCAGGAACTTTTCGATCTTCAAATACTGGCGGATCTCATCCAGGAATGCTGCGTCATTCGGCAGCACTACCAGCACCTCACGGCCCTGCCCGGACATCATGCGAAGCGTAGTCTCATCGTTGCCGCCCTCATACCACGGCGTCAGTATACGTAAGCCCACATCATAGCTCTGGTTTGCTTTATACGGACGATCATCCACGGCCTGATTAAAGCCAAAGGAATATCTGCCATTAAAAGCGGGATAACGATACTTCTTATCCGTAAAGATGTCTTCATAGATCATCTCGGAGACCTTGTTGATGACTTCTGCCATCTCTACGTTCTGGCTGTCGATCTCACGGTTGATCTCCTGCTCTTCATCCGTCAGGAATACATAAAGACTGCCGTTCTTCTGAACCAGCATCTGGCGCATCAGAACCTTCAGGGCATCCTCAACCTTGGCCTTCACGGCAATGCGGTCGTCGTCAATGTTCTCGACCATCAGGCTGGTGATGTTATCAATATTCGATTCGATCTCCAGCACATACTTGATCATGAAGAGCGTCTTCAGGACATTGATTGCAAAGACGTCGCTCTCCTTGTGATCCGGATTGATATAGCTGTTGTCATAGGCCTTGGTGATCACACCTCGGTGGCTATGATCCAGGAAGTTCTCCAGTGCATCATAGAAGCAATGGAACGGCACAATCGCACCGACTTCCTTTTCCTTCAGCGCCATGGCGGACTCTTTGAAGAGTGCCAGCATGGAACGCTCGCCCTCAGACAGATGCTTGCCGGATGCGCCATGCGTACGGACGGAAGTCAGTACGCTGGCCAGCAGGTTAAACTGATACGGGATAAACGGATAAACTTCCGAGAAGTCCCGGTCATTTGCATATAATTTCTTCTCGACACCATCATTGAATACGATCAGATTCTTAATTATGGTAGCCTTCTGCTCATAGAGCAGGCGCAACGTCTGCGCCGCCGTCTCATTCTTGTCGAGAATTCTCTTTTTGATGACAGTATCGACGTTGGCAGAGGACAACGACAGACGGGTATCAAAGCGGCCCTGAATTTTGGAGAAGTCATTACCCTTTACCTTGGTGATGGAGTCGATATCCTGCTGGCTCGTTACGATTACCCAAGCCTTGCCCATGCACTCTCTGCCAAGCTCTTCGGTAACCGTCTGTAGGTTCAGCATCAGTTTGGAATCATCGCCGATGTACTGGCCAATTTCATCAACAAGGAAAACCACATGATGGTTGTTGCCCATGCGGTCGATATAGGACTTCACGCGCTTCGCAAAATCTTCGATGCTGATCTGATAGTCGCCGATCGCGGCATCGCACCAGTTCCAAGCAGCTTTCTCACTCATGTATCCTATATCCACAAGTGCGTCCACAACGCCGTCCTGCTTGGACAGGAACTCATGGCGTTCTTCATACCAGTCATGCCCGGTGACTTTCTGATAGGAAGCCTTGAACTCTTCGTACTTTCCGTCTTCTGTCAGCCTCCGCTCAAGATCTGCGATGTAGGGAATTGCACCGCAGAACCCCAGAGAGTTATTGAAGACCTTCAGAAACACATTGACGATCGCATCCTTATTGGACTTTCCGTCGGATTCGCTCTTGGCATCAATATTAAAGATAATGACATCGGTCGGCGTGTTGGCAGCCAGCTGCATATCCGCCAGAACTATCGGATCAGAAATCTTCTTATCATCGATAAAGTAGTCAATAGCTCTCTTATCGCCGACAACCTCATTGTCCAGGATGTAGGAAAGGATCTTCAGCAAATGAGATTTACCACTTCCAAAGAAGCCGGAGATCCATACGCCCATCTTGGTCGTGTTTCCGTTGATTCCTTTTGCGTAAGCGGAGAAGAAATCTGCAAAGTGACGCTGCAGTTCCGGGGTCACTACATACTCTTCAAGCTCGGTGGCGATATTGGTCTTCTCGCCCTGTCCTGCGATCACGACGCCCTGAATATCTCTGGTGATCGGCTTCTTAAACATTTCCTGAATTCTCATCTTCTGTACCTCACTTTACAAGCTTGAATGCCCGGTAGTAGTTATCGTCTTTGATCTCATTGAACAGAATCAGTTCCTGCTCGTTATAGGTTCCGGGGAAGAACAGCACCACCGGCGCTTTCAGCACGGACTGATGCAAGTTGTTCAGAATCTTATGGGAACGGAGAAGCGGGTAGCATTTTCCGACGCCGGTCAGGAAGACCACTGCGTTCTCTGGTGTCTGCTCCACAATTTTCTGAATCAGGATGCTGTCATCCTCATTCATCTTCATGGATGTAGATGCCGCTCGGACGATATAATCAAAACCTCGCCGTTCCTCATAACGGATGTAGGAATTCACGAAATCCTTGCTCTCCAGATAGTCCATGATCATGTTATAAAGATCAAAGACAACCAGCTCGAATCCGTCCGTTCCCTTCGCGTTTTTCTTTTTCATATATTCGATCCGTTCCCGGACTTCCAGTTCCTTTGCGGAATCGTAATCAAATACCCAGTAGTTGACCTCATTGGCTCTGCCGCTCGACTGCCGGAATGTCGGTTTGCGGATGACAGCTTCCATTTCATCAAGTCTTTCCTGTAGTCCTGCCATCATCTCACCCCCGTGATTGCTTTTAATTCGTATTCAAGGCCGTGTTCCTGCATCCAGCGTTCCATGACCGGATCGGGAAGTGGCTTGTAGATTTCTCTGACATTCTTTGCTTTGTTCGTAACGCCTGCTTCGTAAAGCATGGACTTATAAGAAACCATAAGTTTCTTGATCGTAGCTTCCGTCCACTTGGCTGCTTTCTCGCTTTGTTCCTGCTTGTTCTTAAAGAAGATCCGCAGGTCGCTGTCAGAAAGCTCATTACTGCCGATAATCATCTTCTCCCGTACCAGCTCATAAACCAGTGCACCAAACAGTGTGTCGTATGCCATTGCCGCAACAAGCGCAAAGAGCTTTTGCGATGCCAGGTCACATGTTTCAAAGACAGGGTAAAAGCTTTCATCCAGGCTCTTTACTCTGGCGGAGGCCGTCTGAAAAATCTGTGTGGCGCGGAGAGAGGTCGGAGCGCCAAATATATTTTCTTTTTCGTTCAGGATCCGTATATCATCCCAGGACATTCCTTCCGACCGGAGCGACACAACTTTGCGGAACTCCATGAACCAGAAAGAATGCTTTACAGCTCCTGCGCTGTACTCTCTTCTATCCATTGATGCAACTCTCCATCCTCTATTTTACGGAATCACCTGTACCATTTTCCGGACTCGGTTCCGGATCAGGATAGATTTCCATAATATCGGCAGGCTCACACTGCATGTTGAGGCAAATCTTCTCGAGCACATCAACCATGACATTGCGGCCATTCTGTAGTTTGTTAAGCGTACCTTGGCTAATGCCGGTCAGCTCCTTGAAATCTTTCTTCTTCATATCTCTGTCGATTAACAGTTTGAATAATTTCTTGTACGAAACAGCCATAGTAAAATACCTCACCTTTATGAGCCAAAACGGTTACAAAACCACTTATCTCATACTCTACCACAAACTGATCGAGATTTCGGCCCTTTTGTCGTGCTTGTGACAAATTTTTCATTGTGCCGCAAGGAATTTTATCTTTTTGTGCCGTCATAGGATCATGATTTGCTGAGTTGTAATCCGAGATGTCAGTTTGTAAGGCGAGATGCTTGTTTGTAAATTGAAAACTGCATATCTGTAAACAAAACGCCATTTTTGTACGCCAGATGCCAGATTTATAAATGAGATGCATCGTTCGTACACGAAACGCGGCCTGTTCAGATTCGGATTTTTCGTGTATTCTGTTTTTAACAGGTATGCCAAAGGGAGGTCGACTCCCTCTCGATTTTTTTTGTAATCGGAGAATCCCCCCTGTATTTGGCGGTATGGATGTGAGTGGTGTTGGCGGCTCTGTCGTTAATTACTTCTCGAGAAGAGAAGGCTTCGGCAAGATGTCTTCAGCTGCAACTGGAGTACACCACAGAAGCTTTAACACCTCTTCTCCGTAGTGGATGCTGAACGTTTCATAGGGACTACGATCGTTCAGCTTTTTCCGTTTGTAGGAATTGATGTGATCCATCATTCTGGTCACATCTGCCTGCGTCAGGTTGTCGAAGCTTGTTCCTTTGGGCAGAACCCGTCGGATTAGCTCGTGATTAACTTCGATTGAACCCTTTTGATAAGGACATCCGGCATCACAGTAAAAAACGCTTGTACGCTTGAAACCGTATCCGGTCACTGCGTATTCCCGATACTCGATCTTCTTCGGGTTGGAGAATTCACTGCCGTTGTCCGTTATGATCACGGGGAACAGCTGATTGAACAGCTTTCCGCCAAGGCGACTGTCGAGCCTTTCAAAGACGTCAATCACTGACTGGGATGTATTGGAATCTCTCAGGAACGCCAGCATCAGAGAGGACTCCACGAAGTGGATCGTAAGCAGTCACCTGCCGCCGATTGTTCCGATCACAGAATCCATCTGTACGACGGCAGTATCCGGATTCTTCCCCATGAAGGCTTCGAATTCCTTATAGGAGCGTCCAACGCGGCAGCCCTTATCGACTTTGAACTCCGGCTTTTTACCGCGGACGCGGAACCGAACTTTCCGTGGAAGATCGATGTTGCGGACATCCAGAAGACAGCCATCGATGTAGTTGTAGATCGTCTTCTCGCTGCACATGAGCTGATCCTGATTGGTAACATAGATCTCATGGATAGAATGTCCCTGCTTCACAAGCGGCGTAATGATCCTGCTAAGCCTGGCTATTTCTGCCTCGCTGGTCGACAAGCCGCTTCTGGATTCAGAGATTACTTGGTGTGACTTCAAATGAGCTTTCTCAGCATCGTAGAAGGTCTTGAGCAGTTGTACATTTATCGATCGTCGGGCATGCATTGCAGACGTAAGGGACATGAGATCTGACAGCACAGACTTCTTCTACAAAGTCCGGACAATGCTCATTGCAGCGGCATAACCGGCAGTAGGTTCCGGAACTGCTCTGACGTGTACAGTCTTTCCGGCACAGAGCAGGAGCCTTGATCTTACAGGTAAACCTGTTCTTACAGGCATTGAAGGAGTAGCCCGGTTTGCCGGTTGCGATCTCTAAAGCGTACTTACGAACTTCTCTGGAGATGGTTGAAGGATCCTTGTGAAGCCGGGCGGCAATCTTTTTAAAGGACAGCCCTTCCTTCAGGAGTTTCTGTAGCGTTAAACGTTCTTCATAGGTAAAAAAGTTTGCCATGGTCTCCTCCGTTTCCGCCGCCAACCGGATGAGGACACCATACAGAAGAACAAGAAAGTAAGAACTATCATTCGCCCTTCCGCCTGTCAAGGTCACTGACGTGCCGCTGACGCGGAGACCCTTGACAGGCTCGGGCTTATGACGTATCGCAGCGAAGGGAATGACGGAGCAGAACACTCCGCCATTCCCCATCATTACAAAGAGACCAGCACCGCCAGTCTCTTTGTACACCGGGGTGCAACCTCCCGGAGGGTATTCATTTATAAGCAACTGTGGACTCAGGTCAGGGCGAAAGGGGTTGCATCTCGTTTTACAGGTGAGGGGTTTTCTTCGTTCTCGCCCGCAATCATATCGTCTCGCATCCACTCCTGAATGCTCTCCATTTGCCGAAGCGTGTCAATCAACTCACGGC
>ERZ773069.725-NODE-725-length-20759-cov-11.204405_pt1 | contig 20759 bp, 23 predicted proteins | sample MGYA00580619_ERZ773069 | MGnify/ENA primary metagenome ERZ773069 (study PRJEB29015, sample SAMEA2738007) | human oral metagenome | biome: human oral; feature: human-associated habitat; material: dental | place: China | collected 2108 ...
TACCATCCGCAGCGCGGTCGATCTCGATGAAGTGGTTGCCGCCGCCGAGCGTGCCGAGTGCCTTGGCGATGCGCTTGACGTTCTTGAGATCGCGGTAGCAGCGAAGCTCCGTGAAGTCGAACTTCGCCTGCCGCCCCTCCCACAGCTGTCTGCCCGACGGGATGATGTGCGCCGCCTCGTCGACCTTGGCGAGGTCGAGTTCCTTCTTTCCGAGGTTTACCGTATACATGCCGCAGCCGATGTCGACGCCGACGAGGTTCGGCACGACCTTGTCCCTCACCGTCATCGTCGTGCCGATCGTGCAGCCCTTGCCCCAGTGGACGTCGGGCATGATGCGTATCTTCGCACCCTCGGCGAACTCGTAGTCGCACATGCGCCGGATCTGCTCGACGGCTTCGTCTTCAATGACCTTCGCATAGGCGATCGCCGTCGCGGCCTTTCCCTTGATTTCCAATCGTTCCATCGTATTGCCTCCTCCGCTTCTTGATATTTCGAGATTTCGATATGCCAGCCCGACAGATTGCCCGTCGGGCTGACGACTTTTCCCGGAACCTGTCCTTCACTTCGTACTCTTCACGCACTTTTCCCCGCCGTCTCCGCGACGCCGCGAGCGCCTGCCAAAGACGCGCGAGCCGCAAAACGACGGGCGGATCCCCGTCATGCGGCATGCGGGGCACGGGCTTACGACGCAGCGCACGACGCCCAAGCGATACAGGCAGTCCTCGCACGGTGGAGATACGAAACGTTGCATCATCTGCAAGACATCCATCAAAGGCACCTCCCATAAGTGTGCAGTCATTCACTCTTATCCCTTTTTCTGCTCCCATTATACCAAGTCGCTTCGCTCCGAGGTCGCCTGTCATGCGACATCATCAAATTCCTTGCTTTCATTATGGGAAGAGGCATGGACAAATTTTGTCCATGTCTCAAAATATTTTTGATTGAGTCTTTCCCTTGCCCTCGCAGAAACAAAATGATAAGATACAAGAAAGAAGGCGAGGTGCGTACGATGCCAGAAATAACGAGGTTTTACGGTATCATCATCAAGATATTTTTTCGCAACGAGCATAATCCGCCCCATATTCATGCAATCTACGGCGAGCACAACGGTTTGTTTTCCATTGCCGACATGCAGATGCTGGAAGGCGATCTTCCTGCACGTGCAGTCAAGCTTGTTCAAGAGTGGGGTACGCCCTTCACCGAGGAATTGCTGCAGATGTGGAACACGAAGCAGCTGAGAAAACTTCCTCCGCTGAAATGATATTGTCCGTGACACGTCCCGAGGTGTTGATGATATGCTGTCCATAAAGATCAACAAGGTTGTCCCCATGGATGATATGAAACTCCTTGTTTTTTTTGAAAACGGCTCTGTCAAACAGTTCGATGTCGGAGCGCTAAGCAAAGATTGTCCAGAATTTGAAGTCTTGCGCGACCCTGCCATATTCCAATGTGTCAAGGTCGAACCCGGCGGCTATGGCATCGCCTGGAACGATGAATTGGACTGCTCGGAAGGCGAACTTTGGGAAAACAGCATAGATATTTCTTCGAAATAGGAAGAGGCATGGACAGATTTTGTCCATGCCTCAAAATATTTTTCAAGTCTTTTGCTGCGGAAATCGCACTTCGTATCACCAAATACTGTTGCTGATAAAGTGCAGCTGATTCTTTATCTTATTCACTGACTCATTGACCTCGACTCTGACTCGTTGGATGGTCACGCTTTCTCCCGGATTCAGCAACTCGATTGGCTTGGACTGCGCACTTGATATTCGCCCGCTGCCAAGGAAATCATCAAGCAGAACGATATGATTTTCTGGATTCCTTGTAGTGAAATGGAGAATATTTCTAGCTACAAGATCTCTGATCTGCTCAAGATACAGCCGTGTTTGACGATTCGGCTCATTGCGCGCTCCGGCACGCGTGGACCAGCCACAGTGTGTCAAAACGACCAATTGAATTTTCGGAGAATGCGAATCATGCGGCATAATCCTACGAAAAGGACTCGACGGATCAGATAATGTCTGCAACAGAAGTTTGAACGAATTGATGGACTGCTGATCGGTTCTGACTGGCACGATCAAAGCATCTGTAGCATGCCATGCCAGATGCGTCGCCCCCGCGAAAAACGGCGATGTATCAATGAGGCATTTATCCGTTTCGGTTTCTTCCATTTCACGCCGAATCTCTGCCCGCAGAGAAAACAGCATACGATCGAGCAGATCCTGTTGCTGCTGTCCAGCTACGCTCATCGCCTGCCCCATAGCAACAGCCATTTGTGAAGGAAAATTATACAGCGCATCTGCCGATGGAATGAAGTACACACTTCGATCTCGAAAATAAAGATTCGTAGCGCCCACATATTGTGCAACACGACTGGCATTCCCCAAGCCAGGCATGAAGTATGGCAGCAGCATATCATATGCCGACACTTGCACGGATTGGTAATATGTGTCATTATAAAAATAAGAAAGATTTCCCTGCGGACATGTATCGACGGCGAGCAAATTTTCTACCAAATAAGACAGATTGAATGCCAACGAGGTCTTTCCTATTCCACCGCGAAGGTTGCAGATACAATATGTAGGAAATTTTGGCAACGATAATGGCTCTGCCTTATTTTCTGCAATAGCATTTTGCCGCATCAATAGCGAATCTGTAAAACACATAAAAACATACCGCCTTCCAACCACTCTCTATGTCAATCTTCTTCCTCATATCATATACAAATTTGCGGAACTAGTCAATAAAATCCTTGCCACGAAGTTTCATCATATCCTTAACGGTATGAAAAAACCGCCTTCCCAACAAGGTTAGGCGGTTTCCCAAAAGCATTTTTCTTTCCTTACTTTTTCCCTCGCGCCTTTTTGCAATACTCGGCAATGGGGAGACTCCAGCCGGCAGTTACGGCGCCCGTCTTGATGAAGCTCGCGGTCATCTCGCCGAGCGAGGCGAAGTTTTCGCACACACCGCCCGCATCGCACGCGAACTCCACGGAGTTTTCCCGGCGGATGCCGAGATCGCCCGCGACGGCGACGGCGTCCATGTTCGCGCCGAGGAAGACGAACTCCCAGCCGTGCTTTTTCTCCTGATGCTCGATGAGCTTCTTGACCTTCTTCGCCGTGTAGCGAACGCTTGCATTTTCAAGGCCGTCGGTCGTGATGACGAACATCGTGCGCACGGGACGATCCTCTTCTCGCGCATACTTGTGAATGTTGCGGATGTGCTGGATCGAGTCGCCGATGGCGTCGAGAAGCGCCGTGCAGCCGCGCGTGAAGTATTCGCGTCCTGTCAGCGGCGCAACCTTCCCGATGGGCACGCGGTCGTGAATGACCTCGACCTCGTCGTCGAAGAGCACGGTGGAAACGAGGATGTCCGTGCTTTCTTCCTGTTGGCGGCGCAGCATACCGTTGAAACCGCCGATGGTGTCCGATTCCAAGCCCGACATCGAGCCGCTGCGGTCGAGGATGAATACGAGTTCCGTCCTGCCCTGCGCTGCTTTCTTCTCTTCCGTCATGATGAGCATCTCCTTTTTTTGCTAACAATGTTTTCTCTTCTGTGAAATCATTGTAACAAGAAAAAGAGGCGGCAAGGTCGCACGGCGGGCGACATCTGCGGTGCAGGGCCTACATGCGGACGCAGAGCAAACACCAGACCCGACATTCATCTCACGGCAGCGTTTCCATGCCCAATTCGTACAAGGCGTTGTTGACCTCGTCGAGGTCGCCGATGCCCTTCTCGACGCAGAACTTCACGGCAAGATCGAGCCGGCTCGCCGAGGAGAATGCGTAGCCTGCGCTCGCCAAGAGATCCACGGCATCGTCAAGGGTGAGCTGCAGCACGATGATGAAGGCGTAGAGCGTCTTCGCCTTCGGCCGGTAGTCCTTGCGGCGCATCTTGGAAAAGAGCTTGCGGTCGACGCCCGCCTTCTGATAGACTTCGACTTCGTCCCGCCCACGCTCGCGTATCAGGCGCAGAAGCCGCTCGGAGCACGTTTCTTCCGCCTTGTTCAGCCGGCTTTTCAGACTCGACAGGAACAAGCCAAGCCCCGCCCCAACGGCGGGAATCAGACGATCCTTTTTCGGCGGTTTGCCGCAGAGCGCGTACCGCCTGCGCTCCTCTTCGCACGATTCCAGTTCATACGGTATTTCCAGAATATGCGGCACTTCATCCGGCGCCTCGCCTTCGGGGCGCCAGAAGCGATCAAGATAACGGCACAGCTCCTTGATCATGCCGCGATCGGCTGGCTTCGTGCTGATGCGATTCTCACGATCCATACGAACACTCCTCCTGCGTTGTTTGCCTATTTTCATGTTGTTTAGTTATATTTTAACATGAAGCCCTAGGAGGTCAAGCCGCAGCTGCTCGGCTCACCTCACTTCCTTCGGCAAGCGCCGAACTGTCATGACATACGCGATGGCGAGCGGCACGCATGAGCCGAGCCAGGCCATGGGATTGCCGAGGCAGGCGCCGAGGAAGCCGAGGGCGTCGACGAGCACGATGCCCGCCGTCGCGCGCATGATGAGCTCCATGACGCCGGCGACGGTCGGCACGATGGACTGTCCGAGTCCCTGCAGCGTATAGCGGAAGATGAAGAGCAGCGACAAGATCCAATACGTCAAGCCGTTGACGAGGAAATACGTCTGCCCGAGCCGGATTGCTTCCGCTTCGCCTGCACCGACGAAAAGCTCCATCAGATACGGCCCTGCCGCGATGACGAATGCACCCGCCGCGAGGCTGAAGCCGACGGACATCCGACAGCACGCCTGCACGCCCGTGCGGATGCGGCTGAACTTGCCCGCGCCGTAATTCTGCGCCGTATACGCCGCCATCGCCGCGCCGAACGACATCATCGGCATCATGGCGATCGTATCGACCTTCTGCGCCGCCGCATAGGCGGCGACAGCGACGGGACCCAGCCCGTTCAAAGCGACCTGCAGGATCACGGCTCCGAAGGCGATGATCGTCGCCTGAAAGCCCATGGGCAGGCCGATGGCGAGATGCATGCGCAAAAAGCTCCACGAGAAGCGCCAATCTTCGCGCCGCACATGAAGCTCAGGCACGCGCCTCGCGATGTAGACGAAAAAGATCCCCGTTGCAAGAGCCCACGAAACTACGGTCGCGAATGCCGCGCCCGGAATGCCCCAGCCGAATGCGAGCAGAAAAAGCACTTCAAGTGCAATGTTGATGGCGATGCCGACACCGATGATGACGGTCGGCATCTTGCTGTCGCCGAGGGCGCGCAGGATATTCGCCGCCATCAATGCGGCGGTGGCGAAGACCGCTCCGCCGCAGATAATCGAAAAGAACGCCGTCGCATTGTCCAACAACTCGGGCGGCGTGTTCATGAATTCAAGCAGCGGGCGACAGCCGAAGAAGCCGACGACGCTCAAGAGGACGGCGATCGAGAAGGAGAGTACCGCGCACGCCGCCGCGCTCTTTCTGACGCCTGCGGCGTCCTTCGCGCCGTAGCGCTGCCCCGTACAGATGGCCAGCCCCGAGGTCAGACCGATGACGAAGCCGAGCATCAGAAACATCAGGCTGCCCGTGCAGCCGACGGCAGCCAGCGCTTCGATCCCGAGGAAGCGCCCGACGAGCAGCGTGTCGATGAAGGCGTAGAGCTGCTGCATGATATTGCCCGCGATGAGCGGCAGTGTGAAGAAGAGGAGAAGCTTCGCGGGGCTTCCCTCGGTCATATCTTTTGCCATCTCATTTCCCCAAGCAGTATGTGACGGCGGTGCGCAGACATTCCTGCAGCACGACGGCATTCGTATGCAGCGCGTCCGCCGAAGGCGCGAGCTTCACAACATGAAAGATCGGATGATGGCTGACCATGTAATCCGTCGGGTACGGCACGACCTCGATGCCGAGTTTCTCGTAGTTCAGGACGGAACGCTTCATGTGGAAGGCGCTCGTGACGAGGATCGGGCGCACGAGGCCGTGCTCCTTGAGGATCTTCGCCGTATAGGCCGCATTCTGCACCGTGTTCTGGCTCGCGCCCTCGACGAGGATGCGGCTCTCGGGGATGCCGAGGGAAACGAGCGTGCGCTTGGCGAGCAGCGCTTCCTTGCCGCTCTCCTGGAACACCTGCCCGCCCGATACGAGGATCGGCAGGTCGAGCTTCTGCGCGAGCCGCACGGCGGTCAGAAGGCGCGTCGACGGACTTGCCGTCAGCGCACCCTCGCCGTCGACGTCGGGCGCATCGGAGAAAGCGCCGCCGCCGAGCATGATGACGACGTCTCCCTCAGGCTTCGCGGGCGGCGCGTAGGCATCTTCGAGCGCACCCATGAGCACGTCGGCGACGAGATACGTCGACAGGAGGTAGAACACTGCGGTAATGAGCACGATCGCCTTCGCCGCGAAGCGCTCGCCCCTCTTCCATGCGAGATAAGCAAGGAAGAAAAAGGCGAGAAAAAAAATACCGGGCGGCAGAAAGAAGCTCGCACCGAATTTCAGAAATTGGATCATCGAACAATTTCCCTTTCTTGGAAAAAAGGATTCCGTGAAGAATCCGCGAATAAAAACAAATAAAGAAGCAGTAGAATAAAACGACAAAAAGGAGAGAACAGCATGGCAATTCTGCAAGGAAACATCGAAGTGCGCAAGAACGCCGCAGGCGGCAAGGGAGAAGTCAGCCTTGAGCACCTGCTCGGCAAGGAGCAGATGGGCGACAAATGCTCGACCTTCGCACGCGTCACGATCAAGCCCGGCTCGTCGCTCGGCTACCATCAGCACAAGGGAAACAGCGAGACGTACTTCATCCTGCAGGGCAAGGGCGTCTACAACGACAACGGCACGGAGGTCGAAGTCGGCCCCGGCACGACGACCTTCTGTCCCGATGGCGAGTTTCACGGCCTGTCGAACGAAAACGGCACGGAAGATCTCGTGTTCATGGCGCTGATCATCAACAGCTGAATATACTTCCAGGGAAGCGCTGATACATTCAGCCGCCCCATCTTCGCATGTCTGTGCGACTTCATTTCATCCGCGCTCCCGAAAAAAAGAACCTGCCAAGGCAGGTTCTTTTTTTCTAGCCCTCGCACTTGCCGCAGAAGTACTCGTATGTGCGCCGAAGCCCCTCGGCGAGCGTAGTGGCAGGCTGCCAGTCGAGGCCGCGGCGGGCGCGGCTGTTCGAGAGCATCGACTTGTAGATGTCTCCCTCGCGCTCCGCGCCGTACTTCGGGACGATCTCGCGCCCGCAGATATCAGCGAGGAGCGATACGAGCTCGCGAAGGCTCGTCTCCGTCTGCGTCGAGAGGTTGTAGGCGGCATTCACTTCCTCGGTACGAAGCGCCGCCAAGATGCCCTCGGCGATGTCGCCCGCATAGACGAAGTCGCGCGTCTGCTCGCCGTCGCCGTAGATCGTGATGTCACGCCCCTCGGCCACCGCCTTGGCGAAGATGCTGATGACGCCGCCCTCGCCGCCGTCGCCCTGGCGCTCGCCGTAGACGTTCGCAAAGCGCAGGACGACGTACTCCATGCCGTAAATCTTACGATACATCTCAAGGTACTTCTCCACCGAGAGCTTCGACAGGCCGTAGAACGACATCGGCTCCGTCGGCTGCGCTTCGCGCACGGGCAGGTCGTCCTCCTTCACGTCGCCATAGGCGGCGGCGGTCGAAGCGAAGATGACGCGCTTGACGTTCGCCGCGCGCGCCGCTTCCAGGACCTGCACCGTTCCCAGGAGGTTCTCGCGCGTATCGAGAAGCGGATTTTTGATCGACGTGTCGACCATCGTCTGCGCCGCAAGGTGGACGATGGCGTCGAAAGCTCCCGCCGCCACGACCTTCGGCAGCTCCTCATCCAAGATGTCCATCTCGACGAGCTTCGCTTCGGGCGGCAAATTCTCGGCAAGCCCCGTCGACAAATTGTCGAGCGCCGTCACTTTCTCGCCCTTCGCGAGAAGATGACGCACGAGATGCGAGCCGATGAAGCCCGCGCCGCCGGTCACCAGTATATTCAAATGCAGCACCTCCTAAACAAAATGCAGCCATGCCGCATGACTCAGCGAACCCATTATATCCCACTCATACGGATGCGTCAAATCAGCGCGAATCAGCTGCATATAACAAACCTTAATCATAATGACCCCTGCAAGAGAAAATCTGTAACGAATCATCCGAAATGCAATAAATCAAGCGATTCTTTTCATCGATCCTGCGGCTCCACAGACCACCCAATTCACCACGAAGCGGCTCAGGTTTGCCGATCCCCTCAAAAGGATTCCTCTCAATATCTCTCAATAAGATATTTATCCTTTTCAAGGTCTTCTTGTCCTGCATCTGCCAATAGAGGTAATCCTCCCATGCCTCATCAAACCAGCGCTTCTCCATCGTCTTCAACCTCGATCAAATCATGCTTTGCGAATTTCCCTGCCTTGAAGGCGGCAATGCCGCGACGAATATGAGCCATATTGCTTTCTGAATAAAACGGATCCGGGTCAGCTGAAAGTTCAAATGGAATTTTCCTGTCGCGCACTACACGTTTTGCAAAAATCAAAAACGCCGCGGATATCGGAAGACCTATTTCATCACAAACCTTGCCAAACTGCAAAGATAACGCCTCATCCATACGAATCACTACATCCTGCGCCATGAAATTCCCCTCCTTCAAGCAAAGAATATTATTCTGCAAAAATAAAATCGCCAGACGCTCGCACGGATGCGTCAAATCAGATCGACATACCGTGCCACAGCGTCGCGCCAATCGGGCAGACGAGAGAAGCCCGCATCATCGAGACATTTCTTCGACAGGCGCGAATTCTTGGGCCGCTTCGCCTTCGTCGGATATTCCTCCGTCTTGATCGCCTTCACACGCGTCTTCTTTCCCGCACAACGAAGAGCCTCCGCCGCAAGTTCCGCCCACGAGCATGTGCCTTCGTTCGTCGCATGGTAGACGCCGTACTTTCGCGTCTCGATCATGTCGGCGAGTAGGCGCGCGAGATCGCGTGTGTACGTCGGCGAACCGATCTGGTCGCCGACGACGGAAAGCTCCTCGTGCGTTTCGGCAAGGCGCAGCATCGTCTTGATGAAGTTCTTGCCGTTTTCGCCGAAGACCCACGAGATGCGCACGATGAAGAGCTCTTCGAGCGCTTCTAGCGCCGCCTCTTCGCCGAGAAGCTTCGACTCGCCGTAGACGTTGCACGGCGCCTTCTCATCCTCCGGCTCGTAGAAGTCCTCGCCCGTGCCTGGAAATACATAGTCCGTGCTGATGTAGAGGAACTTCGCGCCGATCTCCTTCGCGAGACGCGCGAGTTCGCCTGTCGCAGCCGCATTCACCTCGCGGCAAAGCTCCGGCTCGTCCTCTGCCTTGTCCACTGCCGTATACGCCGCGCAGTGGATGATCGCCGTCGGCCGATGCGCCTCGACGAAGCGGCGCATTGCCGCAAAATCCGTCAAGGAGAAGTCGCTCCTCGATGCGCCCTTCGCCTCGATGCCGCGCGCGAGAAGCTCGCGCATGACGTCGAAGCCCAGCTGTCCGCTCACGCCCGTGACAAGCACCTTCATAGAAATCCCCTTTCCCTATAGCGAGCACGCCTGACGCGCGGCACACTCATTCCTCCTGCTCCACATCGTCCGCGACCACGCGCAGCGTCCGAAGCGATGCGTCCGCCGCGCCCGTGACCTTGAGTCCCGCCGCCGCCATCGCCTCGATGTAGCGGCAGACCTCCGCCGTAAAGACCTCGCCCGTGCAGATCACAGGGATGCCCGGCGGATAGAAGGCGATGGTCTCCGCCGCGATGCGCCCCGCCGCCTCGCGCAGGCGGCAGGGGACAGAGCGGCGATAGAACGCCTCGCGCGGTGGGATTGCCACAGGCGGCGCGGCGGGAAGGCGCACGACAGAAGGCTGCGCTTTCCCACTATCCAGTACGGCGGACGCTCCCGCCGCCGCAGCGGGGGGCGCCACTTGCGCCGTCCGGCGCTGCGCCAAAGAGCGCAATGCCGCTAAGAGCCTTCCTGCGCTTTCTTCCGTATCGGCATAGGTGAGGAGGAAGAGCACGTTTTGTGCATCGAAAAGCTCCGCCTCGATCTTGTGCTCATGGCGCAGGATATGCGCGGCTTCTGCACCCGTCAAGCCGAGTCCCGTGACCGTCACCGTGAGCTTCAGCGGGTCGAGCGCGAATGCTCCCGCGCCTCCCATGCGCTCTTCGCCAAAAGAGAAGAGTCCGGGCGTCGCATTCACCTCGCGCCTAAGGTTCCGCGCGAGTCCCACGGCGCGAGCGAGATGTGCCGCACCCACCTCTGCCATCTGCAGGCGAGCGATGTCGAGAGATGCCAGCAGCAGGTAGTTCGGGCTCGTCGATGTCAGGAGGCTCATCGCCCGCTGCACGCGCTCTTTTTCGATGCGCCCCTCGCGGAGCAGCAGGAGCGACGCCTGCGTCATCGCGCCGAGGAGCTTGTGCGTGCTCTGCGCGACGAGATCGGCGCCCGCTGCGATCGCCGACTCCGGCAAATCTTCAGAGAACGCGAGATGCGCGCCGTGCGCCTCGTCGACGAGGAGCGCCATGCCCGCCTCGTGCACGATCTCGGCGATGGCACGCACGTCGGAGGCGACGCCGTAATACGTCGGCGAAACGAGCAGCAGCGCTTTCGCCTCAGGATGCAGGCGGCACGCCTCGCGCACAGCCTCCGTACTAAGCCCGTGCGCTATGCCAAGCGCCTCGTCAACGATCGGCTCGATGTAGACGGGACGCGCGTCGGCAAGCACGAGGCCGCCGAAAACGGAGCGATGCACATTGCGCGGCACAAGCACGGCGTCGCCCGGAGAGAGCGCGGCCACGAGCATCGCATGGATCGCGCCCGTCGTGCCGTTGACGGCGAAAAAGGCCGCATCCGCTCCATAGAGCGCGGCGGCGAGATCCTGCGCCTCCTCGATGCAGCCCGTCGGCTCGTGCAGATCGTCAAGCTCCTCCATCAGAGAGACCTCTTCTCGAAGGCCTGCTTCCGTCACGAGTTCGCGCAAGAGCGCATGCGCCCCCAGTCCCTGCTTGTGTCCGGGCGTATGAAAGGCGAGAGCGCCCGCTTCCCCGTACGCGCACATGGCGGCGGCGAGCGGCGCGCGTCTTTGTCTTTCGTCCGCCGTCACTTCTTCGCAGCCTTTTCGGGCGCAAGCACGTTCGGGCGGAACGGCATGCGCAGATGGATGCACGTTCCTTTGCCGATCTCCGAGATGATGTTGAGTTCCGCGCCGATGATGGCGGCGCGCTCCCTCATGCCGAGGAGTCCGTACTGGCCGTAAGCGTTCCTCGATATGGGATCGTTGACGTCGCGATCGTCGTCAAACTGCTCTTCCTCGCTCGGCACGGCATCCTCTTCTGCATCGGGATCGAAGCCCCTGCCCTCGTCCTTGACCGTGATGGCGAGCGCCGAAGCCGTGTAGAGAATGCGCACCTCCGCCTTCTTGACGCCCGCATGGCGGCTGACGTTGTTCAGGGATTCCTGCACGATGCGGAAGATGCTGACCTCGGCATACTTCGCGAGCTTCTGCTCCTCGCCCTCCACGGCGATGGAAGCATCGAGCATGCCGCGCTCGCGCATCTTGCTGATCAGCTGGCGCAGCGCCGGCTCAAGGCCGAGATCGTCGAGCGACATCGGGCGCATGTCGAAGATGATCTGGCGCATGTCCGTCAGGCAGCCGCGAATGTGCTGGCGAAGTTCCTGCAGGCCGCGCTTTGCCTCCTCGGGATCGCGGTCGACCATGCGCTCGATGATCGACGCCTGAAAGATGAGATTCGCGATGTCCTGCGCCGGGCCGTCGTGCAGCTCACGCGAAACGCGCAGGCGCTCCTCCTCCTGCGCCTTGATGATCTGCGCACCGACGAACTTGCTCTTCTGCGCCTCCTCGATCTGCCAGACGACGCCGTTGATCTGATCGCTCAGATAGCTCAAGACCGAGCCGATGCAGATCGCCAGATGCTCCGCCGTCTTCAAGATCTCCTTCAAACCGTGCAGGCGAAGCTCCAAGGCGTCGCGCTGCGCACGAAGCTGGCTCTCCTTTTCCCGCGCCACGCTCAGCTCGATCTGAATGTCCTTGACCGACTCGTAATGCTCGCGTATGCGCTCCTCCGAATAATTGCCGAAGTCGCTGCTCGTCTCGGCGAGCTTCTTCTTCTCCCTCTGCTCGATTGCCGAAAGCTCATCGACCTTCTCGATCGTCTGGCGCGTGAGTTCGCGCAGATCCTCAAGCGTGCGCCGGCTCGACTCGACCTCGCCGCGCGCCGCCTCGTAGATGCCGAAGATCTGCGTCTTATTCGTCTCGATCGTGCTGACCGTACTCTTGAGAATATTATCCAGCGACTTGGCGCTGAGCTTGTCGATCTGAGTGCGAGGAAACTCCGATCCGCTCTTCTCCTGCTCCATAAACATCGCCGCCCCCTTTTTCCACTAAAGATATTCATTTCATTATATACCAGACGCGGCCTCATATTCAAGGAGTTTGATGCAAACATCAGTGCATATAGCACAAATCGCTTGATTTTCCACCCTGTTGCCGTTAAACTAAGAAGAAGCGCTTTTCTATTCATCTACTATACAAAATCGCGAGGGAGATCAGATATGAGCATTTTTTCCAGATTCCTGCCCAAGAAGAAGCAGCCGGAAATCAAGAACAATATTCCAAAGGAAAAGGCGAACATCAAGAAGACGTTCGGCGTCTACTGTCACAAGGAGCACGGCACGGAGGGCGACAAGCTGTGCCCCAAGTGCACGGCGCTCCTTGCCACCGTGCTGATGAAGATGAACCGCTGTCCCTACGGCATCACGAAGCCGATCTGCGACCGCTGCGAAAGCCCGTGCTTCTCGAAGAGTCAGAACATCGAATTCCGCAAGATCATGACGGCGAACCAGAAGAGCATGCTGCTGCGCCACCCGATCATGACGATCAAGCACAAGCTCGCGAGCATGGGCGTCGACTACGCGCTCAAGGAACGCGCGAAAAAGGAGCAGCAGAAGGTCGAGGCGAAGGAGAAGGCGGCGAAGCGCCGCGAGGAAGCGCGCAGCAAAAAAAAGAAGTGAGGATCTCCCCTCACTTCTTCGCGATGATGCCCGAAAGCTCCCGCACGCTGTCGTTCAATGCTCCGAGCTTCCCCTCGATGCGCACGAGCAAAAAAGCCGTGACCGCCATCGGGAAGCCGTAGCTGCCGAACGCCGCCAGAAGATCGTTCATCTCATCACCCCCTCGCACGCATACATGCGGCGAGGGGGCTTTTTCATATCACTGCAGATGCGCGAATCCGCATCATTTACAAGTGACTGCATTGTGCAAAGCTCACCGACATGCCCGCGTTCCCAAGCGAGCGCATGCCGCCTCTCGCCTCTCGCTTGGGAGGTCTCAAGGATAAAACGGCGCTCCTTCTAGGCGATTCGATTCCGAAGCTCGCCGATGCCCTCGATCTTCACGACGACCTCGTCGCCCGCCTTGAGCCAGCGCCGCTCCTTCTCGGGCATACCGAAGATCACGCCGTGCGGTGTGCCCGTGAAGATGACATCGCCGGGAGCGAGCGTCATGCACTTCGAAATATAGCTGACGATGGCGGCGGGCGCGAAGATCATGTCCGCCGTCGTCCCGTCCTGGCGTATCTCGCCGTTAACGAACGTCTGAACGGCGAGATGCGAGACATCGATCTCAGCGGCGGGCACGATATAGGGGCCGAGCGGCGCGAAGCCGTCGGGCGTCTTGCCGAGCAGCCACTGCGAGGTGCGGCGCTGCAAGTCCCGCGCCGTGAAGTCGTTGCCCGCCGTATAGCCGAAGATGGCGGCAGCGGCCTCTTCCTCAGCTGCATCCTTGACCTTTTTCCCGACGATGACGACAAGCTCCGCCTCGTAGTCAAGCTCCTTCGCGCCCGTGGGCAGGCGCACCTCGCCGCCTGAAGCGTTGAGCGCATTGTTGAACTTGCTGAAGATCGCCGGATATTTGGGCGCCCCGAAGGGAACCTCCGCACGGTGGCTCGCGTAGTTCAGCCCGACGCAGAGGATCTTGCCCGGCGCCGTCACGGCGGGCGCAAAGCGCAGACCGTGCGCCAAAGGCTTCGCGTGCTGCAGGACGCTTTCGATCTGCGGCCGGATCTTCTCCCAATCGGCAAAGATTTCCTGCCAACCCCAGCTATAGCCGACGGCGCTGACATCGACAGTCTTCTCTCCGTCGCTCGCACCGATATGCACGGCGCCGTCCTCGGCATAGAAATTCAAGAGTTTCACGATCATTTCCCCTTTCCTGCTTCCTATATACGACAGACTTCTTCCCGTTCCTGCAAAAAATATTTTAGAAAATTCAAAACCGATATTGTATTTTGTCTCCTCTCATGATATAATGAAGCCGTAAAGAGGAGAAAGGACGGGCAACGCCAGCGACGAGGACAAGCCTGCATGCAGGTCGGACTCCGCGGGCAGGGCAAGTGCCGGTCAGCCGAAACAGGCTCTTCTCAATATGGTTACACGAAAGGTGTGAGGTTTATTGAGGAATAAGCTTTTCCTTCTCCACCTGAGGGTTTCCGGCTAGGAAGTGCACACTTTGCATACGAATCCCGCAGCGGCGGACTGACGAACGGGCAGCGGCCCGGCAGCTCCGAGGGCATTGCGGAAAAAGGCACAACGTCGGAAACAGCGTGGAGAAGACCGTGGCAACTTTCACCTTGTCGATGCGTACGCGAGGGTCATTCAGTAGATTGCGCAGTCCCCAGATCGGAACCGAGATACCTGCCGAGCCCGGGATTTTGAACGATGACAAGTGATGCATCAAACTGTGATATTCCATCACAACCGTTCGATCGAACCGCTTCATACAGCATGGAGGCTTCATCGCGGAGCGCCATGCAAGACAATTGAATACGAAGGAAAAAGGGTATATGACGATCAAAAGATAAACCCGCCGAGAGAAGTCCCGTGAGACTCCTGCGGCGGGTTTATTGCTGTCTATATTCTCAATTTCTTCATACAAAATGATAGATGAATACAAAATTTATATAACGTCCTCCTGCTTCTTGTGGTATAATTATGCATGGGTGCTACTAAAACGGTAGGCGGTCGATTCTCAGCCCCTGAGCGGTCAACGTCATCCGCGCGTCTGCGCTCTTCGAGCTTGATTTGCGGGACGTTTTCGCATACGACCTATTAGCCAATCGGTTACGCCCTTCGGGCTTGCCTCTTGGATAGGTCAGCAAGGGGGCGTTGCCCATGACGATAAACGATTTAATCGCGTTGCTTTTGGTAACGCTTTTTATCCTCGTCGTTCTTCTGAAGGCATAAGAAACCCCGCCTGCTCCAGCAACGATTAGGCGGGGTTTCTCACCATTTTCGAGCGGGGCTGACCGTTTACCAGTAGCGCCCTTTCTACGTCCATTATACGACACCATGCGCCATTCGTCAAATCGTCTGCCGCGAAAGCATATACCTCGCCGCATAGCCGCCGTCAGCTTCCCTCATACGTGCGCACGCGCAAATCAAGCCCCCGCGCCTCACACAGTGCGCGGCACTTTGCAATTTCTTCCGCGCCTTCGACCTTTTCGACGATCGTCAGGACGACGTGCCCCGCATAAGCCTTCATCTTCTCAGCGAAAGCGAGCATCGCTTCGAAGGATTCGATGCCGAACTCGCTCCTCGTCAGCGCCAGATAGCGCTCGGCGTTCGACGCGTTGAGACTGATGGAGACGGTATCAAGGATGCCGCCCGCGAAGTCTGCCGCCGTGTCGCGGCCGTAGACGAGATCCGAGAGGCCGTTCGTATTGACGCGCGTCGGCAAGTCGGGATGCTGCTCCTTGACGAAGCGCAGCAGTTCGATGAGGTCGGCAAGGCGCATCGTCGGCTCGCCGAAGCCGCAGAAGACAACTTCCTTCACATAGTCCCAAGGCGCGGCGAGGAGAGCCGCCTTGACCTCTTCGACCGTCGGCTCTTTGCCGCCGAGCCACAGGCTCATGTCCTCGGGCATATCCTTCATCGTGCGCAGGCAGAAGGTGCACGCGCACGGACATTCGTTCGTGATATTGACGTAGAGGCCGCGCTTCCCTTCGGGGCGGCGCTTGAGGCTTTCTTCGGGCAAGAGGTACTTGCCGTGATCGACCATGTAGACAAGCATAGATATTTTCCTTTCCAAAAGTGTGGATGAATTCCACTCCGTAAAGCAAACAGCTGCCGCAAACGTACGGCAGCTGTTTGCTTTGCAGCTTTCTCAGTCCGCACTGCGGTCTTTGAGCGGCACGGGGACTTTCCAATAGACGACGGCCATGACGACGGCGAGGATCGCCATCGCGACAGCAAGTCCCAGCCAGCCGTTCATCGTGAGGCCGTCGACGATGTAGCCGACGACGCAGACACCGACGACGACGAGCACATAGGGAATCTGCGTCGATACATGGTCGATATGGTGGCACTGCGCGCCCGCAGACGCGAGGATCGTCGTATCCGAAATCGGCGACGCATGATCGCCTGCGACAGCGCCCGAGAGGATCGCCGCGACGCAAAGCGCGAGCACGGGGCTGTCCGTGCCGACGATGGCGATGGCGATCGGAATCAGGATGCCGAACGTGCCCCACGACGTTCCCGTAGCAAAGGCGAGGCCTGCGCCGACGAGGAAGAAGATGACGGGCAGGAACGTGATGACGCCCGCATTGGCGCTGACGAGCTGGCCGACGTAGCCGCCAAGGTCGAGGTACTTGTCGCTGCAGATGCCCGAGAGCGTCCACGCGAGGCACAGGATGAAGAGCGCGGGCGACATCGCCTTGAAGCCGAGGATGAAGCTCGTGCAGAAATCATTGAAGGAAACGACGCGGCGCGGCAGGTAGAGAAGCCCCGTGAAGACGAAGGCGATGAAGGAGCCGAGCACGAGCGACTTCGACGAATCGCAGTTCGCGAAAGCCTCGGCGACGCTCAGCCCGTCGTGGATGCCGCCCGTGTAGAGCATGCCGTAGATGCACGCGGCGATGAGCACTGCTAAGGGAAGCAGGAGATCGTAGATCTTGCCCCTGCCCTCGATCTTCTCCTCCTTGACATCGGCGTACTCGGGCGGAACGTAGAACTCCCGCTCATTCTTGCGGATCGAGGCGCCCATCTCGGAAAAATCTTTCTCCGACCATACGAGGAAGCACATGAAAATGAGCGTCAGCCATGCGTAGAGATTGATCGGGATCGTCTGCAGGAAGAGGCCGAAGCCGTCGATGCTGCTGCCTTCGGGCAGAGACGAGCCGACGGCTGCCGCCCAGCTCGATATGGGCGCGAGGATGCACACGGGCGCCGCCGTCGCGTCGATGATGTAGGCGAGCTTCGTGCGCGCGATCTTGAACTTGTCCGTCACGGGGCGCATGACCGTACCGACCGTCAGGCAGTTGAAGTAGTCGTCGATGAAAATGACGATGCCGAGGAGCGCCGTGATCGCGAGAGCACTGCGCCTGCCCTGAATCGTGCGCACCGCCCAGTCGCCGTAAGCCTTCGTCGCGCCCGAGCGCGTGATGGCGGCGACGAGGATACCGAGGATGACAAGAAAGACGAGGATGTTGACATTCGCCCCGACCTTCGCCTCCATGACTGCGAACATCGTGAGGATCGCTTCGAGGACATTGAAATTCGCGTAGAGCATAGCTCCTGAGAAAATGCCGATGATCAGCGACATATAGACTTCCTTCGTCGCGAGCGCCAGCACGATGGTGATGACGGGCGGAAGAACAGCCCATGCCGTTTCTGCCATAAAATCCCTTCCCTTCCATTGGCAATTATGTCCTTCATTATAATACAGATTATTTTCCGTGGCAACGAAAAAAGACGGTGGTTGCCCACCGTCCCATTCTCCTTCATGCAGCCACGGGGCGAATAGGCGACCCGCCCCGACAGAACTCTCTCTGATCCCAACTGCACCCTATCAGCCTCGCCGCAAGGCGGCTGCAGCAGCCCGCGCACGATGCACGAACAACCTCCTCGCGAAAGGCGACACGGATTCATACGGCAATGTCCGCGGGAGCGCGAATTTGCTTCGCATCCCCCTCGCAACAGTTTCGACATCACCGAAATGAATGTAGGAAATCTGCCCGAGAGCTTCAAATGCATCGCTCTTCAAAGACCCTTGTGAGGACTGACCTCCGGGCACGACGACGAAAAATCGTTGCCGACTACAGCCGAAATTTCCCATGTTCGCGGAAAGAGTCCTGACAGCGGTGGGACTTCCCGACCTCAACCGCCAACTCTTCCGCAACGCTCGTCGGGACGAGCATGGATTCCGGGTGCTTAATGGGTTCTATTTCCTAGCAACATAAGGATAACATATCTAAAAAGACTTTGCAACCCCTTTTTCAATAAAAATGAACAAATATTTATTATTTCTTATGTCGCTTAATTGAAAATTTTCACCTGGGCTGAATGGAATGCGCTCAGAAGAACTACCTTTCGTTCGCCGCAGAAAAGAGACGGGCATTTTGGGGCGCACCGCTCATTTTTCAAAACCTCGCTGCCATGCGTAGAGATAGTCAACGATGGCTGCAATCGGCGAGCCAGGCACATACGGCGCTGCAGGCAGGGGCGTCTTCACGCTCTGGGACACCTCGCGCGTATCGTACGTCATCGTCGCAGAGCGAAGAATCTGGTAGGTGCGCGCAGCGAAGTCGAAGTGCATGCGATAGGAAAAGAGGCGGTTCTCCTTTGCCTTGATGATGGCGACATCCGCCGTATATTCATGATTGCTGTCGATGGAAATCGTCGTGACGTCCACGAAATATCCCGTATCGCCGCGGGCATCCACAAAACGCCGTCCCTCGTCCTCGGCAAAGCACACGGAGCTCGCGAGGAGAAGGAGCAACGCTGTCATGCTCAACATCAAGGTAAATTCTCGCATCGAATCGTCTCTTTCCTAAATCCAAGAATAAAAATACTTCCTTATTATAGGGAATAGACAGAGGTTCGTCAAGGGCTGGTCAGAATCATTCCTGTCCCTTTCAATGAGAGGTGAAATTCCAAGGAAGCCACGCCCGCGCCTCAGAGGAACTCGTCTGTCGCCAGAAGAAGACCGAAAGCGCCCACGGGGCTTTCGAGATGCAGCCGCAGGAACTTGCTCGGGCTTGCCTTCGCATTCAAGGCGTGCGCCGTCCGCGGGATCTCCAGATCAAGCTCCAAATCGCGCTCGCCGAGGCGCACGGCGAAGAAGCCGTCCAAGACGTTCAGGAACTCCGCGAGACTATCCACCGCGAGATCGTCAAGCTCCGAAAAATCCTCGTGACTGTAGCGGCGAGCGAGCGCCAGAAACACCGCATCGGGCGCTTCAAGTCCCGCGACGAGCGAGACGCCGCCCGTGATGGCCTGCGAGACGAGGCGGCACGGCACGCCCTCGGCAAAAGACTCCGCCTGCGGCACGACGACGCAGGCGATCTTCATAAAGCGCTTGAAAGCGAGCATCGCGACGCCAACGTACTCCGTGTAGAGCGGCAGCTCCTCAGCGAGCCTGCCTTCCGCCGCACGCTGGATCGCCTCGGACAAAGGATGCTCGCCCGCACGCTTGAAGTCGCCCAAGAGCCTCTCCAACTCCTTGTAGTCGAGCCTTCCGGCGTCCAACAAAGCTTGCGCGAACCGACAGCCCTCGCCTGCGATCGCCTCGCCGAGGTTGTAAAGCTGCGATGCCGTGAGGACGCCCTCCCTCTCCGCAGACGCGCGAAACTCCTCGCCCGAAAGTGCCCCGAGCGAAGCCAGGTCGGCCGCCCGCGCCACGCCGTGGAAGAGCGCCTGCACAGGCACGTCGACCTTCGCCGCGAGCATCCTTTCGAGGAAGATGCGAACCTCAGCCGCATCTAAGACGCCGCGATTCAGGAGAAATTGTGGGAAAAGCAGATCATTGCTCATCCAGCCCTGCTTTCTTTCGAATGCGCGTGATGGCATTCTTGATCTGCTCGGGCGTATAGGGCTTCTGGATGAAGTCCAGCGCCCCGAGCTTCAGCGTCTCCATAAGCTTCTCGGGCGTGCCCGCCGACGACAGCATGACGACGGGAATCGTGTCGTCGATTTCCTTGATGACGCGCAGCACCTCGACGCCGTTGACCTCGGGCATGACGATGTCCAAGATCACGCCGTCGGGACGGTCGCCAAGACTCTCGGCGATCGCCTCCTTGCCGTTCTCCGTCTCTATGACCTCACAATCGAGCGCCTCAAGCTCCTCGCGCAGCTGCTTGCGCAGAAGCTTGGAATCATCGGAAATGAGGATCTTGCACTTTCTTGCCAATCAAAACGCCTCCCATCAGTCCGCCCGCCGCACCCGAAAGGGCAGGAAGGCTCTTCCCATGAAACCACTTTTCTATCATTATAGCATATTTTTCTCTTATATGAGAATATTCTACGGCAAAGTTTGCAAGAAGTTTCTCTTCGTCATTGAAACAATCTCACAAAGAAAAAGGCGCTGCCCGCTGTTACAGCAGGCAGCACCTTGCAAGCGCAGATGTATGCCCTTCGCTCAACCCATGCCGTTCTCGGCAAAAATGGCGGCAAATTCCGGATTTTCATGCAAATACTTCTCTGAAATGCGCTGCCAATCGTAGCCTGTGATACTCGGAATCAGGCTTTTTTTCTCTTCCGCTCTCTCCCGCTCCGAAAGTTTGCCGTCTTCGCCCTCACCTGCGTCGCCATCGGCACGGTGCAGCTTGCGCAGGCTCTCCTTGTACGCGGTCATGCCATCCTCAAGGCCGCTCTTCCTCTCGGCGATAAGCTGCGAAAGGTCTGAAGAACGTTCCCTCTCCTCCACTTTCTCTCCCGCACGATCTCCAAGCATGGCTTCAAGCAGCTCTTCCGTACACTTCGCCTTGC
>ERZ773069.726-NODE-726-length-20755-cov-6.406135_pt1 | contig 20755 bp, 19 predicted proteins | sample MGYA00580619_ERZ773069 | MGnify/ENA primary metagenome ERZ773069 (study PRJEB29015, sample SAMEA2738007) | human oral metagenome | biome: human oral; feature: human-associated habitat; material: dental | place: China | collected 2108 ...
GCAACTGACTCTTAATCAGTAGGTTCACGGTTCGATTCCGTGGTGGGTCACCATGTGTATTTCATCCGCTTGGCGGTTTTTGGAAAAGCAGGTTGGTACGCCAACCTGCTTTTCGTGTATAGGAGGCGTGCTTGTGAATATCCTAATACTGAATGACGACGGCATTGCGGCGGAGGGGATACGGACGCTCGCGCGTCATCTGGTGCAGCGTCATACTGTGACCGTTGCCGCACCGATGCATCAGCAGAGCGGGACATCTCACGCACTGACGATCGGGCGTGCAATTGAGGTTCGTGCCGATGAGCGCTTCGATGAGACGTATGACATTCGGGCATGGGCGATCGACGGGACACCGACGGACTGCGCGAAGCTCTATCTGGACGCGATTGCAGAGGAGACGCCGGATGTCGTGCTCTCCGGGATCAACCACGGCTCAAACCTTGGCACCGATGTGATCTACTCGGGTACGGTCGGCGCCGCTTTCGAGGGACTCTTTCACGGCATTCCGTCCTTTGCGCTCTCTCTGGTCGAGGGCAGCCGCATCTCCTATGCGGAGGCGGCGGCATATTTTGAAGGCTTTATGGAGCGAGTGCTGGCCGTGATGGAAAAGCCGTTTCTGCTCAATATCAATTTTCCAAAGGAACTTGCGGGCGATGCGCCGCAGTTTGTCTGCTGCAGGCAGGGCGGGCGTGACTACATCAATGCGTTCGAGCGAATCGAGGAGAACGGGCGCGTGCACTACAAGGTAGCGGGCGAGGTCTCCGATACGGACAAGGGAGCGGGGACGGATATCTATGCAGTGGAGCACGGGCTGATCTCCGTGACGCCCATCGGGATGGATATGACGGATTATCCGCTGCTCGAGGAATGCGGCAGATTGATCGGGACAGTCTGATCGCCCGTTGATAATCACTATAAAGAGAGGGGATTCCGTCTTCTCCTCTTTTTTTTTGCGCCCATTTGCGGTATAATAGCGAACGTGAATAGGATTCATATTTCGGAGGTGTCTCTTTGCTGTACCCCGTGAATCTCGATCTAAGCGGTCGGCTCATCATTGTTGTGGGCGGCGGCACAGTTGCCGAGCGCAAGGTCGCGGGGCTGCTCGCTGCGGACGCCTCCGTCTCTGTGCGCGTGATTGCACCGCAGATGACAGAGCGACTGCATGCGTTCGCAGCAGATGAGCGCATTGATTGGAGAAATGAACGCTATATACGCGGTTCCTTGGAAGGGGCATTCCTCGTCTATGCGGCGACGGATTCTCCCGCGATCAATGCGGAGATTGCCGCCGAGGCAAACGCATGCGGAATGCTTGTGAATGTCATCGACGATCCGCATGCCTCGTCGTTCCAGGTTCCCTCAATGCTGCGGCGCGGGGATTTCCTGCTGACGGCATCGACGGGTGGTGGGAGCCCCGCGCTTGCGCGGGCGATACGGATGGAGCTTGAGCAATTCTATCCGCCCTCGTTTGGCATGTGGTTGGAGCGTGCTGCGATTCTGCGCGCAAAGTTGCAGGAGGAGCTTCCGACGAGCAGTGCGCGCACGGAGTTCTGGCGGACGGCACTGCGTCCCGATATTTTGAACATGATTCGCTGTGGAGAGTTAGAGAAAGCAGAGGTTGAGTTACGGCATGCAGCTCTTGACATTGGGGCTAAATCATCGCACGGCTCCGGTTGACGTGCGTGAGCGTGTATCATTTTCCCGTGAGGAACTGCGTTCGGGACTTCTGAGTCTGGGCGAATACGACGGTCTGAGCGGACTGGTCGTCCTGTCGACGTGTAACCGAACGGAGCTCTATGCTTCCGTGGACGATCATGAGTCCGGCGGACAGGCGCTGCGGCAGTTCCTCAACGATCTGGCGCAGGGTGGGGATGATCTGGACGAGTATCTCTACAACTACGCAGATGAAGAGGCGATTCGGCATCTGTTCCGAGTCGCCTCGAGCCTTGATTCGCTCGTGCTCGGCGAGGGGCAGATCCTCTCGCAGGTCAAGGAGGCCTATGCGATTGCCCGCGAGGCAGGTACGACGAGCACTGTGCTGAACCTGCTCTTTCACCGCGCCATTGCAGCGGGCAAGCGCGTGCGGACGGAGACGCGCATTGCGTATCGCTCCGTCTCCGTGAGCTATGCGGCGGTGGAGCTGGCGGCCGCCTCGCTCGGCGGCCTTGGCGGCTGTGCCGCGCTGATCTTCGGCGCGGGCAAGATGGCGGAGCTGACGGCAGAGCATCTGCGTGCACACGGCATTGAGCTGATTTACGTTGCGAACCGCCACATTGAGCGCGCCGAAAAGCTTGCAGAGCGGATCGGTGGGGAGGCAATTCCCTTCGATCGCGCGATGGAATATGCGACCTGCGTCGACGTGGTGGTCACCTCGACGGGCGCGCCGCACTATGTCATCAAGGCGTGGGAGGCACGCCGCCTGATGGCACGGCGGCAGGGGCGCAAGATCTTTCTCATCGATATTGCCGTTCCGCGCGATGTCGATCCCGATGTTGCGGGGATCAAGGGCATCGAACTCTATAACATCGACGCACTCGAAGCCGTGGTGGACGAACATCTCAGCGAGCGTCAGGCAGAGGCGGTCAAGGCGGAGAAAATCGTGGAGGAGGAAGTTGACTCACTTCTCGAACGCTTCAAATATCTGTCCTTCCAGCCGCTCATGGCACTCCTCTCGGGGCGCTGTGAACGCATCCGCGAGCGCGAGATCAAGCGCGTGAGCGCGAAGCTGCCCGAACTTTCGGAGGAGGAGGGGCGGCAGGTGGAGCATATGAGCCGCATGATTGTCCGAAAGATTCTGCGCATTCCAATGATGAAGCTGCGCGCGTCTGCCGGAACAGCGGATGAGGCGTTCTACATCGAGGCGATGCGCGCCCTCTTTAAATTGGATGCGATAGGAGAGACGGGAACAAGTGAACAGCGACACAATCACTATCGGTACGCGGGCAAGTAAGCTGGCGCTGTGGCAGGCGGAATACATTGCAGCGGAGATTGAAAAGCGGCATCCCGCCTGTCATGTAGAACTGAAAAAGATGACGACAAAGGGCGACCGCATTCTCGATGCACCGCTTGCAAAGATCGGCGGCAAGGGACTCTTTACGAAGGAGCTTGAGCAGGCGATGCTCGCGGGGGAAATCGATCTCGCGGTGCACAGCCTCAAGGATATGCCGACGGAGGTTCCCGAGGGACTCATGATCGGCGCGATTACGGAACGTCTGGATGCGGGCGATGCATTTGTCAGCGTGCGCTACAAGGCAATTGAGGAGCTGCCGCAGGGGGCGCGGGTCGGCACATCGAGTCTTCGCCGGCGGGCACAACTGCTCGCAGTGCGCCCTGATCTCACGATCCTCGATCTGCGCGGCAATGTCAATACGCGTCTGGCGAAACTGGATGCGGGTGAGTTCGATGCCATCGTACTTGCTGCGGCAGGGCTGAAACGCCTCGGGTTGGGCGAGCGCATCCGCACGATCCTGCCGCGCGCGATGATCCTTCCTGCCGTTGGGCAGGGCGCACTTGCAATCGAGTGCCGTGCAGACGATGTGAAGATTCAGGAGCTCATTGAGTTCCTGTGCGATGCCCACATGACGGCGGCGGCGGTGGCAGAACGTGCCTTCCTGCGGCGCGTCGAGGGCGGCTGTCAGATTCCCGTTGGTGTCTACGCCGAGGTCGGTGAGGGCAATATGCTCCACGTCGAGGCGATGATTGCATCGGTGGACGGCATGCGCGTCTGCCGTTCGCGCACGATGGGGGCGACAGACGAGGCGGAGAAGCTGGGTATTGCTCTGGCGGAGGAGCTGCTCGATGTTGGCGGTCGGGATATTTTGAAAGAGATAGGTATTACGGTATGAGCGGAAAAGTATTTCTTGTCGGCGCGGGTCCGGGCGATCCGCGCCTTTTGACGGTTGGTGCAATGAACTGCCTGAGAGAGGCGGATGTTGTGGTCTATGACCATCTGGCGGATGAGAGCATTCTTGCCCATGTGCCACATGGGGCAGAGCGCATCTACGTCGGGAAGCAGTCCTGCAAGCACACGATGCGGCAGGAGGATATCAATGTCCTGCTCGCAGATAAGGCACAGGAGGGTAAGACGGTCGTTCGTCTCAAGGGCGGTGACCCGTTTGTGTTCGGGCGCGGCGGCGAGGAGGCTCTCGTGCTTTTGGAACGTGGCGTGCCCTTTGAAGTGCTGCCGGGTGTGACCTCGGCAATCAGCGTACCTGCCTATGCGGGGATTCCCGTGACGCATCGCGGTGTCGCAGTCTCCTTTGCCGTCATCACGGGACACGAAGATCCGACAAAAGCGGAATCCCATATACAATGGAAGCATCTCGCGACGGGTGTCGATACGCTGGTATTCTTGATGGGGGTTGCAAATCTCCCTGTCATCACAAAGAATTTGATCGAAAACGGACGCCCTGCCGATACTCCTGCGGCAATCATCCGCTGGGGGACGCGTGCCAATCAGGAGACTTACGTCACGACTGTGGGCGAGGCGGCGGAGATGGTACAGCGCGACGGCATTCGCCCGCCCGCGATCTTCATCGTCGGTGAGGTTGTAAGGCTGCGTGAGCAGCTGCGCTGGTTTGACCGTGCGGATATTCGCCCGCTTCTTGGCAAGCGCATCCTTGTCACGCGTGCACGCGCACAGGCATCTGCGCTGACAGAGCAACTGACGGCACTTGGTGCATCCTGCATTGAGACCCCCGTGATCCGCATTGCTCCGCCGTCAGATGGCTATGCGGCACTGGATCATGCCATCGAGGACATTCATGTCTATCAATGGCTGATCTTTACGAGCGTGAACGGTGTGGAACATTTCTTTGCGCGCCTTCACCATGCAGGGAAGGACACGCGTGCCCTCGGCTATGCGAAGATTGCAGCGATCGGCTCTGCAACGGCGAAAAGGCTCCGCTCGTTCGGCATTCACGCGGACATTGTCCCCGAGGAGTTCCGTGCCGAGGCTCTTGTCGAGAAACTGACTCCCATTTTGCCGCCGCGTGCGCGTATCCTGCTGGCACGTGCACAGGAGGCGCGTGACGTGCTGCCCGAGTCGCTGCGTGCGCATGGGGCGACAGTCGATGTCGCCTCTGCCTATGAGACAGTGCCTGAACTGGACGGCGGTTCGGAACTTGCCGAGCGACTGATGCGCGGCGAGATTGACATTGTCACCTTTACCAGTTCCTCTACGGTCAAGAATCTCGTACAGCAGCTGGGGAACATCACTCCGCTGCAGCAGACAAAAATTGCCTGCATCGGACCTGTTACAGCAGATACAGCGCGGAGTTTTGCACTCGAACCCGATCTTGTGGCAGAACATTATACGATCGACGGATTGGTAAATGCGATAAAGGAGCATATGCAATGAATCTGATACAGCGTCCGCGTCGTTTACGCATATCCTCAGGGATGCGCGATCTCGTACGCGAGACAGAGCTCTCGCCGCGTGATTTTGTCTATCCGATCTTCGTCGTACCGGGAGAACATGTCAAGGAAGAGATTCCAAGTATGCCCGGTTGCTATCACTACTCCGTAGATCAGGTCGCTGATCTTGCACGCGAGATTGCAGCGCGGGGGATTCCTGCGGTCGAGGTCTTTGGTCTTCCTGCTTACAAGGACGAGATCGGTTCGAGCGCATGGGATATGACGAGCCCTGTGCAGCGTGCAATCGCGGCGATTAAGGAGGCTGTGCCGCAGCTGCTTGTGATCGGTGATGTCTGCCTTTGCCAGTATACGAGTCACGGACATTGCGGTGAGCTGCACGATCACTATGTGGACAACGACGCGACACTGCCACACCTCGTTCAGACCGCAGTCAGTCAGGCGCGTGCGGGCGCGGACATCGTTGCGCCGTCCGATATGATGGACGGCCGCATTGCCGCCATTCGCACGGGGCTCGACGCGGAGGGCTTTGTCAATACGAGCATCATGAGCTATGCGGTAAAGTATGCCTCGGGCTACTACGGCCCGTTCCGCGACGCGGCGGACAGTACGCCCGCATTCGGCGATCGCCGCCAGTATCAGATGGATCCCGCAAATGTACGCGAGGCATTGAAAGAAGCCGCTCTCGACGTACAGGAGGGGGCGGACATCATCATGGTGAAGCCCGCGCTCGCCTATCTGGATGTCGTGCGACAGGTCTACGAGGCGACGGATCGCCCGATTGCCGTCTACAATGTCAGCGGCGAATATGCGATGGTAAAAGCCGCCGCTGCAAACGGCTGGATTGATGAGCAGCGCATTGTCTTGGAGACGCTTATGAGCATGAAGCGTGCCGGCGCAAAGATCATCATTTCCTACCATGCGATGGATGCCGCCGCATGGCTCAGTGCATAAGGAGATTTGTCATGCGGAATACAGAAAAATCGAAGGTAGCCTTCGCGGAGGCGAAAGAGTATATGCCGGGCGGGGTGAACAGCCCAGTGCGCTCCTTTGCAAATGTGGGCGGGAATCCGCTCTTTATCGCCCGCGCCGAAGGCTCTAAAATCTACGATATCGACGGCAACGAATACATTGACTACGTCGGTTCATGGGGGCCGATGATCGTCGGTCACGCACATCCGCAGGTGGTGAGTGCCTTGCAGGAGGCTGTGACGTGCGGCACAAGCTACGGCGCGCCGACCCTCCTTGAGACGGAGTTGGCAAAGCTCGTGCAGTCGGTCTATCCCTCCATTGAGGTCATCCGCATGGTGAACTCGGGGACGGAGGCGACGATGAGTGCACTCCGTCTTGCACGCGGCTATACGGGGCGCGATAAGATTGTAAAGTTCATCGGCTGTTACCATGGACACAGCGACAGTCTGCTCGTCAGTGCCGGCTCGGGGATGGCGACGTTTGGCGTGCCGAGTTCGCCGGGCGTGACGAAGGGGACTGCCGCCGATACAATTGCCGTTCCATACAACGACGAGGATGCCATTCGTTCCGTTATGGAGCGCGAGGGGGAGCACATCGCCGCAATTATCGTCGAGCCGGTTGCGGGCAATATGGGGCTTGTCCTGCCGCGTCAGGGCTATCTCTCCCTGCTGCGTGAGCTCACGGAGAAGCACGGTGCACTTCTGATCTTCGATGAGGTCATGTGCGGCTTCCGCGCCTCGCTCGGCGGCGCACAGGCTGCCTACGGCATCCGTCCCGATCTCACCTGTCTCGGCAAGATCATCGGTGGGGGACTGCCCGTCGCGGCATACGGCGGGCGACGCGAGATTATGGAGTGCATCTCTCCTGCGGGGCCTGTCTATCAGGCGGGCACGCTCTCGGGCAATCCGCTTGCAATGACGGCGGGCATTGAGACGCTGAAGATCCTCACGGCAGAACCGGAAGAGGGGAAGGCGGACTACAGCCGCGAGCTGACGATCAAGACGAAGGAGCTGCTCCTCGGATGGCAGCGTGCGGCGAAGGATGCGGGCGTGCCGATCTGTGCGCATCAGGCGGGCTCGATGTTCGGCATCTTCTTCATCGACCGCGAGGTCTATGACTACGCAGACGCGGAGGCGGCAGACCAAGAGGCATTCCGCATCTGGTTCGAGACGATGCTGGACGAGGGGATCTACCTTGCGCCCTCACAATTTGAGACACTCTTCCTCTCGGGCGCGCATACGGACGCAGATATTGCGCAGACGATCGCTGCTGCTGAGAAAGGTTTCGTGGCGGTAAAGAAAGCACGCGCTTAAATTCATTCACATACCTCCTGTGCGTTATACACGTGCAGGAGGTTTTGTTTTGAGAAAAGTCCGATTGCTCCATGGGGTTGCATATGGTATAATTCAATCGTAGTTTATTGTTCAAAATATCGTATTGAGGCGGTGTTTCTCATTCGTGAGATAGATGTTGCTGAAGGGAAAAGCAGCAAGGGAGAATCCTTCCTCAAGGGAACCTTCGTCCTGACGATTGCAGGTTTTGTCGTCAAGGTCATCGGTTCGCTCAATTGGATCTTCGTTTCCCGCATCCTTGGCGGTGAGGGAATTGGTCTGTATCAGATGGCTTTTCCCATTTATTTTTTTGCCATGACGGTTTCGCAGGCAGGTGTGCCCGTCGCCATCTCCATCATTACAGCGGAGCGCGTGGCTCTGAACGACATATACGGCGCAAAGCGCGTGTTTCGCATTTCGATGGCGCTGATGCTCATGACGGGTCTCCTGTTTTCGATTCTGACCTATCTGGCTGCGGACTGGCTGATCGACTGGCAGCTGATTCGCGACGCGCGCGCATACAAGGCTGTTGTGGTGCTGGCACCGACGGTCTTCTTCGTGACTCTGCTTGCAAGTTCTCGCGGCTATCTGCAGGGTTGGCAGCGCATGACTCCGACGGCGGTATCGCAGATTGTGGAGCAGATTTTCCGCGTGGTGACGATGATCGTCCTCGCAAGTGTACTCATGCCGTGGGGGCTTGACTACGCAGCGGCAGGTGCTTCGCTCGGAGCCTTTGCGGGCGCGGTGACGGGGCTCATTGTCCTCGTCTATTTCCATATCAAGTTGGAGCGTGACATTGCGCGTGACTACGGCACGGAGCTGAGACCTCTGCCGGGCGCGACGTACGAGTCGCGGCTCTCCATCATCAAACGAATCTTTAAGCTCGCGCTGCCCGTATCGGCAGCGAGCATCATGCTGCCCGTGGTATCGAACCTCGACCTCATGATTGTACCGCAGCGGCTGGAGGCGGCAGGCTACAGCATCAGCGAGGCGACGGAACTCTTCGGCTATCTGAACGGCATGGCGGTGCCGCTTGTCAATCTTGCAACGATCCTGACCGCGTCCATGGCAATGAGCATTGTGCCCGCTATATCGGAGTCACGCGTGCTTGGCGACCGCACACGCGTCTACGATCAGACGGCGGCGTCCGTTCGCATCTCGAACTTTGTCTGTTTCCCTGCGTTCGTCATTGTGTTCGTGCTGGCGACGCCGATCTCGGCACTAATCTACAACGCGCCCGGGGCAGGTCCCGCTGTCATGATTTCGGCAGTGAGCATCATTCTGCTCGGTCTGCATCAGGTGTCTACGGGCATCTTGCAGGGGCTCGGGCATCCGACCATTCCGATGGTAAATATGCTGCTTGCTGCAGCTGCCAAGGTTTTTCTGAACTGGCATCTCACGGCGATCCCATGGCTCGGTATCATGGGCGCAGCTTGGGCAACGGCGGCGGATATGGGGGTCGCAGCACTCATCAACCTGTATTTCATCTATCGATTTATCGGTTATCGGATCGAACTGCTGCAACTCATTAAAACAATCTGTGCAGCCTTGATTATGGCGGGTGCTGTCTATCTGTTCTACACATGGACGCTCGAATGGTGGGGGATTGCCGCCATCTCAACATTCGGTGCTGTCTTCTTCGGCTGCGGCATCTATATTGCGGCGATGCTTCTCCTGCGTGCGCTGATCGAGGAGGATCTGCGCCGGCTTCCGATGATTGGTGCGGTCGGCATCCGTTTCCTGCAGAGAATTGGAGTTTTTAAGGCATGAAAAAACTAGGGCTGATCTACAACCCCGTTTCGGGTCATGCACTTTTCAAGGGAAAACTGGATTCCCTGATTGACATGTTTCAACGACATGGAATTCTGCTCTGCCCCTATCGTACGCGTGGGGGGGGGCAGGACAACCTTGGATACTTCCTCCGTGAACTGTGCCCGAACGGCGTACTCGCCGCAGGAGGCGATGGTACAGTACACGCCGTTGTGAATGCCATGCTTGCCTCGGATATGGATGTCCCGCTCGGCATTCTTGGCAGCGGTACGTCCAACGACTTTGCGACTCATCTCGGGATCAGTGACTGGGAGGCGTATATCGAGCGGATTGTCGCAGATGAGGCACGCCGTGTTGATCTGGGGTTGCTCGAAGGAACAGGGCGGTACTTTGTCAATGTCGTCAGTGCGGGAATGCTGACAGGCATTGCGCATGAGGTAAAATCAACCTATAAAAATGCACTGGGCAAGGTTGCCTACTATCTGAAGGGCATTGGTGAGATTCCGCGTCTGCGCTCCTTTTCTGTCCGCATTACGGCAGATGATGCGGCGTATGATGCGGATGTGTTCCTGTTTGTCATTGCAAACAGCCCTGTGGTCGCGGGGATGAAGCAGATCGGTCACGACATTGCTATCGACGATGGGATGCTCGACCTCCTTGCCGTCAAAAAAACAGGTCTGCCGCAGTTTATGTCTGTTGCGGCAGACCTGTTTGCCGGAAAACCGGTAACGGAGCGGGATAATATCCTGCACATTCGGGCAAAATCCTTCGAGATTCACGCAGAGGAAGATCTCTACAGCGATATCGACGGAGAATGCGGTCCGCGCCTTCCTCTGCGCGTGCGGACAATACCGCTCGCACTCTCCGTCTACTGCTGAATTTATCCGTGCTTCCTTAATGTATGCCGAGGTAGTGGGCGACGAATTGCTGAGCCGTGCGCCCGCTGCGTCCACTGTGTGTCATCTCCCAGCGAAGCCCTGCGATGCGCAGCTCTTCGGGAGAGAGGTGAATGCCCTTCTGCATGAGCATATGATCGATGATCGCCAGATACTCATCCTGATCGGGCGTGTGATAGTGAACGACAAGTCCGAAACGATCCGAGAGTGATACGGTTTCGTTGATGCTGTCGTCACGATAGAGTTCGTCCTGCTCACGATCTCGCCATGTCTCCCGCACGAGATGGCGGCGGTTGGAGGTGGCATACAGGCGTACGTTCGGCGGACAGGAGGAGACACCGCCCTCGATGGCGGACTTGACCGCCTTGAACTCCGCATCCGAGTCCTCGAATGAGATGTCATCGAGGAAGAGAATAAACTTTCGTCCGGCATAGTTTCGCAGAGTATTCATAATCTCAGGCAGCTTGCGCAGCTGCTCCTTCATCACCTGTACGAGACGAAGACCGTTATCCTCGTACTCCGTGACAAGAGCTTTGACCGCAGAGGATTTTCCTGTGCCGCGTGCACCGACGAGCAGGACGTGGTTGGCGGGTTTTCCCTGCACAAAAGCACGTGTATTCTGGATGAGCTGTTCTTTCTGCCGCTGGTAGCCAATGAGATTCTTCATCTGTACGCGCTCGAAATGCTCCACGCCGCGAATACGTCCCGCCGCATCGTCCCAATGAAAGACGACATATGACGCCAGATCCCCATATCCATAACGCGCGTAGAAGGTGAGCAGTGCCTCGGCATAGTCACGCGAAGACTGTGCTGCCTCAATCCACGGGATCAGGAAGTCTTCCGTCTTATCGTAGACGTTGCACGTCGGCTCATAGTTGTCCAGAAGATGCGCACCGAGCACTTTGCTTGTCGGCAGTGTGAGCAGTGGGTAGAGAATCTCAATGTCATGATAGAATGCCTGGCGCAGGCTGTTTCCCGGGGGAAGTCCCGTCCGCTCCATGGTCTCGGATACAAGATTCGCGTTATGCGTGAAGATGTGGAGCAGATATTGTGGGAGCAAATTACCGCTAAGCCCTTTCGTTTCCGCCGCACGCACGAGATGTGCTGCAGCTTCTGCCTGAGATGCAGAATCCTCTGCGTCCCACTCAAGGAAGCTGAGTACGGGATCACGATTGAGCTCGCTCAGTACGAGGAGAGAGGAAAGTGCTACATTTGGGCTCATAATTCTGTCCTTTCTTTCTGAAAGAAAATAGGCGACATAATAAAATCTGTGCGGTGATATTTCGTGTGAGCGTTCGGCAAGGCGAGGCTGCGCAGCTCCGTCGCACGGGTATCGAAGGCGAGCATACGCTGCAGCGGAGAAAGCACTGCAGCGTCATTTTTGCGTATGCTGCTTGTTAAAAAATCTGCCGTACGCGTGACGATGGGGAGCGGAGATGCACCTTTGATCGTACGCAGGAGTTCGCGCCCGCGTGCATTGAACGCAAGAGGACGAATGTATGACGTGCCATTCGCATCGAACTCCGCTGCATGAGCTTTCTTGAAGCATAGGAGCAAGTGATTGATGAGGCGGGCGATCCGGCTCTGCGGATAGCGTTTTGCAGATGCCTTCGCAAGAAAGTCATGGTAATCCGCCGCTGTTTCCAAACTGCGGATCAGACGATGTTCGATGCCCTCGGAAACGCCGTATATCTCCGTGAGTGCAGGGGTATCCGTGACGAGCAGGAAGTAACGCAGGAGTTCAAGCAGTTTGTCTTCCTGCGGCATGCCCTGCATATATGCTTCCTTGAGGTCATGCAGTGTGCACGGCAAGACGCTCTGTTTTATCCGATCCCATGACGGTGGTGCCCCTCTGAGTGCATGACGGATGGAGGAAGCACTGGTGATGCCCGCATGGAGCTGTGCGTCGCAATGCTGTGCCGATGCCCGCTGAATGCCGAGCGGCAGGATCTGCGGTGCAAGGCTTTGCAGTGCACGCAGATACTCAATGGCGAGGATGTTGTTTGGCGCGCGCAACAAATCCTCAGAGACAACCGTATCGCGCGTCAGTGCACGCGTGAGCGCGCCGGCATAGGAGCAGCCCTGTCCGAGATATTCGCGCAGCTGCATCTGCACGGGATCCGTGTCGATCTGTGCGGCAAGCTCCGAAAGCAGCGAAGTGCCCTCTGCCTCTGTTCCAAAGGCAAGATGCGTGACAATCCCAAGGCTCGAGAGCAGGGAAACTCCGCCGCGCGCAAAGTCCTGCGCACTGCGGCAGGCATAGACAAAGGGGAGTTCGAGGACGAGATCCGCACCGCCTGCGACGGCATGGCATGCTCTTGTCCATTTGTCAAGAATGCACGGTGCACCGCGCTGGGTGAAGCTGCCGCTCATAGCGATGACGATATATGCGGCGGGATATTTCCGACGTACGACTTCCATCTGAAAGCCGTGGCCATAGTGAAACGGATTGTATTCGGCGATGATGCCAACAACAGCCATAGCATCCCTCCCCACATTCATTTTCTCTATATTTTATCAGTGATTTCTCAAAAAAACAAGGTTTGTGTAGGACTGTCAAACAAATACAAGTTCTTGTGTTTTCAGTGCGTGAATGCTATACTAAACGCACATTTATATAAGATAATATTGTATTGGAGAGAACGATGAAGAAGGAGCGTGTTGTCGTTGCAATGAGCGGCGGGGTGGACAGTTCACTCGCTGCGGCATTGCTCTTGGAGCAGGGATATGATGTGGTGGGCATGACGATGCGGCTCTCGGATGAGACCCGAGCGGTCGAGCCAGATGCACCGAGCAGCGTAGAGGATGCACGGCATGTGGCAGATGTACTCGGCATATCTCATCAAGTCGTAGATTTTACCGAAATCTTTGAGCATACTGTCGTTGACTATTTCCTCGATGCGTATCTCGACGGGCGCACACCCAATCCTTGCGTAGTCTGCAACCATCACATCAAGTTCGGGGGACTTCTCCGTGCGGCTGAGGACATCGGTGCACACTATATCGCAACGGGGCACTACGCACGCATCGATCGGGATGAGGACGGTGTTTATCATCTGCGCAAGGGGATGGATCACGATAAGGATCAGTCCTATGTGCTCTACCATTTGAATCAGGAAAAACTGGCGCGTGTCATCTTTCCTCTGGGTAATCTCCGCAAGAGTGAGACGCGGCGCATGGCAGAGGAATATGGCCTGCCCGTCGCACACAAGACGGAGAGTCAGGAGATCTGTTTTGTTCCGAACGATGACTACAAAGCATATCTGCGGGAACACCGTCCAGGCGGAACGTGCTGCGGTGATATCGTTGATTCTGCAGGAAACGTTCTTGGCAAACATGATGGTGTTGCATTCTATACCATCGGTCAGCGCAAGGGACTTGGCATTGCAGCTTCGCAGCCACTGTATGTCACTGCACTCGATGCAGCAAAGAACCAGGTCATTGTCGGAGCAGCAGATGCCGTTTATGCACAGGAACTCATTGCATCGGATCTGAACTGGACAATGTGGGACACGTTGGCGGAGGAACGGACGGTAGAGGCAAAAATACGCTATGGAAAACGGCTGGCAGCTGCGCGCGTCATGCAGGAAGGAAATCGTGTACGCGTCTGTTTTACAGACCCGCAGCGGGCTGTAACCCCCGGTCAATCCGTGGTGTTTTACGAGAATGATATCGTACTTGGCGGAGGGATCATCGACAAGGTGATCTCTTGATCCGGTGCTGCGAGAAAGGGAGGGGATTCTGATGATGAGCCATGCGATGAAATTAAAGGTCGCGTGTGCGGCACTACTCGGCGTTCTATTGGTGTTTGCAGGGCTTTTCTGGTATTTCCGCATCTATACGAAGACGCCGGAGTATGCGCTGCGTTCCATTGAATCCGCAATGGAGCAGCATGACGAGGCTCTGTTCTTGCGCCATGTGCGGCTGGATGATGTGCTGAACTCCGGCTATGACGACTTTATGATGGGGACGATGGATGCTGAATTCGGGCATTCACGCGAGTCGGCTGCGGCACTCGAGGATTTCTCAAAGATGCTCAAGCCCGCATTTATCAAGATGCTCCAGGATGCAGTACATACGCGCCTAACAACGGGCGCGTGGCCCTCTGTGACGCCGGCGGAGGATGGCGGGGATACGGAAAATATTCTCTCCCGTATCGGCGTGCGTGATCTGGAGTTCCGTGAGATCTCCAATTTGACACTGCACGAGGACACACAGACAGCGGAGGCGGATATCCTAGTCCATCAAGGCGAGGCGGATACGGATTTTACGTTCAAAATTTTACTTAAGCCCTCGGAGGATGGGGATTGGCAGGTCATTTCCATTCAGAATCTGCATGAATATGCAGGTGTCCTGGAACAGGCACGACGTCGGCGTATTGCCGCCTATCTCGAAGAAAGCAATGCGATCATCGAGCGACACGATCAGACATCAGCGGCGGCGCAACTCAGGCTTTATTCTGCGCTCGGTGCAGGTGCTCTCGGCAGTCAGGCAACACGCGATATGGCACGTCAGATCATGGAGCAGGAGATTCTTGCCGACTGGCAGGAGCGCAAAAATGAGCTGGAAGCCATTTCCGCCCCACGCAGTATGCAGAGTCTGCATCAGCTGCGGCTCAAGATCTGCGATCTGCATATTGCATACGCGCAGGGCTACGCAGCATGGATGACGGATAAGAATGCGGCGACCATTCGTTCGGCTGAAAACAGCCTGCGTCAGGCAGAGGTGCTTGAGGTGGAGGCAGCATTTCTTGTGCAGCGCGCAAAGCGCTCATTCAACATGGAGTGAGGAGAGAGAGTATGCTCGACTCGAGCAATGATACGGTGGCGATTCTCTACGATATCGAGAATGCCCCCATTGAGATGCTGCAATATACTATTGATCAGGCACAACGCTATCAGCCCTGCCGCATGATCGTCGTATCGGATTGGGAAGCACATCCGGAACAAAAGCGCTGGGATCGCCTGATGGAGTATCCGGATCTGACCTTTCGGCAGATCAGTCGAACTTTTTTCGGAAAGAATTCGTTGGATTCCGCACTGTATGATTCGGCACAGATTCTCTATCAGGAGGGTGTGCGAAAGTACTTCATCATCACGACGGATTCGGATTTTGTGCGCATCGCAGAGTCTCTGAACGCCGAGGATCCATCCTACATCATCGGTGTTGGAACGAAACAGGCGAGCGAAGATCTGCGCAACGCCTACAACGAGTTCTTTGTCTATCCTCCTGAGCCGAAGGAGCAGAGCACAAAGAAAAACAAAACAGAACCGAAGAAGACAGAGGTGAAGACGGTGGCAAAGAAAAAGTCATCCGAAGATAAAGGTGCAAAACAAAAGCCCGTACAGGAACAGACGGCTAAGGTGACGGAGCAGAAGAAACAGACCGCAAGCGGCAGCAAGAAGAAAGAGGCACCGGACAAACCTGTCGAAGAGGCAGCGAAGATATCAGGCAAAACCAAAAAGAAGCAGCCACAAAAGTCGACATCCACAGCGGAGAATGCACCTGCCCCAGTGCCAACAGGGTTCCTGACGGTGCGGCTGCCAAAGACGCTGCGCGCCTCTCTGGAGCAGAAAATGCTGGAGGAGGAGGTCTCTCTCGACGAGCTTGTGACCTATCTCCTGATGCGCGGGCTCGCAGTAAAGTAATGGGAAAACCCGCAATGAAAAAAGAAGAGCGCGTGCTGCTCTATCAATTTCCAACAGAGCAGATTTCATTGGCGCAGGAAGTTCTTCGCACACTCGGCATCCGTGTTCAGATTCTTTCTACGGACGCGTGGCGCGAGAAGCTCGGCTATCTGCTCGGCCGCAAGGGATTCAAAGCGTCGTCGCTGCAGAGCACGGATGTTTTTGAATTTCCGCATCGCCTCATACTGTTCGAGAATATTCAGGGCAAACGTCTGACAAAAGTTCTCGAAGCACTGCAGGATGCGGGCGTTCCGCGCATCACCTATAAGTCGGCAATCACGCCGTACAATACGCTGTGGACACTGCGCTATCTGTGCGAACATATGGCGCGGGAGCACGCGCCATTCGCCCAAGGCTCGGGTGGGGAAGGAGATATCGGATGAAGAGATTACTTGCTGCTGCACTTTTTGCTTTGCTCCTCCTCGCGGCAGGCTGTGGGTCGGAGCCGCAGCCAAAGGATGCAAACCTTTCGAAGATCACCATCGGTCTGATGCCGGATACGGATTCCATCCCGTTCATCATCGCCGCAGAGCGCGGGTACTTTGCAGAGGAGGGGGTCGAGGTCGAGCTCGTCCCATTCAAGAGTGCGATGGAGCGGGATGCGGCTCTCCAGAGCGGCAACCTCGACGGTGCAATCTCTGATCTTCTCGCGGTTATCTTTGCACGCTCGGGCGGCTTTGCCCTGCATGCAACTTCCTACACGGACGGCAATTATAACCTCGTTGCGGGCGGCAATACAGGCATTTCCACCGCTCCTGATCTGCACGGCAAGGAGATCGCCATCTCACGCAATACCATCATTGAGTATGTGACGGATGAGATTCTCGCGGTGAACGGATTGAACGAACGGGAGGTCTCCAAGGTCGTTATTCCGCAGATTCCCGTACGACTTGAGATGCTGCAGAGCGGAAATCTCGCGGCGGCGGTTCTTCCGGAGCCAATGGCGAGCGTTGCCGTTGCCTCCGGAAGCCGCTACGTCACGGGATCGGGCGAGCTCGGCATAAATCCCGGCGTTATCGTATTTGCAGATTCTGCCATCAACGAGAAAGCGGATTCCATTCGCGCCATGTACCGCGCCTACAACAAGTCCGTGGAATATCTCAACCATGCGCCGCGTGCGGAATACATCGATCTTGTCATGGAAAAAAGCGGCTTCCCTGCCCCCGCGCGCGATGCCCTCGAGCTCAAGCCCTACCGTCCTGCGGGACTTCCAGCAGAGAAGGACGTAGAGGAAGCGGTACACTGGGTGAAGAGCAAGGAGCTTGCGGGGGACTACCGCTATGACGACCTCGTGTCCAAACTTCTCGTGGAGGAGAAATAATGCCGTACCTCTCGCAGACGAGTGCGCCCATTCAGGAGGCTCTTGAGCGCATGAAGCGTGCGCGCCTCGTTCCCTTCGACGTACCGGGACATAAGCGCGGGCGCGGCAATCCCGAACTTGCCGCATTTCTAGGCAGCGCGTGTTTGGATGTCGATGTCAACTCGATGAAGATGCTCGACAACCTCTGTCATCCAGTTTCCGTGATTCGCGATGCGGAGCGTCTTGCAGCGGAGGCATTCCGCGCCGCACACGCATTCTTTATGGTGAGTGGGACGACGGGCTCGGTACAGGCAATGGTGCTCTCGGCGGTGGGGCGCGGCGATAAGATCATCATGCCGCGCAATGTCCATCGGAGTGCGATCAACGCCCTGATTCTCTGCGGTGCGATTCCGATCTATGTGAATCCCGGGATTGACGATGTCCTCGGCATTGCGCTCGGGATGCGTGTAGAGGATGTCGCCGCAGCAATTGCGCGTCATCCGGATGCAAAGGCGGTCTTTGTCAACAATCCGACGTATTATGGAATCTGCTCCGACCTTCGCACGATTACGGAGCTCGCACATGCCCACGGGATGAAGGTGCTCGTGGACGAGGCACACGGCACACATCTGTATTTCAGTGACCGCCTTCCTGTCGCCGCGATGGATGCGGGTGCAGATATGGCGGCAATCAGTATGCACAAATCCGGCGGCTCGCTGACGCAGAGCTCTCTTCTGCTCTGTTCGGACTCCATGCCGCTCGGCTATGTGCATCAAATCATCAATATCACGCAGACGACGAGCGCATCCTATCTACTCCTCGCGAGCCTTGACATCAGTCGGCGAAATCTCGCCCTGCGTGGACGGGAGGTCGTCGATAAGATCATCGACCTCGTTGCCTATGCGCGCGACGAAATCAATGCAATCGGTGACTACTATGCCTATGGCCGTGAGTTGATCGACGGTGCCGCAGTTTTTGACTTCGACACGACGAAGCTGTCCATTTTTACGCGTCCGACAGGTCTTGCCGGCATTGAGGTCTACGACATCCTGCGCGATGACTATGATATCCAGACGGAGTTTGGTGATATTGCGAACCTGCTCGCCTATGTGTCGATCGGGGATCGCCCGAAGGACATCGAACGTCTTGTCGCGGCACTCGCGGAGATCCGGCGCAACTACCGCAAGGATCCATCCAAGACGCTCAAGATGGAGTATATCGACCCCGTTGTCGTCTGCGGGCCACAGGATGCGTTCTATGCGGAGAAAGAGTCCCTTCCGATTGCAAAATCCTGCGGTCGCATATGCAGCGAATTTGTCATGTGTTACCCGCCCGGCATTCCCATTCTTGCGCCGGGAGAACAGATCACGGAGGAGATTCTGACCTACATTCGTTATGCAAAGAAAAAGGGCTGCCAGATCACGGGCCCCGAGGATATGAGCATACAGTATCTCAATGTGATGACGGAGAGATAGATATGGAATTTTGGTATACAGAACAACATACGCCCGATGTGCGCCTTTCGATTCGCGTGAATCGCCAGCTTTACAGCGGGCAGAGCGAGTTTCAGCGCATCGATGTGTTCGAGTCGCCCGAGTTTGGGCGATTTTTGACGCTCGACGGCTACATGATGCTGACGGAGAAGGATGAGTTCATCTATCACGAGATGATTACGCACGTTCCCATGTGCGTACATCCGGAGGCAGAGAACATCCTCGTGATTGGAGGCGGCGATGGGGGAACTGTGCGCGAGCTTCTGCGGTATCCTTCCATACGCCATATTGACCTTGTGGAGATCGATGAGATGGTGGTCGATGTCTGCCGTGAATACCTGCCATCGACGGCATCATGTCTCTCGGATGAGCGCGTTCACATCCACTACGAGGACGGACTGCGCTTCGTGCGCAAACCCATCGACACATACGACCTCATTATTGTGGACTCGACGGATCCATTTGGACCGGGGGAAGGTCTTTTCACGAAGGAGTTCTACGGAAACTGCTTCAAGGCTCTGAAAGAGGACGGCATTATGATCAATCAGCATGAGAGCCCGTTTTACGAGCAGGATGCCTATGCAATGCAGCGCATGCACCAGCGTATTGTCCACTCATTTCCATTCAGTCGTGTGTATCAGGTACATATACCGACCTACCCATCGGGACATTGGCTCTTCGGATTCTCGTCCAAGAACCGCCGCCCTGTCGAGGGCGTGGACTTTGCGCGTTGGAAGGCGCTCGGCATAAAGACACGCTACTATAACACACAGCTGCACGCAGCTGCATTTGCTCTGCCGAACTATGTAGAGGAGATACTCGAAGATGTGGAACCGCAACATTGAAACGTTTCTCGGATGTGACGGGACGTATGAGGACAGCCATATCGTGATCTTCGGCGCGCCGTTTGACTCGACGACATCCTATCGCCCCGGAACTCGCTTTGCTGCGCGTATCATGCGGGCAGAGTCCTACGGACTGGAGACGTACAGCCCCTATCAGGATCTCGATCTTGAGGATGCACACGCATTTGACGGCGGCGATTTGGAGCTCCCGTTCGGAGACACGGAGCGTGTGCTGGATATGATCCATACATTTACGAAGAATATCTTGACAGACGGACGACTTCCCTTTCTGATTGGCGGTGAACATCTCGTGAGTCTGCCCGCAATCAAGGCGGCGGCGAAAAAACATCCCGATCTTGCCGTGATTCATTTCGACGCGCATACGGATCTCAGAGACGAATATCTCGGCAATCACCTCTCTCATGCGACGGTAATCCGCCGTGTCTGGGATTTCCTCGGCGACGGACGCATTCATCAGTTCGGCATTCGCAGCGGGGAGCGTGCGGAGTGGGAATGGGCACGAGAGGGACATACGAATCTTCGCCCTTTCACCTTTGAAGGCCTCGCCAGTGCAGTCGAAGCGGTCAAGGATCGTCCCGTCTACCTCACCATCGATCTGGATGTGCTCGATCCTTCGGCATTTCCGGGAACGGGAACACCCGAGGCAGGAGGAGTGACCTTTGTTGAGCTCTTGAAGGCAGCACTCTCCGTGATTCGCGGATGCAATGTTGTCGCCTGCGATCTGGTGGAACTCTCGCCGCCGCTCGATCCGAGCGGAACATCCACGGCAACGGCACTGAAACTCCTGCGGGAGATGATACTCGCCCTTGAGGCAGATTTCATTCGTCCGCCAACAGCATGAGGATTTCCATTTGATACCTGCGATACGATTTGTTATAATAATGCGGATACTGCTAAGAAAGACGGTGTAGGCAATGAAGGTAACGGAACAGGATCTCAGGACAACGGCGCATCTCTCGCGCCTTTCAATTCCTGCAGAGGAAAAGGAAGAGGCATTGAAAACATTGGGAGACTTCCTTACGTATGTGGATAATCTTTCCAATGTCGATACAGAGAATGTCCAGCCAACG
>ERZ773069.730-NODE-730-length-20720-cov-5.330365_pt1 | contig 20720 bp, 17 predicted proteins | sample MGYA00580619_ERZ773069 | MGnify/ENA primary metagenome ERZ773069 (study PRJEB29015, sample SAMEA2738007) | human oral metagenome | biome: human oral; feature: human-associated habitat; material: dental | place: China | collected 2108 ...
CGGTGCTCGGGCATGGCGCCGATCAAGTGCGGCCCCTCGTGGAAGGCGACGTTCGCATCGTCATGCAGGAGCGCCAGCTGGGCACCGGCGATGCCGTCAATGCCGCGCGTGAAGCGTTTTCCGAAGACGGCCGGGTGCGCGGGGGATCGCTCGTCGTCTTGTCAGGAGACTGCCCCCTCATCAAGCCCGAAACCATCCGCGCGCTTATCGCGCGCCGCGAAGAGACGGGCGCTGCCGTGGTCGTGCTCACCATGGACATGCCCGATCCGACCGGCTACGGACGCATCGTGCGCGCCGCCGGCTCGGACGACGTGATGCGCATCGTGGAGCAGAAGGATTGCACGCCCGATCAAGCCGCCATCACCGAATGCAACTCCGGCTTCTACTGCTTCGACGCCCCGATGCTCTTCGACGCTCTCGAACAGGTGGGCGACGACAACGCCCAGGGGGAATACTATCTGACCGACGTTCTGGAGATCTGCCGCGATGCCGGTCGGGCCGTGATCGCGCTTCCTGCCGACGACGCATCCGAGGCATTGGGCGTGAATTCCCGCGTCCAGCTCGCGCAGGAGGGGGGCGAGCTCGGGCGCTCCGAGGAGCTGCTGGGAGACGCGGTTGATGAACATGAGGGACTCCTCTCGGGGATTCTCCCCGCAATATTGGTGGTACGGAGGCGCGGGAACGCTGCGGGACGTTCGAGCCGCGTCCGCAGTTCGCCAGAGCGTCGAACGCGTCTCGCTCGCCCGCCAAAGTGCCCGGCGCGTCGCAGTTCTTCTCCAAAACGTCCAACGCGTCTGTCGCGATTTTCTCACCTGGGCTTTTGTGGTGAGCCCAGACGCGTTGGACGTACTCGCAACCGATCCAGACGCGTTGGACGTACTCGCAACCGATCCAGACGCGTTGGACGCGCTCGCGTCCGGTCCAGACGCGTTTGACGCTCTCGCGACAAACCCAGACGCACCGAGCGCGCCCGTCGCGGGAGGCAGGCGAGAGGGACGCCACCACGCCGGCAGCGCCCCTCCGGGACATGCGGCCACGACTATGCGCGGCCGCTCCTCTCGGCCAACTCCTTGAGCAGCTCGGCGGACGCCTCGACGTCGGCCTGCCGAGCCTGCCAGCTCCAGTTGCCCTCGGCGACGCCGGGCACGTTCATGCGCGAGCCGTCGTCCAGCATGAGGACGTCCTGCAGCGGAACCATCACCACCTCGGCGTCGGTGTCCAGGCACTCGTCCAGGAGTCCCCTCGCCATCGACTGGCCGCGCACCACGAAGCCCTGCCCGTCCGGGTCGTCCACCTCGAAGCTCTCCTGGCACCAGCCCAGGAGCGTGCTGGTGTCGTGCGTCGAGCTGTAGACGACCTTCTCGGGCTTGGGGTGGTAGCCCTGACGCACGTCCTCGTCGCTGAACTGGATCACGTCCATGCCCGGGAAGCCCGTGGCCGCGACCAGCGCGCGAACGGCCGGCGTGATGGTGCCCAGGTCCTCCGCGACGAAGGGAAGCTGCCCGAAGCGACGGCGCGCCGCGTCGAAGAGCTCGATCCCGGGCCCAAAGTTCCAGGCGCCGTCCAGGGCGCCCTTGCCCTGGGGGATGGTGTAGTAGGACGAGAAGCCCAGGAAGTGGTCCAGGCGCACGTAGTCATAGAGCTCGAAGGCGCGCTGGAAGCGGCGCATCCACCATGAGTAGCCGTCCTTGCGCAGGAAGTCCCAGTCGTAGGTGGGGTTGCCCCAGAGCTGCCCGCCCTTGGCGAAGCCGTCGGGCGGGGTGCCAGCCTGGAGCGCAGGGTATCCCCTCTCGTCCAGCTTGAAGACCTGCCGCTCCGCCCAGACGTCGGAGGAGTCGGCCGAGACGTACATGGGCATGTCCCCCACGAGCTTGATGCCGTGCTCCCGGGCATAGCGGTGCATGTCGTCCCACTGGCGCTGGAACTCGTACTGCGTGGCGCACTCGCGCATCACGGCATGGACGAGCTCCGGGTCCTTGCCGAGCGACGGATCCCACGTGCGGTAGCGCTTCGGCCACTCCTGCCAGGGGACCTCTCCCAGCTTCTCCTTGATGGCGCGGAAGGTCGCATAGGGGATCAGCCAGTCCTCGTTCTTCTCGATGAAGCGACGGTAGCTTGCCGTGCCCTCGAAGTCGGACCTGAAGCTGGTGTGCTCGCCCTCGACGCCCCACATGAGGGAGCGGTTGCCCGCGAAGGCCGAGAGGCCGGCGTACGGGGAGCCGAAGCCGTCGGTGGGATTGACCGGGAGCACCTGCCAGTAGCGCTGGTGCGCCGCGGCAAGGTAGTCGACGAAGCGCCGACAGGGCTCGCCCAGGGTCCCGGGCTGCCCCGGGTGGTCCCGGTTGGGAATCGAGGTGACGTGCGCCAGCACGCCCATGCCACGGTGCATGGGGGCCTGCAGGCGAACCCGCTTGTGGAAGTACAGGACCGAGGTGCCCAGCGGCCAGAGGAAGACCTCCGCCTCGCCGTCCTCGACCTTGGGCACGCGCCCGGACACGACGTCGTCCACGCGCTCGCCACGCATGGGCACGCGGACGCTATGGGAGCTTGAGAGGCTGGCGTTCGCGAGGACGCAGACCACCTCGTCGCCGTCCGTGCGCCAGAAGCCGAAGACGTCGTCGTTGAGCGCGAAGGACTCGAAGTCACCGTTCACGAAGACGGGCAGGGACTTGCGCACCGCGATGGCGTTGCGGTAGATGGTGGCGCAGTTCTTGTCCTCGTGGCCCCAGGGGAAGGCGGCGCGGTTGTATGGGTCGGAGTAGCCCTCCATGCCCGCCTCGTCGCCGTAGTAGATGCAGGGCACGCCAGGCAGAGTCATCTGCAGGAGCGCCGCGACCCATAGCCTGCTCACGGCGAGGCTGCGATGGTTCTGGTCCAGGCGGAAGCGGTAGCGCTCCTCATCACTCATGCCCGAGGGGTCTGGCGCATCACCCAGGATGGTGAGCAGGCGTGCCCGGTCGTGGCTGCCCAGGAGGTTGAGTGCAGAGTAGAAGGCGGTGCGGGGGTAGTTCTCGCGCAGGGCCTCGAGCGACTCCGCCAGCTGGCGCGCGCCGATCTTGTTGGTGAGAAAGTCCTCCAGGCCGGACCTGAGGGGATAGTTCATGGTCCCATCCAGCTCCGAGCCCTGGAAGTAGCGGCGAAGCTTGCCGTACGCCACCTTGTGGGAGGCGTCCTCCCAGACCTCACCCAAAAGCAGGGCGTCGGGAGACTCGGCGAGCTCGGCGCTCTTGATGTCCTCGATGAACTCGTCCGAGAGCTCGTCGGCGACGTCGAGCCTCCAGCCGCGCGCCCCGGCCCGGAGCCACTTGCGGATCACGCCGCCGCGGCCGCAGACGAAGTCGCGGTACTCAGGGTTCTCCTGGTTGAGGTCGGGCAGGTCCTTGACCCCCCACCAGCTCGAGCAGCTACCGTCCTCGTTGAACCTGAACCAGTCGCGGTAGCGGGAGCGGTCGCCGGAGCTGGCCCCCTTGCCACCGTAGTTGCCGAAGGCGTCGAAGTACTTCGAGTCGCGGCCGGCATGGTTGAACACGCCGTCCAGGATGACGGAGATGCCCCTCTCGCCCGCGTCCCTGCAGAGGCGCCTGAAGCTCTTGAGGTCGCCCAGCATCGGGTCGACCTTGAGGTAGTCCGCCGTATCGTAGCGGTGGCTGGAGGCCGCCTCGAAGATCGGGTTGAGGTAGAGGGCCGTCACGCCCAGGGCCTTGAGGTAGTCGAGCTTCTCGCGCACGCCCTCGAGCGTCCCGCCGTAGAAGTCCCATGCGGCGATGGAGCCGTCCTCGTTGCGCTGGTAGCGCGGATACTCGTCCCAGTCCTCGACCAGCCTGCGCTCCGGCCCCCTGCGAGGCTTGTCGAGCGCGTCGTGGACGCGTCCCTCCCAGTCCGAGCCGCGACGGAAGCGGTCGGGGAATATCTGGTACACGATGCCACCGGTGTACCAGTCGGGGAAGCTGGTGCGCTGCTGCTCGTACACGGTGATCTGGAACGAGGGGGGCTCCCCGTACGAGAACGCGCCCTCGCCGCAGGAGCGCTCGCCCGTCGCGCCATAGCGCCAAACGTCGCCGTTCGCGGCGGTGACCCTGAAGGAGTACCAGATGACCTCGGGCTCCTCGGGAATTATGGTCACGGAGAAGCGCAGGTGGTCACCCACCTGGCTCCGGTCCATGTCGAAGACGCGCTCGCCCTTCTCGTCCACCCAGACGCGCAGCTGCGCCGTCGCCTCCGGCTCGTCCCAGACGTCCAGACACAGCGCGACGGAGCCGCCCACGGGGGCGGCTCCGAACGGGTCTCTGTAACGGACGTCAGAGCTGATGTGCCTTGCCCTCACGTGCTCCGCCTATCTCTTGTGCTCAGCGGGCGATCTCTGGGTGTAGGTCGTGATAGATGCCCATGTACTCGTCCGCAGCCCGGCTCCAGCTGAAGTCGGTTTCCATGGCCTGCCGCTGTAGCTTAGCCCAAGCCTCCTGATCAGTCCAGAAGAGCTCGCAGGCAGAGAGGAGCGTGTTGGCCATCTCGTCGGCGTTCATGTTGGCGAAGCGGAATCCGGTGCCCTCGCCCGTGAACTTGTTGTAGGCCTCGACGCTGTCCTGGAGCCCGCCCGTCTCGCGCACGACGGGAAGCGTGCCGTAGCGCATGGCGATCATCTGGGAGAGTCCGCAGGGCTCGAACTCCGAGGGCATGAGCAGGATGTCGCCGCCGGAGTACATGCGGTGGCTCAGGGCGTTGTCGAAGGCGATGCGCGCGCTCATCTGGTCGCCGTAGGTCCAGTCGAAGTAGCGGAAGGCGTCCTCCTGGTCCCTGTCTCCGGTGCCCAGGATGGCCACCTGCACGCCCCGCTCCATCAGGCGGCTCATGGCGTAGCGCACCAGGCCGAGGCCCTTCTGGTTGGTGAGTCGGCCGATCATGACGACGAGGGGTCGGGTGGGATCCTCGGCCAGTCCGAGCTCCTGCTGGAGGAGGCGCTTGTCCTCCGCCTTGCCTGACATGTCGTCCACGGAGTACTTGTGGTTGATGAGCTCGTCGGTGGCGGGGTTCCAGGCGTCGACGTCGATGCCGTTGAGGATGCCGCGCAGCGATGCGGAGCGACGGCGGAATATGCCGTCCATGCCCTCGCCGTAGAAGGGCATCTGAAGCTCGCTGGCATAGCTCGGGCTCACCGTCGTGATGATGTCCGAGTAGCAGAGGGCACCCTTCATGTAGTTGATGGAGTCGCGGTCGCAGTAGAGCTGGCCCGCGGCCGTGGGGTTGTCGGCCAGGCCCAGGACGTCCTCGAGGACCTTGTCGGAGTATTGCCCCTGGAACTTGACGTTGTGCACGGTGAAGATGGTCTTCACGTTGCGGCAGGCCTCGGACGCCTGGTAGAACTCGCGGATGAAGACCGGGGCGAGCGCCGTCTGCCAGTCGTTGCAGTGCAGCACGTCGCACTGGAGCTCGGGCAGGAGCTCTATGGCCTCGCAGATCGCCTTCGAGAAGAAGGCGAAGCGCTCGCCGTCGTCGAAGTAGCCATAGGCCGCGTCACGCTTGAAGTAGGCCTCGTTGTCCACGAAGTAGAAGTCGACGCCGTGGTAGGTGAGCTTCTCTATGCCGCAGTAGACGCTGCGCCAGGCAAGGGGCACGTAGAAGTCCGCCACGTGGACCATCTGCTCCTGGTACTCCTGCGGGATGAAGGAGTACTTGGGCAGGATGACGGATGCCTTGGCGCCCGCCCGCCTGAGCTCGGCGGGGAGGGAGCCGGCGACGTCACCCAGGCCGCCCGTCTTCACGAACGGGACGGCCTCGGCTGCCGCGAAGAGCACCCGGATCTTTCTTCTGACCTGATCGGGCATGGCAATCACCTATTCAGCCGCCTTTTCCTTGATGAAGAGGGCATCCGGGGTACCCCTGAGCTCGGTACCCGCGGGAACGACGTTGTTGCGGTCGACGATCGCGTTCTCCACGCGCGCGCCGGCCTTGATGACGCAGGACTGCATGACGATGGAGTTGTTGACGGTGGCGCCGCTCTCGACGATGACGCTGCGGCCGAGGATCGAGTTGGACACGGAGCCGTAGATGCGGCAGCTGCCCGACACGCGGCTGTTGGTGACGCGCGAGCCGGTCTCGAACTTGGCGGGGGCGTTGTCATGGGCCTTCGTGCGGATGGGACGGTCCTTGGGGAAGAGCTCCTCGGTGGTCTGGGGGTCGAGGAGGTCCATGTTGGACTCGAAGTAGGCGTCCTTGTTGAAGATGGCCGCCACGTAGCCCTCGTAGTTGTAGGTCTGCACGTTGACGCGGGCGTAGTCGCCCGCCATGGCCTCGAAGAGATCAAGGTAGTCGGTGGCCTTGTACCACTCGAGCATCTGGAGGAGCAGGTCGCGGCCGACGACGAAGCAGTCGATGAAGGCCGTGTCGCCGAAGACGACTCCGTGCTTGACGCCCTTGACGCGGGTGCCGTCCACGTTGAAGCCCGTCACGTCGACGTCCTTCTTGGTGGCGGTCTTGGTGATGACGGTCACGTCGGCGCCGCTCTTGCGGTGAGCGTCCGTCACCTCGCCGTAGTCCATGTTGTAGACGAAGCTTGCGGACGAGACGACCACCAGGTCGCTCTTGCTGCGCTCGAGGAAGACCTTGTTGTGCTCGAGGTCGCGCAGCAGGAAGCGGGACCCGGTGCGCGAGGTTCCGAAGGCCGACCCGGGCAGGATGAACAGGCCGCCCTTCTTGCGGTTGAGGTCCCAGTCGCGTCCCGAGCCGACGTGGTCGATCAGCGAGCGGTAGTTGTAGGGCATGATCATGCCGACGGTGCGGATGCCACAGTTGACCATGTTGGAGAGCGCGAAGTCGACGACGCGGTAGCGGCCCAGGTAGGGCATGGACGCCACGGGCCTTGACTCCGAGAGCACGCTCGGATACTTCGTGGAGTAGTTGGCGGTGATGAGTCCGGTGAGCTTCTCCATGGCTACTCCTCCCCCTTTCCAACAACCACGTCATTCCCGATGACCGCGGTGTCCCTGGTCTGATCGACGCTTCCGAGCACGACGTCCTCCTCGACGACGGAGTTCTCGCCCAGGATGGCGCGGACCACGTGGGCCCCGGCCTTCACGCTGGCGCCGGGAAGGAGGACGGAGTCCTCGACGATGGCGCGCTCGCCCACAAAGCTGTCCGTCGAGAGGATCGAGTGGGCCGCCTTGCCGTAGATGCGGCTGCCGTTGCCCACCAGGCAGTCGTCGATGGAGCCGTTGGCACCCACGTACGCGGGCGGCCTGGTCGAGGCGTTGCTCATGATGGGGGCCTTGACGTCGAACAGGTCAAAGTCGGGGTTGGCGCCCAGGAGGTCCATGCTCGTCTCGTGGTAGCTCGAGATGGTGCCCACGTCACGCCAGAAGCCGTTGTACTCGTAGGTGTAGAGGCGCTTGCCGTCGGCCAGCAGCTTCGGGATGATGTCGTTCCCGAAGTCGTGCTCGGAGGTGCTGTCCACCGCGTCGGCGGTCAGGGTGTCCACCAGCAGCCTGGCGTTGAAGATGTAGATGCCCATCGAGGCGAGGTTGCTGTCGGGCTTGTTGGGCTTCTCGGTGAACTTGACGATGCGCTCGTCCTCGTCCTGGGTGATGATGCCGAAGCGGGAGGCCTCCTCCCAGGGCACGGGCATGACGGCTACGGTGAGGTCCGCCTCGTGGCGCTTGTGGTTCTCGAGCATGGCCTGGTAGTCCATGCTGTAGAGCTGGTCGCCCGAGAGGATGAGCACGTACTCGGGGTCGTTCTGCTCGATGAACCCGATGTTCTGGGTCACGGCGTCGGCCGTGCCGGCATACCAGGCTCCGCCGGTCTGGGTCGCGTAGGGGGGCAAGATGGACACGCCACCGTCGCTCTCGTCCAGGTTCCAGGCGCCGCCGGTGCCCAGGTAGGAGTGGAGCAGGTAGGGCCTGTACTGCGTGAGCACGCCGACCGTGTCAATCCCCGAGTTCGCGCAGTTTGACAGCGCGAAGTCGATGATGCGGTACTTGCCTCCAAACGAGACCGCGGGCTTGGCCACGTCCTTGGTGAGGACGCCGAGCCTACTGCCCTGTCCGCCGGCAAGAAGCATCGCTATGCATTCCTTCTTGCTCATGAAGCTCCCCTTTCGTTTCTGCGCTGCTGATTTACCCACCAATATGCCAAATGTCCTTGGCGTATTCCCCAATGGTTCGGTCGCTGGAGAAATAACCCGAGCGAGCAGTGTTCAGGACGGCCGCGTGGTTCCACACGACCCGGTCGGCGTAGCGGGAGGTGAGCTCCTCCCAGGCGCTGACGTAGGAGTAGAAGTCCTTCAGCACGAGGTCGTGGTCGTTGTTGACCATGAGCTCGTCGCGGACGCTCTCGAAGTTACCCGAGAGGTGCGCGAGGGTGCCGTCGGTCAGCTCGTCCACGATGCGGCCCAGGCGCTGGCGGTCGGCGTTGTAGAGGTCCCACGCCCAGTACTGGCCGCCGGCGCGGAGCTCGTCGACCTCCTCGGTGCGCAGGCCGAAGATCTTGATGTGGTCCTCGCCCACGAGCTTGCAGATCTCTACGTTGGCGCCGTCGTAGGTGCCCAGGGTGATGGCGCCGTTCATCATCAGCTTCATGTTGGAGGTGCCGGAAGCCTCCGAGCCCGCCCAGCTGATCTGCTCGGAGATCTCGGCCGCGGGGTAGATGAGCTGCGCACTCGAGACCGCGAAGTTGGGGACGAAGGCGACGCGGATCTTGTCGTTGACGCGGGCGTCGCCGTTGATCGCCTCGGCGACCGAGTTGATCAGGCGGATGACCTCCTTGGCGAAGGTGTAGCTCTGCGCCGCCTTGCCAGAGAAGATGAAGGCCGTGGGCGTGGGGTCGAAGCTGGGGTCGCTCAGGATTCGGTTGTAGATGTCCATGATCTTGAAGACGTTGAGCAGCTGGCGCTTGTAGGCGTGGAAGCGCTTGACCTGCACGTCGAAGACCATAGAGGTGTCCAGCACCACGCCGGTCGTGCGCTTGACGTAGTCGGCCAGGCGCTGCTTGTCCCACCTCTTCGCCTTCTCGAACTCCTCCAGGAAGGAGGGGTCGTCGGCGTAGGGCTCGAGCTTGGACAGCTGGTTGGCGTCGCTCAGCCAGCCGTCGCCTATGGCGTTGCAGACGAGCTTCGCGTAGGGCGGGTTGGCATTGCCCAGGAAGCGGCGATGGCTGATGCCGTTTGTCTTGTTGTTGAACTTCTCGGGCGTGAGCTCGTAGAAGCCGTGCAGGGTCGTCGCCTCGAGGATGCCCGTGTGCAGGGCGGACACGCCGTTGACCGAGTGCGAGAAGATGACCGAGAGGTTGGCCATGCGAACCTGGCCGTCCCACAGAATGGCCGTCTGGTGCAGAATCTCCTGCCAGTTGGCGCGGTCGTGGGGGAAGTCCTCGCGGTAGCGGCGGTCAATCTCCTCGATGAACATGTAGGTGCGCGGAAGCAGCGAGCGGAAGGTGTTGATGGGCCACTTCTCGAGCGCCTCGGGCATGACCGTGTGGTTGGTGTAGCTGATGGTCTCGCGGGCGATCTTGAAGGCGAGGTCGAAGTCGACGCCCTTGTCGTCCACCAGGATGCGCATGAGCTCGGGGCCGCACATCGCGGGGTGCGTGTCGTTGGTGTGGACCGAGACGTGCTTGCCCAGGTTCTCCCAGTCGGGACCGTGCTTCTTCTCGTAGCTGCGCAGGATGGTCTGGAGCCCGGCGCTGACGAAGAGGTGCTCCTGCTTGAGGCGCAGGATGCGCCCGTGCTCGCCGGAGTCGTTGGGATACAGGATCTGCGAGATCGCCTCGACGTCGGAGCGGAACTTCATCGCCTTGGCGTAGTCTCCCGCGTTGAAGGCGTCGAGGTCGAAGTCCTCCTCTGCGGGCTCCGCGCTCCAGAGGCGCAGGTTGTTCACGGTCTTCCCGCCGTAGCCCACGATGGGCACGTCATAGGGGACCGCCTTCACCAGGTCGCCGCCCTCCTGGGTGAACCAGAAGCGGCCGTTCTCCTCGTGGCGCACGACGTGCCCGCCAAACTGCACGACAACGGCGCTCTCGTTCTTGCGGGTCTCCCAGGGGAAGCCATGCTCCAGCCAGTTGTCCATCTTCTCGACCTGGCGGCCGCCCTCGATCTCCTGGCGGAAGAGGCCGTAACGGTAGCGCATGCCGTTGCCGTTGCCGTTGATGCCCAGCGCGGCCATGGAGTCGAGGAAGCAGGCGGCGAGTCGGCCGAGGCCGCCGTTGCCGAGGCCCGGGTCGGCCTCCTGCTCGACCATCGTGTCGAGCGAGATCCCCAGCTCGGCGCAGCCCTCCTTGACGATGTCGCGGATGCCCAGGTTGAGCAGGTAGTTGTCGAGCAGGGGCCCGAGCAGGAACTCGAGCGAGAAGTAGTACACCTCGCGGCCGTCGCGCTCCTGGCCCGCGTCGAGGTTCCTGGTCTTGTTGGCGATGAGGGAGCCGAGCACGTAGTAGCGCTCCTGGTCGCTCATGTCCTCGAACTTCTTGCTGAAGCTGCTCTCGCAGGCCTCGCGATACTTGCTCACGAAGTCGGCCTTGTCCTTGAAGATCCTCTTGATGCTGTCTGCCATGTCCATCCTCTGTACGGGTTCGTCGCGGCGGGACCCTAGCCCGCGCGCCTGGCTCGCTCCCTACGCTACGCCTTCTTGGAGGCTGCCCTCCGCGGGGCCTTCTTTGCCGCAGGCTCTGCCTTCTTCGCCGCCGTCGACCTGCCCTTTGCGGGCGAGACGGGAGCGGCCTTCGCGCTCGCGGCGCTCGGCTTCGCCGCAGGCTTGGCTTTGGCTGCTGGCTTGGTCTTGGCTGTAGGCTTGGCCTTCGTCGCGGGCTCCTTCTTTGTTGCCGCCGGCTTCGACTTCGCGGTCGGGGCCTTCCTTGCCGGGGCCTCCCTCTTTGCGGCGGCCGCCGCAGCTGCCTTGGGAGCCTCGGCCTTCTCCGCCGCCTTCATGGCGGGCTTGGCGCTCGCCTCGGACTTGACGGCGGCCTTCTTCGCCTTGGCGGGCAGGGGCCCGTCGTAGCGCAGCACCAGGCCTGCCAGCGGCGGAAGCCTGAGCTCGATGGACTGGTCGCGCATGTTCCAGGGCTCGTCCTCGCTCTCGAAGCGCACTTCCTCGTTGGTCACGCCGGAGCCGCCGAAGGCCTGCGCGTCGGAGTTGAACGCCTCCACCCAGTAGCCCGGCTTGGGGAGGCCAACCCTGAACTGCTCGCGGGTGTTGACGTCGAAGTTGATGAGGACCACCAGGTCGTCCTTCGGGTCCTTGCCATGACGGACGAACGAGATGACCGACTGGTCGCTGTTGTCGGCGTCAATCCACTCGAAGCCCTGCGCGTCGTAGGCGTGCTCCCAGAGCGCGGGCTGCTCGCCGTAGAAGCGGTTGAGCGCCGAGATGTAGTACTGCTGGTGCGCATGGCTCTCGTACTGGTCAGCCAGGAAGTACTGGATGCCCTCGTAGTAGCGCCACTCGATGAACTGGGCTATCTCGTTGCCCATGAAGTTGAGCTTGCCGCCCGCGTGGGTCATCTGGTAGAAGGCCAGGGCGCGCATGCCGGCGAACTGGCGCCAGTAGTCACCGGGCTGACGGGTGATGAGCGAGCACTTGCCGTGCACGACCTCGTCGTGGCTCAGGGGCAGCACGAAGTTCTCGTTGAACTGGTACATGGTCGAAAAGGTCAGCAGCCTGTGGTTGCCCGGCCGGAAGGGGAAATCGGTCTGGCAGTAGTGCAGGGTGTCGTTCATCCAGCCCATGTCCCACTTGAAGTGGAAGCCCAGGCCGCCGTCGGATGAGGGATAGGTGACCAGGGGCCAGGCCGTGGACTCCTCGGCGATCATCATGACGTCCGGGTGGTACTTGCCCACCGTGTCGTTGCAGTCCTGGATGAACTGGATGGAGGCGAGGTCCTCCTCGGTGCCCTTCTCGTTGAACTTCTTCTGGCGCGGGTCGTCGATGCCGAAGTTGAGGTAGAGCATGCTGGTGACGCCATCCATGCGCACGCCGTCGGCGTGGTACTCGCCCACCCAGTAGAGCAGGTTGGACACGAGGAAGGTCTTCACCTCCCCGCGCGCCAGGTCGAACTTGAAGGTACCCCAGTTGGGATGCTCCTCCTTCTCGTACAGCTTGTCGCCGTTGAAGTGGACCAGGCCGTGCTCGTCACGGCAGAAGCCGCCCGGCACCCAGTCGAGGATGACGCCGATGCCGGCCTGGTGGCAGGCGTCGACGAAGTGCTTGAACTGGCGGGGGTTGCCATAGCGCGAGGTGGGCGCGTAATAGCCCGTCACCTGGTAGCCCCAGGACCCGTCGAAGGGGTGCTCCATGACGGGTAGGACCTCGATGTGCGAGTAGCCCATCTTGCTCACGTACTCGACCAGCTCGTCAGAGAGCTCGTCGTAGCTCAGGTACGAGCCGCTGTGCTCGTCCGAGTCGGGGTCGCCGTTGCCGGCCAGCCCGTCGTCATGGCGCTTCCAGCTGCCAAGGTGGACCTCGAAGATGTTGAGGGGGGAGCCCAGCATGTCGCGCTTGGCACGCCCCGCCATGTAGGCGTCGTCAGACCACTCGTAGCCCGCTATGTCGGCGAGGCGGGAGGCCGTCCCCGGAGGGCACTCGGCGTAGAAGGCGTAGGGGTCGGCCTTGTAGAGCAGGTCCCCCTTCTTTGTGCGCACGAGGTACTTGTAGAGCTGGCCCTCCCTGGCACCGGGCACGAACCCCTGCCACACCCCGCCGTTGGGGGTCTCTTCCAGGGGGCTCGCGTCGGGCTCCCATCCGTTGAACTCGCCGATGACGCTGACCCCCAGCACGCCGGGGGCCAAGACGGCGAAGTGGAAGCCCTCGACCCCATCCTCGACGCAGGGGTGCGCGCCCATCTTCTCGTAGCTGCGATACCAGTGGCCCTCAGCCAACATGTAGAGGTCGTCTTTGCTAATGGTCAGGTCAGGAGTGCGGACGTTCATATCTTCCTCCAGCTTCTTCAGCCTGTGCCGCGCCTTGCGGGGGGGCAGTACCGAGAAATCTTCACAAGACGCCTATATATTCTAGGCCATAGGCCGGCCTACGACCCATGGCCGCTTTGCCAAATCTGCAAGCGTGGCCAGTATTTTCGGGCTGATGGATGTCGGGACGGTCCGCCCGCGACCTCGCCGCCGCTCGGAGCCCGCGTCGGATGGAGACCTCGCAGCATGCGGCCCCGCACCTCTCGCCTAGAATGCTCGAAGGGAGAGGAAGGGAGAGGAACATGCCCCGTGAGTCGAAGCGCTCCAAGCGCGAGCGCGGCATCGAGGTCTGCCGCCGCATGGGAGATCTGTACCCCGACGTGAGGAGCGCCCTGGACTTCGACGGCCCCTTCACGCTGGTGATCTGCGTTCTGCTCTCGGCCCAGACGACGGACGTGGCCGTGAACAAGGTGACGCCCGAGCTCTTCCGCCGCTGGCCCACGCCCGAGGCCATGGCGGCGGCGGAGGTCCTCGAGGTGGAGGACGTCATCCACTCCCTGGGCTTCTACCACACCAAGGCACGGCACTGCGTCGAATGCGCCCAGGCCATAGTCTCGAACTTTGGCGGAGAGGTGCCTGGCACCATGGAGGAGCTCGTCACGCTCCCCGGCGTGGGGCGCAAGACGGCCAACATCGTGCTCAACAAGGCCTTCGGCGTGGTGGACGGCATCGCCGTGGACACCCACGTGTACCGCATCGCCTCCCGGCTCAGGCTGGTCGACGCGCCGACCCCCGCACAGGCCGAGCCGCAGCTGCTTGACGTGCTGCCCCGCGAACTCTGGGGGCCCGTCAACGAGCAGTGGATCCACTTCGGACGCGAGACCTGCACCTCGCAGCGCCCCAAGTGCGACGCCTGCGCCCTGGTCGACCTCTGCCCTAGCGCCTTCAAGGCAAACGGCAAGCCCAACGCCAGGCCACGCCGTCGGAGTAGCTAGCATCAGCCATAGGGAGGGAGACGCCATGGCGGAGGAGCCAAGGGGGCACTTCTGCAGTTGTGGGGACATCCGCCGCCCCCACAACCCCAACAATCCCAAGAACCTCGCTCGCGGCCTTGGCTGCGATGCCTGCATCAGGAAGAACCTGGCACTGGGCGAGGTTCCCGCCTGCATCTTCAAGAACCTGGGCTCGATTGAGGGCGGGGACGACTTCTCCGTCGAGGGCTTCGCGCGCTTCGTGGCGGGACATCCACGGAGCCCCGAGGAGCGCGAGCGCTGCGCGAGGGTGGCGGCGGAGTTCGAGGCCGCGCACGCGGAGGGCTAGGCGCGCAGGCGCAGCCCTTCAAGATAAGACGTCCGCATGCGCCAAAGGACTCCCGGGCCGGCGGGTCGCTGCCGGTCCGAGGGCCTCGAATCATCTCGTGAGACGCCCCTCTCGCCCAGAGGGAGGCCTTATGCCGCAGCGAGCGCTTGGTCGAGGTCTGCGATGATGTCGTCCACGTTCTCGATGCCCACCGAGAGGCGGACGAGGTCCTCCGAGAGGTGCACCGCCTTCAGCTGCTCGGCGCTGAGCTGCGAATGGGTGGTCGACGCGGGATGGATGATCAGCGACTTGGCGTCGCCCACGTTGGCGAGGTGCGTGAACAGCCTCACGTTGTCCACCACCCTTAGCCCCGCCTCGCGGCCGCCCTTGACACCGAAGACCAGCGCACCGCCAAAGCCGCCGTGCAGCAGGCGCGAGGCCGTCTCGTGGCTGGGGTCGCCCTCGAGACCCGAATAACGCACCCAAGAGACCTTGGGGTGCCCCTCCAAGAAGCGCGCCACCGCGAGGGCGTTCTGGCTGTGGCGCTCGACGCGCAGGGAGAGCGTCTCGATGCCAATGCCGATGAGCTGCGCCGCGTAGGGCGAGAGGGTCGGCCCGAAGTCTCGCAGCTTGTTGGCCAGCACACGGGTCGAGAAGGGGGCGGCAGGGGCGGCGTCCGCGAAGACCACGCCAGGTAGGAGGGATCGGGGTCGGTAAGCGTGGCAAACTTGTGCGGTGTCGAGCTCCAGTCGAAGCGTCCCGTATCCACGACCGCACCGCCCAGCGTCGCGCCGTGACCGCCGATCCACTTGGTGAGCGACTCGATCACCACCGCGGCACCGTCCTCTGCAGACCGGTAGAGATAGGGGGTCGCGAAGGTGTTGTCCACGAAGACCGGTAGGGGCTCGGACAGCGAGGAGGCCGCATCGACGAGAGCGGGAGAGAAGAGGGAGTCGCACGACCTGCGGGAAATCGACGGCCAGAATCGTCGCGGAAGCACGGAGGCTCCGCCCTCGCCCCCAGGGCCGGGGAGTCTCGAAGCGCGCGGGCATGGGACGTGGAGGCTTTTCCACATGACGCCCACGCCCTCGGCGCAGCCACCTACAAGGAAAGGGCCCGTCCCCCGATGGGAGACGGGCCCTTTGAAAGCTGTCGCGACACGATGCCGACGAGGCCGCGTCCTTAGTAGTTGACGGACTGCTCCTCGAAGTAGCTCTGCGGGTGGTTGCAGACGGGGCAGACCTTGGGTGCGGTGGCGCCGACGTGCAGGTGGCCGCAGTTCAGGCACTTCCAGACCTTGACGCCCGGACGGTCGAAGACCTCGCCCTTCTCGACGCGCTCGACGAGCTTGTTGTAGCGCTCCTCATGGGCCTTCTCGACGGCGCCGACCATCTTGAACTTGGCGGCGATCTCCTTGAAGCCCTCCTCCTCGGCGGTCTTCGCGAAGCCCTCGTACATGTCGGTCCACTCGTAGTTCTCGCCGGCGGCGGCATCCTTGAGGTTGGTCACGGTGTCGGGGACGTCCCCCTCGTGGAGGTACTTGAACCAGAGCTTGGCATGCTCCTTCTCGTTGCCGGAGGTCTCGGTGAAGATGTTCGAGATCTGGACGTAGCCCTCCTTCTTGGCCTTGCTGGCGTAGTACTCGTACTTGGTGTGAGCCTGGCTCTCGCCGGCAAACGCACTCTCGAGGTTCTTCTTGGTCTGCGAGCTCTCGAAGTCAACTGCCATGTGAACTCCTCTCCGAAGATGCGTGCGGGCCCCTCCCGCACGACGTCTCAAAGCAGCCGCGATAGGCGACTGCTTTGATGGTAGCACTCAGACGTGCCAAATGTCCCCTGAACTATGGCAAAAGCCCTCTCGCTCGAGCTCTTCGAGGAGCTCGAGCACCTCGCCTTGGGCCAGCTCGGCCCTGCCGGCCTCCGACTCGACGCGGCTCAGCTCTTCGGCCAGCACCCCGCATCCAACTCCGACCGCATGGTCGTCGGCATGAGCCAGCAGGATTCGCACGAGCTCGGCGCGCTTCTGGCGGTGCGATCCCTCGAATCTGGACTGCCGCACGTGAGCCGCCGACCGACGCGAGGGGTTGGGAAGGACCCGCTTGAGATGGGCGCCGTAGTCCAGGAGGGCGTAGTACCAGCTGCGTGGCGAGTCGTCGGGAAGCGAGGCGTCCGGGGGGCAGCACGCCTCCACCAATGGGACGAGGTCCCGGTCTCGCACCCCCACCTCCTCTGCGAGGAGCTCGTGCAGGAAGACCGAGCGCACGTTGGTCTCGAGGTAGACGCCTGGAAGGTCGAAGGCGAAGGCCCTGATGCCCGCCGCGGTCGCCGGACCTATGCCAGGCAGCGCCACGAGCTCCGCGTACGAGCGCGGCATCTCTCCACCGGCGTCGCTCACGGCCTGAGCGGCACGCCAGAGCGAGAGAGCGCGCCGATTGTAGCCCATGCCCTGCCACTCCTCCAGCACGTCGACCGAGCTCGAGGCAGCAAGCGCGTCGGGGGTCGGGAAGCGCTCGCACCAGCACTGCCAGCGACCGTCCACGCGGCTCACCTGCGTCTGCTGGAGCATGACCTCAGAGACCCAGATCTGGTAGGGGTCGCGGGTGCGACGCCAGGGCAGGTCGCGGTACAGCTCGGCCCCCCTCGCCCTGACCCGCTCCCTGAACGAGGCGAGCCCGTCACCGAGCTCGCCCTCCCACTCCAGGCGGGCGGCGCTACTCGTCATCGGAAGCCAGGACCCTGGGACCCACGACCTCGAAGCCCTGGCCCCCCGCCAGCACGGGGTGCTTGTGCTCGGCGACGACCTCATAGAGGGTCACCGAGGAGAAGTAGTCGCGCAGGATGCGCTCCGCCTCGCACCAGATCGGGTTGAAGTGGCAGGACGGCATGAAGGGACAGGGTCCGCCGTCGTCCCCGTTGGTGTCGCAGCTCGAGACCTGGATCGGCCCCTGGATGGCCTCAACCACCGTGCGCACCGTGGTCGCCTTGGGATCGACCGCGAGGCGCATGCCCCCATGCGAGCCACGCGTGCTGTCTATGATTCCGGCACGCACGAGGTCGTGCTGGATCGAGCGGGCGAACGAGTAGGGCACGCTGTTGTTCTCGGCTGCGACCCGAACCGAGACGATGTCGCCATCCGCGCGCACCAGCTCGGAGAGCATGCGCAGCGCGTAATCGGTCTTCCGTGAAATATCCACCTGTGTACCTCCCCTGCGAGCCTCGCGGCGTCCCCATCGCGCGCGGCCTACTTCCAGTCGAGCACCTCCCAGTCGCGGCGCTTGGCCGCATGCTTCAGCGTCTTGCCCGGGCTCACCGCGTAGGGCTTCTGAGAGGCGGAGAGCAGGTCCTCGTCGGAGTGGTGGTCCCCGTACGCATAGGCGATGACCCACCTGCCCGACCCCACGTGCTCGTCTGCCCATCGCTCCACGGCGCGGGTCTTCTCGGGCCCCGCTATGACAGGGCCCGCGACCTGGCCCGTATAACGACCTTGGGCGTCCACCTGCATGTCCGTGGCGACGAGGCCATCGACGCCCAGGTGGTCCGCCGCCTCGCGGGCGATGTCCAGGAAGGTGGCCGAGACGAGCAACGTGACGCAGCCCTCGTCCTTGCACTTCCGCACCTCGGCCATGGCTGCGGGACGGTAGCGCGGCAGTAGGACCTCGTCGTGGAAGGAGCGCATCAGGGCAGATATCTCCTCAGGACTCCGCTCGTCGAGGGCGTCGAAGATGACCTCCCGGGCCTCCTCCTGGCGCTGCGGGAGATGGAGCACGTAGCGTGCCCCCCACCAGCCCAGGCGCAGAGCCTGCGAGATCGAGAGGTAGCCACGGGCGAAGAGGTAGCGCGAGAAGAGCGAGCCCGACTGCCCGCTGATCGAGGTACCGTCGAAGTCGAAGACGGCCAGCCTCACCAACTCGTCGTCCTGTCGCCTTTCACCTGCAGCCACCAGAGCCAGCCCCCAATAGACGGTCAGGGGCCCGTCGGCCCCGGCACCAAAGCCCTCTAATTGTATGACATAAGTGCCAATTTTTGTCCCCCGCCCCACGGCTGCGGGACGAGGCGAGAGGGACGGTGGGTCCGACGGTCCGTGGCCCCGTGCGCATGGCCACGGACCGTGCAGCCGGGGCCAGCCCTTGCCGCCCTTCTCCCATAAGAAAAAAGCCCCGGAGACCGGGGCTTGAAGTCGCAAATGGCGGGATATGCGGGACTTGAACCCGCGACCTCCGACGTGACAGGCCGGCGCTCTAACCAGCTGAGCTAATACCCCGTTCACCAGGTGCGGGAGCTATTCTACACAGAAGCGCTTCGCCTTGTCCAGTGGCCCTGTGAAAAAAGTTCCCTCCACCATTCATGCACAAGCCTTACCTGTTTTGGCGCCTCCTTCGGGGCATCACCGACATGCGCCCGCATCGGCGTTCGGTGCACTAGCCCAGGGGGACGACCACCAGCCTGCCGTCACTCGTGTGGAGCCTCAGGCTGCTCCCCTGGAGCTCCACCGACTCTATGGATCCCTCGCCCCTCACCGCGTTGCCGTCGGCATCGGTCACCTGGGTCTCGACCGATCCGCCCCCAATCTGGTAGGCAAGGAGGTCCCAGCTGCCGTCGAGGTTCTCGGGCACGATCAGGGCGCCGTTGTAGAGGACCAGCTGGACAGGTACCCCGTCGAGCTCGAAGTAGACCGTCTGGGAGCTCCCGCCCTCAGGCCAGCTCACCAGCGCGTACTTGCCGCTGCTCTGCTTGCGCAGGGCAAAGGTCGTCCCGCGGTTGGTGATCGTCCCGTCCGCCTGGGTCTGGCCCTGCGCCTGCTCCTGCCGCGTCGCCGCGCTCCTGGAGGACGAGAGGGCCCTCCAGAAGAGGAAGCCGCCCAGGGCGAGCACCACGGCGACGGCCACCCCGAGGCCCACGAAGAGCTTGCGGCTGGTCTTGTAGCGTGCCTCTCGCCTTTGGACCGAGGGCTTGTGTGAGCCCTGCAGGCGCATCTCGTCGCCCAGGCCTATGCGCGTCCACGACGAGGTGGAATCTGCCGAGATCTTGGAGACGTTCTGCCTCGTCTCGACCGTCGCCCCCTGCCCAGCGGATATGCGCTGGAAGGAGCCCGTCTGGGCGGGGTCCACGCCAATGGGGCGCGGGGCGTCCTGCTCGGCGCTGGCGGAGTCGGGCTCCAGCTCATAGCCGTCGCGGGGGACGTAGCGACGCGCTGCGGGCTGGGCGTTGCCGGCAGAGTGCTTACCGTGACGGGGGGCGGCCCCGCTCGTGTGTTGTGACATGACAGACCTCCTCGCTCTGGCGTGCATCGTAGCGCACCGGTGCCGCAAGTTGTCGCTACAGCACCCGGCGGGCCTCAATGGCCCGCCCAAGGGTCACCTCGTCGGCGTATTCGAGGTCGCCGCCCACGGGCAGGCCGCTCGCGAGGCGCGAGACCTCGACCCCCAGCGGGCGTATGACGCGCGAGAGGTAGGTGGCGGTCGTCTCGCCCTCCACGTCCGGGTTGGTGGCCAGGATCACCTCGCTGACGGAGTCGTCGGCTAGGCGCTGGAGGAGCTCCTTCACGTGCAGCTGGTCCGGGCCGACCTTGTCCATGGGAGAGATGACACCCCCCAGCACGTGGTAGAGGCCATGGTAGACGCCGGTCTTCTCGATGGCGGTGACGTCGCGGGGCTCGCTCACCACGCAGATGCTCGCGCGGTCGCGCGAGCCGTCGGAGCAGACGTCACAGGTGTCGCGCGTCGCGTAGCTGAAGCAGATGGGGCAGAAGTGGACCTGGTGCTTGACCTGCACGATCGCGTCGGAGAGGCGTCGTGCCGTCTCCGCGTCGGACTCGAGCAGGTAGTAGGCGATGCGCTGGGCCGACTTGGGACCGATGCCCGGAAGCCGTCCCAGCTCGTCGAGGAGCCTCTGGAGGGCCCGGCCGTCGTTTGCCTCTCTCGGCATGCCTAGAACAGCCCTGGGATGCTCATGCCGCCCGTCACGCCCGAGAGCTGCTGGTTCGCTGCGGACTGCGCGGCAGAGAGGCACTCGTTCACGGCCGCGACGATGCTGTCCTGCAGCATCTCGACGTCCTCGGGGTCCATTGCCTCGGGGTCGATGGTGATGGAGTCGATGTGCATGTCGGCGGTTCCGCTGACCTTGACCATGCCGCCGCCCGCAGAGGCGGACACCTGGATGTCGCCCAGGCGGTCCTGTGCCTTGGCGAGCTCCTGCTGCATCTTCTGGGCCTGCTTCATCATCTGCTGCATGTTCATGCACATCTCTCCTCTTCGTGGGGCCTTGGGCGGTTGGGGTGGTTAGTCGTCGAGGTCGTCGTCTTCCTCGGGGTCGGGCACGAACTCGTCCTGGGCGTCGTAGTCATCGTCATCCAGGCCCACGGGGTCTTCTGCGACATCGGACGGGGACTCGACGCTCATGTTGACGCCCGTGCCAAAGACGTCGGTCAGCATCGACATGATGCTTCGCGCCTCGTCGGGCAAGACATCGGGTTGGGTTGTCGGGCTGGGCTCGGAGGCGGGAGCCGGCGCGGCCGTCGGCTTGGGTGCGGGAGC
>ERZ773069.732-NODE-732-length-20691-cov-8.674307_pt1 | contig 20691 bp, 18 predicted proteins | sample MGYA00580619_ERZ773069 | MGnify/ENA primary metagenome ERZ773069 (study PRJEB29015, sample SAMEA2738007) | human oral metagenome | biome: human oral; feature: human-associated habitat; material: dental | place: China | collected 2108 ...
CGGGGTAGCTCAGCTGGTCAGAGCGCACGACTCATAATCGTGAGGTCGCGGGTTCAAGCCCCGCCCCCGCTACGGTCGCGAAGCGGCCCTCGCTTTGTTGACAAAACAAGAGGAGTTAGAAAGTGGCTAGCAAGTCTCAGGATGTTCGCCCCAAGATCACCCTTGCCTGCGAGGACTGCAAGGAGCGTAACTACATCACGAAGAAGAACCGTCGCAATACGCCGGATCGCCTTCAACTGAAGAAGTACTGCCCGAGGTGCAACAAGTCGACGTCTCATCGCGAGACTCGCTGATCGCTCTGCCCTCGCAGATTGAGGCCCGCGGCTTTGTCCGCGGGCTTTTGCTGTGCGCACAGGCGGGCTTCGCCGTCGTGCGCCCGTAGCCTTGGGCTCCACGTCCCTCTTGCGCTGTTCCGCCATGCCGTCCTCTCGCGAATTCAATTCCACCAGGGGCCCTGTCAAGAGCGTCGGCTTACAAGGTTGCGCCGACGCCCAGAAGGCGCTGTGCCAAAAAAGGGGGCCCGACGCTCCAGGAAAACCCTTCGTGCGCCTACCCCGTCGGCGACACGCGCAAGGGAGCCCCCGGCGCTCCAGGAAAACCCGGCGTCTCAGGAAGCGAACCCCGTGGGCGCCTCGGGAGGCGAACCCCGTGCCGCTTGGTGTGCCCGCCGTTTGGCTGTGCCTGCCGCATCGGCGCGCCTTCGTCTCTTGGTATGCTCAGCCCGTGAGTTGCAGCGTTCCAGAGCATTCAGCAGTGCCTCCCGTCCCTTCGGCACCCCTGCCCGCCACCCGGGCTCGAATCGGAGCCGGTTCCTTCGCCGAGTTGACGACCTTCGCCGTGGGAGGCCCCTTCGATCGGCTCGTCGAGGCGTCGAGCGAGGAGGAGATCGTCGAGACGGTCCGCGAGGCAGACGCCGAAGGAGTCCCCGTCATGGTCCTCGGCGGCGGCTCGAACGTCTTGGCCGCCGACGGCCGTTTTCCCGGCGTCGTCGTGCGCGACGTGCGCCAGAGCATCGTCCTCAGGCAAGAGGGAGGGTGCGAAGGGGCCAACCTTCGGGTGAGCGCGGGAACCCCATGGGACGATTTCGTCGTCCACACGATCGCCAACGAGTGGATGGGAGTCGAGGCTCTCTCCGGAATCCCCGGAACGGTCGGAGCGGCCCCGGTCCAAAACATCGGAGCCTACGGGCAGGAAGCAGGCGGATCGATCGCCGGAGTCCGCGTTTACGACCGCGCGACCGGCAGGGTCGACTACCTGTCTTTTTCCCAGATGGAATTCGGCTACCGGACGTCCGTCGTCAAGAAGAGCCTGAAGGGGGGGTGGGGCCCCAGCCCGCGTCACATCGTGCTCGACGTCGATTTCCAGTTGAGGATCGCCTCGCTTTCCGCGCCCGTTCAATACTCCCAGCTTGCCCAGCTGCTCGGCGTGCAGCCGGGCGAGCGCGTGCCTTCGGTCGCCGTGCGCGACGCGGTTGTGGAGCTTCGCCGGTCCAAAGGCATGGTTTTGGACGACGCCGATCGAGACACCTACTCGGCCGGCTCGTTCTTCACCAACCCCGTCTTGAGCGAAGCCCAGGCTGCCAGGCTGCCCGACGACGCCCCGAAGCACGGGCTGCGCGACGGCAGCCGCACCGTCCTCGGCGCAGCCGCCCCGCGAGTCGAGGGGCAGGTGAAAACCTCCGCAGCCTGGCTCATCGACCACGCGGGATTTCCGGCCGGGTACGGAATGCCGGGGCCCGCGGCGCTCTCGACCAAGCATGCACTCGCCCTGACGAACCGCGGGGGAGCGACGGGCGCCCAGATGCGGGAGCTGGCGCGAACCATTCGCGACGGCGTGCGTGAGGCCTACGGCGTGGTCCTGGAGGCCGAACCGACGATTATCGGTGGCTTGGACTGACCTTCGGCCACGCGACCTCCTGGCGTTTCGTTTCTTCCGTGGGGGCGCGCCGCTTCGTTTCAGGCGCCGTGTGCCTCCGCGTCGTCATCGTTCGAAGGATCTGCGGCCAGCCAATCCTGGATCTCGGCTTTCCACGTGCGCTTGGACGCTTCGTCGGCGAAGCTTGCCTCCACCGACGAGGAGGCAAGGGCGGCGAGTTCGGCGTCGTCGAAGCCTTGCTCGCGAAGCGTCTCGTACTGGGCGGTCAGGCGCGAAAGGAAAAGAAGCGGGTCGTCGGCGCCCAAAGCGATCGTCGCGCCGGCGTCCATAAGCGTGCGAACGGGCACCCCCGAAGCCTCCGAATAGACGCCCAGGGAGACGTTCGAGGCAGGGCACACCTCGAAGGCGACGCCCTCGTCGATGACCCGCCTGAGGACGTCGGGGCTCTCCGCTGCACGCACGCCGTGGCCCAGACGCGTGGGTTTGAGGAAGTCGAGGACTTCGCGAAGGTGCTCGGGGCCAAGAAGCTCTCCGCCGTGGGGCACCGACCTCAGCCCCGCCTTTCGCGCGATGCGGAACGCCGACTCCCATTCGGACGTGACGCCCCGCCTTTCGTCGTTGGACAGGCCGAAGCCGACGACGTCCCCCGCCCCTTCCCCGGCGTACTTGGCCGCCAGGCGGGCCAGGGTGCGGGCTTCCAAAGGATGGCGGATGCGCGAGGCGGCGACGATTACGGCCACGTCCACGCCGGTCGCGCGGCTGGCGGTCGCGGCCTCGTCCAGGACGATCTCGAGCGCCGGGGTGATTCCGCCGACGAAGGGCGCGTACGACGTCGGATCGATCTGGATCTCGAGGCGGCGCGAGCCTTCGGCGGCGTCGTCCTCGGCGGCCTCTCGGACGATGGTGCGCATGGCCTCCTCGCTGCGGACCGTCTTCCGCGCCGCATCGTAGGCGCGCTGGAAGCGGAACCACCCGCGCTGGTCCGCCGGCACCTCGATTGCGACGTTGTCCGTCAGCCCCTCGGGCAGGCGGACGCCCTGAGCCTCGGCCATTCGCTCGAGGGTGTGCACGCGCATCGACCCCGTGAAGTGCAAGTGAAGATGTGCCTTGGGGAGGAGGTTGAGATCGCGCACGCCAACATTTTCCCATACGTTGAATGCTCCGATGCCGGATCGACACCCTGATCGTCTGCGGGCTGCCCCGGCAAGTCGATGCAGCGCCTCCTCGCGTTCAGGCGCCCCGATCGTTCGCGGGAACTGGCATTCTCGCGCTGTCGGGCTATCCTCACCCCGATTGTCCAGAATGCAAGATATGCGAACTGCCTCGGGAATGGAAAAGTTGAAAATATGAGCACTGTTGAAATGGTCCCGCCTTCGAATACGAGCGGCGCCACGTACGATAAAGCCGTGAAGGCAACCGAAGCGAATGGATACCGAGTCGCGGGGCAGCGGAGAACATTCAGGAAGCGTTTGGGGCGAGCCGTGGCCTACTCGGCATATATGTTGTCGGCTGCTCCCATTCATTTGGGATTTTTCATCGCTGTGGCGGTCTTGATCCCCCTGGGGGGAGGATTGACGCTGATCGGGGGCGTGGTGGTCATACTCCTGGGAATCATGGTTGCCAGGCTCGGGGCCACGGCCCAGCGTCGTCTCAATGAGAAGACCATCGGCGCGGAGCGTCCAGAGTTTATCTACGCGGCGCCGAAAAGCGATGGGAAAGTAATCAGATTCTTATATCCGTTGCGCGATCCGCAGTCATGGCTTGACGTGCTATGGGTATTCGTGTCGTTTCCCATTGCAATCGCGAACTGGTGCATTGCGTTTATCTGGGTCCTCATGACGTCCGTCAGTCTCGCACAGCCGCTTACGCTTTGGATTATTGGAGTAAGTAATGTCAATCACGGCTACAGAGGCATCGGGGAAGCGTTGAATATTCCCCACCCGTACCTCTTCGATGCTGGCTTCGGCTTCTGCATGGGGTTGCTTTCTTTGGTATTTGGCCCCTATCTGGTGAACGCCGCAGGCAATGTCCAGTTCTACGTCGCTGATGTGTTGTTGTTGCGGCGTGCTCGGGATCGGGCGGATATTGAGCGGTTGACGCGGTCGCGTGAGGCGGGTCGTCGGGCGGAGAGTGCGGCGTTGCGGAGGTTGGAGCGGGATTTGCATGATGGGCCGCAGCAGAGGTTGGTGCGGTTGAATATGGATTTGGCTCGGGCTAGGCGTCAGGCGGGCAGTGATCCGGTCAGGGCGCAGGCGATTTTGGATGAGGCGATGGTTCAGACGCGGGACACGTTGGCGGAGTTGCGTCAGCTGTCGCGGGGGATTGCGCCTCCGGTGTTGGTGGATCGGGGGTTGGTGGCCGCGGTTCGGGAGGCTGCTGCTCGGTCGGTGGTTCCTGTGTCGGTTCATGCGGGTATTCCGGCTGTGCCTGATCATGTGGCGTCTGCGGCTTATTATGTGGTGGCGGAGAGTTTGGTGAATGTGAATAAGCATGCGGGTGCGTCGTCTGTTGTGGTGACGATTGATGTCTCGGGCGGGGTGTTGCGTTTGTCGGTTGTTGACGATGGTGTGGGCGGGGCTGATGTGTCGAAGGGGCATGGGCTTGTGGGGTTGGAAGAACGTTTGCGTTCGGTTGACGGTACCCTTGAGATTGACTCGCCTGCAGGCGGACCGACCACAATCGAAGCGGAGATTCCATGCGTGTGATTCTTGTGCGCGCCGGCGAAGAAAACTCGCGAAAACGGATGACCCCATGCGCGTGACGGCTCCGTTCGGAAGCTGCGGGAAAACTGTCCAGCTGGCCCTACAACGGTTGGCCGGGCCGCAGGATAGTTCGCACGACGTCCGGCAGGGGAAAGTAGAAGTATGACTACAAGCGACATCCGTTCACACTTGGAAAGAGCCGCTGAAACTGTGGAACGAGGCGATGGGCAAGGCCGAGGCAATGGCCGGCGTCAGAGTCTTTCTATGCGCTTCAGGTGGACGACGGCCTACGCGAGTTACATGCTTCTGGCCTTTCCCCTCCATCTCATCCTTTTCATCCTCGTCGTCGTCCTGTGCGCCGTGGGGGCGTCGCTGACCGTCATCTTCGTGGGCCTTCCCATCCTTTACTCGGGAATCATGGTCGCCAGAGCCGGCGCCGTCCTCCAACGCTGGATAAACCGCGCGTTTGCGGGCGACAAGACCTCTCCCCCCATCCTGCGCCTTTTCAAAAGAGAGAGCGCGTACGACGGCCTCCTCTATCCGACGCCGGGAGACACGGACTGGTTCCGCAGGCTTCTGTATCCGTTGCGCGATCCGCAGTCGTGGCTCGACGTGCTGTGGGTTGTCGGCTCTTTCCCGATCACGATCCTCAATTGGTGCGTGGCGCTCACATGGGTGGCCGCAATTCTGGCTGGTTTGACCGCGCCCATATCGCTTACGATCCTAGAGAACATTAACGAGAGCTGGAACAACGGACTGGGAGAGCTTCTCGACATCCCGCACCCATTCCTTTTCGACGTCCTCCTTTCCTTTGTCGTCGGCCTTGTCATGCTGGTCTCCGCGCCGCCGGTTATGAAGGGCCTTGCAACGCTCCAGCTTCTTTTCGCTGATGTGTTGTTGTTGCGGCGTGCTCGGGATCGGGCGGATATTGAGCGGTTGACGCGGTCGCGTGAGGCGGGTCGTCGGGCGGAGAGTGCGGCGTTGCGGAGGTTGGAGCGGGATTTGCATGATGGGCCGCAGCAGAGGTTGGTGCGGTTGAATATGGATTTGGCTCGGGCTAGGCGTCAGGCGGGCAGTGATCCGGTCAGGGCGCAGGCGATTTTGGATGAGGCGATGGTTCAGACGCGGGACACGTTGGCGGAGTTGCGTCAGCTGTCGCGGGGGATTGCGCCTCCGGTGTTGGTGGATCGGGGGTTGGTGGCCGCGGTTCGGGAGGCTGCTGCTCGGTCGGTGGTTCCTGTGTCGGTTCATGCGGGTATTCCGGCTGTGCCTGATCATGTGGCGTCTGCGGCTTATTATGTGGTGGCGGAGAGTTTGGTGAATGTGAATAAGCATGCGGGTGCGTCGTCTGTTGTGGTGACGATTGATGTCTCGGGCGGGGTGTTGCGTTTGTCGGTTGTTGACGATGGTGTGGGCGGGGCTGATGTGTCGAAGGGGCATGGGCTTGTGGGGTTGGAAGAACGTTTGCGTTCGGTTGACGGTACCCTTGAGATTGACTCGCCTGCAGGCGGACCGACCACAATCGAAGCGGAGATTCCATGCGCATCCTGATAGCCGACGATTCTGTGCTGCTCAGGGAGGGGCTGACCCTCATCCTGAACGACGGCGGACACGAAGTCATCGGCGGAGTCGGCACCGGGAACGAGCTTGTGTCCCGGTGCCTTGCCCTGCGGCCGGACGTGACGGTAAGCGACATCCGAATGCCGCCCTCGCACACCGACGAGGGCCTGCGCGCGGCGGTCCGCATCCGCGAGGAGTGGCCCGAGGCCCCCATTCTCCTGCTCAGCCAGTACATAGTCCTCAGCTACGCCACCGAGCTTCTCTCGTCGGGCTCCGGCTCGATCGGATACCTGCTCAAGGATCGCGTGAGCGACCTTGACTCCTTCCTCGACGCCGTCGATCGGGTCGGCAACGGCGGCATGGTCCTCGATCCCGAAGTCGTCGCACAGATGATGGGACGCGGACGCCGGAACGATCCCGTCGCCAGCCTCACACCGCGCGAACGCGAGGTGTTGGAGCTCATGTCGGAGGGCCACACGAACTCGGCGATCGCCAAGCGCCTCGTCGTCTCCGAAGGGGCTGTCGAAAAGCACATCCAGAGAATTTTTGCCAAGCTCGGTCTGCACGCCAACAGCGAAGTCCATCGGCGGGTTTCCGCTGTTCTCACTTTGTTGGGCACGTGATCGGCATCTGGGTCGAGAGATCGACGCGGGCGGACGCGTGGTCGGCAGGGAACCGGCCCGCCGGCGCTATAAAGAGAGGGATCGTTGCAATCAAGCCAGAAATCGACAAAACTCAGTCAGGCCGGAGCGGGCGCCGAGGCGGTCTGCGAGCCGGCGGGGGAGGTCCGCCTGACCGATATGTCGACCACTTTGGATTCGAAGCAGAAATCTGTTCGAATATCAACATGTTGTGTTTAACGTGCACGCTGGCCCACGCTGTACGGTAGAACTTATATATGAGCATTCCCGGGAAGGACCGTGAAAAGGCGGACCTTGCATTGCTCATCGGCAGCGGTGCCGGTGAGATTCTGCGCAGCGCTCTCATGAACATGGGGCAGCCTGCTGTCATACGGGGGTGGGAAGTCCATTCGATCCATCATCGTCCCGGCGCAGGAGTGACTGCCGGCTATTCGGTGACGCTCGATCGGATACTCCCCAACGGCGCCCACATGCGCGTGGAGGAGTATCTGTGCGCCTCGACGGCGCGCCTGTCCCACCCCAACACCCCGGGGCTCGTGTACGTGTCAAAAGGGGACTCCACGTTCTCCGTTTGGCGCTACCCCGCCGATCCTGAGCTTCCTGCGCTGTTCTTGGCCTGCTCGCCCGAGCATATGAGCGCCCTTTTGGGCATGCCCGTATCCGTGGAGCTCATGAGCTATCGCCCCACTCGCCGCGCCGTCTTCCGGGTGCGGGCGGCGAACTCCGTCAGCTACGCGAAAGTCGCGCGCCCTCCGCAGGTCGAATCGTTGGCGAAACGCCATATCATGCTCTCCCGCGCGGGGATTCCGGCGCCGCCGGTCCTCATCCACGACGTTCGAGGGCTCCTGGTGATCGGCGCCGCCAACGGAATTCCGCTCTCGACCGCAATCTCTCGCGGCATGGGAAGAAACGCGGCCCCTCTGCTCGGCTCTCTCACGGCCTTGCTGAACGCTTTGCCGCGCGAGGCCCTCTCGCTCAGCCATCGGCCCGCCTGGGCGGACCGTTCCACGCATTACGCGCACGCCGCCGGAACAGCTTTGCCCGAGGAACGCGCCCGTTGCGAGGCTGTGGCGCACGGGATCCATGAGCTTCTCGCCAGTTCGGACCCCGGGCCTTTGGTTCCGGTCCACGGAGACTTCTACGAGGCGAACATCTTCGTATCCCACGATTCGTCGAGGGTCACGGGAATCATCGATGTCGATTCGCTGGGGCCCGGCCACCGAGTCGATGATTGGGCTTGCCTGCTCGGCCACATGAGTGTTCTTCCGCATCTGGCCCCGGACTCCTACCCGTACGTTCAAGACGACCTTCCGATCTGGAGGGACGCCTGCGAGCACGCCGTAGATCCTGTGGCGCTGTGCGCGCGCACGGCCGGGGTGGTGCTTTCTCTTGTCGCCGGGGCGAAGCGGGTCGACGGCGCCGAGTGGATCGACGACGCCCTCGGCCGCCTTTCGACGGCCGAGGCGTGGCTTGAGCGGGCCTACCGCCATCGCTGAAGTCGCGCAGGGCGAGCAGGGGCGTCGGTCGAAGTTCCTGCGAGATGCCGGCGGGATGTCAGCGAAGGCTCCGCGAAGGATGTCGGCTGTGGCTTCCGGCGTCAGCCGAGGAGCTTTTGCACCCGTCCCAGGCCCTCGACGAGGTCCTCGTCGGAGAGGGCGTAGGAGAATCGCAGGAAGCCGCTGGGGCCGAAGGCCTCGCCGGGAACCACGGCGACTTCGGCCTCTTCGAGGATGAGCGCCGCCAGCTCGGCCGAGGTCGCGGCGGACTTTCCGTTGACGTCGCGGCCGAGCACCGCCTCGACGTTGGGGTAGACGTAGAAGGCGCCCTTCGGCTCGGGAACGGCGAAACCGTCGACTGCGCCGAGCATCTCGATCATCTTTCGACGCCGACGGTCGAACGCCTCGCGCATCTGGGCCACCACGTCCTGCGGCCCCGTGAGCGCCGCCAGCGCAGCCCGCTGCGAGACGTTTGCGACGTTGGAGGTGGCGTGGGACTGGAAGTTCGCTGCAGCCTTGATCACGTCGGACGGGCCGTACATCCAGCCGACCCGCCAACCAGTCATGGCGTAGGTCTTCGCGACGCCGTTGAGGACGACGGCGCGGTCGGCGAGCTCGGGAACCTCGCTCAAGATGTAGCTCATGGGCGTGCCGTCGTAGACGAGATGCTCGTAGATCTCGTCGGAGATCACCCAGATTCCGGATTCGAGGGCCCATTGCCCGATTGCCCGGACCTCCTCGGGGGAATAGACGGATCCGGTCGGATTGGACGGCGAGCACAGAAGCAGGGCCTTGGTCTTATCCGTCCGCGCGGCTTCAAGCTGTTCGACGCTTGCCTTGTATTCGGCGTCGGCTCCGGCGAAGACTTCGACGGGAACGCCGCCGGCCAAGCGGATCGCCTCGGGGTAGGTCGTCCAGTACGGCGCGGGAAGGAGCACCTCGTCGCCGTCGTCGATAAGTGCGGCGAAAGCCTGGAAGACGGCCTGTTTGCCTCCGTTCGTCACGATGACGTCGTTCGGGTCGACGGCGTTGCCGGAGTCGCGGAGCGTCTTCACCGCGATGGCCTCGCGCAGCTCGGGGAGGCCTTTGGCCGGCGTGTACTTGTGGTTTTTGGGATCGCGGGCGGCTTCGACGGCGGCTTCGACGATGAACTCGGGCGTCGGGAAGTTAGGCTCTCCGGCCCCGAATCCGATGACGGGGCGCCCTGCCGCCTTGAGGGCCTTGGCTTTGGCGTCCACTGCGAGAGTCGCGGACTCTTGGATGGCGGCGAGGCGGGCCGATACTCGGCGGGTTCTGTCATTGCTCATGTGTCCATGGTTGCACGTTTCGTCCCCGCCGCGCGCGCCGGTCCGCGTTTCAGCGCTGTGAGATCGAAGGCGCGGCGTCGTCGGCCCGCGAGGGCGCGACGTGCGGGGAGGCAGCCCTGCCCTGCGCCTGCGCGGCGGGCTAAAAAGGGACCGATCGGACCGCGCGAGGGCGCTTGACGCTATGGCCCGGCGGTTCGGACGTTGCGATTCGGGCAGACGGATGACGCGGAGCGGGCAAACGTGTACAATTTTGTGAGTTGTCTCCAGAGTGGTGGCACTACGCCATTAATATAAGGCATAATGTCAGGAGCGAACAGCCGAAGGGTAGTGGCGCAATGGTAGCGCATCGGTCTCCAAAACCGGCGGTTGGGGGTTCGAATCCCTCCTACCCTGCAAGGCGGCTCATGGGTCCATGGGCCGCCTTTATTCCATTGCACGACGAGTGAAGGACGCCACGTGACTGCAGCAAGCGCATCGAAGGCCAAAGGAGCCAAAGGCAAGGCCTCCGATGAGAAGAAGAGGCGCAACGTCTTCGCGCGGATCGCCCTGTTCATTCGCCAGATCTTCGCCGAGCTGAAGAAGGTTCAGCGGCCCACCCGCGAAGAGCTCGGGCAGATGTTCTCGACGGTTCTCGCCTTTGTGGCAATCATCATGATCGTCGTCGGCCTTCTCGACCTTGGATTCGGCCGCCTGACCTTCTGGGTCTTCGGGTAGCCTCTGGGTTTTCGGGTAGTCTTGGCCGTTCGGACAAACGAGTAGAAAGCAGTAAAGCGTGGCTGACGATATCTTTGAGCCCGTTGCCGATGCGTCGGAGGCCGGCGTCGAAGAGCTTCGGTTCGATTCCGGCGAGGGGCGTTCGGATCCCTCCGGCGACGTCGGACCGGCACACGATCAGATGGGGGAGCCTGCCCCCGAGCCTTCCGACGATTCCTCGCTCTCGGAGGAGGAAGAAGCGGCGAAGGCCGTGGAGGAGGCCCGCGCGAACCTCGTGACCGAGGACGAGGTGCGCGACAAGCTCAAGGGCCTCGACGGGCGTTGGTACGTCCTTCACACCTATTCGGGTTACGAGAAGCGCGTCAAGCAGGACCTCGAGGTGCGCATGCACTCGATGAACATGGAGGATTACATCTTCCAGATCGAGGTCCCCATGGAGGAGGTCTTCGAGATCCGCCGGGGCCAGCGCAAGCTCGTCTCTCGCGTGCGCATGCCGGGCTATGTGCTCATTCGCATGGATCTGACGGACGATTCGTGGCGAGTGGTGCAATCGACCAACGGCGTGACGGGATTCGTCGGCAACGGCCGCACACCGGTCGCGCTTTCCGAGAATGAGGTCGTCTCGATGCTCACCCCGGTGATCGAGGCGGAGGCCGCGGCCGAGGCTGTCGCCGCCGGAAAGGCCGCAAGTCCGACGCCGGCCACCCTTTCTCCGTACGCGGTCGGCGACGCCGTTACTTTGACCTCGGAGCCGTGGGCGGGAATGCCGGCCACCGTTTCCGAAGTCGACGCAGCCAACCAGCGGCTCACGGTGCTCATGACCCTCGTCGGCCAGGAAACCCCCGTCGAGCTTTCGTTCAACCAGGTGCGCAAAGACGACTGAAATTCGTTCAAGATCACGCCAGGCAGAATTGAGCCTGGCGTGATTCGCGCGTAACGTTGACAGATGGTCGCCGCCTCTGCCATTGCGGCGATTGACAAGAAAGGACCCTATATGCCTCCCAAGAAGAAGGTTGCAGGTTACATCAAGCTCCAGATTCAGGCTGGGGCGGCGACGCCTGCTCCGCCGATCGGCCCGGCTCTGGGCCAGCACGGCGTCAACATCATGGAGTTCTGCAAGGCCTACAACGCCGCGACGGAATCCCAGCGCGGCAACGTGATCCCCGTCGAGATCACCGTTTACGAGGACCGCTCGTTCACCTTTGTGACGAAGACGCCTCCGGCCGCCGAGCTCATCAAGAAGGCCGCTGGCGTGGCCAAGGGCTCGTCTACGCCTCACAACAACAAGGTCGGGCATTTGACGGCCGAGCAGCTCCGCGAAATCGCCAAGACGAAGGAACCGGACCTCAACGCCAACGACCTCGACAACGCCGCCCGCATCATCGCGGGAACCGCTCGTTCCATGGGAGTCACCAGCGACGAGATCTGATCGCTTCCCGGCGCGTGCAAGCGCCGTGAACGGATCGTGGAAGGGCCTGCGCGGGCCCCATGACCACAAACTGCTCATTAAGGAGAACAGTCAATGGCAAAGCGCTCTAAGAACTACCGCAACGCCGCTCAGAAGATCGCTGACGGCGTCCTCTACAGCCCCCTCGAGGCGATGCGCCTCGCGAAGGAGACGTCTACCACGAAGTTCGACGCGACCGTCGAGGTCGCGTTCCGCCTTGGAGTCGACCCCCGCAAGGCCGACCAGATGGTCCGTGGAACCGTCAACCTTCCGCACGGCACCGGCAAGACCGCCAGGGTCCTCGTCTTCGCCGTCGGTCCGCGTGCGCAGGAGGCTATCGACGCCGGAGCCGACGAAGTCGGCGGCGACGAGCTGATCGAGAAGGTCGCAGGAGGCTACACCGATTTCGACGCCGCAGTGGCGACCCCTGACCTCATGGGCAAGGTCGGCCGCCTCGGTCGCGTTCTCGGCCCCCGCGGCCTCATGCCCAACCCGAAGACGGGCACGGTGACGATGGACGTCGCCAAGGCCGTTTCTGACATCAAGGGCGGCCGCATCGAGTTCCGCGTGGACAAGAACGGCAACCTTTCCTTCGTCGTCGGCAAGGCGTCTTTCACCCCCGAGCAGCTCGTCGAGAACTACGCGGCGGCCCAGGAGGAGGTCCTTCGCCTCAAACCCTCGACGTCGAAGGGCCGCTACCTGCTCAAAGGCACGGTCGCGACCACGATGGGGCCGGGCATTCCGCTCGACACGAGCAAGACCCGCAATCTCACGTCGGAAGATCCGTCCTGACTTCATCGCGTAAGCGAGTGAAAACCCCGCCAACCAGCGTGATTGGCGGGGTTTTCCCTTATTTTATGGTTGTGTGAGAGGATGGCGCCTACGTTCTCCTAGGAGGCCCAAGCGTTCGGAACGCTGAAAATTCCCGTGGCACAGAGAAACGAACGGGGGCCGACGGCGAGTCTGTCGAATCGTCGAGCCGGTCTGCTTGGCTGGATCCTCGGGCTACTCGACGGCAAGACCCTCAATGACTTCCGCCCCCGGGAGTGCGGCGAGGAATCCATCGGGGACGAAGAGCTTCGAACGGCGCAGCCCCGAGCCGATGCATGACCAGCCTTCGGCGCAGCGCGAGTCGATGAGCAGGCGCCACGACGCCGGCACTCCCACCGGGGTGATTCCTCCGTATTCCATCCCCGAAGCTTCCACCGCCCGCTCCTGCGGCCAGAAGGAAGCTTTGCGCACGTCAAGGGTCCTCTTCACGGTGTGGTTGACGTCGGCGTTGGTCGTGGCGCGGACGACGCACGCAGCGATTCTCTCTTCGCCCGCTCGTTTCCCGGCGACGAGGATGCAGTTCGACGACAGGGCGAGGTCCATGCCGAACGCCTCTGTCATCGTTTCGGTGTCGGCGAGCTCTGGGTCGATCTCGGTCACGCGAACCTTTGTCGCCAGATTTGGGTGGGTTGCCGCGATCGCCTGAAGGGCGGCCGCCGTCGGGGGCGCCAGCAGTTCCAGGTTCTCCAAGGCCGGCAGTGTCGCCAAGGTTCCGCTTCCTGGGATATCGACGTCGTTCATGTTTTATCCTTCCCGATTCGCTGCATGCATCCTTTCAATCGTCGTGCTCCGCTAAGCCGTCTGTCAACAGTCTGTGTAGCCGTGGCGACGCCAAGCAAGGGTGGCCAAGGGTGGCAGGAACCCGCTTCGCCTGTTCCTTGGGAACTCAGTCTTTAGGGAACATAGATCGTTTGGTCTTTAGGAACCCATTTCGTCTGCTCTTTGTTGCAGACAGTCTGAACAGTTTCTCTAGTTCTGAGTTAGTCTTGAAGCTCTGTTTCGTCGATGATATTTTGGACCCAACTGACCACGGAGTTGTTCGTCTTGAACAACCAAATCACGCAAGAATGCAAGGTTTCTTTTCACAGAGGAGCGGCTATGACGTTCATGAAATGCAACTCTGCTTGCTTCTTCTATGGATACAAGGGATCTCGGTGATTTCATGGGGCGTGCTAAAGAGCAACGATGGCTCCGTTTCTCAAAACGATGGTGGAAGGAACCAAGGTGTTTGAGATGGTCTCTATTGAGTGTCGATGTTGTGCCATCGCGTTCGTCTGGACTGTGAAAGGAAACCAAATTGTATAAGGGCATCTACATCGGGATCAGAGTGCTCGTGGCACTTGTGGCGTTCTTTACGGTGCGTCATCTCTTCCTCACGCCTCCTTCAATCGACAGTGGAGGCGCGCGCGGCAATGTGTACTCTTCGTGCCACGCAGTCGGATGGAGTTTCAATGATGACTTGGATCCTCTAATAACAGATTCATTCGACGTCGAGAGCACCGAAAAGGTTCAAGAGTATGTAGACGGGGCGCTTTCGTACAAGATGGAGGTCAATGACGAGATCAGAAAGGACATTCAGAGGCTCTGCCGGGAGGCGCGTCATGAGCGTGGGATTGTCATTGTCGTTGCCTCGATCTTTTTCGCCGTCGTGTTCCTGTCGGTGCCCAAGCCGCAAAGGTCTCGCAACGGCGCAGGAAACGAGCGGGCCGGCTCAAGGGGACAAGTTTCCAATGGAGAGGGGACGTCCTCTGACGGAATTGTCTCCAATAGGGAAGAGAAATGATGCAGAGAGCATAAAACGAAACCCGGGTGATCCCTGGGTTGTCCGAGGAACCGACAAGCGACATCAGCCTGTGAAAGGAAACCAAATTGTATAAGGGCATTTACATCGGGATCAGAGTGCTCGTGGCACTTGTGGCGTTCTTTACGGTTCGTCATCTCTTTTTCACGCCTCCTCCGATCCAGGGCGGAGCTGGCGGCAACGTGTACTCCTCGTGCCACGCCGTCGGATCGGACTTCAACAAAGAATTGTATCCTCTGACAGAAGACCTTTTCGACGTCGAGAGCACCGAAGAGATTCAGAAGTACTTAGACGGTGGTCTTTCGTACAGGATGGAGGTCAATGACGAGATCAGACGGAATATTCAGAGGCAATGCAATAAAGCGCGTCATGAGCGTGGGATTGTCATTGTCGTTGCCTCGATCTTCTTCGCCGTCGTGTTCCTGTCGGTGCCCAAGCCGCGAAGGTCTCGCAACGGCGCAGGAACCCGCGAGACGTCTAACGGCACGGGGCAAAAGGCCGCTGCCGGAGGAGAGAATGCCGCTTTCATGACAGGGGAAAAGGGCACGGCCTTAGGCGACGGGAACGAGACGGATTTCAGGCGAGGTACGGAATCGAACTAGTTTCGGCCTGCCTGAGCCTGCTGCCGAGGCCATCGCGGAGCAGGATACGGATACGAAGGCCAGACTTGACCAAATGGCACAGGGCATCCGCGGCAATCGTACCGATCCGTGGTCGAAAGAAACCGAACCGCATACAGGCAATAAGCACAACGTGAAAGGAAACCGAATTGTCTAGATCGACGTACCTGATTACTCGGTCGCTCGTGGCGCTCACGGCCTTCATCGTCTTCCTATGGCTGTTTTTCGTCCCACCCACGATCCAAGCCGGCGGAAGCGACAACAGTTATCGTGGGTGCCACTCGGTTGGCTGGAACTTCCTGGGCGATTTCTATCTGATGACCGGAAGGTTCGATGTTGAGAATCCCCAGAAAATCAAAAAGTATGTAGAAGGGGCCAACACGAGCGTGCGACCTGAAGATGACGTGGTGGCACCGACCATACATGAGGCCTGCAAGGAGGCTCGGCAGGGGCGAAGCACGCTCATTAACGCCGCATTGGCTTTCTTTGCGGTCGCCTTCCTTTCGATTCCCAAACCGAAGTCGCCTCGCGAAATATCTGCCGGGTAGGCCTCCGCCCGCTCCGATCCCCAGGAGCGCCGCAGTTACAAACGCCTGCGCTGAAGAGGTTTATCGACTGCCTCGATGGCGCAGCCGGCTAACCCGATTCGCTGCATGCATCCTTTCGATCGTCGTGCTCCGCTAAGCCGTCTGTCAACGACGGTCTGTGTAGCTGTGGCGACGCCAAGCGAGGGTGGCAGGAACCCGCTTCGCCTGTTCCTTGGGAGTTCGGTCTTTGGGGAACCCGTATCGTTTGTTCTTGAGAGATCCATTTCGTCTGCTCTTTTTTGCAGACAGTCTGAACGGTTTCTCTAGTTCTGAGTTGGTCTTGAAGCTCTGTTTCGTCGATGATATTTTGATCTTGGCCGATCGAAAGATTGGTACACGGAAAGACTGAGTCACGCAAGACGCCAGGATTTCTTCTACTGAGGAGCGGCTATGACGTTCATGAAATGCAACTCCGCTTGCTTCTTCTATGGATACAAGGGATCTCGGTGATTTCATGGGGCGTGCTAAAGAGCAACGATGGCTCCGTTTCTCAAAACGATGGTGGAAGGAACCAAGGTGTTTGAGATGGTCTCTATTGAGTGTCGATGTTGTGCCATCGCGTTCGTCTGGACTGTGAAAGGAAACCAAATTGTATAAGGGCATCTACATCGGGATCAGAGTGCTCGTGGCACTTGTGGCGTTCTTTACGGTGCGTCATCTCTTCCTCACGCCTCCTTCAATCGACAGTGGAGGCGCGCGCGGCAATGTGTACTCTTCGTGCCACGCAGTCGGATGGAGTTTCAATGATGACTTGGATCCTCTAATAACAGATTCATTCGACGTCGAGAGCACCGAAAAGGTTCAAGAGTATGTAGACGGGGCGCTTTCGTACAAGATGGAGGTCAATGACGAGATCAGAAAGGACATTCAGAGGCTCTGCCGGGAGGCGCGTCATGAGCGTGGGATTGTCATTGTCGTTGCCTCGATCTTTTTCGCCGTCGTGTTCCTGTCGGTGCCCAAGCCGCAAAGGTCTCGCAACGGCGCAGGAAACGAGCGGGCCGGCTCAAGGGGACAAGTTTCCAATGGAGAGGGGACGTCCTCTGACGGAATTGTCTCCAATAGGGAAGAGAAATGATGCAGAGAGCATAAAACGAAACCCGGGTGATCCCTGGGTTGTCCGAGGAACCGACAAGCGACATCAGCCTGTGAAAGGAAACCAAATTGTATAAGGGCATTTACATCGGGATCAGAGTGCTCGTGGCACTTGTGGCGTTCTTTACGGTTCGTCATCTCTTTTTCACGCCTCCTCCGATCCAGGGCGGAGCTGGCGGCAACGTGTACTCCTCGTGCCACGCCGTCGGATCGGACTTCAACAAAGAATTGTATCCTCTGACAGAAGACCTTTTCGACGTCGAGAGCACCGAAGAGATTCAGAAGTACTTAGACGGTGGTCTTTCGTACAGGATGGAGGTCAATGACGAGATCAGACGGAATATTCAGAGGCAATGCAATAAAGCGCGTCATGAGCGTGGGATTGTCATTGTCGTTGCCTCGATCTTCTTCGCCGTCGTGTTCCTGTCGGTGCCCAAGCCGCGAAGGTCTCGCAACGGCGCAGGAACCCGCGAGACGTCTAACGGCACGGGGCAAAAGGCCGCTGCCGGAGGAGAGAATGCCGCTTTCATGACAGGGGAAAAGGGCACGGCCTTAGGCGACGGGAACGAGACGGATTTCAGGCGAGGTACGGAATCGAACTAGTTTCGGCCTGCCTGAGCCTGCTGAAGCATCCCGGCACGCCCTGCGCCGGGGCGCTTCAGCAACTTCGCTGTGTTAGACGGCCTCTGTGTGTCGGGCACTCTTCGAAGTTTGAGCATGCAGCTGCTGCCCTTTGTTGTCCTGAATTTTTCGCCTTGCCCATGCCGGTCGGGTTTATGGAGGCCCTTCGTCGCGTCCCTTCCGCAACTGCCTTTCTCTACGGCGCCTCTCTCCACGGCTCCTCGTTGGTGGTTTTTTGTGGGATTCGATAAAAGATGATGTGTGCAGGCGTTTCATCGCCTACCCTTGACTCGTGATCCGCGAGACTGGGAAGGGCGTTGCTCGTCGTGCTGTGCGTGGGGCGATTTCGTTTTTCAGACGGGACGGGGTCTTGGCCTTCTTGCTCATCTGTATATCGCTCGGGTGGAGTCTCGTAGCGGTCAGCGAGGGCACGCAGATCAGTCGGTATGACGAGTGGACATACATTGATTATGCCCGCAAGGTGGCGGTTGGGCATATCCCGATTCAGGGGGAGCCTTTGGCTGCGCAAAGTCTGGAGGACTGGTCCTGCCGTGGAATGGAAGGCGGAATCCGCGACGTCACGCCGCCTGAATGCGGATCGATCTACAAGGGAACACCCGCGACGTCGTGGCCGTTCAAGGGCGAGAACTACAACGCATTCCATCCGCCCACCTATTTCTTCGCGGCGGGGCTCGGCGGCCAGACGATCTCCGAGCTCACGGGCGTCGATTTCGTGACCGGCGCCAGGCTGGTGTCTGCGGGGTTCGTCGCCCTCGGCGTCGCCGGCCTCTTTCTCGCCATCAGGGCGTGGAGAGTCAATCGCCTCGCCGCGTTCTCCGGGGCGCTTCTGGCTTTGACGACGCCGGCCGTTGCGGCGTCGTCCGCGATAGTCCACAACGACGCGATCACACTTCTCGCGGGCGACGCTGCCGTCTGGGTTGGCGCGCGAATATTCGCCCGCTACAAGCTCGGCTGGGGGGTCCCCGCCTTCCTGGCCTTCATCGTCTCCTCATTCCGTGTGGTGTCGCTGGGGGCTATGCTGGCCGTCGCCGGCGTCGTGCTGCTCGCATGCTTCATGCCGAAAGTCTTCGGCCTGCTGGCCGACGACAGACAGGACTTGAGCAGAATCTTCGGCGCGACAGTGGGAGCCGCGGCTGTTCCCTACCTGTTTTGGAACCAGTTCCAGGCGGTGCGCACGCCCCCCGGATACGTTCCGGCGATTGACGGGCTGTCGACGATCAAGTTGAAAGACAGCGCGCTGCACTACGTGGTTCCCACCCTTATCGACGCCTACGGGCTGACCGATCCGCGCACCGACTTCTATATGCAGCCCGGCCTGAAATCCGGCGCCACGTTCGCATGGGCAGGCATTCTCTACATTTTCTACATCGTCCTTCTGATCGTTTCGGTTGTCTGCATGTGGAAGGCAGTGGACAGGCGCGGCCTCATTTTGAGTACGGCTATATCGCCGTTCGTGACGGCTCTGGTCGTGCAGGTCCGCGAAATCATGACGACGAGCGGTTACTTCGACGTCGTGTCGGGGAGGTACGCCATGAGCACGGTCGCCCTGCACTGCGCGCTCGCAGCCGTGCTGTGCAACGGAAAGCGAGCGAAGTGGCTCTTCGTTTTCGCTGTGGCTGGGTGCGTCTTCATGTCCGTCGGGGTCGCGATGGCCTAGGTCCCGTAGGTCTGAGCCGACGACGGGGGAGAGGCCGGTTCGACGACGGGCGGAGGGCCGATCTGCGGCGGGGAGAGAGGAACGGTGCGCGGCGTCGGCGCGGATTGGGGTGCGGCGGTTCTGACGCGTACCGTAGTTGCGACGCACATCGGGAGCACATGGATGGAAGGACGCGTGATGGCCTCGCTGACAGTGGGCGTTGCCGGAGGCACGGGAAGCGGAAAAACCACCCTGACGAGGAAGCTTGTGGAGCGGTTTCCCGGCAAGTCCTCCGTCGTCTTCCACGACAGTTACTACAAGGCCCACGACGACCTTGCCTATGAGGAACGGTGCCTGCTCAACTACGATCACCCGGACGCATTCGACAACGATCTGATGGTCGAGCATCTTCGCCGACTCGCCGCGGGGCGGCCCGTTGAGTGTCCGGTTTACGACTACTCCAGCTACAATCGGTCGGATAGAACCAGGCGGATCGAGCCCGCGCCGATTATCGTGGTCGAGGGAATCCTCATATACGCCGCGCCCGAAATATGCGAGCTGCTCGACATCAAAGTCTTCGTCGACACCGACGCCGACGTGAGAATCCTCCGGCGCATCAAGCGCGACGTCGTCGAACGTGGGCGGACGCTCGAATCCGTGGAGCGTCAGTACCTGACGACGGTCAAGCCGATGCACGAGCTCTATGTGGAGCCGTCGAAGCGCAATGCGGACATCATCGTTCCCAACGGAGGGCACAACCTCGTTGCGCTCGACATGCTCATCAACAAGGTCGAGAGGGCGATCGGCTGAGGCCGGGTAGGCGTGGCGATCCGCCGAAGGCACGGCAGTCTGCCGAGAGGAGCCTAAGTGCGACGATCGGCCGAGGACAGAACGGCAGGGCGCAGCGGCATGACTGCGGACAACGCAAGCGGCCGCGCGGCCGAGGCCTATACGGTTTGCGCATCGGGGATGTTTCCAATAAACTGAGCGACGCCAAAGACCGCAGGTTGCCCGTCGCCAAACGGGACGAAACTCGCAAGAGGCCGGCGCAGGTGAGATAACGAGGACCTTCCAGCCCCGTGCGCCTGCGCGGGGCTTTTGCATGTTCAGATACTTGCGGCAGACGACCGAAGGGAGGCCCTATGGCACGGACCGACAAGTCAGCAGCCATTGCCGAGCTCAAGAAGAAGTTCGAGAGCTCGGACGCCGTGCTGCTCACTGAATACCGCGGCCTGACCGTGATGCAGCTCAAGACGCTGCGTCGCGCGATCGGCGCCAACGCTCAGTTCAAGGTCGCCAAGAACACGCTGGCAAAGATTGCGGCCAAGGAAGCCGGGATCGAAGGCCTTGACGACCTTCTGACCGGACCCACCGCATTCGCCTTCGTCACCGGTGAAATTGCCGACACCGCCAAGGCCATTCGCGATTTCGCCAAGGACAATCCGGCACTCCTCGTCAAGGGCGGAGTCCTTGAGGGCAACCTACTCTCGGAGGACGACGTCAAGAAGCTTGCTGATCTCGAGTCTCGCGAGGTGCTCCTCAGCAAGGCCGCAGGCGTGCTCAAGGCTGCTCTGTTCCAGGCGGCATACGTTTTCCAGGCGCCCGTGTCAAAGACGGTGCGCACCATCGACGCGCTGCGCGCGAAAGAAGAAGCGGCTGCCTGATCGGGCGCCGCGCAATCAACAGATACATCTGCTCGCGTAGCAGGCATCAGGAAGGAAGGCCATCATGGCTAAGCTC
>ERZ773069.733-NODE-733-length-20666-cov-44.760177_pt1 | contig 20666 bp, 17 predicted proteins | sample MGYA00580619_ERZ773069 | MGnify/ENA primary metagenome ERZ773069 (study PRJEB29015, sample SAMEA2738007) | human oral metagenome | biome: human oral; feature: human-associated habitat; material: dental | place: China | collected 2108 ...
ACTTTCACCGTTGCCTGGCAGAGCGCACACGGTAAGCTGGTGTACATGAAGATTGCTACCTGGAACGTGAACTCCATTCGCGCCCGCGCCGACCGCATTGAGGACTGGCTCGATAAAACCGAGGTCGATGTGCTCGCCCTACAGGAAACTAAAACCAAGGACGAAACCTTCCCCTTCGAACTCTTTGAATTCCTGGGGTACGAGGTGGCACATTACGGGCTGAACCAGTGGAATGGGGTAGCAATCGCATCCCGCGTGGGGCTCGACAGCGTCGAACGCACCTTCCCGAACCAACCCGCCTTCGGCAAACCCGGCGACCCCGCCGAAGTTGAGGCGCGGGCTATTGGCGCCACCTGCAACGGCGTGCGCATCTGGAGCCTATACGTGCCGAACGGGCGTGGACTCACCGACCCGCACATGGAGTACAAAATGGAGTGGATGCGCCAGCTGCGCACCAACGTCAACGGCTGGCTGCGCGCCGACCCCGCCGCACAGTTTGCGCTCGTCGGCGACTGGAATGTGGCGCCCGAAGATACCGACGTGTGGGATATCGACTTTTTCCGGGAGAACGACCTCACCCACGTTTCCGCCCCCGAACGCGAGGCGTTCTATGCTCTGCTCAATGATGAAGGGCTCGTCGATGCGGTGCGCCCTTACACCCAGGGCGAGTACACCTACTGGGACTACCAGGCCGGGCGGTTCTCGAAGAATGAGGGGATGCGCATCGACTTTCAGCTGTGCTCCCCGGCGCTCGCCGCCCGTGTGGAAAACGCTTGGATCGATAGGGAAGAGCGCGAGGGGGACGGCGCGAGCGACCATACTCCCGTGGTGATTGAGCTTGCTGACTAGTAGCTCAGCGTGTGATGTGAGGAGACAGTATGAGCCGGAACCTTACCCCTGAACCTGTGGCGACGGGCAGTGCAGAAACCCGAATCGGTCAGCTTCGCTGGCGCGAATACGGTGGTCCCCGTGAAGCCGCAGGCGATAAGACCCTGCTGTTTGTGCATGGGCTGCTGACAAATTCGGATGTCTGGGGCGAAGTGGTGCAGAACCTCTCCCAAGACTTTCGGTGTATAACCCTCGATATTCCCTTGGGGAGTCACACTATTCCCGCCCATGAAGATGCAGCCCTCACCGTTGCCGCGCTGGCGCAGGCCGTGAACGAAGCGGCAGAACAGCTATGCCCGCACGGGTTTACCCTCATTGGCAGCGATACCGGCGGGGTAGTTTCTCAGCTGGCGGCGGTGCAGGAACCCGCAGGGCTCAAGCGCCTGGTGTTGTTCTCGTGCGATACCGAGAAGAACTTCTTGCCCCTGCCGTTGCGCTACCTACAGTATGTGGCGTACATTCCGGGAACCATGCAGGCACTCCGAGCTGCCCTGTATCTGGGGTGGGTGCGTCGCCTGCCGATTGCCTTCGGATGGCTAGTGAAACGCGAGCTTGACGCCGCCGAGTGGAACAGCATTATTACACCATTGAAAGATGCCGGAGTCCGCCGCGATTTGGCGAAAGTGCTGAAGGGTATTTCTACGAAATATACGGTGCAGTCCGCGCGGGATTTGGAACGGTTTGAGCACCCGACCCTGTTTTTGTGGGCCGATACCACGAAGCTGTTCCCGATCGAGAATGCTCGCCGCCTGGCCGCCCGCATGCCGGATGCGCACGTGGTTCCCGTGCCGGAAAGCTACGCATTCAGCCAGCTGGATCAGCCCGAATTTGTGGCGAATGCCCTGCGGAAAGAGCTGGTAGGATAGAGGAGTTACTTATGACAGCCATAAGTATTCGTAAAGCGGCTGACGGCGGGAACGTCATACGTCCTGTCGAAAACCAAGACGAGATTCTTCGTGGTTATATCGCACAAAATTATCGAGATATTGAACGTCAGGTGAAGGAACGCGAACGTCTTAAAGCTGAGCCCAAGAAGGGTCTCTGGAATAGTTTGCTTGGGCGTTTAGGTCTGCGCTCTTCTTCATAAACTGAAAGTACTGAGGGAGAAAATTGACGACCGTTTTTTATCGTGGTGAGCGCCGCGACGTTAAGTCGTTTACTCCCGAGGAGCACCAGGATTACCTGGATAAGAAGCAGCACACGATTAATGAAGCCAAAGAAGCCATTGCAGGTATGAAGGCTCGTATTGCCGAGTTAGAGCGCATTCAGGCGATGAACCCAATACGCCGCTGGTTCTACCAGAAATTCCATATTTAGCGGAATCCCGAACACGTAGACCCGCACGATTGCCCGCTCAAGGGCGCATCGTGCGGGTATTTTTATACACTAGATTCAGGCGGCAACCTCGCATCTTGGCTCGCTAAATCATAGCCTGAATCCCCATACTTCAGCTAAGGTTCGCCGGGGCGTGTGATTAAACACGTGTAACCTCAGTTGAAAAGTTCGGCATGGCGAACTATTGTTAAATTATCCTGTTTCGCACCGGTTTATCGAGGATGATCGACACCTAGGTACGAAGCCTCAATGAGTCGGAGGCGATTCCTTACAGGTCAGCAGGGTAATGCATCCGCAGCATAAGAAAGCGAAATCATGACAACCGTATTCACTGCGCACCGTCACGGTGCGAACGCTAACACTGTAAGTACCGCACATCCGCGCCGTTTTCTCATGCTGGGGATAGCTCTGGCCAGTATCCTTGTGCTTCTGCTCAGCGCCTGCACTTCGGCGGGGAAGCAAGACGAAAAGAAGACTGTGCTCACCACCTTCACCGTGCTGGCGGACATCGCTAAAAACGTTGCGGGTGATCACCTGAATGTCGAATCGCTGACCAAGCCCGGCACCGAGATTCACGAGTATGAACCTACTCCCAGCGATATTAAGAAGGCGCATGATGCTGATTTGGTGCTCGACAACGGGCTGAATCTGGAAAGCTGGTTTACCAAGTTCGTGCAGGATTCTAACGCCCCGCACGCCACCGTGAGCGAGGGGGTGCAGCCGATCAATATTGCCGAGGATGCTTATGCCGGCAAACCCAACCCGCATTCGTGGATGAGCCCCAAGAACGTGCAGATTTACGTGGATAATATGGTGCGCGAATTCAGTAAGCTTGACCCCGCCCATGCCGATGATTACCGCACCAATGGGGAAAACTATAAGAAACAGCTGCAGCAGGTTCAGGATGAGCTGGTGCGCGATGTTAGCGTTCTGCCCGAGAATCAGCGGGCGCTCGTAACCTGCGAAGGTGCTTTCTCATACTTGGCGGCGGATGCCGGTCTCAAGGAAAAATACATTTGGGCGGTGAACTCTGAACAGCAGGCAACCCCCTCGCAGCTGAGCTCGACCATTGATTTTGTGCGCGAGAACCAGGTGCCCGCCGTATTCTGTGAGTCTACCGTTTCGGATGACCCCATGCGCCAGGTCGTGGATGCGACCGGTGCCAAATTCGGCGGCGTGCTTTATGTCGATTCCCTCTCTGAGGCGAATGGTCCGGTTCCTACCTATCTTGATATGATTCGTCACGATGCGCGCACCATTGTTGCGGGGCTGACGGGCAAGCAATCTTAGCCGGTCGGCGGCGGGAGAGTAGGCCGCCGCATACTGCGCCCCCCCGCCGGTTCGTGGTGAGGGGCGCATCCCACCGTCACGGATGACGAGCGGGGCTCAAAAGAAGTACGCGAACGAAATTTTGTCGGATACAAAACCTATGGAAACACTGTTGAGAGTCGAAAATTTGGGCGTCCATTATGGAACCGTGCGCGCCCTGTACGAGACTACTTTCGAGCTTGGTACCGGGAGTATATGCGGACTGATCGGCATGAACGGTTCGGGAAAATCGACCCTCTTCAAAGCCATTATGGGTGTTATTCCCGCGCATACCGGAACCGTGGAGATCGCGGGCAAAGAACCATACCTTGCGCGTAAAAACGGCATTGTCAGCTATGTGCCGCAGAGCGAAGAAATAGACTGGAGCTTTCCCGTCTCGGTGCGTGAGGTCGTGGCGATGGGGCGGTACCGCGGGCTGGGCATCACCCGTCGGCTGCGTGCCACCGATAAGCAGGCGGTCGAGCACGCCCTAGAGCGCGTGGAGCTGACCGAGCTTGCGCATCGTCAAATCGGGGCACTCTCGGGCGGACAGCGCAAGCGGGCATTCGTGGCGCGGGCGATAGCGCAGGGCGCGCGGCTTCTATTACTTGATGAGCCCTTCGCCGGAGTGGATAAAAGGTCAGAATCCATGCTCATTCAGGTGTTGAAACAAATGCGCAGCGAGGGTGCAACCGTGCTGGTTTCAACCCATGACTTGGCGTCTCTACGAGCCTTTGCCGACGATGCTCTGCTGCTGCGTCAAACGATTTTGATGCACGACACCCCGCAGGCGGTGTTAGCCCCCGAAAATTTGGTGCAGGCGTTCGGTATGCAGGTTCAGGCGGGCGCCGATAGCGGCGCATCCAACGAGCAGACCCGGCGTGAGAAGGGAGAATAGCATGAGCATTCTGGATTACCTGGTAGAACCGTTCACCCTTCCCTTCATGACGCGCGCCATGGTCGTTACCGTGATTGCCGCCGTGGTCTGTGCGCTGCTTTCCTGCTGGCTCGTGATGCTCGGCTGGTCGCTCATGGGCGATGCGATCTCGCATGCGGTACTGCCCGGCGTGGTGCTCGCCTATATTGCGGGCATCCCCTTCGCTGTGGGGGCGGTGATTGCCGCGCTCGTTGCCGTCACCCTAATCGGCGCGGTACAGCGCAGCGGGCGCGTGCGTGAGGACGCCGCTATCGGTATTGTCTTCACAACTCTTTTTGCGCTCGGACTCGTACTGGTTTCGGTGACACCCTCAAGCACCGACCTGAACCATATTCTTTTCGGGAACGTGCTGGGCGTATCCTGGCCGGATGTCTGGCAGGTGGCTATTCTCGCCGTCATCGTAGCGGGCGTTCTGCTGACCAAGCGCCGCGATTTTATTCTGTACGCCTTCGACCGCGGGTTCGCGCACGCTATCGGGCTGCGCCCCAGGGTTCTTGGCGCGCTGCTTCTGGTGATGCTGGCGCTCACGAGCGTGGTGGCACTGCAGATCGTGGGAGTCGTGCTCGTAGTCGCCATGCTTGTGATTCCCGGATCGACCGCGCGTCTGCTCACCGACCGTTTCACGCCAATGCTCGCGGTCTCGGTCGGGGTGTCGGTGCTGGGTACGCTCGTGGGGCTTTACAGTAGCTACCACCTGGATATTTCACCCGGCGGTGCCGTGGTCGTTACCCAGGGCATTATTTTCTTGGCCGTGTATATATTCGCCCCGCGCTACGGAATTCTGGGACGGATGCGCGCGGCACGCCGCCCGGCAGAACAGGCAGAAGCCTAGGTTTGCGGCAGATTCGCGCGGGAGCATGAGTTCACTCGGCGGCTAAGGCTCTCACCGGGCGCAAGCCGCCGCCCATGTCCGTATGAGGCATCCGCGCCCCGAGGCCCGAGGCAAAATTACCGGGGCAAAGCTATGACGAGCGAGAGACGAAAAGCCCAGCCGCCGCGGCGGTTCCTAAGGGTATAGCGCTCGAATCCGGGTTTTGAGCGGCAGGCGCATCGGAATGATTGGCGTGCGCGAGAACCCGCACGTTAACCGCCTCCGAAAAGGGGGCGCCCTCTTCAAGAAGTAAACGCGCGCCGGGAACAAAACCGTGATCCTGCAGATAGCGCAGCAGCTTCGGGTCGGAATCGGTGATCCGCTCCAAAATTACGCGCTCGCCGGGCTCGCACTGGGTAAGCGGAACGGTGTGTGGGAATGAGATACGCCCGGACGCATCCGGGATAGGGTCGCCGTGCGGATCACGCGTAGGGTGATTCAGAATCGCGTCGATACGCTCAATCATGAAATCAGATACCGCATGTTCGAGCACCTCGGCTTCGTCATGCACCCGGTCCCAGGTATAACCCAGAGTTTCCACCAGGAAAGTTTCGATCAGGCGGTGGCGGCGGATCATGGCGACCGCATAGGTGCGCCCCAGCGGGGTGAGTTCGATGGCGCCGTAGCGCTGATGATCGATCAGATCGGCCGCCGCAAGTCGTTTGAGCCCGTCTGAGACCGAGGAAACCCGCAGCCCCATGCGTTCGGCTAGGGCGGATGCGGTCGCAGGAGCTTCCGTCCACTCTTCAAGTGACCAGATGGCTTTGAGGTAGTTCTGGGTGCTCACAGATAGTTCTGACAGGGGCATAAGGATAAGTTTACCGAAGTTCGGGTTCGGGTGTGCCTTTTCTTACTGCGAGCAGATAGTATTTCGACGAAAAGATAACGAATTGCTATCTGCTCGCGCGTGGGTAGTCTCGGTTAGGATGGGGTCATGAGCGTTCTTCTGTACGACCCCGACTGCGGTTTCTGCACCGCGAGCGCGAATCTGCTGCGTCGTCTCGAACCGAGGGCGCGTATTTTGCCTGGAACGCCCGAAAATCTTGTGCAGTACCGCGTGGATGCGCGCCGTTTTGCCCACGCTTTGCCGTTCATTAACGATGCCGGGCAGATCATCTACGGTTCGGATGCGATCGCCCTGACTCTGCGCACCTGCCCGGATGCGACGCTGCGCGGCAAGTTCCTGCGTGCTGCCGGGGTTCTCCTGCTGAACCCGCCGATGCGCCCCGTCGCGCACCGAGCGTACCGGTTGGTGGCGGGGCACCGGGCACAGATTTCTCGCCTTACCTCTCGCTTGGGGTGCACCTCTTCGTGCGCGGTAAAACCGGCCTAAAACGCGAATATTTCGCGGAGTATCCCCGTAATAAGCATTTGAGAAGTACTTTTATATGGCGGGAGGCGATGGCGCATCCAGCCGGTTGAGCAGGTCGAGTACCGCCGGGCGTGCCGCCTGTTCTTCGTGCCAGAGCGAGCGCATGAGCGTGCGGCTGACTGCTTGGGTGGTAATGCCGAGCGCCTGTGCAACTGCCCGCTGCTGCCCGCGGACCCCGGGAACCAGTAGATCGACGACCCGCCATTCGGCCTCGGTACGGTCGGAACATACCCGATACAGCAGGCGTGTGAGCCCCGAAGCCATGTCTGCGACTGCGCGATTGTGCGCCGATACCGCAATACCGCGGGCGGGGGCGCCGGTGCGTGCCGCCTCCACGGCAAGCCGTGAGAATTCGAGGGCGTCGCCGGTGCAGTCGTTCGTGCTGACCGTTCCCAGTGCCCCGGCGAATCGGGGAATGCGCAGCTCGCCAACTCCGATGCCAACCCAGAATCCCTGCTCACGCGAAGCATACAGGGCCGCGTGTAGTGCGTCGCTGGCACAGTCGAAGGCGCCCTGAATTTCGTCAGGGTATGTCTGGGCGAAGGCAACACGCGGGTTGAGCTTTGTGAGTTCGTCCGACAGTGCAGTGAGTGAGTGCTGTGCGGAACGTTGAATAAAGGTTAGAACGAACACCTTCCTATTATGCCGTAAAACCTTCAACAAGCTGCGTAAGGTTCGCCGTAATACCGGCAACATTTAAAACCCCAAAAATACGCATTGATAAGGCGAATTATCGCGAGCATGCACTGTGTGCAGAAATCCTCAAAAGGACGTAGAACACCCCCGAAAGGAAAATAATTTTCATGCAAGTGCACGTTGAATTATTCGCTTTCGGGGGCGTTGAGCGGAGTTGATAGACGGGGCTATCGTGGAACTACTGTGCGTTCGTTACCTGCGAGATATGGGGCAGCTGACGTAGCGGCTTCTGGAATACCATCACCACCAGCGACAGGAAAATGAACACCGCGTAGAACAGCGCCGTGTACGTAATGCCCCAATCAACAATGAGGAAGCCTGCCAGCAGAACAGCCAGCGGGGTCAGCGCCATGTTCGGGATGCCCTGCACCGAGTGCACGCGACCGATCATGTGCTCCGGGGTGGATGCGTTAATGTACGCAATGATGCTCGAATTGAAGGAGGGAAGCACAATACCCGCCAACACAATCAGCAGGCACACCGCCCACAGCATCGAATGAACCACCGGCAGCAACAGGTAGCAGGCCGACATGATGGCCAGGGAGGTGATACCGAGCGGGCCGAGCGCAAACTTCTCGGTCAGCGGGCCGACTAGGAACGAACCGAGCAACACGCCCACACCGAAGGCGCTCGCAAAGATGCCGATGAAGAGCGGGTGTGCGCCCTCCAGGGTGTAGTAGTAGATGAAGGTGAGCGGAATGCCGACCGTTCCAAAGTTTGCAAGCGTTGAAACGAACGCAATGGACACCAGCACCTTGTTTTTCAGGATGTACTCGAAACCGGCTTTTGAGTCCTGCCAGAAGCTGGTTTTCTCGCCCTCCTCCTCTTCCGCGGGCTGCCGACTAGCGCCGTAGCTCTTGGGTGCGACGATGAACGCCAGCAGGTTGACGACCGCGTGAACTGCGGTCATGAGCACGGTCGAGAAGCCGATAATGATGCCGGCGACCGGGCCGCCCAGCAGGTTGGCGGTGGACTCGCGCGTCTCGCCCATACCGGAGGCGTACCCCAGGTGTTCCTTGGGGACTACGCGGGTGATGATGGACTGTTCACTCGGGTAGTCGAAGGTGGAAATGATGGCGGCGAGAGAGATCGTGATCACCAAAACGTAAATGTTGGTGACGTTGAAAACGAGGTAGAGAAGAATCGCTATCCAGGACAGCGACTGGCCGATACAGGACAGTGCCAGGCACTTTGAGGGGCCGATTCTATCGACCCACGTTCCAGATACAGCTCCGGCGCAGGTGGCGAGAACACCCGCGACGAAGAGGGTGATACTCGCAGCTTCGGGGGAGCCGGTTAGCGCCAAAATAATGATGGGCGTGGTGATATAGCTCATCGAGTCTGAGAGCTGGTTGGCTCCAATGGCGAAGAGAGTATTTCGAAAATCTCTATTCTTGAGTAGCTCGGTGTTGACACTCATGGGGGATCTCCACTGTGTATGAATTACTGTAATCGAACATATTTTGATGTATTGCTTTACCTAAACTTTGCGGCTTAAGTTTGGCAAGATACCTAATTCCTTCATATGCGGCAAGTGATCCAGATATAAGGACTATAGGAGATATTGCAGCATTTATCTCTGGAACTTTATCTGTATGAGCTTCCTCGTAACCTAGACGAGTCATATTTCGTAGATTACTTTCACGGATGCATCTATAGCATCCTGTAACCTTTGGGTCGTAGATGCAACAATTAATTATTGGGCCATTGTAGCTTGCATCAATCCATGGTTTACCAGATTTTAATGAAGCATCAGAGAACCAAAATGGTATATCGTCTGGACTGTCAGCGCAGCGATACACTAGGTCATATTCGTTAAAATATTTAATGAGGTCATCAGAGGAAGTAATTTTCTTATCCTCGGATGTAATAAGAATTTTTGAATTTATTTTTTGGAGATTTTTCATGGCAGCCGTTGATTTTTTGAGCCCAAGGTCTTTTTCTGTGTATAGAATTTGCCTATTGAGATTCGACTCTTCAACATTGTCAAAATCAACTATGTGTATTTGAGATACTCCTGAAGATGCTAAGTTCATGGCCACGGATCCGCCAATTCCGCCAAGACCTACAATTACAATTTTCGAGGAGGACAGAATATTTTGCACCCGAAAAGGGTCGCTACTTCCTGAAGTGTCAATCCAAGAAAAGAATTCACGACTTCTTGAGTACCTATTAGATTTTGTAGATGATTTAAGGAAGAATCCATCTTCTATGTGACCCATCGTTATGAGTGATTCTATAATCTTCCTTGAATTTTTAGGAGTTAATCCTAAAATTTTTGATGTCTTTATAACTACCTCATCTATCGTGTATTCTCCTGTTAAGATCTCATTTAGGTTCTTAAAATTTCCCGAGGGGTCATGAATTGTGTTTGATATGCCTTGTGTTATAGATCCAATAATGAATCTATTGTTTTTGATTTTTATAATTGAGTGACCAAATCGAAGCTTTGGGTACATTTTCCATCTTTCTATCTGTTGGATGTTTGTATGCGTAGAGGGGCTCGAGTAACTGAGATTACCGAGCCCCTCTGGAGGTGGTTATTTACTGTCCGCCTACACGATGTGCCGGAGGACGGAGACCACCATGAGCCCTCTTGAGCTCATCTTCGGATGAGGTAATCAAATCCTGAATATCGAGTTCCATTGGTGTTCTTTCGACAGATAGTCATCTATGGCTATCGAATCTTGGCTGAGCGATTCAGCTCAACCCCCAACATCTGTTGGTGTCTTAAATCATAGTGGAGATATGAGTCATATGCATGAACTCATGTTGAAAAACTTTCCTCATTTTGAGTATTGACATTAGGGTTAGGTTGACTATAACTCATTCTTGGTGCTTCCACCCAACCGAACCCTGAATGAACCCGGCTGAACCCGATTCCGGGCACGCCAAAGACGCCCGCCACCGGTCAGCCCCGCAACGCAGCGGGCAGGGGCGGGGGAGCACAGAAGAGCACTACTCCACCAGGCCCGCGAAGCCCGACAGAGCCAGCACCTCCTCAACATCCTGCGGCACCGAACGCGCCACCCACGGCGAATGCACCAACACCGCCCGCCACTGACCGCGCGACACCGCCACATTCAAACGATTCGGCGAGAGCACAAACCCGGCACCGCGCCCAGAATCAACCCGCGACGACGCCAACGACACCAACACCACCGCAGCCTCCTGACCCTGGAACTTATCCACCGTACCCACACGCACGCCAGCACCCGAAGAATCAGCCAGACCAGCGGCAATCAGCGCCTCACGCACACAATCAACCTGCGCGTTATACGCCGCCACCACAATGCAATCCTCCGCCGCCAACGGGCGCGGCGCAGCACCAGCTGCCGGAACCCACTCACGGCCCAACAACTCGCGCACGCAATCCACCACCGCCTGCGCCTCCTGCACAGAACGCACCGAACAGCCCACATGCTCCACCGGATACGACACCACACCCGGCGCAACACCCTGCAGGGCGCGACCAGCCGTCGCCGCCGCGCTCGCCAGCGCGCCATCATAGGACAGCCACGAAACCCGCTCGCACAGCGCCGAATCCATACGCCACGACTCACCCAAGAAATAGCCACAACGAGGATCCAGCGCCGCCGCCCCATCAGACAACCAACCCAGCGCCGAAACATCCACCGGGTACGGATGAACACCCGTCGACACCTGCGGCAACTGCTGCGGATCGCCCAGCAGCAGCACCGAACGCGCCGCACGAGCTGCCGCCACCGTATTTGTCAGAGAGAACTGGCCAGCCTCATCAACCACCAGCACATCCAACGACCCGGCAGGCACACGACGCTCACTCACGTAATCCCACGCCGTGCCGCCAAACAGCAAACCGCCCGCACCAGAAATCAGCTCCACCAGCTCAGAATCAGACACCTCAGACCACGGGGCGGGGGTCACCGACTTACCGCGCAGACGCACCGCACGCGAAACATCAAAACCATCACGGGCACAGCACGCCAACATAAGATTCTCAATCACCGCATGCGACTGAGCCACCACGCCCACCTTCGCGCCCTCCGCCACCAGGCGCGCAATCACGTGTGAGGCGAGGAAGGTCTTACCCGCACCGGGAGGGCCCTGAACCGCCACATAGGAATGGTCGAGAGCGCGAACCGCCGCGTGCACGGCATCCACCGTGGGCAGGTCAGAGGTGGGAAAATCAACCTCACGGGGTAGATTTTCTGCATTTTTGGCGTTCAAGGCGTTCTTCTTCAGGCGCGGCACACGGCGGAACAGCAAATCCGCGGATGCGCTCTCCACCCCCGTCAGCGAAGCCGCCGCATCGAGCACGCTCGGCAGGGTGCTGGGGGAGGCGGGAGCCTCGGAAGGATCAGAATCTTCACCGGATGCGGGGAGGTCAGGCATCAGCGCGCTAGGCATGAGAGTACCGTCGAAAAGCAGCCCGTGCACATCAGCCTGCAGGGCCGCCTCAATCGTCGCCATAGACACCGGATCGCCAGGACCAATACCCGAAGGCAGGGCACCGTGCGGCTCATCCTTCACGCGGATGCGCTCCTGCAGAAGCACCTCTAGGAACTCGCCGGTCGACTCTTCGACAGCCTCTGCGGCAGTCTCTTCGGGGTCCGCAGAATCCTCAGATCCGGCACGGAAACCGCCCTGCGCCACCGCCAGCACGCGCATGCCAAAGAAACCCGTCGCCGCCAACTCAGCGGGCACACGCTCACCCGGATTCGACGCACGGAAATAATTCAGCTGCGACTCCATACGGTCCAGATGAGGTATCTGATGAGAACGATGAGGCTACTTCCAACAGTGAGCCGAACACGGTAAACTGAGATAATTAATGGTGAGGGAAGGGAACGTGCTATGAGTACTCACACTGCTGAAGGACTATATAGCTCCGTCATGCGCAATGGAAAACCTGCACGTTTACGTTCTGATTATAAGAAGGTCGTAGATACCGAAGTTGGTGAGCTACGGCGAAGCATTTCTCAGCAGGTCAAAGAACGTCAGCAAAGCAAGTTTCAAGATTCTCCACAGCCTTGGTGGACAACGGTGGTGAATCCGATTCGTAATATTTTTAATCGGTAGATTATCAATATTGAGGTTTATACCTGCATAACGTAGTGAGGTCATCCAGATAATCTGGATGACCTCATCGTTTTATTTTGTCGGGCTGGCAGAATCCAGCCGGTTGAGCAGGTCGAGTACCGCCGGGCGTGCCGCCTGTTCTTCGTGCCAGAGCGAGCGCATGAGCGTGCGGCTGACTGCTTGGGTGGTAATGCCGAGCGCCTGTGCAACTGCCCGCTGCTGCCCGCGGACCCCGGGAACCAGTAGATCGACGACCCGCCATTCGGCCTCGGTACGGTCGGAACATACCCGATACAGCAGGCGTGTGAGCCCCGAAGCCATGTCTGCGACTGCGCGATTGTGCGCCGATACCGCAATACCGCGGGCGGGGGCGCCGGTGCGTGCCGCCTCCACGGCAAGCCGTGAGAATTCGAGGGCGTCGCCGGTGCAGTCGTTCGTGCTGACCGTTCCCAGTGCCCCGGCGAATCGGGGAATGCGCAGCTCGCCAACTCCGATGCCAACCCAGAATCCCTGCTCACGCGAAGCATACAGGGCCGCGTGTAGTGCGTCGCTGGCACAGTCGAAGGCGCCCTGAATTTCGTCAGGGTATGTCTGGGCGAAGGCAACACGCGGGTTGAGCTTGGAGAGCTTGTCGAGGAGCGCAGGCAATGAAACCTGTGGGGAACGTTGAATGAAGGTTAACACGAACACCCCTCCATTATGCCTGAGCGCCTCGGGTTTTGATAGGGTTTCGCGGCACGGGTTGGCATGGGCAAGCACACCCGGGCGATGCCGTTTCTCACAATCGTGGCGGGTTTGGTGCCGATGACCGGGCGTACCGTATAAAACTGTCTAATATGCCTTGTCAGTCCTCGAAAGTGGGCGAGATCCAGGCGGCGGCGGAGCGTATCAAACCCAGGTATCCGCCCAGCGCCAAGAGTTCGGTGATGCTCTGTGGTACGAACCGGTGCAGGCTGTCGGATGCGACCAGTACGGAACACCACTGCCCGCGTGAGAGCGCCACGTTCAGGCGGTTAGGGGAGAGCAGAAATTCTGCGCCTCGCCCCGACACTCCGGCATTTGAGGAGGCCATTGACACGATCGTCACCGGCGCCTGCTGACCCTGAAACTTATCAACGGTTCCCACGCGCACGCCGTGACCGTCCGCATCCAGAAGCCCGGCGCGGCGCAGATGCTCTGCAATCGTATCGACCTGCGCGTTATAGGCGGCGACCACCACAATATCTTCGCCGGTGAGCTCGCGTGCAGACTGATTCGCCCCGGGAGTCCATAAAGCACCCACGAACTCGCCCGCTAAGCGCGTGACGGCTGCCGCCTCTACTTCGGAACGTACGGTGCAGTGCTCGTGATGAACGCTGTGCATATACAGACCGGGATCGGCAGGAATAACAGATTCTTCACGCTCAGGAACCTTGAGGATGCGCTCGCTCGCCGCCGCAGCCGAGTGCAGCTTCCCGCCGTAGGACAGCGCAGAAACCGGTGCGCACAGCTGCGGGTGCATACGCCAGGTGACCTGCAGAAAATAACCGAATGCAGCGGGAAGTACCGACTGCCCGCCGGACAGCCAACCCAGCGCCGAGGTATCCAGCGGGTACGGATGCTCACCCACCGCCACCTGCGGCAGCTGCTGCGGATCACCCAGCAGAAGCAGGTTCCGTGCGGCTCTTCCAACCGCCAGGGTGTTAGCGAGCGAAAACTGCCCAGCTTCGTCAATAACGAGCAGGTCTAGCGAGCCCTCAGGAATACGGTTCGGGTTCGCAAAATCCCAGGCGGTCCCGCCAAAAAGAACGCCGGGCGAAGTTCCGGCACCGGATTTTTCGCCGCCGAGCCCGCCGGATTTGTCTAATAAAGCGGTCAGATCTTTATCGCTGACCTCAACCCAGGGGTAATCGGGGAGCTGAGATTTGCCCTTGGCGCGCATCACCCGGTCGGCGGGAAACAGGTTACGTTCCAGGCACGCGGTCAGCATATTTTCCACGACGGCGTGAGACTGCGCCACCACGCCCACTTTCGCGCCCGCCGCAACCAACCTGGCGATCACCTGCGAGCCCAAGAAGGTCTTACCTGACCCGGGTGGACCTTGAACCGCCACATAGGAACGGTCAAGGTCACGAACCGCCGCGAGCACCGCCTCAACAGTGGGCAGCTCGGCGTGAGAAAACTCCGTCTCTTGGGGCAGGCTCTCGCGGGTTTTGAGCCGCGGCGGGCGGCGTTCGATAAGGTCAAGCGTCCCGGTCGCGGCAACGTTGGGGAATGAGTCTTCAGCCTCGACCGCTACGCGCATAAGCGCCGCCTCTAGCTGTTTCGTCGTCACGGGTGCGCCCGGGGTGAGCCCCAGCGGGAAGGCCGCATGTTCTTCATCGTTCACACGGATGCGCTCGGCAACTACCATCACAACACGCTGCCCGCCACCCGCCAAAGTAGCGCCCTCTGCAGGTTCGCCCGGTTCCTCATACGGTTCGAGAGACATAATTTTTGCCCCGAAAAACCCGAGTCTATGCAGTGTATCTGGCACGCGGACCTGCGGGTTAGTCGCGCGAAATGCCTCCACCTGGGAATCGATGCTCTCATATGCCTTCGCGGGCGCATCATCGGCACTATACAGCAAATAATGCCCGGTATCGTCGGCCTTGAGGGTGTGCGAATCCGCCAGGGTGGCGACCGCGCGCAGAGTACGCATTTTCGCCCCGCGCACGCGCTCCCAATCGGTCGCGGTCTCAACGCTCTCGAAAATCACGCAATTGCGCGTATTCGCCCAATTCTCGTAGGGCTCGTGCAGGCGGCGCAGATGATCCCGCCAAAACGGCGCCTTTTCGCGGCGATAGAAATCGACACCGGAGAGGAGCATCGCCAACCGGGTATTTTCGGCAGATAGACCCCGATTCCTCTGATTCTGCTTTTCGAGCTCGGCAAGGCGTTCCCGCAGGCGCTCAAGCTGAGCGTATTCTTCATCGTCGTCGGCAGGGGCGGCAGGCCGTACCCGGTACGGATGCTGTGCCTTCGCGGGAATGCCCTCAAACGTCGATTCCGCCGGGGAATCGCTGGAATCCTCGTCTGAATCATCGCTGCTATGAGGGACGAGCTCGGGTTCGTCAAGCGTTTCGGATGCGCCAACTTCGGCCTCCGCACGTGCCGCGCACGCCGAGCAGTCACCGCAGCTCAGCAGATCGGGAATATCGGTGAGTGCCATACCCGCCCGCCATGATGCGCGCAAAAATTCGTAGCGTTCCGTGAGGGTTTCCAACACCGGGATCAGCCGCGCGAGCGGGTAGCGTTCCATACCCTGCGCGGTGCGTACTTCCACCTCGGCAGCCGCCGAATTCCCCGTACCCGCGCCGCATGAAGCCTGTGCCGCCTCCAGAAGTGCCACAACTTCGGGGTCGAGCTGGGGCACGCCGCTATCACTATGCACAACATGAGAGAGCTCGTTCGCGGTGGTATCGTGTTCGTTCTCCCGGGTGCCTGCCGTATGCCGCGAAAAATCGGCGTAGAGCGCCGTCTCGCAGTGGTGAACACGCAAAAGCTCCGCGACGGCGACTCTCGGCAGATCGTCGGGCGCGGATGCAGCAGAGGGTAAAGACACGAAACTATCCTTCGGAACGGGGTGAGTGAATATGCGCGAATAACCGCAAGGGCGCTCGCGATGCGCGGCTGCCGTATGCCTGCGGACGTACCCGACAGTCAGATAAATATACAGTATTTTGCATATTCATGCTTTACTGCGAGCTGGGAACTTCGGCGGGGTTTTGTTCCGCTGTCTGGGAGGGCGCATCCTCCTGCGGCACGTTCTCACCGGCGGGCGAGGCGGAAGGCGAACCACCTGGAGCCTGCGAGGGATTCGGGGCAGAACCCGATCCCGTCGCATCGGGAGACGAGGATGAACCCGGTATCTGCGAGCCCGAAGGTGCGGGCGTTCCCGTGGGATTCGCGGGCGGTTCGGTACGCGCCGCCACAATCGCCGCGGCGCTATCAACCGTATCCTTCGCACCGGGCAGAGCCTCCGCACCGCCGACGTCGTTGAGCAGGCTCACGAAAATCAGGCGTGTGCCGTCTGGGCGGGTCGCATACCCCGATAACGAAATGGCGGTGAACAGCGTGCCGGTCTTTGCTGCCACATGCCCGCGCGCATACTTATTCGCTTCTCCGCTAAAACGATCCTTGAGCGTACCCGAAACACCCGCAACCGGGAATCTGCGCTCAAGCTCGTCATGCTTCGGATGCGCCGCTAACGCCCCCAAGGTCTGCGCCAGGGTGCGTGCCGTCACCCGGTTCTGCAGGGACATACCGCTCACATCCGCCTGCACCAGCCCGGTAACCGAAATTTTCGCCTCCTGCAGTTTCTCGCGCACAAGTTTTTGCGCCTCGGATGCGCTGCCCTCACGCCCCGCAGCGATCGCCATATTGCGCCCCAGCACCTCGGCGAGCACATTATCGGACTCTAACATCATCACAAAGGCCTGATCGAGCGCGGATGCCGACTGAACCTGAGCGATCTGCTCAGCATCGGCTTCACGGGGGCGGCGGTCGGCAACCGTAAATACGTATCCTGCTTTGACCTCTGCATGCTCTTCACTCGCCTTATTGAGCACCTTCACGAACGCTTCTAGGGCGGCGATTCCGGCGTCTTGCGGGCGCGCCGGTTTATCGGGGGTGGACTGCCCGGGCACGGTGTGCGATGCCAGCGCGATCGGGTTAATCGGGGTGATCTGCCCGGATTCGAGGTCGCCTGGCTCCCAGCCGGGGTTAGTCGCGGAACCCGTGTAGATCGTGGTGTCGAGGTAGACGGGGAAGGTGCCGTGCGCGACCTTGCGTTTGTTCATCTGCTGCACGGTATCCGCAGCGAGCGTGCTCAGCCCGGCGCGCATCGTCGGTGAATCCGCGGTGGCCGGTTCCGTGGCTCCTTCCACGAGCAGAGTATCGCCGCCTGCCACCAGAAACAGCCCATTTTTACCCTGCGCCACCGAGGTTGTGAAAGTGCGTTCCGGGGCGGTCTGCACGAGCGCAAAATAGGTCAGAATCTTCATGTTCGAGGCGGGCAGGCGCGGGGTATCCGGGGCATCCGCATAGAGCTCACGTGTGCCGTCGAGCGCGGTCACGAGCATGGAATGGGCGGGGTAGGTGCGCTCCTGAAAGAGCTTGTCAAGCTGGGTTTTCAGGTCTTGAATCTGCTGAGTATTCAGCACCGGAGTGGGGCTCGGCGTGGGGGTGACCGACGGGGTTACGGATGCGGTACCGCTCTGCGACTGCCCACCGCTGGGGTTTGAGCATGCGGCAAGGAATAGCGCGGGTGCTGCACCGAGCAGGGCGCGGCGAGTGAACGGGGTGTTTATCGGTTGGGGTGAACGCATCTTAAGAGCATAACGAATTCCGCTGCGAAATACCGAGCCGTTACGCGCATCGCGAGGACTACACGCTACCAGCCCGCCTGGAATAGCGTGGAGGATGTTTACACAACGTATCTGAAAGCACGATTTTTGTGGCATTGAATGGGTGTTGTGCATGCGTTCAGGGGGTACAATGGGGGAGTTGTTCGCCGCCTTGATGCGCGGTGCAGAGGCTTACATTCATAGAAAGAGGTTCCCATGGAACTCGACGTCACGATTGAAATCCCCCGCGGCTCCCGTGTGAAGTACGAGATAGATCACGAAACCGGTCGTCTGTATCTAGATCGCGTGCTGTTCACCTCAATGCAGTACCCCACCGCATACGGCTACTTTGAGAACACACTCGGCGAGGACGGCGATCCGCTGGACGCCATGTTGGTTCTAGACGTTGATATTGTTCCCGGTGTGATCGTGGAGGCTCGCCCGGTTGCCGTCTTTAACATGACCGACGAGGCTGGTGGCGATGCGAAGGTACTGTGCGTGCCCACCGATAAGCGCTACGATCACATCAAGTCGCTGGCGGACGTGCCCGAGCAGCTCAAGGCCGAGATTCAGCACTTCTTCGAGCGTTACAAGGACCTGGAACCCGGCAAATGGGTGAAGGGCGAAGGCTGGGACGACATCGCCGCGGCAGAGAAGATGGTTCAGGAGGCGATCGACCGCTTCGCCGCCGAAGGTCACTAGGTCTTACTCACGTTCCTGTTAATATCGGGAGCGGTTTCTTCATACGGGAGCACCTTATTTGCTCCCGAATGAAGAAACCGCTCCCGTTTGTATTAGGGGGCAAGAGTGGTTCTCGCGGTTGTTATTATGGAGCCGCAATTTTCCCCGAAGAGCTTTATTAAAAATTAATTTTATTATCGTTGCACTGCGATGCGTGAACGTATAGTGTGGGAAATAATACGCCGTTCATTAAATCTTTTATACATACAGAGATGGATTATTTGCCCATAGTCTAGGGTATCTGTACGCGATATAGCATTATGTATTTCTTGATCAAGAGTTTGTTGTGCACCAAAATATGCAGCATATGACGTCCTTGAAATGGATATGCCGTGGAGAGGAGTATAAATGAAAGGCTTGATATGTGATTGTCGAAATGCCATTCGTTTAACTGTCACAGCAGGGGTTTCTGCGATTTTCGCGGGTGCTGATACTGCTGCGTGGGCTACTGCCCCGAACGTAATGCGCAAGGTTCTTGGTACTGAAAATGTAAATGATGCGTCGCACGGCACTATCGGCAAAACTAGGCCCGTTGTCGCCCTGCGAACGCGCACTTCAGCCCTATCCGGGACAATAACGGAATACATTAAAGCCACTGGGCGGAGCCGAAAAACGAAGCGGCTGTGGAATGGTGTGTCTGGTATGGGGAACGCTATCCGTCAGAGGACCTTGTCAATGAGGTCGGTGAATGCGCCGCAAATCCCTGGGAAGCAATACTCACCCTTGAGGGAGTTACCTCAGCCTGTCTTCCAGAGGCTAGCTTCGCAACTTTATATGGCATCGCTCGTATGGGGCAGTGTGTCCATGTCGCTTGGAGGACGCACAAAGGAGCGTCAGTATACGCCAGATCATCCAGAGTATGTAGCGCTAACGAGTGCACTGAAGGGTGGTTACTTCAGTGGTTTTTTCGAGTCGTTCTGTGTCTTTCTCGTGATTCTCGGTGCTCGGGCCGTTGTGCCAGCTTCAAAGCTTTCTGCGCTGTCTCTCTTTCAAGCGGTTAGGATCGTGCTGGTTTCTTATCTTATCTTCCCGCTAGTACTCGCGTTAGCTCAGCGTCCGTTGGTGGTGCGTGCACAGCGCCCCTCTCCGGGAGGGGTGCTGTTTGCTGCATACGAATTCTTAATTCCTCCACTGGTGTACTTAGTGGTCGCACTGGCAGTAACTCAAGATATAGGTAAAGCAGTAATGGTGGGTGTCTGTGCCTTAGTTTTCTATCTGGCCTACGCGGCATGGTTTAAGCCCTGGAAGCCTGGTTTAACCCGTACCCAAGTGCGTCACAAAATTCAAGAGACTAAACGGATGACCCGTGAACTGGTGAGCGATATCGCGCAGGAGTACGCCGGGATGATGCAGGAGCGTGCTGAGGTTATGCAGAAGTACGCTGATGTTGATGACCCGGCTATTAAGAACCTGTTTCTGCCGGGTAATCGCTACCGTATACCCCTCGATTATGAAAAACGAGGAGCGCTTCCGCGTAAGCGGTGAAAACACTCCAACACGTGGATAATGTGGGAAGGGATACATATGGAGAGCAGTCAGTATACGCCGGATCACCCAGAGTATGTACCGCTGGGCGCTGCGTTGATGGGCGGTTATTTCATCGGTTTTTTCGAAGCGATCTGTGTCTTTTTTGTGATTCTCGCTGCTGGGGCTGTTGTGTCCGCCTTGGGGTTCTCTGCTCTGTCTCTCTTTCAAGCGGTTAGGATCGTGCTGGTTTCTTATCTTATCTTCCCGCTACTACTCGCGTTAGCTCAGCGTCCACTGGTTGTGCGTGCGCAGCATCCCTCTCCGGGAGGACTGCTATTTGCTGCATGCGATATCTTAGTGCCGCCCCTGGTGTATCTGGCGGTAACACTAGGGATGTTTCGGGATGTAGGCAAGGCAGCAACAGTAGGTTCCTGTGCCTTAGTTTTCTATCTGATTTACGCGGCATGGCTTAAGCCCTGGAAGCCTGGTTTCACCCGGGCGGAGATACGCAGCAAGATTGAGCAGACCAAGCAGATGACTCGTGAGATGTTTGGTGAGGCTGCGCAGGAGCGTGCTGAGACGATGCAGAAGAATGCTGAGGTTGATGACCCTGCGGTCAAGGAT
>ERZ773069.735-NODE-735-length-20622-cov-12.340837_pt1 | contig 20622 bp, 18 predicted proteins | sample MGYA00580619_ERZ773069 | MGnify/ENA primary metagenome ERZ773069 (study PRJEB29015, sample SAMEA2738007) | human oral metagenome | biome: human oral; feature: human-associated habitat; material: dental | place: China | collected 2108 ...
TAGGGTTCCGTGGCAGCGCCGAAGGAAGGGGAGATAAAGCCGATGCTTCCGTGTTTGGGTAAAAAGTGGGGGTAACGCATAGAGCCTCCTAAAATACAAAGCGGATTTTGATAAAAACCGATTTTTGGTCGGACTCTATTATGCCACCGAAGCGGCTTTCTTGACAGGGAATTGTGGGGTAAATTAAGATGAGAGCATTGACAGTAAGATGAGAGGTTCGGAAGCGGGAGGCATACTGTGAGCTGGAGCGGCATGAGAAGCAAATTGGAGAACGAATATTTGGCAGCGTCTCTCCGCGGGCATATTCAATATTATGCAGCGAGTTACAGCAAGTGCCCGGATCACGAGGGGCGTGCGGCGCTACGCCTTGACGGTAAGGAAATCATTGCGGGCTGCTATTACAACAACTGGCTGAAAGCTGCGTTATTTCCGCGGGATGCGCGCTACGAGAGGCGAATGAAAGAAGAAATGGCATTTATTGACGACACCGCGGTGCAACTCGGCGTCTTTGACCAGCAGAGTTTCTATGAGGCCTTTTCGATGTTTGACAATCAGAGCATAGAAGAGAGCCTATCAAGCGAAAATATGCTGGTCCGCATTTTCGCGATTCTGGACCGCAGGGTCGGAAAACGAAGACTGGAAAAAATAAGGCAGAGAATCGACGGGGAAGAAAAAACGTTTCGTGAATTTTTTGCGATACGGGCAGCCGCAGAGGGAATGACAGCGGAAGGGGAGCGTGAGGGATGAGAAAAGAAATGAAACGGGTCGCGGGACTTCCGCTGCCGCTTTACCTCGCCGTGCTGGGACTCCTGTTTCTCGCGCTGCGGCGCGGTGTGATTCCGGCGGGGCTGCCGGGCGGCTTATTTTTACTTCTGGTGCTCGGCGAGGGTCTGAACGAACTCGGAAAGAGCGTGCCGCTTGTGAGGACGTATTTCGGCGGCTCCGTGGTCTGTGTGCTCGGCGGCGCGGCAATCGGGGCGAGCGGCTTTTTGCCGAAGGACAGCACAGAGATACTCGGCCGCTTTATAGAGAGCGAGGGCTTTCTGATTTTTTACATTGCGGCGCTCATTACGGGAAGTCTCTTTCAGATTGACCGGCGGCTTTTGTTTCGCGCCTCCCTCCGCATTCTGCCGACCGCGCTTGCCGGTGTCGCGGCGGGGACGGCGGTCGTGGTGCTGCTCGGTTTCCTGCAGGGTTTTTCGGTGACAGAGAGCCTGCTCTACATCGCGATTCCGATGACTTCCGGCGGGATGACCGCGGGCGCGGTGCCGCTCTCCGCAATCTATGCGGAGGCGAGCGGCATGCCGGCCGGTGAGATTCTGACTAGGATTGCACCGGCGACGGTGCTCGGAAACATTGTCTCGATTCTGTTCGGTGCGCTTACGGTGCGGCTTTCGGCGCGCTTTCCGAAGCTGAGCGGCGACGGGCAGCTCCTTCGGGGGGAGGGAGCAGTGCAGAAAAAAAGTCCGGCACAGGCGGACTTCGGGAGTCTGCTCGCGGGACTTCTGCTCTCGCTCGCCTTTTATACGGCAGGCGCGCTCTTACACGGCTTTATCCCGGCGCTGCCCGCCTATGCGGGCATGATACTCTGTATTATGGCGGCAAAGGGCTTTTTTGTCCTGCCGGGAGAGATGGAAGAGGCCGCGGCGGTCTGGGGACAGTTTGTGATTCGCGCTTTTACGGCGGCGGCGCTCACGGGGATAGGCATTGTACTCCTCGACTTAAACCGCCTTGCGTCAGTGCTCACACTGCCGTATCTTTTGACCATCGTGCTCGGCGTGCTCGCAATCACGCTGACCGCGGGTTTTGTGGGCAGCAGACTCATGGGCTTTTATCCGCTCGAGGCCTCGATCGCGGCCGGCATGTGCACGACAAATATGGGCGGCTCCGGCAATGTGGCCGTGCTCTCGGCGGCGGATCGCATGTCGCTCCTGCCCTTTGCGCAGATTGTGACCAGGAGCATAGGGGCGCTCATGCTGACACTCGGCGGGATTCTCGCCGCGATTCTGCTGCACTGAGCACTTTTTCTGCTTTTTCTTGCGCAGCCGGAGATTAGGATTGTAGCGAATGTGAAGATATGCTAAGATAAAAGGTAGCGCTGATGACGACGCGGAGTCCTTTTTAGGGCTCCGCGTTTCCGGCATAAGAGAGGGGTATCACAGACGATGAAGATTGATCCGCGCGCATTTTCGAAAGATGGGTTTTTAAAAGATCAGGATTATCTGAGCAATTTTCCGTATGGGCGTTATCCCACCTCGTTTAACGGCTGCGGCTGGGTTGCGATTTACAACGCAGAGCATGCCGCGGGACGCGGCATAGCGGTTGAGGCGGTCTATGAGGCCATGCGACGCATTCTCCCCTATGAGGGGACACACGGCACACCGTTTCCGACCATGGTGCGCTATTTTAAAGAGAAGCACATTCCGATTGCGCGTATTTACGGGAGCGGTGAGGAACTGGTGCGCATTGTGCGGGAGAGCGCCGCGCCGCGCGGCATTCTCCGCTATATCGAGGGCAGAGAGCCGCATTATATTGCCTTTGTGCGCGTCAGCGACGAGACGCCCGCGCGCTATCGCTTTTTCAATGCGGCCGACGGCAAGGAAGATTTTGTCGAGACCATGGAATATTTTCGCAGAGAGCATTTAGGCGGCCGACGGGTGGTGCGCCTCTTGCTGCCGGGAGAGGAGAGAGAAGATGCACGAGCGCGTGGCAAAAACCATATTGTCGACGCAAAATGGTCTGAACATTTACCGAGGCGGCGTGTGCAGTATCCTGTCTTGCGATGCAAAGCTGGCATCGAGCCGCTTTCGGGAGTCGGACGGGGAGCTTGAGGCTAAGATCAACGCGCCCGAGCTTCTCGAGGTGACGCTTCGGCGAAAGCAAAGCCGCTGCATGATTATGGTGGGCTCCGCGAGCGAGCCCTATCCGAAGGAAGAGGAGGAACTGCTTCTCATGCGACGTTCTCTCGAAGTGATTGATCGCCTGGAGTTCGGCGTGTCGCTTCGCACCAAGTCTCTGCGCCTGCTCAGGGACCTCGATGTGCTGCAGAGCATTCAGCGGAAAACACGCTGTGTGGTCGAGGTCATGCTGACCACGGCGGATGAGGCTCTCTCCGCACGGCTTGAACCCGCGGAGAGCACGGTCGCAGAGCGGCGGCAGCTGCTCACCGCGCTTCGTGATGCCGGGATTCCGACTGTCGTTACCTTGGGGCCGGTGCTGCCCTATTTGACGGACAGCCTTGAAAATCTGCAGGCACTTCTCGCGGACTGCGTGGACGCCAAGGTCTACGGTGTTCTCCTGAACGGCTTCGGGGTAACACTCCGCGCGGGCGCTTCGGCCTACTTTTTCTCCTGTCTCCGGGAACTGTCGCCGGAGTTGCCGGAAGCTTACGAAGCGCTCTTGCCGCCCGGGAAGGTAGGCAAGACCGCAAGTTTTCTTTCGCCGAATGCGGCGGCACTCGCGGAACTTTTCGGTACGAGCACGGTGGCTTGCGGCCTTGTCACGGACCCGGAGGAGTTATTTGCGTTCCGCCATGCGTTTCAAGACAGACGCAGCGGGCAACAACTCTCGCTCTTCGATCTCTACGATCTCTGAGGCGGCTTAAATTTCCCATCCGCCCGAGAGCGTCAGAATGTTTCCGGTGAGGTAAGCGGGCGCTGCGGCAATTTGGCAGACAAGCGCGGCGACTTCTTCCGGAAGCCCCATGCGTCCCGCCGGAATTTCTTCTTCGAGCACGGCGCGCTCCTCTTCCGTAAGCCAGGCGTTCATGTCGGTATCGATGGCACCCGGGGCTATCGCATTGACCTGGATGTTCGAAGGGGCCAGCTCCTTGGCGAGCGCCTTCGTGAAGGCATTGACGCCGCCCTTAGCCGCGGAGTAGGCGACCTCGCAGGAGGCACCGCGGCTTCCCCAGACCGAGGAGATGAAAATCAGTTTGCCGCCGCCGGTGCGCAGCATGCGCGGAATGGCAAGCCGCGACAGATAGAAGCAGGAACTCAAATCGGTGCGCAGCATGGCATCCCATTCTTCGGGGCTAAGGTCCTGCAGCAGCCCAAGCTTTGAGATGCCGGCGTTTGCGACGAGGAGCTTTAGAGAACCGGGGCACGCATCCAGCGCGGTGAAAATAGCTTCGCAGGCAGCATAGTCACCTATGTCCGCGCAGCGCGTTTCGACAGCGGCGCCGAGGCTTTGGCAGCGAACTGCCGTATCCTTTAGTTTTTCGGCTTCCTTTCGGGCAATCAAGAATAAGTCAAAGCCTGCCTCCGCAAGGGCAAGGGCGGTCGCGCGACCTATGCCGCGGGAAGCGCCGGTCACCAAGGCGAGGGGGCGCTTCTTACTTCTTTTTTCTTCTTCATTCGGGGAATACGGTTCCGTCATGGGGTGAACTCCTGTCATGGGGTGAACTCCTATTTTATTTCGTATCATCATTAGTGTAACACGCCGCGGGGCTTGCGCCAATTCCTAGCGTTGTGCTAGACTATAAGGGTGCAAACAGCGCGTCCTTTTTGGAGAAAGTGAGGCAGTATGAGTCGTATTTATGACATGATTATCATAGGTTCGGGGCCGGCCGGTCTTGCGGCGGCGGTCTACGGGCAGAGAGCAAAGTTGGATTTGGTCGTAATCGAAAAGCAGATGATCAGCGGCGGTCAGATTCTCAATACGACCGAAGTTGATAACTACCCGGGTCTCCCGGGCATAGGTGGTTTTGAGCTCGGGCAAAAGTTCCGCGAGCACGCGGAGAAGCTTGGTGCGCCCTTTGTGACCGATGAAATAACGGAGGTGCGCTTAAACAAGGACGGCACCAAGACCGTGGTCGGCAGCGAAGGAAGCTATACCGCAAAGACCCTCGTGATTGCGAGCGGTGCGGAGCACTCTCTCCTCGGTGTGCCGGGAGAGAAGGAGCTGACCGGTAGCGGCGTCTCCTACTGCGCGACTTGCGACGGCAATTTCTACCGGAACAAGGTCACGGCTGTGGTCGGCGGCGGCGATGTGGCGTTCGGCGATGCCCTCTATCTCGCGCGGCTCTGTCAGAAAGTATACCTGATTCACCGCCGGGACAGTTTTCGCGGCGCCAAGATTCTGGAAGATAAGGTCAGAGAGACGGAGAACATCGAGCTGGTGCTCGACTCGACGGTCGAAGAAATACGCGGCGACGGGCAGTTAAAGTCCGTTCTCGTGAAGAACAAAAAGAGCGGCGCGGAGAGTGAGCTTGCGATCGACGGTCTCTTTATTGCGGTCGGCATTGTCCCGGAGTCGAAGAATTTCCCCTTCCTTGCGACGGATGAGAGGGGCTATGTGCTCGGCGATGAGACCTGCGAGACCAATGTGCCCGGTGTCTACGCGGCGGGCGATGTGCGGAAGAAGCAGCTCCGCCAGGTGATTACGGCGGTGGCGGACGGCGCAAATGCCGTGGAGAGCGCAATGCGCTATCTGAGCGAACAATGAGAGTCAAGCTGATGCGGGCCCTGAAGCGCCTACTGGTACTGCTTCCCGTCCTCTTTTTGCTGGTCGGCTGCGCGGCGCAGGGAAGCGGCGCGGAGAGCCGGGCAGAAAGTCAGTCGGAAAGCACCGCACTCGCAACGGACGCGGAAAGCGGGCGGCAGGGTACTTCCGAGAGCAGCTCCGCAAAGTCAAAAAAGAAACAGAAGAAGTCTAAAAAATCCAAGAAGTCCAAAAAGTCCGACAAACGGCAGAGCGAAGGAACGGCGTCGACAGAGTACGATACCCTGTCCGAAACAAAGACCGGTGAAACAATTGCAAGCACAGCCGCCGAGGAGACGCGCACCGCAGAGAAGCGTACTACCGCGATACGGGCATCGGAGCGCGGCACCGAGGCAGGAGTCGGTATCCGCGAGGACGGCAGCTACACCTCCCGCGATGAGGTTGCGCTCTACCTCCACAGCTACGGAAAGCTCCCGAAAAACTTTATTTCGAAGAAGGACGCAGAAGAACAGGGCTTCCGCTTCGGAGAAGGAGATTTCGGCGAGGCCTTTCCCGGCATGAGTGTCGGCGGTTCCCGCTTCGGCAACTACGAGGGGCAGCTCCCCGAGAAGGCGGGACGGCGCTATTACGAGTGTGACATCGACTATCAGGGCGGGCGGCGCAATGCAAAGCGCTTGGTCTACTCGAACGACGGACTGATATTTTACACCGACGATCACTACAAGAGTTTCACGCAGCTCTATTGAGGAGAATCATGCGAGATACCAAGTGGATGGTTTACAGCAAGCGGGCCGATTTCGGGGCGATTTCGGCCCGCTTTTCCGTGTCGCCCATGCTCGCGCGTATTTTGATTAATCGAGATATCGCCGAGGATGAGATGGATACGTATTTGAACGGGAGTCTTGATGCGATTCCGAGCGGAGATTTGCTGCCCGACATGGCGCGGAGTGTCGAAATTCTGGCGGAAAAAATACGGGCGCGAAAGTTAATACGCATCATCGGAGACTACGACATCGACGGTGTTTGCTCGACCTACATTCTATTGCAGGGCATGCGGGCGCTCGGCGCAAATGCGGACTATGATATTCCGGACCGCATTGCGGACGGCTACGGCCTAAACCTGCGCCTGGTGGAGCGCGCGGCAGCCGAGGGTGTGGATACCATCGTGACCTGCGACAACGGCATTGCGGCGCGGAACGAAGTCGCGGCCGCCGTGGAGCAGGGGCTCACGGTCATCGTGACAGATCACCACGAGGTGGCGCACGGCGAAGACGGTGAGGAGTTACTGCCGCCCGCCCACGCGGTCATAGACCCAAAGCGCGAGGGGTCTCAGTACCCGTTTTCTTCGATCTGCGGGGCGGTGGTTGCCTGGAAGCTGATTGAAGAGCTCTACCTGCACTTCGGAAAGCCCAAAGAGGATGCAAGGGTGCTGTTGCCCTTTGCGGCGATTGCCACGGTCGGTGATGTGATGCCGCTCCGGCAGGAAAATCGCGTCATTGTGCGAGAAGGACTGAAGGCGATCGGCAACTGCGAGAATGTGGGACTACAAAAGCTGATTGCGCGCTGCGAGTTAAATCCGGAGGCGCTCACAACCTATCACATCGGTTTTGTGATAGGTCCCTGCTTAAACGCGGGCGGCCGTCTGGAGAGCGCAAAGCTGGGCCTCTCTATGCTCTTGGAAAGCGATGAAGCGCGGGCCGAAGAGGCTGCGGAGCGCCTGAAGGCGCTGAACGATCAGCGAAAGCAGATGACGGAGAACGGCATACGTGCGGCCTCGGAGGAAATCGATGCGCTGCCCGAACTCCCGAAGGTAGTGGTGGTTTATCTAAAGGACTGCCATGAGTCGGTGGCCGGCATCATTGCGGGGCGGCTCAAGGAGAAGTACTACCGCCCGAGCTTTGTACTGACGGACAGTCAGGAAGCGGGATTTTTAAAGGGATCGGGGCGCAGCATTGAGGGCTATCACATGTTTCATGCGCTCGAGGAAGTGGCGCCTTTACTCAGTAAATTCGGCGGTCACCCCATGGCAGCGGGGCTCACGCTTCCGGAGAGCGAGCTCGGTCGTTTCCGGGAGCAACTGAACCGAAATGCTTTGCTCAGCGAAGCGCAGCTCATTGAGACGCAGTGGATAGACATTGCGCTTCCCTTTGCCTATGCAAACGAGGATTTGATTGCGGAGCTCTCACGCATGGAGCCCTTCGGACAAGGGAATGTGCGCCCCTGCTTCGGGCAGAAGCATGTGGAGATACGCAGCGCCAGGGTGCTCGGAAAGAACCGGAATGTCGTGAAGTTAAGTCTCCGGGACGAGGCCGGAACGGTGAGAGAGGCAATTGCCTTTACCGACGGCGATGCCTTCCTCGCGGAGATGGCGGAAAGCAAGCATTTCGCTGTCCTCTATTTTCCGGAGCTCAATGAATATCTCGGCAGAACAAGCTTGCAACTTGTGTTGAAAGCATGGAAATTTGAGCGCTGAACTGTTATAGTAAGGCTGAATTTTTTCGCGTTGGAGGAAAAGCAATGAAGACAGTGGCGGATTATGTGCGCACCATTCCGGACTTTCCGGAGCCCGGCGTCATGTTTCGGGATATCACAACGATTTTGCAGGACGCGGAGGGGCTGCACCTTGCGGTCGACGGTCTTCGCGAGGCACTGAAGGGTGTCGATTACGATGTCGTCGTGGGACCGGAATCCCGCGGTTTTATTTTCGGCGTTCCGCTCGCCTATGCGGAGTATAAGCCCTTTGTCCCGATTCGGAAGGCGGGCAAGCTCCCGGCGGAGACGATTTCCGAGACCTATGAGCTCGAGTACGGTCATGCGACCATCGAAATCCATAAGGATGCGATTAAGCCGGGACAGCGTGTCGTGATTGTCGACGATCTGATTGCGACCGGGGGCACGACGGAGGCCATGATACGTTTAATCGAAAAGCTCGGCGGCGTGGTCGAAAAGGTTCTGGTTGTGATTGAGTTAAAGGGACTGCACGGCAGAGATAAGCTGGAGGGATATCCGGTCTTCGCGCTGGTGAGCTACGAGGGAAAGTAAGAGAAGAGCGCTGTCCGTTTGGGGCAGCGCTTTTTCTGAAGCGGAAAGTCCCGGATGAAACGGTTGAAAGAAAAGGCCCGAGGAAAAGAGAAACGATATGAAAGCTTGTATACACATCTATACGGGGGACGGCAAGGGAAAGACCAGTGCGGCCATGGGGCTTGCGCTTCGCATGGCGGGGCACGGAAAGCGCGTGCTGCTTGCCCAGTTCTTAAAGGACGGGAGTTCGGGCGAGCTTGCCGCTCTCAAAACACTGCCCGAACTGCACTGCCTTCGCATGGAGGAGCATTTCGGCTTTTTTTGGACCCTCAGCGAGGCGGAGCGGGAAAAAGAAAAGGCAGCCGTGCGGCGCTATTTCGCGGAAATTTTAGAGGCGGTCGAGCGGGAAAAGCCGGCGCTCCTGATTCTCGATGAGAGCATTGCGGCCTATCGCCTGGGGCTCATTCCGCGGGAGGCCTTCCTTAACTTTCTGGACCGTAAGCCCGAGGAACTGGAGCTCGTGCTGACCGGGCGGGACGCGCCGGAAGAACTCCTTCAGCGCGCCGACTATGTCTCGGAACTGGTCAAGCGGAAGCACCCCTTTGACGAGGGACTTCCCGCGCGGGAAGGGGTGGAATTTTGAGAAGCGAGGCGCTTGAAAAAGCGCTTGCGCCCTATGCGGCTTTTGAGGACGGGAAGCGGCTCCGCGCGGGCTTTACGACCGGGAGTGCGGCCGCGGCTGCGGCTTTCGCGGCTGCGACCCTACTTTTTTCCGGAGAGCGCTCTGAGGCGGTACTCCTTCAAACGCCGGTCGGCGCCCTGCTCCCGATTCCGATCGAATCCGCGGAGTTCATCGACGAAGGCGGGATAGTAACTGCGCTTGCGGCGGTGCGTAAGGACGCGGGGGATGATCCCGATGTGACGGACGGACTCCTTTTTTACGCGAGCGTCCGCACGGAAGGCAGCGGAGCCGCAGGAAAAAGCGAGCGCGGCGAAAGTGCCGCGGCGCAGGCGGGAACGGAGAAAGTTCCGGCGGCGGATGCTTCGGCGCTTCCGGTGGAACTTTGCGGTGGCCCGGGTGTGGGCCGGGTGACCAAGCCGGGGCTCGATCAGCCGGTCGGTGCGGCGGCCATCAACCGCGTGCCGCGGAATATGATTGCGGATGCGGTGCGGGAGGCCTATCGCGCGAGCGCTGCGCCGGCGCTTTCGAGAGGAGAGCGTATTGTTGTGACAATCTCCTGCCCCGAGGGGGAGGAAAAGGCCAAAAAGACCTTTAACCCGAAGCTCGGGATAGAGGGCGGGCTCTCGATACTCGGGACCGAGGGGATTGTGCGCCCCATGAGTCGGCGCGCTCTCATCGAGACCATCGTGACAGATGTCAAATTTCATCTGACGGCGCGGGATTGCCTACTCGCGGTGCCCGGGAGTTACGGGCTTCATTTCCTGGAAGATCACTTTGGACTCGGTGCGGCGGATCCCGCGGTCATGAGTAATTTTGTCGGCGAAACGCTGGATGCAGCGGTACAGTACGGCGCGAAGGGCGTGCTGCTCGCAGGACATCTCGGGAAGTTTGTAAAACTCGCGGGCGGTATTATGAATACACATTCCCGTGAGGCGGACTGCCGCCTTGAGCTGCTCGCGATTCACGCCTTTCGGGTGGGCGCGCCGCGCGAGCTGGTCACAGCGGTCCTGGCGGCGGGACTCACGACGGAAGCTGTGCGGCTTTTAAAAGAATCCGGCTATCTCAATGCGACTTCAAAGAGCCTGCTTACCGCAATGGAGCATGCGGTTCAAAGCCGCGTGCGGGGCGAAACGGAAATCGGTATTTTGGTGTATACCCTGGAGGACGGCGTACTCGCGGAGAGTCAAAATGCGCGGGATTTGATGCGCCGCAGCATAGGAGGGGGAGAAATATGAGCAAGCAAAAAGTCCTGTTGTTCGGCGGAACCACCGAGGGACGGGAACTCGCAGCCTGGCTTAAGGAAAACAATATTCCGGCGTTAAGCCGTGTCGCGACCGAATACGGAGAGGCTTTACTCCGAGAGGAGGCGCTCCCTGCCGAGGCCGGCAGACTCAATGAAAGAGAGATGCGGGAACTCCTGCAAACGGGCGCTTTTTCCGCAGTTGTCGATGCAACCCACCCCTTTGCGACCGAGGTCTCCCGAAACATCAAAGAGGCAGCGGAAGAGGAGGGAGTTTTTTACTGCCGCGTACTGCGTGCTGTGGCCGAGGAGAATGAAGAAGTGCGGCGTGCCGAGGCGAGATTGATCGCGCGGGGACTTTTTTCGGTCTTTGCAAGTCAGCGCGAGGCAGCGGCATACTTAGCGGGAACGGAGGGAAGCGTGTTCCTTTCGACCGGCAGTAAGGAGCTCGCTGTCTATGAGGCGCTCCCGCGGGAGCGCCTGGCGGTACGCATATTGCCTGGCGAAGAGGCACTTCAAAAGGCCGTCGCGGCGAAGCTTCCGCTCGCCAATATCGTTGCGATGCAGGGGCCTTTTTCGACCGCGCTGAATGAGGCGCTCTTACAGCGCTTTGAAGCGCGCTTTCTGGTCAGCAAGAAGTCGGGGCAGCCGGGCAGTTATCTCGAAAAATTGCTGGCCTGCGAGCGGCTCGGTGTCTGTTTTATCGCGATACGGCGTCCCGCGGAAGCGGACGGTTATTCCATGGAAGAGGCGAAGGCGCTGCTTTTGCAGCGCTTCGGTATGAGAGAGGCGGAAAAAAAAATCGCAATCGTCGGCATAGGGCCGGGGAGAACGGGGCTTTTAACCGCCGAGGCGCGGGAGGCCGTATTAAACGCAGAGCTCTTAATCGGCGCAAGCCGCATGAAGGACTTTGCGCTGGCGTTGTTTCGGGCGGCCGGAAGGCCTGCGCCGAACTGTGTCGATAGCTACCGCCCCGCCGAGATTGCGGCGTGCGCGGAAGAGACCGCGGCAAAGCGGATTGCGGTCTTGACCAGCGGGGACACGAGCTTCTTTTCGCTGACCCGTCAGCTTACGAAAGCTCTTGTCGCGCGGGAAGCACTGCCGAAGCCCGTGATCTACCCCGGAATTTCTTCGCTCAGCTTCTTTGCGGCAAAGCTCGGCTTTTCGACCGAGGGACTCCCGAGTCTTCGACTCCACGGGCGAAAACAGGCCTTACTCCCGGTTATATTAAAGCAAAGAAGAGCCTTTGCGATTTTGGAGGGCGCGGCGCAGCTTGACGAACTCCGGGAACTCGCGGCGGCACTGAGTCGCTTCAATGCGGGAGATGCGTGCTTTCACTTCGGCGCAAATTTGGCGCTCCCCGATGAGCGCGTTTTTTCTGCGACGGCGGAGGAATTTGCGGGGGATGCGCTTGCGGCCGAATTTGCGGCGCTCCCGCCGCATGTGCTGCTCTGCCTCTACCTCGCGCTGCCGGATACATCCGCGGCGCGCCCGTTGAGCCCCGGCATTCCGGACGAGTGTTTTCTCCGCGAGAAGACGCCGCTCACCAAGCGACAGATACGAGCGGCGGCAATCGGTCTTCTCGGCGTACGGGAGGATGCTGTCTGCTGGGACATCGGGAGCGGCACGGGCGGCATGACCGCCGAGCTCGCCATGGCGGCGCCCCGCGGGGAAGTTTTAGCTGTAGAGTGCGATGCGGCTGCCTATGCGCTCACGGAAAAGAACGTAAGGCGCTTTGCGCTTTCGCAGGTGAAGCAGTACTTCGGCCGTGCGCCGGAAGTACTCGCGGAACTTCCGAAGCCGGACTGCGTCTTTGTGGGTGGCAGCACCGGTGAAATGGCGGCAATCTTTACGGCTGTTTTTGAGAAGAATCCGGCGGCACGCGTGGTCGCGACCGCCGTGAGTCTTGAAACCATTGCAGAGCTCTCCGAGCTTAGCGCAGCATATGAGCGCGCGGGCTGCCGGGTCGAGTGCCTACAGCTCAGCGCAGCAGAGACCAAAAAGCTGGGGCGCTATCACCTTTTGTTCGGACAGAACCCGACCATGCTCTTTTTGATCGAAGGAGGTGCGGCATGCAAAAACTGATGGTGGCGGCGCTCTCCTCGGGCGCGGGAAAAACGAGTGTCAGCATGGGGCTCGCGGCCCTCTTTCGGCAGAGCGGAAAAAGCGTGCAGGTCTATAAGACGGGACCGGATTACATAGACCCTCAGTTCTACGGGCCCATTACCGGCAGGCGCTGCATCAACCTAGACCCCTATTTTTTGAGTGAGAGCGAGCTTAGCGAGACCTTTTCGCGCTATCAAAGCGAGGCAGATATTCTTCTCGTCGAGGCAGCGATGGGGCTGACGGACGGCATTGCGGGGCAGGGGGACAGGGCTTCGGCGCTCCAAGTGGCCCGAACCCTTTCCCTGCCGATACTCCTCTTGGTGGCAAGAGGCGCGGAAGCGGAGGCTGCAGAAAAAATAGCGGCACTTACAGCAGAGGATCGCGCGCGCATTCGGGGCATCGTCTTAAACGAAGGCGGCAAGGGGGAGGCAGCGCCCGGGAGGGAGGTACCGCGTGAAATCGGTACGGTGCCTGTGCTGGGCTGCATCCCGGCGCTCGGCGCGCAGAACTTAAAGAGCCGCCACCTGGGACTCGTGGTGCCGCTCGCGCCGGAGGAGATACTGGGTTTTGCACAGCGCATGGCTGCGACACTGAAAAAAGCTTTGCCGGATGATTTTTTCATCGGCGGCGGGGAAGCGGAAGTGCCTTTTCGTGTCGGCATTGCGCGGGACGAGGCTTTCTCTTTCTTCTACGAAGAGAATCTTCGCGTGCTCCGGGAACTCGGCTGTGAGCCTGTCTTTTTCAGCCCCTTACGGGAGAGGGCTCTCCCGGCGGGCTTATCCGGGCTCTGGCTTCCGGGCGGCTACCCGGAACTTTACGCGGAGGCGCTCGAAAACCAAACCTCCCTCCTAGAGGACATACGGGATGCGGTGCGGGGCGGGCTCCCGACCGTTGCGGAATGCGGCGGATTTATGTTCTTGCTGGAAAGCCTCGAGGATGTGAACGGGCTCAGGCATGAAATGGTCGCTGCCCTTCCGGGACAGGCCTTCCGCACCGAAAAGCTGCAGCGCTTCGGCTACATTGAAATTACGGCGCAGGAAGATACGCTGCTGCTAAAAGCGGGGGAGAGCCTGCGCGGGCATGAATTCCACTACTGGGATGCGACCGAGAACGGCGAAAGCTGCCTTGCGACCAAGGCAAACGGCAGCAAGTCCTGGGACTGCGTACAGGGGAGCGCGACCCTCTTTGCGGGCTATCCGCATATCTATCTCGCAAACGAGGCGGGGCAGCGGGCGGCAAAGCGCTTTGCGGCTGCCTGCCGCGCCTTTCAACGCGCCCGCGAGGCGGCAAGATGCTAGTGCTCTATGCGGGCGGCAGCGCGAGCGGAAAATCGGAGGCGGCCGAAGCGGCGGCCGTTCGCGCGGCAAAAGAGGCGGGAAGTCCGCTCATCTATCTTGCGACCATGGAGCGCGGCGGCCGGGAGGCGGAAGCGCGGATCGAAAAACACCGGGCGCAGCGCGCCGAAAAGGGCTTTGTGACCATAGAACGGGCGCGCGCGGTGCATGAACTTTCGCTGCCTGCGAACGCTGCGGTTCTTCTGGAAGACCTCGGGAATTTAGTCGGAAACGAGCTGTTTTCGCCGGAGGCGGCTGCGCTCTCTGAAAAAGATGTGCTGCGAATGCTGGACGAGAGCTTACGCTCGCTCGAGGCAAAGTGCGGGCAACTCATCCTGGTAGGCGCTCTGCTCGCAGAGGAACCGCGCTACGCGAATCCGGACACCGAGCGCTATCTGCGCATTTTTTCCGCGCTTCAGAATGCGCTCGCTGCGCGCGCGGAGGCGGTATATCTCGCGGAACTCGGACTGCTGCGCTGTCTCAAACGGAAGGAGGAGCCATGAAGTATCTTCGCGCCTTTTGCATTGCCGCGGCCATGTATTCCCGGCTTCCGGTGCCGAATGTGCGCTGGGACGAGGAGAGCAAAGAGGCCGTACTCTTCTTGTTTCCGCTGCTCGGCGTCATTGAGGCGGGACTTATCTTTCTGCTCGCAGGGCTTTTGCTTCGCGTTTCCGCAGGCGCGCCGCTCTCGGCTTTTTGTCTCACGGCGGCGCCCCTTCTCTTTACCGGCGGCATTCACTTTGACGGCTTTTTGGATACCGCGGATGCGCTGGGATCCTGGAAGGGAAAGGAAGAGAAGCTCGCTATTTTAAAGGATGTGCACGCGGGTTCCGCAGCGGTCTTACAGGGCGGACTCATGCTGCTCGCCGGTTTTGCGGCTTGGCTCAGCCTCTTGGAATCGGGGAATATGCCGGAACGTCTGCCGCAGCTTTTACCGATTTTCCTCATGAGCCGTGCGCTCAGCGCGCTCTCGATTTACCTGCTCCCGAACGCAAGGGGAGCCGGAACGGTCTATGACTTTACGGCGGCGCACGCGCGGCGTAAGGGGAGACTCATTTCCGGCTTCTACTTGCTCCTCGGCGCGGCGGCTCTTTTCGGCGCGGGAACTCTGTTCACGGGCGCTTGTATACTTGCTGCCGTGCTGCTCGCGGCGCTCTACAGCGGCGCCCGCGCAGCCCTCTCCTTCGGCGGCATGACGGGAGATCTCGCGGGCTTTCTCTTAACGAACTGCGAGACTGCCGGCCTGATCGCCGCCGCGCTTGCATTCCGCATATAAAGACCGTATAATCTAAGATTATTATATAAAATAAGAAGCAGTCAAAAGTCCGCCTCGGGCGGGCAAATTCAGCGGCTGTCCGGACAAGGGCGAAGCTGAGAAAGGGGGACCGGACAGTATGGAAGAGGACCAGAGAGAATTGGAAAAACCGGCAGAATTTACAGACCCGGACGTACTCTATGAGGAGCTGATCGCAGCCATTGAGCGCTATCATCCCTCCGATGATACTTCGCTCATTCACCGCGCCTATATGACCGCGAAGAACGCACATATGGACCAGAAGCGGAAGTCCGGCGAGCCCTACATCATCCACCCGCTCTGTGTCGCGATTATTCTCGCGGATTTGGAGCTCGACAAGGAGAGCATCATCGCGGGACTTCTGCACGATGTCGTCGAGGACACGATACTCACGAAGGAGCAGATTGCGCGGGTCTTCGGGGACGATGTAGCCCTCCTGGTGGACGGCGTTACCAAGCTCACAAACCTGACCTGGACCAAGGACAGACTTGACATTCAGGCCGAAAATCTCCGCAGAATGTTTCTTGCGATGTCCCAGGACATCCGCGTCATTCTGATTAAGCTTGCGGACCGCCTTCACAACATGCGCACCCTGCAGCACATGAAGCCGGAAAAGCAGCGCGAAAAGGCGCAGGAGACGCTTGAAATCTATGCGCCGCTCGCAGACAGACTCGGTATCAGCCGCGTCAAGGTGGAGCTCGATGATTTGGCGCTCCGTTATCTGGAGCCAAAGGCTTATCACGAGATTGAAGAAAAAATCGAGGAGATGAGTCAAAGCAAGGAGCGCGTCATCGAGAGTCTGGTTGAAAAAGTCCAGCACCTCATGAACAGCGAGCGCATTCCGAGCAGTGTGATCGGGCGGCGAAAGCACATCTTCTCGATTTATAAGAAGATGGTGAGTCAGAACAAGAGCTTTGACGAGATTTACGACATCTTCGCGGTGCGCGTTCTTGTGCAGGATTTGAAGGACTGCTATGCGGCGCTCGGTGCTCTGCATGTGAATTTCACACCGCTTTCGGAGCGCTTTAAGGACTACATTGCGCGCCCGAAGCCGAACCGCTACCAGTCGCTCCACACAACCCTCATAGACCGCGGCGGCACCCTGTTTGAAGTGCAGATTCGCACCTATGAGATGGATAAGGTTGCCGAGTACGGTATCGCGGCGCACTGGAAGTACAAGGAGAAGGCAAAGGGCGAGAATCCCACGGTGACCGGCGGCGAGGCGGAGAAGATGCGCTGGCTCCGCCAGATTCTTGAGTGGCAGCGGGAGATGCCGGACAGCAAAGAATTTCTCTCGGGTGTCCGAAACGAGCTGAACCCGTTTACGGACATGGTCTATGCCTTTACCCCGAACGGCGATGTCAAGACCCTGCCGGCCGGCTCCACGCCGATTGACTTTGCGTACTCTATTCACTCCGCGGTCGGAAACTGCATGGTCGGCGCGCGCGTCAATGCGCGCATGGTGCCGCTTAACTATGTCATACAAAACGGAGACCGCGTCGAAATTCTGACTTCGCAGAACTCGCGCGGACCGAGCCGCGACTGGCTCAAGCAGGCCAAGAGCTCGCAGGCGCGGAATAAAATCAACCAGTGGTTTAAGACCGAACTCAAGGAAGAGAACATCGTGCGGGGCAAGGAGTTGCTCGCCGCCTATGCGAAGAGTCGCGGCCAGGACTGGGGCGAGTTAAACCGTCCGGAGTATCAGGAAAAGGTGCTGCGCCGCTATTCCATGCACGACTGGGACGCGGTGCTTGCGACCGTGGGACACGGCGGCATCAAAGAGGGCCAGGTTGTAAACCGCATGATCGAGGAGCGGAAACGGGCGCTCGCAAAACAGATCTCGGATGAGACCGTGCTCGCAAACCTCGAGGAGAACAACAAGGAGAGCCAGATTGCGACGCTCCGCAGATCCGGAAACGGCATCGTCGTGAAAGGCATCCACGATCTTGCGGTTCACTTTTCGCGTTGCTGTGCGCCGGTTCCGGGCGATGAAATTGTCGGCTTCGTGACACGCGGCCGCGGTATTACGATACACCGCACGGACTGCATCAACATTTTATCCCTGCCGGAAATCGAGAGAGCTCGTCTCATCACGGCCGAATGGCAGCTGCCGGAGGGAGAAGAGAATCGCTACATTGCGACCTTGCGCGTGGTGGCGCACAATCGCACCGGCCTCTTGGTTGACATAAGCCGCGTCTTTACGGAGCGCGGGCTGGATGTGAAGGCTTTCAACACGAGAACTTCGAAGCAGGACATCGCGACGATGGACGTGACCTTCGAGATCGGCTCCGCGGAGGAGATACGCGCGCTGCAGGATAAGCTACGGCAGTGCGAGGGCATCATTGACATTGAGAGGAGTTGAGCCATGGGCGAGAGCAAACTTTCCGTTCTTTGCATGACACTGGGCATGGTGGAGACCAACTGTTATCTGGTTTGGAACAAAGAGAGCAAGGAGGCCCTCTTGATCGATCCGGCGGATTCCGCGCCGCAAATCGAGAAGGTGATACGCGAGCGGGAGCTTACGCTGAAGGCGCTCCTCTTGACCCACGGTCATTTCGATCATGTGCTTGCGGCCGATGCGCTGCGCGAGGCCTTTCATGTGCCGCTCTGCGCGGCGGCTCCCGAGGCGGAGACCTTGAACGACCCCGACTTAAACGGCGACGCGCGCTTCATGCGGAGCGGACTCCGCTTAAAAGCGGACCGCCTGTTTACGGACGGCGAGAAGATAGACATACTCGGCACCGAGATGCAGGTTATTTTTACCCCGGGGCACACGCGCGGTTCCTGCTGTTACTATTTCCCGGCGGAGCAAGTTCTCTTCTCGGGTGACACGCTCTTTCAGGGCTCCTTCGGCCGGGTGGATTTGCCGGGCGGCGACCTGCCGAGCTTAAAAAAGTCGCTGGACAAACTCTTTGCGCTCCCGGAGGACACGCTTGTGCTCCCGGGGCATATGGGCGAGACCAGCATAGGCGAAGAGCGGAAGAGCAACCCGATTTTCTATTACTGAGACAGGGTAAAACAGATGATATCCTTACAATTACAGGACGTCCCCTTCGAACAGGACGTCCGGGAACTTTTCATGGCGTTTTTTCCGGGACAGAGCTTCAGCCATGTGCCGGAACAAGACGCCATGATTTCTTGTATCATGAAGGCCTGTGCGGAAGCGGGGGCCGCGCCGCGGCTCGGGAGCTATCACGCCGAGATACGGACGGCCGAGGGCCGGGTGCTTCGCTTTGAGAGCGCTTGGATGGAAGAGCGCATCGAGAGTAAGAATGAATTGAAGCGGGCGCTCTACCGTGCGCTCACCGAGCTCACGGGGAAAGCGCTTCCCTGGGGCACGCTGACCGGCATACGTCCCGCAAAGCTTGCGCTCACGAGACTGCAAGAGGGGAAGTCGGCGGATGAAGTCCGGGCCGAATTCAAACGCGATTTCTTTTTGAGTGACGCGCGGAACGAGCTCTGTGTGAGGACCGCCGAAAATGAGCTCCGTGCAATTCGCGGCCTCGACTTTTCGACGGGCTACAGTCTCTACATCGGCATTCCCTTCTGCCCGACGACCTGTCTCTACTGCTCCTTCCCCTCCTATCCGATCGGAAGTAAGAGAAGTACGGCCTACCTCGCAGCCTTAAAAGAAGAAATCCGTCTGGTCGCGGAGCTCATGGCGGAAAAGCGCCTCGACGCAATCTATGTGGGCGGCGGGACGCCGACCAGTCTAAGCGCCGCGGAACTCGAGGATCTCCTCGGCTTTGTGAGAGGGCTCTTCGATCTCTCGGCGCTTCGGGAGTTTACGGTTGAGGCCGGACGCCCGGACAGCATAAGCCGCGAGAAGCTGATTGTCCTAAAGGAACAGGGCGCAGACCGCATCAGCATCAATCCCCAGACCCTAAAGCAGGAGACCCTTGATCTAATCGGGCGCTTTCATACGGTCGACCAGTTCACGGAGAGCTTTCGGCTCGCGAGAGAGCTCGGCTTTGACAATATCAACACCGACCTCATCATGGGGCTTCCGAACGAGAGCGAGGCGGATGTGCGGCGCACCATGGAGGGCATACGCGCGCTTTCTCCGGACGATGTGACCATACACAGTCTCGCCTTAAAGCGTGCGGCGCGCCTCAACACAAAGCGCGAAGACTATGCCGATGTCAGCTACGGCGACGCGAACCGCATGGTGGAGCTCGCTTCTTCCTACTGCGAAGAGATGGGGCTCTCGCCCTATTACCTCTACCGCCAAAAAAATATGGCGGGAAACTTGGAGAATGTGGGCTGGTGTAAAAAGGGCAAGGAGGGCCTCTACAACATTCTCATCATGGAAGAACTGGAGACCATTGTAGGCTGCGGCGCGGGAACGACAACGCGGGTGATGCGCGGCGCCGGGCAATACGATCGCCTCGAGAATGTAAAGGATCCCGGACTCTATGTGGAACGTCTCAAGGAGATGCTCGCAAAAAAGGAGCGTGCCCTCGGCGGAGATGTGCTAAGATAAAGAAATATAGACGATACGGAGAAGCGCCAATCGGAGAGAAGGAGGGTAAGGCGATGAGTTTAAAGAAGCAGCCGGTCACAGGAATGAAGGATATTCTGCCGGACGAGATGACCTTGCGGGATTATTTGATCGGTGTCATCAAGGAGACCTACCGCAGCTTTGGTTTCACCCCCATGGAGACCCCCTGTGTGGAGCACATTGAGAATTTGACGAGCAAGCAGGGCGGCGACAACGAGAAGCTGATTTTCAAAATTTTAAAGCGCGGCGAGAAGCTCCGCCTCTCGGAGGCGGCGGGCGAGGAAGATCTCTGCGACAGCGGCCTCCGCTATGACCTGACCCTTCCGCTGACCCGTTACTATGCGAACAACGCGGCCAAGCTGCCTAGCCCCTTTAAGGCGCTGCAGTGCGGCTCGGTCTGGAGAGCGGACCGTCCGCAGAAGGGCAGATACCGCCAGTTCACCCAGTGCGACATCGATATCCTCGGTGAGGAGAGCAATCTCGCCGAAATCGAGCTGATCCTCGCAATCGCGAAGACCTTAAAGAAGCTGGTTCCGACCAATGACTTCCTGGTCCGCGTGAACGACAGAAAGATACTGCGCGCCATGGTGGCCTTTGCGGGCTTCCCGGCGGGGCAGGAGGACAGCGTTCTGATTACGCTCGACAAGATGGATAAGATCGGCATGGAAGGTGTCCGCGCGGAGCTCATTGAGAACGGCGCGAGCGAGGCATCCGCGGAGAAGTACCTGGGGCTTCTTGAAAATCTCGGGAACGATGCGGCGGCGGTGCGCGGACTCGGCGAAACCCTCGGCGATTTCCTTGAGGCAGGCACCGCGGAGGGACTTGCGGAGATTATGGAGGCCGTTAAGAGCGTGAGCGGCGGCGCAGTCAAGGTACAGTTTGACCCGACCTTGGTGCGCGGCATGGGCTACTACACGGGCTCCATCTTCGAGGTTTCGATGGAAGGTTTCGGCGGTTCGGTTGCGGGCGGCGGCCGCTACGACAAGATGGTCGGCAAGTTCA
>ERZ773069.742-NODE-742-length-20430-cov-6.084466_pt1 | contig 20430 bp, 17 predicted proteins | sample MGYA00580619_ERZ773069 | MGnify/ENA primary metagenome ERZ773069 (study PRJEB29015, sample SAMEA2738007) | human oral metagenome | biome: human oral; feature: human-associated habitat; material: dental | place: China | collected 2108 ...
TATCCTCTTTGTCCGTCAGACGCAATTCCGCAATGCCGCCGCCAAAGAGACGCACGAAGATTTCGTTAAAGTATTCCTGAATCTGATGGAACGCATCGCGAAATGTGCGCGTCATATCCTGATCAATCTTCTGGATAATTTGCTCTATATCCTGTTTTGCGGCGCTCAGGTCGGCAATCTGTGCCTCTTCCTCCTCGTAGCGTGCCTTCTTCTCCGCATACTCCTCGACGGCATTCGGGTTCACAGAGCCGAGCGCCTGAATGTCATTCTCCAATGCGCGCAGACGCTTCTCCAACGATGCCTCGTCCACGTCCAGAATACCTGCTGCCGCCGCCTCCGGCGTCAGACCGAAGTCGGACAGGAGACGCGTACGGCAGTCCTCGATACGTATGTGAATGCGCTCCAACTGCTTATCACAGTCGTGCTGCTTTGTGCGGATGGCTTCTATACGCGAAACGGCGCTCTTGACGGCAGCGTCGAGAACACGGCTCTCCGCCTCATGTGCCAAGCGCTGATCCTTGAGTACGGCGCTGCGCTTTTCATGTTCTTGGAGTGCGGCATCCTGATCGTCAATGTCTCTCTCGAGTTCCGAGAGCCGCTGCTCATCGACTCGCAGTTCATCCGCAAGCTGCGTCGCCTGATCCATAACTTCGCTCAGTGAACGGTGCGCCTCCGCATGTTCGAGTTCGCGCGATTTGCGATTGCGCTCTCCCGTCTCGATCTCTGCGGACAGCGCAGCGACTGCAACATCCAGTGTATGCAGGTGCTCGTGCTGTTCGCGGCGCGCGGTGCGCAGCTCTTCGCAGCGTTCATTCAGCTGCGCGATCGCCTCGGTAAAGCGCGACTCGTGATCTGTGCATACGGCAATATGGCGCTCGATCCGCGTGCGTCTCGCAGCGAGCTGCGCTCCGCGCGCCAGACGCGCATCCTCCGCCCGCTCCATCTCCTGCAGCGTCGCCATCTGATCTGCGATGCGCTCCTCTAACACACGGCGCTTCCCGCGCTCATCCACAAGCTCCTGTGAGAGCCGATCTGCTGCCGTCCGATTTTCTGTATAACGATTGCTCGTCTCCTTGAGCTGTTGTTTCTGCTGCTCCAACGAGACCCGTATATCCCTATGCGCTTCCTCCTGCGCGCGCAGAGTGTCGCTCAACGTCTCGATCTCTGCACGCCGATTCAGCAGCGCGGATGATTGCTTCCTCCGTCCGCCGCCTGACAGTGAGCCGCCGGGGTTCAGCAGTTCGCCTGTCAATGTCACAATACGGAGGCGGTACCCCTCCTGTTTTGCAACAATCAGGGCATCATCCAAATTCTCCATCACGAGCGTCTGTGCAAGCAGATGATCGGCGACCTTCTGAAATCTCCCCTCCGCCTGCACGAGTGTATTCGCCCAGCCAATTACCCCGTGATACCTCCGCAGGTCGACTGCACGCGGTTGGCGCACCGTGATCGTTGTCAGCGGCAGGAATGTGACACGTCCGCCATTTTTGCGCTTCAAATAGGAGATGGCAGCCTTTGCTGTATCCGTATCCTCCGTGACGATATTGCGCACGCTCCCGCCGAGCGCCACGTCAATTGCCGTGAGATAGCGCTCAGGGATGCGGATGAGATCGGCGACCGTTCCGGAGACATTTTTGCGCCAACCCTCCTGTGCCTGCAGGACAATCTGCACATCCCGCCCGAAGCCTTCATAACTGTCCTGCATGCGCCGCTGAAAATCAAGGCTTTGCCGTATGCGCAGGAGCTCCGCATCCGACTGCCGCAGCTGCGCCTCATCACGATCAATCGTACGGCGAAGGTCTCCAATCTCTGTATGAAGCTGATCTCCTTCCTGAGAGAACTGCTGCATCTTCTTCTCAGAGAGGTTGATAGCGTGATTGATGTGCGCGAGTTCGCCCTGCGCCGCCGCAAGGAGATCCTGACGCCGTGCACGCTCCTCCTCTTGCTGCCTGTTCTCCTCCTCCGTATGTGCCGCATTCCGAGCGACGGCAAGCTCCTCCCGCAGACGCGCCAGTACCCGCTGTACGGCATGACGGGAGTGCTCCTCCTGCGCCATGTGCTGCTCCTCGCCCGCAATGATCTCATCCAGCCGCTCGGACGCGACCTGAGCCGCCGTCTGCTGCACATTTTTTTCCGTAATCTCAGCGCGTTTGCGTTCTAACTGTACTTGGATCTGGACGATTTCCTGATCGGTCGCATCAATCTTGGCAGACGCAGATACGCGCATGCGCTCGATATCCTCTTCGCGCTTCTTCCCCTGATCCTGCCGCCCCTTGATGAGCGCCGCCTCCTGTCGGAGTGTATCCAGCTTCTCCTGCACACTGCGCCCCACCTGCTCCTCGGCCTGCATGCGGTGGTCGATGACGGTGATGTCAGCCTCAAGCGCGTTCTTTTTCCCCTCTGCATCCATACGTGCACGCATTTCGCACGCCTCTTCATCACGATGCATGCGCAACGTCTGATCCAAAGCATCCTGTTCCTGCATGAGACGCCCGTGCTGATGTACGAGCGCCGTCATCTGATACTGTCGCCGCTCGGCATCGAGACTGCGGAACTTCATGGTCTTTTCCGACTGCGCGGCGAGCGGCTCAAGCTCTGCCGCATGCGCGTACATGATATCATTCAGACGTACGAGGTCACCCTCGTTCTCACGCAGCTTGCGCAGACCCTCCTGCTTGCGTGTACGGTACTTCGTGATTCCCGCAGTTTCCTCAAAGAATACGCGGCGGTCTTCGGGGCGGCTGTCGAGGATATCGTTCAATCGGTTCTGTCCGATGATGCTCATGCCGTCATGTCCGATGCCCGTATCCGCAAAGAGCTGGTAGATGTCCTTAATACGGCAGCGCGAATCATTGAGATACACCTCGCTGTCGCCGTTGCGGTACAGGCGGCGCTTGACAACGACCTCGTCATAGTCAATCGGCAGCATCTTGTCCGTATTGTCAAAGACCAGAACGACCTCCGCCACGCTGAGCGCACGGCGTGCAGCAGAGCCGGCAAAGATGATGTCCTCGGAGCGCAGGCCGCGCAGCATGCGAATATTCTGCTCGCCGAGCACCCAGCGAACAGCGTCCGTGATATTGCTTTTGCCACTGCCATTCGGACCCACTACGGCGGTGATTCCCTGATCGAACTGCACGACAATCCGCTCTGCGAATGACTTGAATCCGTACGCTTCCAAGCGCTTTAACTGCACGCAACGCACCAGCCTTTCCCCATTAGTTCACCCATTATAACAGAACGGATGGGAAATTTCAAAAAACGGTATCTTCCGTAAATAAACTATGCTATAATAAAATTGTTCGTGGGATATTTTTAGCTTTAATAGGGGGTAATCACATGCCACTTGTCGGAACAAAGGAAATGTTTAAGAAAGCCTATGAGGGCGGCTACGCCATCGGTGCTTTCAACGTCAACAACATGGAGATCGTTCAGGGCATTACGGATGCTGCGGGAGAGCTCAAGTCCCCTCTGATCCTGCAGGTCTCCGCAGGCGCACGCAAGTATGCGCGCCATGAGTACCTTGTCCATCTTGTCAAGGCTGCACTCGAAATCAACAATATTCCCATTGCTCTGCACCTCGACCACGGCGCAGACTTCGATATCTGCAAGTCCTGCATCGACGGTGGCTTCACCTCCGTCATGATCGACGGCTCGCATCTGCCGTACGATGAGAACGTCGCTCTTGCAAAGCGCGTCGCAGAGTATGCGCACGCACATGGCGTCGTCGTTGAGGCAGAGCTCGGACAGCTCGCCGGCATTGAGGACGATGTCAACGTCTCTGCAGAGGATGCATCCTATACGAAGCCCGAGGAGGTTCAGGACTTCGTCGAAAAGACGGGTGTTGACTCCCTCGCCATTGCAATTGGCACCTCGCACGGCGCGTTCAAGTTCACGCCGGAGCAGTGCACGCGCAACGCAGACGGCGTCCTCGTACCGCCGCCGCTCCGCTTCGACATCCTCGAGGAGATCGAGAAGCGCATTCCGGGCTTCCCCATCGTGCTACACGGCGCTTCCTCCGTCATTCCGAAGTATGTGAAGATCATCAATGAGAACGGCGGACATATGCCGGATGCAGTCGGCATCCCCGAGGATCAGCTGCGCCGCGCAGCAAAATCCTCCGTCTGCAAGATCAACATCGACTCCGACCTCCGTCTTGCAATGACGGCCGGTATCCGCGAGCACTTCAAGAAGGAGCCGTCCCACTTCGACCCGCGTCAGTATCTGACCGACGGCCGCAGCTACATCAAGGAGCTCGTCACCCACAAGATCAAAGAGGTGCTCGGCTCTGACGGCAAGGCTCCTGAAATCCAGGCGCTCCTCAACAAGTAATATCGCCCCGTTCGCATAACGGAGTGCATGCAATATGACCTTATTTCGTGTATGACATGAGATAAGGTCATATTTTTATCCCCGTATCCTCCCCATTCGCATTCTGTTTGCTGGACAGTGCTTCATTTTTACGCTATAATGCGTTCAGCATTCACCGTTATGGGAATCATATCAATCCATAGGGGGACATTATATGGCACTAATTGTAAAGAAATTTGGCGGAAGCTCCGTTGCGACGCCTGAAAAGATCAAGAATGTAGCAAAGCGGATTCTGAGCGAGAAAACCCCCGATGATCGCATTGTCATGGTGGTATCGGCAATGGGCGACACGACAGACGATCTCATTGCGCTCGCGGGAGAAGTGGCAGAGAGCCCCTATCAGTACGCGCGCGAGATGGATATGCTCATGACGACGGGCGAACAAGTCTCCATTGCCCTCCTTGCGATGGCATTCCGCTCAATGGGACAGTCTGCTGTCTCCCTCACGGGCGCGATGGCAGGCATGAAAACCGACAGCGCCCACACGAAGGGACGCATCCTCGGACTTCATCCGGAGCGCGTCCACGAGGAGCTTGACAAGGGCAATATCGTCGTGATCGCAGGATTTCAGGGAACGGATGAAAAGGGCAATCCCGTAACCCTCGGACGCGGCGGTTCGGATACCTCGGCGGTCGCAATTGCAGGCGCAATCGGCGCAGATGCCTGCGAGATCTACACGGATGTTGACGGCATATACTCTGCCGACCCGCGCATTGCAAAGGGCGCACGCCGCATGCGCGAGATCACTTACAACGAAATGCTCGAGATGGCACGCCTCGGCGCCGGCGTCATGCAGCCGCGCTCCGTGGAGATGGGACAGCTCTACGGCATCCCCATCCACGTCCGCTCGACCTTTACTTCGGAACCGGGAACCATCATTAGGGAGGAATACACAGTGGAAGAAAAGTCCTTTATCATTCGCGGCGTTACCCATGACGAGCATGTCTCGAAGATCACCGTACTCGGCGTATCCAATGTCCCCGGTGTTGCGCACAAGATTTTCTCCGCGCTTGCAGAGGCAAACATTGACGTGGACATGATCGTTCAGAGCATTCGCAGCGCAGAGTCGAATATGACGGATATGGTCTTCACCGTCGCCACGATTGATGCCGAGGAAGCGCGTCAGGTGGTCGAGGGGATCTCGGCTGAGATCAAGGCTTCTGCGGTTGCCATCGACAACGACGTGGCAAAGATCTCCATCGTCGGTGCGGGCATGCTCGGCAATCCTGGGATTGCCTCACGTATGTTCGGCGCACTCTCGCGCGCCGACATCAACATCGAGATCATCAGTACGTCTGAGATCAGCATTTCCTGCCTCATCAAGGGCGGCAGTGTAAAGGATGCAGTCAACCGCATTCACGACGAGTTCTTCCCCGAAGGCTAAGAATACTTGTATACACCCGCCCCTTCGGTGGACAGGGGCGGAACAAAACGATATCATCATAATGAATCCAAAGAAAGCACGGATGAATGAAGATCTGCCGCTTGGCAGACTTCATGATGTCCGTGCTTTCAAAACGAAAAGGAGAGCGTATTACAATGGCAATTCAGATGGCGGCATCCCACGCGGCTTCGAGGAGACTGAAGGACGCGATTTTCGGTGCCAATGCAGCGTGCCGCGCTGCAATCGCAGAGCATGGTGCGGAACGTGTGACGAATGCGACGATCGGTGCGGTCATGGATGACGAGGGCAAACTCGCCCACCTCCCCACTGTCGAGCGCGTCTTTCGCTCGCTGGCCATTGAGGACTATATTGCCTATGCACCGATCTCGGGACTTCCGGAGTATCTGGAGGCGGCAATCGACATCACGTTTGCAGGCAATCGCCCGGACGGCTACCTCGCTGCGATTGCCACTGCAGGCGGAACAGGTGCCCTGCGCACAGCCGTCGACAACTATGTGGAAAAGGGCGATCAGGTACTCACCTCGGACTGGTTCTGGGGGACGTACAATGTCATCTGTCAGGAGCTCGGTTGCTCCGTGACGAATTTCCAGCTCTTTGACGAGGCAAACAATTTCAACCATGCGGCATTTTCCACAGCGGTCGATGCCCTCTTCAAGAAGCAGGACAGCCTCCTCATCATCCTCAACACACCGGCACACAACCCGACGGGCTACAGCCTCTCCTCGGAGGACTGGATCCATGTACTCGACTGCGTGAAGAAGCACGCAGCCGCGGGCAAGAAGGTACACCTGCTCGTCGACATTGCCTACATCGACTTCGCAGGAGAAAAGCATGAAACGCGCGCCTTCATGCAGAAATTCGCCAATTTGCCTGAAAATATCCTGACGCTTTTTGCCTTCTCCATGTCCAAGGCGTATACGTTCTACGGACAGCGCTGCGGTGCGCTCATCGCACTCTCCGCGAGCAAAACGGTCATCGATGAGTTCAACGAAATCAGCAAGTATGCGGCACGCGCCACGTGGTCGAACATCAACCGCGGCGCAATGACCCTCCTGACGCGCATTCAGCAGGATGCGGCCGCCTATGCCTCCTACGAGGCAGAGCGCGATGCCCTCTATCGTCTTGTACAGGAGCGCGGGGACATCTTTATGAAAGAGGCAGCGGCGTGCGGTCTCCCCGCCCTCCCCTACAAGGGCGGCTTCTTCCTCGCCATCCCGGCAGCAGATCCGCAGGCAGTCTGCGATCTGCTCCATGAGGATCTGATCTTTGCCGTACCGCTCAAAATGGGCGTGCGCATTGCAGCGTGCTCCGTCCCAAGCACAAAAATGCACGGGATTGCAGAAAAAGTCAAGCGCGCAATGGATAAAATGCCTTGACATTCCGCTCAAAATCTCATAGAATAGCGACGTGTGATATTTTTCATGTAACCATTAGCCCCGGAGACATGAGTGGATATTGCATCAACTCATAATCATTGAATGCTCTTACTCTCTAGGGGGGAATTACGTGAAAACCACGGTTATGGCAAAAGCCGCCGATATTGAACGCAAGTGGTATGTTGTAGACGCCGAGAACCAGACGGTCGGACGTCTTGCAGTAGAGATCGCGAAAATTCTACGCGGCAAGAATAAGCCCATCTACACGCCGCACGTCGATACCGGCGATTACGTCATTGTTATCAATGCTGAGAAAGTGAAGTTCACGGGAAAGAAGCTGACGGACAAGACCTACTTCCGTCATTCCGGCTATCAGGGCGGCACGACCTTTACGACTGCCGGTCAGATGCTTGAGCGCTTCCCCACCCGCATCATCGAACACGCTGTCAAGGGCATGCTGCCGAAGAACAGCCTCGGTGCTCAGATCTTCCGTAAGCTGAACGTTTACGTTGGTCCGGAGCACCCCCACGCAGCACAGAAGCCGGAACCGCTGACGTTTGACATTCGCTGAGTTTCGTAAAAGGAGGAATCTGTTCGATGGCACAAGTCACTTATTACGGCACGGGTCGCCGCAAGACCTCGGTTGCACGCGTCCGCCTCGTTCCCGGCGACGGCAAAGTTACGATCAATGGTCGTGAAATGGCGGAATACTTCGGTTTGAAAACCCTTGAGCTGATCGTTCGTCAGCCGCTCAATCTGACCGAGACGGTCGATAAATACGATGTTATTGCCAATGTGTCCGGCGGCGGTGCGTCAGGTCAGGCCGGTGCGATTCGTCACGGCATCACACGCGCACTCATTGAGATGGATGCAGAGCTGCGTCCCGCCCTCAAGAAGGCAGGATTCGTCACGCGTGACCCGCGTGAGAAGGAGCGCCGCAAGTACGGTCTCAAGAAGGCACGTAAGGCATCCCAGTTCTCGAAGCGTTAATTCGCTCCATATTTTGCAATATAAAATCCCTTTCTCTTATGAGAAGGGATTTTTTGTTTGACTTTTTTGCGTTTTTAACATATTATATTGATAGAAAAACTATGTTTTATGAAAGAGGATGAGTCAATGAAGATCTCCGCAAAGGGTCGCTACGGCATTGCCGCAATGGTGTATCTTGCACGCAACTACGATGCCTCCTCCCCCATCACGATCATCAGCATATCGGAACATCTCGGCATCTCCAAGATCTATCTTGAGCAGGTTTTCTCCCTTCTCAAACGCAGCAAGCTAGTCAACTCGATCAAGGGTTCACAGGGCGGCTACCAGCTCTCGCGTCATCCACGCGCAATCAGTGCCTATGATATTCTCGCCTCCATCGAGATCTCCCTGATCGAAAAAACCGGACCAGCGTCTGAAAAGATGGATCAGCTCAATCATATTCTTGCCCGTGAAGTCTTCGATGTACTGGACAAGAGCATCTATGAGACACTGAATGCGATTACATTGGAGGATCTTTTGACAGCGTTGAACCGCGAGGAGAGCAACGAAAATCTGATGTACTTCATCTGATTCCATTACGAGAAGATGTTCATGCAGATGAAGAGAAGCAGCCCGATACAGCCACCGACAAGGGAACCGTTGACGCGGATCCAAAGAAGATCCTCCTCCACCTTGTCATAGACGAGATGATTGAGCTCCTCATCGGTAAGACGTGACAAGACGTTCCCGACGATGACACCGACGAGTGTCTGGGCATGGAGTGCCGAGCGCGCTAAAAGGTCATAGAGCACCTTGGTAATGATCTTCTGCAGTTCCGTCCGTTCCTCGATCAGAAAGAGCATATGCTGATATTCGACGTGGAGAATGCTCTGCAAATGTGTGTAAAACGCCGGCATGTGTTCCGCAATCGGGTCGACCTCCCGTTGGAGATCCATCTGGAAATGCTTCCGCAGCCCTTGAAAGAGCCGACCAAGGGTCTCCTCAATGGGCAGTTCACAGGCAAGCCGCTCCTGCAATTCATGCGCAAGACGCAGGAGCTCTGCATCCTGCCGAAGATCTCCAATGCAGTCATGGAGGAGTGCGATGGCATTTTCCTGTAGAGGAGAGTGTTCCCTGCCCAGCTCATTCAAGACATGACAGGTATGACGCTGGATCAGCTCCGCCCCTTCGTCCAGATTAACTGTATTGGTCACCTCAAGCAACCGCGATAAAAAGCCATCGCCGATTTTCTCACGTTCAAGCTCCGCAAGCGCGTTTCGAATCGACTGTTGCGTCTCTTCCGTTGATACTTCTTGGGCAAGGAGATGGGAGATGCGGACAAGAGCCTTTCGATCCCATTCGTTTGTGCGAAAGAGCGCATCAAATCGATTCATGAGTTCCGATGGATCTTCACGCAGGAGGATGCCCTTGAGCCGCTCCGCCAGATAGGCGATCGCCTTCTTATTTTTTTTTCGCAAAAATGACGCACGAATAAAATGAAGAACGGTTCCCGTCATTCTCGTTTCTGTTGCTTCTTTGTGCAGAAACTCTTGGAGCATGGGAAATAGGTGGATTTTCTCGATATGACGAAAGATCTTCCGCCGCGAAAAAAATTCTTTTTGTACCATTACAACGATTGCATGGATAAAACTGTCGCGTCGCCGCGGCAGGATCGCCGTATGATACGGAAATCCGAGTGGTCTGCGAAAGAGTGCCGTAACCGCGAACCAGTCCGCAACGCCGCCGACCAAAGCCGCCTCGCTGACCATGAGCAGCCCATCCGTCCAGAACGCAGACGGGAGGTGCAGATGCAGATACAGGGCGAGCAGAAAAAAGAGTGTGGACGATATGAGAGCTACATCTGCCTTATTCCATGTTTGGCTCATAGCCCCCACATCCTTTCCGCACATACCACGAGGAGTGATAACCCCATGCCGACAAAAGCACCGACAATAGCACCATTCACGCGAATCATCTGCAAGTCTGTCTGCACCTTTCCCTCAACAAAGGAGATGAGTTCGTCCTCCGATTTCTGATTCAGATAGTCACGTACGAATTCCGCAATCATTCCGTGGTGCTTCTCCACCTCTCCTGCAGCCAGATTTTTCATCCATCGATCTGCACGATTCTGCCAGCTTTCCGAATGTGCAAACACATCTATTTTTTCATTGAGGAGTTCCTTAACATATGGAATCCAGAAGGGATGACTCCCCTTCATCCGATGCTCAATAAAGTCAATCAGCATACTTTCGATCTCAATATGCTCAATCACATGAACCTTGTATCGATGGAGCGCCTCATGCAGGCTCGGATTGGTACGAAGCACGGTCACAAAGGAAACAAGTGCCTGTACCCCGTCTCTGTGACGGCGGTCATCGTGCTCCATCGCCGATTGCAGAATATCCGTCAACCGCTCGGTCAGCCACGCCGCAATCATCTCGTCATCGAAGAAGGACAGAACGAAGGCGCGAAACATTCCATCCCCCTCATATTCCGTACGTATGGATGCAATGTTCTCACGGAGCATCTCCTGAAATACCTGCGTCCGAATGAGCTGCAGCCCCATGCGGATCAGCATATTGAAAATGCGGTCTGCGTGGGGCTTTTCAGTCAGCACATCCAATAATTCGACGAAGCTGTCCTCCAAGGGGAGTGCATGAAGTGCACGTATAACATATGGAGCAAGCTCTTGTGAAATACGGCGGCTGTCCACATCAGCAGCAACATGGCGCAGAATATCCACGGTCGCCTCGATGAGGCGTTCACGTCCTCCACGATGCTCCAGATACTCCACGAGCAGTGCACCGATATCTTCTCGTTCGATAACCTCCATGATATTCTTTTTACTCAGCAGATCATCAGCAGAGAACTGAACCAGTGACTCCATGATACGTGTGCGATTACGCCGAAGGATGTCCGTCCGATGTGATATTCCGAGTGGACGCCCGAAGATTGCCTTGACCGCAAACCAGTCTGCAAGGCCGCCGATGGTCGCCGCCAAGAATCCGTGATGAATCGTTGAAACGAAGAGAGAACTCCCCTGTCCTGCTGTCCCAACAGCACCAAGTACACTGATGGCAAGCGCTAGATTGGCCTGATTTTCCTTTCGCAAACCGATCGCCTCACAGTGTCTTCACAAGTTTTTTCAGGTATGACCGAAAATCTGCACCGAGATCCGCGCGGCGCAGGGCAAACTCGACCGTTGCCTGCAAGAATCCGAGTTTATCCCCCAGATCGTAACGTTTTCCCTCAAAGTCATAGGCATAGACCGCCTCACGCTGCGCGAGAACCTTGAGTGCATCTGTAAGCTGAATCTCGCCGCCCTTGCCCGGCTTCGTCTCACTGAGAATGGAGAAGATCGCAGGGCTGATGATATAGCGTCCGAGCACGGCCATACGGCTTGGAGCCTCATCGACAGAAGGTTTTTCCACCATATCGAAAACCCGCATGAGGCGTGGATTCTCAAGCGTCTTACCTGCAACAATGCCATACGAGGATACCTGTTCATCTGCCACCATCTGACAGCCGAGCACAGAGCCGCCGCGCTCCTCATAGACATCGATCAGCTGCCCCAGTGCCGACCGCTCCGGATGATGAACGACATCATCGCCAAGGAGAACTGCAAAGGGCTCGTCACCGACGAAGCTGCGTGCGCAAAAAATGGCATCGCCCAATCCACGCATATACTTTTGACGGACATAGTGGACGTTTACATCCGTAGTTTCCCGCACCACATCGAGAAGTTCTGTCTTTCCTTTTCGCTCGAGTTCATGTTCGAGCGCAGGAGCCGAGTCAAAGTGATCCTCGATGGCACGCTTGCCGTGTCCGCTGATGATAAGGATATCTTCAATACCGCTCGCAAGAGCCTCTTCGACGATGTACTGGATGGTGGGTTTGTCCACAATGGGCAGCATTTCCTTCGGCGTTGCCTTGGTGGCTGGAAGAAATCGTGTTCCGTATCCTGCTGCAGGAATGACAGCCTTTCGTATGCGCTTCTCTTTCATCTTATGTACGCTCCATCCATTATGTAAATAGAGCGCGAGGATTTGATAATCTCGCGCTTTTCTTACGCAAATTTACGCTCAGCGTTCCAATATCTCAAGGATTGCGCTGCCAATCTCCGAAGTCTTTGCCGTGCCGCCAAGATCAGGGGTCAGTGTCCTGCGCTCCACGAGCAAGGTCTCAATCGCTGCGAGCACACGATCCGCCCATTCCTGTTCTCCGAGGAAGTCGAGCATCTGACTAATCGACCAGATCGACGCCAGTGGGTTGGCAATCCCCTGTCCCGCAATATCAGGAGCACTTCCGTGAATGGGCTCAAACATCGACGGATACTTCCGCTCGGGATTGAGGTTTGCGCCTGCGGCAAGCCCCATTCCGCCCGCAATCGCCGCACCGAGGTCAGTCAGAATATCGCCGAACAGATTGCTTGTCACAACAATCTCAAACCGCTTCGGGTCTTTGACAAAGAACATACTTGCCGCATCGACGAGGAGGCTGTGGGTCTCCACGTCCGGGTAGTCCCTACCAATCTCAGCAAAAATCTCATCCCAAAATACCATGGAGTAACGCAGAGCATTTCCTTTGGAAATCGACGTCAGTGAACGTTTCTCCCTGCGGGCAAGCTCATACGCATAACGGATGACGCGTTCACAGCCATGCCGCGAAAAAACACCTGTCTGCAGGGCCATCTCACGATCTGTCCCCGCATAGAGATGCGCACCGACATTCGCATACTCGCCCTCGCTATTCTCACGCACGACAATCATATTGATATCGTCCGTTAATACATCTGCGAGAGGGCACGGAGCCCCCTTGAGGAGCCGCACGGGACGCAGATTGATGTACTCATCGAACCCTCGGCGAATTTGCAGCAGCAGGCCGCCAAGAGAAACATGATCGGGAACACCGGGATATCCGACCGCACCGAGATAAACGGCGTCAAAATTCTTCAGCGTATCCAGCCCATCTGCCGGCATCATCGTGCCCGTTTTCAGGTAGTATTCGCATCCCCATGGGAAATCTTCAAAGGAAACGGAAAAGCCCCCGTCCATCTTGGCAATTCCGCTGAACACCTTTTTCCCCTCGGCGATGACCTCAGGCCCGATGCCGTCCCCTGCAATCACAGCGATGTTGAAATGCTTCATCGTTATCCCCCGTATCCTATGCGCAGTAATCAGAATGCATCCGCAATCGTCTTGATGAGCAGTGCCTCCTGCTGACGCGGAAGTCCGCTCTGGTGCAGCGCACGGCCAAATCCGATCAGGAAGTCAATCTTTTGAAGTCGTGTCAGCGTCGTATTCTCGCGAAGCACCTTCGTAATCGCACGCATTCCCGCGACACTTGGGTCGCGCTGCAGCTGTACCTCCATCGCAAGCTGTCCTGCGAGGATATGACGGCGCACCTCATCCGAAACACCGGCAAGATCCTCTCCATTGTTCCGCACGACCTGACGTGGGGTTATCTCCGGAACACCTACGGGACGAACGGAGTGTTCAACAGATGGGGGCACATCTTTGACAGGAGCAGCAATGGGATGCTGTTCCACTGTACTCCCGAGCGCACCAAAACGATCCGGCTGTTTGGACGGTGCACCGTTTTCGGCAGGAGGTGTCAGAGAAAACTGCTCATGCGGCATCTGCTGATAGCGCGGGCGCATGGGCCGCTGTTCGCGTCCGAGAGATACATCTGCAGAGGGGGCTGTCGGAGCTGATACGGCGGACATTGCCTGCTCGGTCTGCAGAGGAGCTGCAGGCGGCGTATGCACGATCTCTCCCGTGGATGGCTGCTGCGGAGGGCTCTGTACCGGCACAGGGGGATTCGGAGCGGTCTCCTTCACCGGCATATCCGACATCGTCTCAGTTGACGTATCCAGCTCCCCTGCAGGAGCTGCCTTTCTTGGGATGGGCGGCGGAGCGGGGCGATTCATATTCACATCCCCGACCAGTTCCTGCACGGGGCGTCCCTCTTTCGCCGCCTGCTTCTCCTCACGACGGATATCCTCTGCCGTAATGATGACAGGCTTTGCCTTCTGTGTGGCAAGCGTAAACGAGGGATCGTTATTGCGCGCGGCAATCCGTGTATCAACACTCTCCCAACGGAGTCGTGCGGGCTGTGTCGGCTGCGTACGTGGAGCGGGTGCAGTGGTACTCACACGCTCTTTCTTTTGCGCAGATATGGATGCCTCATAGCGATCCGGTGCAGCATCTTCCTCCACCGCAGGCTTATTGGCAGGATCTGTCACCAGACGGTTCGCATGAAAGAGTTCCTGTGAGTCCACCGTTCCCGGCGTAGCAGCAAAAGCCGTCCCCGAGGAAAGTGTCACAAGTACCGCGGCAGTAAGCATTGTTTTCTTTGATGACATCTTCATTGATATTTCTCCTTTGGTTTTCCCTCGTTATGAAAACAACCGCTCACTGCAATGTGTGCAGAGTACGTCCTCCTGCCAAAAAAGTATCGACAGAAGAAGCACGAAGCTCCGGATTGTCAATGAGTTCGAGACCATAGCGCGCACCATTTTCCCCACGGAAGAAGAGCACGGCCATCTGGTTGCTCGCCGTTGCCGTAGCATCCGGCGTACCATCACCATCCTCATCAATCTCAACCTCTTTGGCCGTCATGGCAAAGATCGCCTTGTTGCTGTCGGTCAGGTTCATCAGCATGATCCCCTCATAGCCGTTGCTGCCCATAATCTTCTGCAGCAGCGTTGCCGCCTCCTCAGGGCTCACCGTATTGAGATTTGGCAGAGCCTCCTCAGGGAAGGCGTTCGCTAGCACGACCCACGCATATTTGATATGATACTCCTCATTATCAAAGATCAGGATCTCGCCTTCACGATTCTCAAAGAGAGTACTTGCCGGGATGATGCCGACAGGCTTCTTTGGACACATAATCCGATAACCATATGCCGCACTTTCATACGCATAGGAAAGTTCAGGGGTCGCAGCATTCACTGCGGCGACTTCCTGCCCCGTCTGTTCCTCCGCAAATGCATACGGTATCCCCGTTAAAAATGCAGCAGCAGCGATCACTGCAGCTATTTTTTGATATCTCTTCATCATCAAGAGCTCCTCAGCACATCCCTTATCATAGCAAGGGCTGTATCCACAGCCGCCCGCTTGTTCTCAAGTCTTGTTCCATGAAAATAATTCTTCTGAACGACCGTATTGCTGCGATCGGAAACGGCAATATAGACCAATCCGACCGGCTTCTCCGCCGATCCTCCGTCAGGTCCTGCAATGCCTGTAATACCGACGCCAAGATCTGTCTGCATGAGGCGACGTACCCCCTCTGCCATCCCCCGTGCCGTCTCCTCTGAAACCGCGCCATATGCAGCAATGGTATCCTCCGCAACATGAAGGATGCGGGATTTCACGTCGTTGGAGTAAGATACGACACTGCCCATCACATAGGCAGAACTGCCGGGAACGTCCGTCAGCGTACTCGTGAGGAGACCGCCTGTGCAGGACTCCGCACAGGAAATCGTCCTCCCGGCTTCCCCCAGTTCCCTTCCCACACGCACGGGCAGTGGTTCATGTACGGTGTCCATCAATGCACCCTCTCACCCACAATATCATAGGTAAATCCCTGCAGGAGACGGACGCGGACAATATCGCCGACACGGCTCTCCGTATCCCCCTCAATGTAGATCTGACCGTCTACCTCGGGGGCTTCCCGATAGGAGCGTCCAACTGCAATCGCCTGCTGCTCCGCATCGCGGCCTTCGATCAGGACATCCAGCTCACGACCTTCCAGTCCGATATTGATCTCCTCGGAGATCTTGCTCTGTAGGCTCATCAGATCGTGATAGCGCTCCTGCATGACCTCCTCTGCAACCTTCTGCTTCATCGTCGCCGCAGGGGTATCCTCCTCCTCAGAGTAAGTAAAGATCCCCACTTTGTCAAAACGCTGCTGCTCCACAAAGGAACGGAGCGTCTGATAGTGCGTGTCTGTCTCCCCGGGAAAACCAACAATGAAAGTCGAGCGAATTGTCACGCCCGGAATACGATCGCGCAGCTTATGAATCAGTTTTTCCACACCTTCCCGTGTATCGGGGCGATTCATCGAACGCAGAACTGCATTGTGTGCATGCTGAAGCGGGAGATCGACGTATTTGACGACCTTTGGCTCATTTGCAAACACATCGATGAGCTCATCCGTAAAGTATTTCGGGTAGCTGTAGAGAACGCGAATCCACGCGAGCTTTTCAATCTTCGCCAGTTCCCGCAGAAGTGTGGGAAGCATTGGCTTCTTGTATCGATCCAGCCCATAGTTCGCACTGTCCTGTGCAATCAGGACGATCTCGCGTACACCACTCTCTGTAAGTGCCCGCGCCTCGGTCACAATATCCTCCATCGAACGGCTGCGGAAGCTGCCGCGAATCAGAGGAATGGCACAAAAGGCACAGCGATGATCACACCCCTCGGCAATCTTGATGTATGCAGTGTAGTTCGGGGTCGTGCGCAGGCGCGGGGTCTTAGCATCATAGATGGTCTCATCCTTGCCCGCAATCAAGAGGCGACGCCCTTTTAGTGTCTCCTGAATGACCTCCATGATACGGCTCCACGCCCCCGTACCGATAATGGCATTTGCCTCAGGAATTTCGTCAAGAAGCTGCTGCCCATAGCGCTGACCGAGGCATCCTGCCACAATAAGACTGCGGCAGCGACCCGTTTCCTTGTAATCCGCCATGCCAAGTACGGTGGTAATGGATTCTTCCTTTGCGGACTGGATGAAGGCACATGTGTTGACAATCAGGATATCCGCCTCCGCAGGCTCATTGGTGATCTCAATGCCATGCTCCCGCATAATGCCGAGCATGACCTCCGTATCAACGAGATTCTTCGCACAACCGAGACTGATAAAACCCGCTTTCACTGATAAACTCTCCTCCGACTTTCGTTATTCTTCGTTGAACCGTACTTCTTTGATCCAGCGATCCAGAAGGATCTCCTTTTCCTCCTTGCTGAAGTACGGTCTGCTCCTAAAAATGTTGATATTCTTCCCTGCAAACATCTGATAGGACAGCGTCATGGGGTTCGTGGTCAGCAGGTAGAAGCGATGCTGTGCAAGTGCCAGCTGCGCCTCATCCGTCAGCAGCCAGTCTGCAAAGACCTCGGCAGCGTGCACATCGCGCTCCGATGCACGAAAGGAAATGCCTATGCCGTAGATGACGGCAGACGTGCCGTCCACGGGATAGAGGACTCGTATGGGATAGTCATCGTGCACATAGCGCAGCGTCTCACTGAGCACCGCAACGGAGAGGTCGACCTCCCCCATACCTGCCTGCCGTACAGGGGTATGCAGATATTTGGAGTACTGCATGATCTTCGGCTGTATTTTGCGCCAGATCTCAAAGGCACGTTGATCGCCATACTCGGCGATCATGCTGTAGAGCAAATTCGATGAGGCATCTGCCGCCATAAAATCCGTTGTTCCGATACGAATGTCACGCTGCTGTGCAAGCTGCTGCCACGAGTTCGGCAGATCGAGATGTGTGCGCAGATAGTCCTGATTCACTGCAAAGACAACAGGATCATACCACACCCCCGTCCAGTAGCGATTGGGGTGTCGAAACACATCCGAAACCTGATCGCTCTTTTCGGAGATATAGGGAACGAGATAGCCCGATGCAGCTGCACGATCTAACGTCTCCCGATCCGTCAACACAAGAGCACTGTTCCCCTCTCCCTCTCCAAGAGCCTGCTCCCGCAGACGTTTCAAAATCTGCTCGGAAGACAGCTGAACAAAGTTCACACGAATATTGTACTCTTTTTCATATTCCTCGGAGAGCACCACAGCAATCTCGGACGGAAGGGATGTATAGGCCGTGATCTCCTGCATGGAGTGACGTCTCGCACTGCGCGGTGCAGAGGATGAGAGAAATGCGGAACTTGCGGCAATAATACTCACAAGAAGTGCGGTCAATATAATGAATAGCGTGTACCGCTTCATAAATAATCCTCTTTTATGCCAATAAACTTCTTACATTATAAACAATTCGTCCAAATTCTACAAGCCATTTTATCCGCAGTGCGCAAAGCATAAGGAATCGCAGATAAAGAGAAGTCCGCCGAGTTCGTGCTGAATTTATCATAGCTTCCATAACATCAAAAAAGATGCCTCCGTAAATAAAACAAAGGCATCCTTCTGTATCTCTTTATTTCCCGACAATCGTCTTCGTCTGCACCACGATCTCGTCTGCGGTAAGACCGAACTGCTTAAGCAGTGCCGCTGCAGGACCCGAGTGTCCGAACTCGTCGCGCACACCGATGCGGTGAACAAGAACGGGCGCATGCTCCGCAACAACGCCTGCAACCGCTTCACCGAGCCCGCCGAGAATATTATGCTCCTCGACGGTCACAATTCTGCCGCATTCCTTCGCTGCACGGATCACCAGCTCCTCATCGAGTGGCTTGATCGTCGCCATATTGATGATACGCGCTTTGATTCCCTCAGCAGCAAGGCGTTTCCCCGCCTCGATCGCCTCCGGCACGAGAATCCCTGTAGCGATGATGGCAACATCCGTCCCATCCTGCAGGACTTCGCCCTTGCCAACGGTGAACGAGAAGGACTCGTCATGATAGACCGGTGTTGCCGCACGTCCGAAGCGGATATATACGGGACCATCCATTTCGTATGCGGCGTGCACCATCTTGCGCGCCTCAACATCATCCGAGGGACACATGACCGTCATGCCCGGGATCGTACGCATGAGACCGAAGTCCTCGCAGCACTGATGCGATGCCCCATCCTCACCGACGGAGATACCGCCGTGGGTCGCACAGATCTTCACGTTCAGATGCGGATACCCAATCGTATTGCGCACCTGCTCGTAAGCACGTCCCGCTGCAAACATGGCAAAGGTGGAGACAAAAGGAACAAGCCCCATCGTCGAGAGCCCCGCACCGACACCGACCATGTTGCACTCGGCAATACCGCAGTTGAAGTGACGGCCGGGGAACGCCTTCTTGAAGGTTCCGCTCTTCGTTGCACCTGCGAGATCGGCATCCAGCACAACAATATTCTCGTGCATTTTACCAAGTTCCACCAGTGCGTTTCCGTAGCTGTCGCGCGTTGCAATTTTCTTTACATCTGCCATGCTCATGCCTCCTCGATTGCCTTGCGAATCGCGGCAAGCTCCGAAAGCCCCTGTGCGAGTTCGTCATCATTGGGTGCCTTGCCATGCCAGCCGGCATTGTTCTCCATAAAGGAGATATCCTTCCCCTTCACCGTCTTCATCAAGATAGCCGTAGGTTTCCCCGTGCCCTTGTTTGCATGGAACGCCTTGAATGCACCTTCGAGCGCCGCGAAGTCATGTCCGTCAATCGAGATGACAGCACAGCCAAATGCCTCGAATTTCTTATCAATCGGTGCCGTGTTCATGACATCTGCCGTCGCACCATCGATCTGAAGCCCGTTCACATCCACCGTAATGCAGAGATTGTCGAGCTTATAGTGTGCGGCAAACATCGTTGCCTCCCACACCTGTCCCTCGGCAAGCTCACCGTCACCGAGCAACGTATAGACATTGATGTCCTTGCCCAGATACTTTGCGCCCTTTGCCATCCCTGCCGCTGTGGAAATCCCCTGCCCGAGCGAGCCCGTAGACATATCGACACCCGGCGTGAGGTTCATATTCGGGTGCCCTTGCAGACGAGCGTCGATATGACGCAGCGTCAAAAGTTCATCCACGGGAAAGAAGCCGCAGTTAGCAAGTGTCGCATAGAGACCGGGTGCCACGTGTCCCTTCGAGAGGACAAAGCGGTCACGATTCGGATCGTGCGGATTCTTCGGATCAACACGGATCTCCTTGTTGTAGAGATAGGTAAAATACTCCGTCGATGAAAGAGAACCACCCGGATGTCCGCTCTTTGCTGCGTGTGTGCCGCGCAAAATGCCCTCGCGCACCTTTACCGCGAAAAGGCGGAGCTCTTTCTCTTCAGCTGCTGTCATAAAATTCCTCCTCGCCCCAATCAATACATCATCATACTCATCACATTCTACCCTTTTTTCTGATTGCCTGCAAGATACACAAGGTCACATTTTTTCCGAACTGTTTACAAATAGAAAAGTCGCCCGCAAAGGGGCGACCGTGAAGGCATTGCACTGCGTTCAGATTTCCATAATGATGGGCAGGATCATCGGGCGGCGGCGGGTCTTGTCGAAAAGGTAACGGCTGAGTGCATCGCGTACATTCGACTTGATCGCCGACCATTCGCGCACGTTCTCATCCTCACAGCGGTCAAGCGCCTGCTGGACACGCGCCCGCGCCTCATCCATCAGCGCCTCGGACTCACGTACGTAGAC
>ERZ773069.743-NODE-743-length-20413-cov-28.172365_pt1 | contig 20413 bp, 14 predicted proteins | sample MGYA00580619_ERZ773069 | MGnify/ENA primary metagenome ERZ773069 (study PRJEB29015, sample SAMEA2738007) | human oral metagenome | biome: human oral; feature: human-associated habitat; material: dental | place: China | collected 2108 ...
AAATCAGTCCTGATGGCAGACGTCGAATCTGCGCCACCAACCCAACATGTTCAAAGTCAGTGTGTTCCAACCATCACCAAGATCAATGTGCTTACACCATAAGTCAAAGAAGACCAAAAACAGTCATCTTTGCAACACTTTCAGTCGGACTACCTGCACACCCTCTCCCTTACGAGGAGAGGCGTCCCGCTTCACGCCACAGAACAACTCTTGGAGAAAAACCAAGGTGACTGTGGTGCTACTCAGCCAGATAGCGAAAAGCACATGTGCTAAGAAAGCGTGTCAGCACCAGAATAGGGTGTCGTACTGCCTTCATCGGACGCCTGCCACACTCGGCAAGCGCTACCCGCATCGCAGCGGTTTCAGCCCCTGCTACTAGGCCACCCATCCTGGCACCAGCACACAGCCTCTACAAGCAGCACTTCCGAAAAAGTGTCACCTGTTTCAAGCACCTGTACGAAAGGTACTAAGGGTGAGGCCAGAACCCATCGTGGAGAAGACGGGACTCGAACCCGTAACCTCCCGCAAGCCAAGCGGGTGCACCACCAAATTGTGCTACATCCCCAAAAGACCCGAACCCAAGAGAAAGGAACTAAACAACAATTTAAACCAAGGGATCAGGCCAATAGGCATTCATGGTTCCGACACCAGGCAACTACAGATACCCAGCAGCATCGGCCTTTGAACACCAGCACCGGATGGAGGAATCGAACCCCATGACAGTGGCTTTGGAGACCACCCGCTAAGCCTTTAGCATCATCCGGCATCATGCTGCTCCTAAGATAGTTAACTTAATTGAGTTGAGTTAACAAGCCAAGCACCACAGAAGCAGCAGCAAAAATGCGTGCGACAAAAGATAGAGAACACACAAAGAGAAAACACGTGGACCAGTGAATTAAACATATCCTGAATGTGAAGTAACTGACACCACTACACATCTCTGTATGAAATCCGAGCAGATGACGAGATTCGAACTCGCTCTACAACCATGGCAAGGTTGTGTGCTAACCATTGAACACTACATCTGCATGTTCCAGTGCCGCTCGCCCGAGGAAAGGAGACTCAAGAGCGAGCAGCACCAGAAAATAAACTGGCAGCAGAATGTCTAAATGTTCTGCCACTTCTCACAGCACCAGGTCACAACCCACTACTCAAAGACCCGGTATACTGACACAACCTGTGAGCAAAGGTGCCGACTTCATGACATTCGGCTCGTCGCCCTACCAACGGGACGATCTCTGTGCCAGGTGCCTGACTTCTTAGACTCCAGTGTCAGGCGACTGGGAAAATATGAGATGGTATGTAAACAACATAGTGCGAACAAAATGTCGCGCTCTCAAGAAAAGAGAAAGTAAAAAGATTCCTGAGAACACTAGGCCCACCATCACACCAGTTGAATCCACCTCATATCGCTGCCCCTCCAGGACTCGAACCTAGAATAACTAAACCAGAATCAGTCGTGTTGCCAATTACACCAAAGGGCAAAAGTTTTAACTCACACTATCAAATTCATCAATCTCTTGACCATGATGCTGTGTGTTGTACTGACGAATCTGCTCTTCAAGAACTTGACGATGCATGAGAACATTTGCGTCAAATCTCTCACGATTCTGTGGAGACATGTTTTTCAGTATCTCATCTAAGGTCTCACGCCAAGGTTTAAAATTTTGCTCAGGCATGAAAGCACCTCTCACATCACTTACGTCTCACTGGATTCATCCTGGATCCCCCGCCAGGGGTCGAACCTGGGCTAACTGATCCAAAGTCAGTTGTGCTGCCACTACACCAAGGGGGAATGAGTACCGATGGCTGGAATTGAACCAGCGATGACCTCATTATGAGAGAGGTGCCTTACCACTTGGCTACATCGGCAAAAAGTGCTCGTTGAGGGATTTGAACCCCCGCTAATATTACACCGGGTGTAGGCCGGCAGCTCTGGCCAGACTGAGCTAAACGAGCAAACCTGCACCAACACCTACCACTAATCGTCAAATGCAAGCGTAATGCAGGAAGATTTTCGTCAAGAAGAAAGAACCTTGATGGCCTCAGCAATTTCGCTCTGACTAGGCTGAATTGATCTGGCTAGAGCACGCAAACTATTAGCAAAACCATCAATGGTGTCATCAGCGTCATCTTCATACTCTAACCCATAGTCATCGAATGCCTCGGCGAGCGACATATACTCATCGGCATCACACTCAATGCTGCCAGCAGAGAAATCCCTTGCCAAAACTTCTAGAGCCCGCTTGCGATCCATACTGCTCTTTCCCTTCTGAAAGATGTTCACCCTCACGGAATATTCACCGAAAGGTCGTGGAGAAGACGGGACTCGAACCCGCAACCATCTGCTTGCAAAGCAGGCGCGCTACCAATTGCGCCACATCCCCAAGAAACCATGCAAGCACCAGGGAACCGCCCCGAGTAGGCTAACACTCGATGAGGGAGTCGAACCCTCACTGTTCACACGCGGGTAGCCAATTTTGCGTGAGTTTCTTGCATGATAGTGGTAGTGGAGGGAATCGAACCCCCGGTGTTTCCAATGTAACGGTTTTACAGACCGCTGCCTTCGCCGCTCGGCACACACTACCAAGAAATTGGGCTGGCCTTCAAAGGAATCGAACCTTGTCCTCTTGATCTCCAAGTGTTCTACCATTAAACCACAGCCACTCACCATATTCATTCGGTCACCCGCACACTGTGCGTCCACAAGTGCTGACAGCAACTCCTATGTGAAAGAAAACCCATGCCGCGGACGAGTTTCTTCCGGTTAACCCAGTCGGAATGGCGGGGCTCGAACCCGCGAAACCTCTCGCTCCCAAAGCGAGCGCTCTACCACCTGAGCTACATTCCGAAAATGTTGCAGAATCATGACAACCTCAAACCCCTAGCGTCGGGGTGGAGCCAACACCCTGAGGCTTTTACCTGTCTCTATCTAGACATCAAGAACAGGTAAAAGTAAACTCGTAATGGAAGCACTTGGTACCAGCGCTATCATTCTGCAACCTTACCAAACTTTGAACAGCCCTCAACCGATTCGCAGGATGATTAAGCGCCCAGGGAGTCGAACCCTGGCAGGCAGATACAAACACTACATCCATAACGTGTTCACATCCTTGTCTAAGTTGGTAATAGTCCGCCCACAAAGAATCGAACTTTGTTCCCTCGGGTAAGAGCCGAGTGCATAACCTGGACATGCTCTAGGCGGATTTAGTAGTCACTATGTAGTTGACAATCTTCCCAAACCACTGTTTCCATTACTGGACTCAATGGCCGCCAGGACTTATGAGGAACGCCCCTGCCCGGCTTGATGACTCAATCCTAACACGCCAGGGAGGAATGAGTCAACCCCAGGAAACATGAGTTAGGCCACATGTATTCCTGAATGTCAACATGATTGCCAAAAGTGACTGGAGCGGATGACGAGACTCGAACTCGCCCTAAGACCTTGGAAGGGTCTTGTGCTACCGTTACACCACATCCGCATTGCTTGCCCTCCTGAACTTCCTCTTCAACCCAGGATCATGACACTTGTATCCCGTAGAGATGCCATTATCTCTCATGAATTTTGAGACAGTGGCATTCGACACACCAAACATCTTAGCGATCTTCACCTGAGTGACACCAGATTCATACAGGTCTTTGACCTTACTGTAGTCAAGAGTGTCCATTTTGAGGGACTTGCTGTAAGCGTGGGAGCATGACTTTGAACAGAAGATGTGCTTTCTAGACTTCCTTCTTGAAGAGGCAAAAAACTTGTCACACATTTTACATGTGTAGTAGTAAACTGCGCATGTATAGTGCTTTCCAAGTCGTTCAGACTCGCATGTCCTTCTAGCAATCTTCTTCCTAGTCTCCTCGGAATGAGACCACCTGTTATTAATAGATGGGACAGCACCATAGAATCTTGGGTGAAGTTCATTGAACCAGAAGATTTCAAGTTTGTTCTTGATGTCATCGTTGTTAAGGCATCTACAAAGAACCCTAAGGTCTAACCTGGACTCATCTTTCCCGATACTGACAAACCATTCTGTAAATGATCTGAGGTGTCTTTCTCCGCGAAGACGCTTGAAATGAGATCTCCGACGTTCATAAATATTCTTTGACTGACCTACATAAAGACATTCTCCTGTAAGTGTGTCAAAAATGCCATAAATGCCGCATACCTTCAAATCTTCGTTCATAATTCACATTATAACGAATCTCTGAAAATAGTGCCCCCAGTGGGGCTCGAACCCACGATCGGTCGTTATTGACCTGCCATCGGATTAAAAGTCCGCTGCTCTACCAACTGAGCTATAGGGGCATTGTTGTGTACAGTTTTCGAGCCTGCCCTAGCATTTTCAGAAAATGTCTCGCCGACCCTTTATTCTTTTATGAAAAAAGGTGGTACAGAACTCTTCTCTGAAAAAGCACACCCTGGGTAGCGCGGCACTGTACACACAGCCGCCAGGGTTTCTATCGGGTAGGTTTTGAAATAGATCTGGTGGATGGACTCGAACCATCTTTAATGCGCATACCACCATGGCACCAGACGACCTCCTGTCTAGAACATCATGAGGTCTCACGTCCCAGTCACACATCCCGGAGGACTCAATTCTTCCAGACTTTAGGTACCCTTGAAAGAATCTGCTGTGGAGGTGGAGGACAGGATATGAAACCATGTCATCATTCTTTCCTTCTGCCCCAGGGTAACTACTCCCTGACCTCACAGAAGGCGATTTTGATGACAGAGGGCACCCGCGCAGACCCCCGGCTAGTTAAGCACCGTTGATGGAGTCCTCATCTGCGTCTCGTACCCTGTACCGGATTTGAACCGGTGATCTCCTCCTTGAGAGGGAGGCATCCTAACCAGACTAGACCAACAGGGCATTATGGATTTATAAAATCGACAGCAATCTGAATCCATTTTTGAGGATTTCGATACATATCAATCCATCTTATCCTTAGACAAGTCCATCCAAATTCTTCTGCTAGAGCATCCTTTTTAGCATCAGATTCCATTTGATGTTTGTATCTGTAGTGCTGTTCACCATCTATCTCTATATACTTTTTCTTCTTCTCCCAAGCAAAATCAAAGAAATACCCTTTAAATGGATATTCTCTCTTGTATTCCTTGTCAAGGAAATGGTTTTCTATAACTTTAGAAAAGTAAGATTCTGGATAAGACTCATAGATGTGAGGATTCTTCCAACGAGAAGCCTTATTTTCTGCGTGACGTTTTTTCATCACGTCCGAAAGATGCTTTTTCTGTTCGTTTGTCAGTTTTTTGCCCTTGACTACTACTCTATTAGGATTAGAGCAGCAATACTTTTCATGAAGAGAGATACCTGATGTTGTAGTTTTTCTCTTCTGCCTGCACCACTTACAAGAACGAACCAGTCTTTGAGCATTATAATCAATGAAATCCACTGGTTTATGCCCTACAACTTTGTTATGTTCCTGTTGTTCTCTTCTAGTGCGAAAAGAAGAATTACATATTGAACAAAACCACCTATTGTCCATATAAGATACATTCCTGTGTGTTGATTTTTTGCGGAGGGTGTGGGATTTGAACCCACGTGAGTGTTACCTCGCTGGTGTAGCAAACCAGTACAATTGGCCGGACTATGCGAACCCTCCAAGTAACCTGGTCGTATCCTCAGGGCCAGGCCATAAAGTGACTGCGAGCATGTTGAGAGCACACTCAGGACATGCAGCACACGAGTCAGGCGATCACCAACCTATTCGACTGTGCTTGGCTAGTACGGTCTCTCAAACCGGGTGACCTTTGCGCTGGCCCAGAAGGACTCGAACCTTCACCAATCCGTTAACAGCGGATCACTCTGCCATTGAGTTATAAGCCAATTTGCTCCCAGGCTTGTTGCGCACCACCTGGGATGGCGACCCTAACCGGATTTGAACCGGCGATCTCCTCCGTGACAGGGAGGCGTCCTAACCTGGCTGGACCATAGGGCCATTTGTTGTTTTGAACACGGCTGAGACTATACCTTGTTCTGACGTTCCTTTCGTCAGGATTACCACGTTTACCGTGTTGCCTGCTTGTCCACATGGCACCCTGTTTCCAGGCGTACCGTGTTAGAACGTCATGCCCGATTCTTTAAGTGAATCACTCTGTAGATTACTGGGCTACTCGGGTGGGATGTTTCACTCAACAGGAGCTACCTGCTGGGCTGCACTTCCGTCTACCCAACCGGAATGAGACTTGCGATCTCAACCCAGCCTGACTTGACCATACGGCCGTCAGGTTTAGGACATTTTCATCCAGTAATCAGGGAAGTCTTTTGCAAAAACATGTAAAGGTTATGAGAATGTGCTTCCCTAGAGGTTCATAGGCTTTTGGCCCACAAAAATCCTCACACTCCCTAGACTTGGTGCTACCCGTGTCATTCCTGAACACTCCTGGGCCATCCTACCCGCTCATGTACTCGATGGCTGTCGCCCTTGACCTAGCAGGGTCTCGGACTTCGCTGACACCCACAAAGGAGTACCAGCATCGCCTTACGAACAGTCAACCTTGTCGCCTTGGTCGCATTGAGGTACTGAGCCGTACCGTGTCCTCAGAATTCTCCATTGGACCTGCGACTGCGCTTAGGGGTCCATGCGCCACGCTGATGACACATGCGTTGGACCGTTCGCATTGCATGGGGTACCTCATTCCCTCATGGGGATCCAAGGCGACTGCCCCTAACCTCTGAGCAGTCTTTCATCCGGTCGCCCGAACTTATCAGCCATGCCTGTTAGTGCTGACTAGAGGGATCGAACCTCTGCGCTCCGGGCTTCAACCGGATGCTCTTCCAACTGAGCTAAGTCAGCATTCTTGGCAAACCACTATCTAGTTCTCAAACAACATGTGCAAGAAAGTCTACCAGAAGATGACTGGGTTGTCAACTCCCTTGCTTGATGACTCAATCCTAGCACACCATCCAAGAGCATGTCAACTCAAGTTCAGTGTGTTTGTGGTCACATATGCAAGATGTATGGTCGCATGTAGAAGAAGTGAGAGTAAATTTTACTCAAATCACTACTCTCTAATTCATCCATGTTGTCTTCATATGATGTGCCAATGGCGGAAGGCACGGGGATCGAACCCGCAACCCTTTATCAGAGCACCGCTGTTCCAAAGCGGCTGCTAACCATTCGCTTACCTTCCGTGGTCGTGGCAGGGCTCGAACCTGCGGCCTCCTGAGAGTCATTCAGGTACTCTACCAACTGAGTTACACGACCATTGTCCACCTGTCACATGTATCCTACATCAACATAGGCTTTTGGGTTTATACAGAAGCCGTACAGGTGGTTGCTCATACATGCTTTAAAATCAAATATAGGTAAAGGATTTTAAAAGAGCGCTAGGGTCTTACACAATTAGGAATGACGACAAGTAACTACAATTCACCTGTATCTAGAGAATATTCTCAAGACGCCCTAGAAGCACTGCTGTCCACTTGCCTGTTTCACTGATTGCTTTGCAACTCTTATAGTAGGATTAGAGTTGCTAAGTCAACACCTTTCACAAGGAATCGACTAGTGGCGGAGGCGGGATTTGAACCCGCGATCTTGACCATATGAAAGTCACGAGGACAGCCGAACTCCTCTACTCCGCAGAAGTGGGTATCAGATTTGAACTGACGTAAAAGCGCTCTGCAGGCGCTCGCCTAACCGCTCGGCCAACCCACCAATGAGAAAACACTTGTACAACATGTGTCAAGATGTTCTCAGTCGTGCCACCACCGGGAGTCAAACCCGGAATATACCCTTCGGACGAGCACGTGTTGTTCGTTACACTATGGCGGCATATTTTTTCTGTCTGCAACAGGCATTTTTTGTCAGTTGTAGAAAGAGAATATATGGTGCCCATGGAGGGACTCGAACCCCCAATGGCCTTCCGGCTCTCTCCCAGTTCGTAGCCGGGTATTCTCTCCAGTTGAACTACATGGGCATTGATGAATGTGTTTATTAAAATGGCGTCATTAAGCCGTTTACTGACAACTCATCCATGGCGGAGAAAGAGGGAATCGAACCCTCAGCCCTGTTACAGGCACCACTTTCGAGGTGGCTGGATTAACCAATTTTGCCATTTTCTCCATTTTTATAGTTGGCGTGGTGAGATTTGAACTCACGACCTGCACTTTATCAGAGTGCCGCGCTAACCAACTGCGCCACACGCCAATTGAGTACTTGTGTTGAAGTGTTTTAGTGACGTCGGATACTACATAAAGATGGCTCCCTTGCGGGGAACTGAGGAGAGTAGTGCTGCAATTTCTTGCTCTCCTGGATTTGCGGTCCACATCCCTATTGCACATGCACTTTCCGCATTCGCAAACTACAACCCCGTATGTGGGATTGACGAGATTTTCACTCGCGTCTCTTCAACTCAAGACTTTTTGACTACTAGATGATTTCGCCCCTTTGGGGGAGGCTTGTCATCCAGTATCAGGGTGTATGACGAGGCTCGAACTCGCATTGTCCTAAAAGGACCCAGGGCCACAACCTGGTGTGTAAACCATTCCACCACATACACCATTGTGTTCTCAGTGAACAAAAGTGCTCCTGAAGGGACTCGAACCCTTAATCCCGTGAGGGAGGCAGATTTTAAGTCTGCTGTGTATACCGTTCCACCACAGGAGCATGAATAGTTGCATACATTTTTTGTCTCATCTTTTTGATAAGACTTTCTTGAATACAACTTGTGTGTTTTGTTCTTGGCTCTCCCGTCAGGACTCGAACCTGAATTCGACGGTTAACAGCCGCCTGTTCTGCCATTGAACTACAGGAGAATAGTGTCAAGAGTTTTTAGTAAAATCATTACTGACAATTTGTTACGTGAATTGCCATCATTATTCTTTTAACTCTTGTCGTCGGGATAACAGGATTTGAACCTGCGACCTCATGTTCCCGAAACATGCGCGCTACCAAACTGCGCCATATCCCGAAGACCACAACCATTTTCTATGTTCTGTGTTGTGGTTCTTGTTGTGAAGAATGGTGAGCCACTGAGCCAGTTTCGACTACCTGACCTGAGGTAGGGCGTCAGGATTCCTGTACCTGAGTCTTCTTGTGGTCTGCAAGATGTTCTCGTTGAACTACGCTCCGTCTCAGTGCTCATCATCGTTGCCGATACGGGACTTGAACCCGTTTACCAGAAACTTATCGTCTCTGGTGTTTTAACCTTGTATAAACTACTCGGCAATGTGTGCTTTCACAGGGTGCCTCATTTGCAACCAGATTCCCTGTGTAATTCTGGATGGGTTATGGGGTCTTGCTGCCGCTGGTCCTGTGATGACGTGCTTACAGTCAGTAGTACCCTATCCTTCCAGAATAAGATCTTGTATTCCCCATGAGGGGCGCCCGAAAACTGGTTCCTCAACCTTGTCATCACGACAATGCCTTAGAGTTCCTGCCAGCCCTTGCACATTGCGTGAAAGCCTTTGGCGTGACTCTCACACGGACTGGCGTCGCTTCCAGACACAGGATTTTCCTATCTACGAGCCCTCCTGATTGGGGCAACCTCTTTAAGTCTTCCTCCACCTTGGGTGCGGGTGGTCCTGTATGAAGTTTGGTTCTGTCATGACCGCCGGTTCACTCACCTTTGGGATAAGGATCCTGAACTTCTAGTCACACAGAAGGACTGTTCTTCAAGATTCTTGACCTTACCAGACTCGCCCGTCGTCTACTCTACCAGTCTTTGCTCAACCTCGCCACCAGCGCGGTGGGTCCTTAGTGAACACTTTGACTTCTTGAGTATCCTGGACTTGACCGTTTCAGTCGCGTCTTGATGTCTCAATCCTAAATCTCTCAGGTCTTCTTTGTCAAGTGATTCTTGCTGTGAACTGTGTCACAATCATTTTCACTTGTTCTCGACCGGTGCTTTCCGGGAGTCTGACCTGGTTTGGATCCTTTGCCTCAGAACGAGGACTTAGATCGCCGACCGGGCCTGTACCCGATGAGCACTTGCGACTCTATATATGGTCGCTGTCGCTCAAAGCACCAGAGATCGGTACCGTGAATATTCAGTTGTTTGAACATGTTCTTAATGTTCGTATTCATCTTCCCGACCTCCTCACTTGGTTGCTTGTTTGTCGGCTTGTGGTTCCACAATATCAGAGATGTCTGAACCTTGTCAAGTCCATCCTTTGTGGTCTCGGTCTCAGTTCCTCATCTTCTGTTCTGACTCTGATTCCTCTTGCTGTTTTGCCAGCAGGAGACTTTCAAGTCATCAGGTACTTGGTTCCTTGACCTTCAACCACATCGGTCGTTTCTCTGACCTCATGATGACTCAACTCTAGCACCATCATGAAACCAGTGTCAAGCCAGAATTATAGTGATCTGGGTCACATCTTCGTAAATGTGTTTTATCTGGTGCTTGTAGATTCTTAGGATGCTTGAAACAACAAGAAAGATGCGTAAAAAGAACCCAGGTGCAGAGATTATTTTTCACATCTCTACACCTGGGTCTGACTTGAATTCTGTCTGATGATTAGGTTGCTTCTGTCCTGTCCTACTTCCCTGACGACAGAGCAGCCTGCCTGAAGATTCTCTCATACGCCTCAGCGTCGTCATCACCAGTCATCTGGTTCATGTTGGCCTTCTTGTTGACGTATGAGTCAATCACCTTCATGTCAACTGTGTCCTCAAGGTAAGGGACATATGTGATGGAGTTCTGCCCGTCCCTGTGTGCACGCCCAAGAATCTGATCGTTGGTGACGTTGTTGTCTCTGATGTCGTGCAGGATAGTGATTCTTGGAGCACTGGTCGCTTTAGTCCCGTCAGGAAGAGTCTCCCCAGCGTGCAGAGAGATACCTTCAGGAACAGTACACAGAACCACCTTGGCCTCACCCTTTTGGAACCTCAGTCTTGACTCCTCACGGTCTGCTCCAGTGACACGACCGCTGATCTCAGTGACACTGATCCTCTGTGCTTCAAGCATCTCCTTATAGCGATCTATTGTCTCCATGAACTCACACGCAATAAACACCTGACTACCGTAAGTCACCTGCTCAGCAACAAACGAGACCATCTCATCCACTTTGAGCAGAGTAGACTTCTGCTTGTACCTGAGACGTTCAACCAGAGCAGTCTTAGGGTCACGACTTGACGGAGCCAGGTTGAGGAACTTCCTGAACCTGGACCAGACAGTCTCATAGATCTTTCCCTGTTCAGGAGTCATGCTGATAGGGAACGGGATCACCTGCTGCTCAGGCCAGCCAGCAATGTCTTTCGGACTCCTTCTGATAAACGGAGCGCCAGGAGACTTAATCGCCCTGCCAATAGCCATGCTGTCTTTTCTCTGTCTGGCCTTGACCTGCTTCTCAGCCTTCAAGTACCTTGCTCTCTCAGCAGGATCCTTGCTCGTCTTACCCCACCACGGAACAGTCGCCCAGGACCACTCACCTTTGTCGCTCCTGGACACAGCAAAACCGTGGTCAGCAAGAAACTGCCCCCACTTTGACGGGGTGGTGAAAGACTGCCCTCTTGATGCAGAGGTTCTGGATCTTGATGTGCTTGATGCTGAACGGTTTGTTGATGCACCCGAAGATGATGCAGAACTGGTTGCATCTCTACTACCTGAGTTCATGTGCGGAGCAATAATCCCAGACATGACAGACAGGTTCAGCGGGGAGGCTCCAGGTGTTGCTGTGGAGTAGATGACAAACGGTGTTCTGGCGTGGTAGCCGTCCTGTTTGGGGGTGTACTTCTGCTCCAACCTCGCCAGAGAGACAGCAGCCAGAGACGTGTTGGATGTCGGGTAGTTCTTCAGCAGATGCGCCTCATCAAAGATGATGAAGTCCCAGTCAGTTCTCGGCACACCCTTTCTCGCCAGATCCCTGTTGGCACGCTTAGCGCTCTTCTTTCTCTTGACTGTCTTCCTGGCCTTGGATCTGGAGGACTTGGTACCGCCAGTTGCACGATAACTCTTCTCAGTAGCAGACTCCTCTTTGAGTAACTTACCTAGTTTCTGGTAGTTCACAATCATTGGGTGAGTGAATGCAAGAGCCTTGGAGTACGATCTGATAGTCTGCCTCCAGTGAGCAATGACAGACTTAGGGCAAACAATCAGCACCCTGGCCTTCTCCTCAGGCCGCCTGCCATAACTCTCACTCTCAGCGATCCTGGACACAGCAGACAGGATTGTCAGCGTCTTTCCAAGACCTGTACCATCAGCCTCAAGAAACCCTCGTTCATTGTTCCTGTAGGCTCGGATAATGGCATCAGCACCCTCGTTCTGGTGGTCCTTAGGAGTGTACTGAGTCTGAGACGGAGTAACAGGCATGACAGCATTGTTAATCTCATCCTCATACCACCTACCCAAAGAGAAGTCCTTGCAGTGATATGGCCTGAGTTCACGAGGTAGAGCGGGAGCACTGTAGATGTGGAACCCAATACTCTTGTCCCACCATCCCTTTGACCTGCCAGAACCTTTGGGGAAAGGTTGACCCCAGGGCCACTCATCTATTACGAACTGCATTCAGAGAACAACCTTCCTCAGTTAAGATAAATCAATTTCTGTATGTTTGATGTGCTACAAAAAAAAAGAACAAAACAAATGTATTGAAACTGATTTAGTTTAGTGTACACAGATTTGTGATGATCTATACACCATTGTGTTCAGCAATCACAGAGGGAGCAGATCCAGGACTTGCAGGCGTCATCACCTGACCAGTGTCTTTATGAGAGAGAACCAACAGTGATGCGCCAACAGCAAGCAGCACAGCAACAAGAGCCGCTACACTGGCAATAACGACCAGTGTCTGCTCAGCCTTACTCTGTTCTTCATTCATTGTTACTCATCATCCTCAAAAACTATCTCTACCCGTCCTTGAGTCCTGAACGACCATGGACCAGCAATGTCTGTCTCACTCATACTGTAGAGCATATCGTCAGCAGCCCTGTAAGCCCCATCAGCAGCATGATCATCAGTGGCGTGATGGAGAACACGAGTACGCCAGTCAAGCCCGTTCTCCTCCTCCCAGTGAAGGTCCTCACGAATCCTGTCAAGAATCGACTGCCTCACCTCGCCAAGACTCAGACCCATTTCAACAGTTTTGAACTCACCCAACGACTCATCAAACTGATTCACTGTAAAACTCATATTTTTAACTATTCCTCTATCTTGTGTGATTTGTTTTCAGTTGTGTAGTAAAAGTAACACAAGAACCTGAAAACAACCTTACCACCAGTTCTGAGATCTCCATGCGTTATAAGCCTGCTGCCAACCGCCATAGCGCTCATTGGCATAACTGTGGCACCATTTGAGTTGTGTCACAGGATTGTCTAAGTAGTCACTTCCAGCAGTAGCCATACGGCTCCCTGGAAGAGCCTGACAAACACCTGTAGCCCCACTGGAAGCGTTGACAGCACGATAGTTCCAACCAGACTCGTGCTCAATGATGTAGTCAACATACTGCCAGTCTGACTCAGGAATACCAGCAGCCTTCATCCAGTCTGTCTTCTCTCCTGTGACGCTGGCAACTGGTGATGACTTGTCGCTGTTCTGGTTGTTGTTGCTGCTTTCTGGCTTGTTTGTAGCAGTGTCTACATCTGTTGACTTCTGCTCATTCTTTTGTCTCTCAGCCTCAGCAGCCTTGTCTCTCTCCTTCTGAGCAAGAATCTCCGCCTCTGACTGAGCAACCTTGTCAGCAACCCCGTTGATGACCTCAGTCTTGGTTCCTCGACGAACAACACGTTCAACAGGAAGAGACAGGATGCCGTCATTCCTGACTCTAACTGAGGATAGTTGACCACCTTTTGCTCTGGACTTGTCTGTACCAGTCCAAGTCGCCTTTATTCCGTTCTTGCCTTCTTGGACAACTGTCTCTACTCCAGCCGGAAGATCTGGATCCTCGACCACTCGTGTGCTGTATGGAATCTCCTCTGAGGATGTCTGAGACAGGTCTTTTGTGGACTCAGACAGAGAACTTGGTAGACCAGACACAGCAGATGCAGAGGAAGCCTGAGTGCTTTCAGAGGCGTTAACAGGAAGTGAGAACAGAGATGCTGACACTACAGCAGTTGATACAACAACATTTCTTGTGCTGCTGCTTACAAAACTCTTGGTCTCTTTCTTATGGCGAGGCTTGTACTTTTGTCTAGTCATATGTTTTGTTTATTCCTTCAAAGGTTTTGTATAAAAATGCTCTCAAGTTACAAATAGACGGGCTAAAATATCCTAAAGCAGGTATTTAACAGAAGAATCAAGTGTAATTCTTGTTAACTTATTCTGCTGAAAGAACTTCCTCCTGACCCATTCTGACGAAATCACGTGCTTTTCTGGAGACATTCTCTCTCATGTCCTCAGAGATGCCATCAAGTGTATTGGAGTCATCAATCCACTCGTCATAGATTTTCAGAAGGTCAGCATTGCTCTTCCCCGTTCTGTCCTCAGACACCTTCTTGCTGTTCTCAGACGAGTTTTCTGATCGTGACATGAATGATGATGGCATGTCCCAGTGCAGTGTGTGTGTGGCATTAGCGCTGATGGCTTTCAGGTCAAGTGCTGCTTTCTTACCTGGTGTGATGTTCTCAATCTTCTGTCTGACAATCGGTGCAGTAGCAGCAATGAACTCAGCGCCCTGCTCTGGTTGGGTGGACACAAGGTTCTCAATCACCTTGTCTGTGACCTCTGACGCAGAAAGACTGCTGGCGTCAATTGGAGTGAAGTCATACTGTGGTCGCTGTGGAACAGTCATGATCTCAGAAGTAAACGAGCCGTCGTCACCAATAGTCCAGAGTGTCCATCCTCGACCCAGTTTGCACGGCTTGTCAGCAAAACCACGCCTAATGGCAGAACCATTGTAAAAAATCCTGGTACCAGATGTGTCAGTGCTACCATCTGCTGATCCAACCCACCCTCTTTCATGAATGTGTCCAAGCATGATGTAGTCCCAGTCATTATCCTTCAGCAACCAGTCAGGAATGACGATCTCTCTTGGGGACTGTTCGGTGTGCAACTTCATCTCAAGCAGAGGATCAATCACTGAACCATGTGTCGTAAAAATGTTGATGGTTCCAGGAATACTCTTGATGTCAGGCATTGTCATAGCCTGATCCATGTACATGTGATGTGACACCATGTGCAGGTTCACTCCATCAGCGACCTCGTGAACAACATACGGCTCAGCGTGTGAGTGTATCTCTCTGAGAGGGTCGTCAAGAACTCTGGAGGCGGCAATGTTGGCACGAATGTCATCAGTGTCATGGTTACCAGCAAGAGCGTACACAGGAATACCAGCAGCAGCCAGTCGCCTGAACTGATTCTGCACGAAGATGATAGTCCTGATGCTTGGTGTTGATGTGTGGAACGTGTCACCAGCAATGACAACCAGATCCACCTCGTGCTTGATGCAGTCAGAGACGATCCTTGACAGAGCAACGTATCCGTCAGCCTCACGGATGTTGATACCCTGGCTGTTCAGGTGTCTTGTAGCAGTGTATCCAGCGTGGATGTCGCTGAGATGAGCAATCTTGACCATAAAGCAGAACCAACCTTGACAAAGTGATAGAGATGTGCAACTCTAATCATCTTAACCAAGGTTGGTTCCGCCTATGAATTTCGACTTTCTCGACCTGTGAATGTACTTGTCAGCGAGGACGATGGCGCCTGTTATACTCGCTCATCATGACAGCGGCGGCCTGAGACACGTTCAGTGACCGAACGCTTCCGTACTGAGGAATGTAAAGCATCATGTCACACTCCTTGATGATGTCAGCAGGAATCCCAGAACCCTCCTCGCCATAAACAAACGCCACCTTCTCAGGAATCTCAGCGTCATAGACATTCTGAGGGTTGAACTCAGGAATGTTGTCAACAGCAACCAGAGTGTAATCGTTCTGACGAAGGTGCTCAGCAACAGGACCAAACTTAGAGCAGTGCTTGATGTGCTCGTAGTGGTAGGTCCCCACAGCGCCGCGCTTGTCATAACGACGCTTGCCGATCATATACACCTCACTACCAAGAAAGGCGTTAGCGGCCCGAATGATTGATGCCTTGTTGAAGTCGTTTGTCAAGTTCAGGCATACTGACACCATAGGTGAACGATCTTTGTCAAGGAAACTGTTGATCTCCTCAACGCTCAGACTACGTAGGTAGTCATGCACGTTGTAGGGCTTCTGGTTGCCCTTATAGGTAATCTCTGAGATAACAGGGTTGTTGCTCTGGTTGGTGTCATTCTTGCTCATAGGTTCAATCGTACTCCATAAGTACTAAGTTTGTCGAATCTAAGAGTTGTGATCAGAAGAACACCCTTGAATCGTTTACTTAAAGCATGATTCAAGGGTGTTCAGTATGTTTGATTCTGGATGACACCAGAGTTGTTGACAGAGTATCTACCTATCGAGCAATCCTGGCGGCCTGGTATCCAGAGAAGTAGTCCATGCTGTCGATGACTACACCACGGCTCTCGGTTGCAGCATGAACGACCTTGCCGTCACCCATGTAGATACCGATGTGGGTTGAGGTGTACAGGATGTCACCTGGCTGAAGTTCTGAACGGCTGATCTGCTTGGCTGACGATCCAATCTCGTAGGCCGTCCGAGGAATGTCGTATCCCTGGCTAGTGTAGGCGTAGTAGACCAGACCCGAGCAGTCAAAGGAGTCAGGACCAGCAGAGCCCCAGACATAGTTCTTTCCAACCTGAGCCTTAGCAATCTCAACAGCCTTGGCCCCATCAGAACTTGTGGACGACAGGACGCTGCTCAGAGAGTTGCTGGACGTGCTTGCACCGCTCTTATTGGTGGATGCCACAGAAGCGATTCCAGCGGCCTCAGCAGCATCCGCCTCTGCACTGGAACCAGATGGTGTGCTCTGAACCGGCTCAGCAGGCTTCTCCTTGGTACCGACAAGAACAACCTTGGCCTCAGGAGGAGTAACGACTGTGATGTTCTCCTTGGTTCCAGAGGAGTCAGCAACCTTGGAGGAGTTCTTGTTTACCTTGGCGTCAGCAGCAGTGTCCTTGACAGAGACAGAGGTCTTAATTGCCTGACCGGCCTTACCCTCAGACTCAACCTTGGTCTCACCAACATACAGGTCAGCAGACTCCTTCTTGGTTTCTGGTGCTGGAATAGAGACGGTCTCAGTCTTGGCCTCTGACACCTCGTTCTTGAACAGCAGCATCTTCTCACCGTTGCTGAGAGTGTGGTCAGCATCAACAGCCTTACCGTCTGCGCTCTTGAAGTCGTTGACATCAAGACCGGCCTTGTCCAGAGCCTCAGAAACTGTTGTTGAGGATGTGTCCACATGAACCGGCCTGGCGCCGTCTGTTCCTGTTGCGTAAATGGTTGCTGTGTAGGAGTTGGTGTCCTTGTGCTTACCGGCCTCAGACTGCTTCTGTGAGGCAGTGTCATCTGTATTTGGGGCAGTGTTCTCATCAAACGATGCTGCTACAGCAACACCACTAGCCATTGACATGGTTGCTACAGCACTGACTGCTGCACTACCAATGAGAATCTTGCTGAACTTCTTGTTGTTGTGCTTCTGCTTGGTTTCTGTCATGAGTCCTTAAAAATTTACCTTTCACAGAGGATTGTCCAACTTGTGGTCAGACGTTCCTGTCCTCCATAGTAGTTTGGGATCTTGTTGTGCCACCCATTCTGCTTTGAGTAACTGTGGAAGATTTTCTTGTTCTCTTCCCTTAGTGTCCCCTTGCTGAAAATATGCTGAGTCAATATCACTGAGTCATATTAAACCCTTAAGTCATATAACAGATTGTAATAAAACAATCGGTATTAACGTAAGTTTTTGGTGAACAATGATTTACATAACACTCAGCACACAAATCACCCGCAACATCCTCAGTTAATCTCTTCAAGAATGTTGCGGATGAAAGAATCTAGTTACCACACTTGGCGTCAGGATCCGACACGATAATGGTGATGTCAGTCGTGTTCGCAGTCTTAGAACCTGCTGCTGGAACCACCTGAGTAACCTGAGACGAGGAGACTGCACAGTTAGCCACCTTCACGGTTGAGATCTTCTGGAAACCAGTAGCGGCCAACTCACTCTGAGCGTTCTCCACTGACTTGCCAACAACATCAGGAACAGTCAGTTCCTTGGTATCAGCAGTCTTGGCAACAGTGACCACAACCTCGGTCGATGACGCGCTCTCACCAGCCTTAGGAGTCTGTGAAAGAACAGTTCCAGGAGTCTTCTTACTGTCCTCCTCAATGAACTTGACCTTCACACCCTTCTTCTTGGCGTCAGCCTCAACAAAGTCCTTGGTCTTACCACTCCAGTCAGGAACAGACACCTTGCCGTTAGCAACCTCAAGAGTCACAGGGTTACCATTAGCAACCTTGGCGCCTGCTGAGATGGATGACTTGGTGACAGTGTTCTCAGCCGTTCCAGGAGACTCAACCACGTTAATGGCCTCAATGTCCACACCAGCCTCAAAGAGGGCCTGCTTCGCGTCATCAAGACTCATGCCTACAACCTCAGGGAAAGTTGCCTCAGAAGGCCCGTCAGAGTAGATCAGGTTCACACCAGAACCACGCTTGACCTGCTGACCAGCCTTGACGGACTGACTGATAAGGTCACCTCGCTTGGTACCGTCCTGAATCTTCCATGAAGTCTTGCACTCCAGCCCAGCCTGCTTGAACTTCTGGCACGGATCCAGAGAGTTGTCCTTGCTGGATGCTGAGATCTTGGACACAGCAGCAGGAACAGTTGACACAGTGCTCTTGTACTGGTGCCAACCGAGTGCAAACAACCCAGCAAGAGCACCAACAGACAGAACAACAACTCCTGTGTAACCAGCAGCCTTCATCTTCTTGGCGCGCTTCTCAGCCTTACGAGCCTCTTTACGAGAAGCCTTCATGGTCTCCTTGAGACGAGAACCCTTCTTGGAGGAATCACTAGAGACAGACCCGTCCTCGTTGAGAGCATCCAGAACCACAGTACTGTCAGGATCGTCATGCACTACCTTTGAATCAGCAGCGCTCTCAGTCTCGTAACTCAGGGTGTCAGACCCAGCATCCTCCAGGTCTGACACAGAAGGAGGTGGAGGTAGTGCTGGCAGAGACCCATCCTCATCTGCGATGTCCTCAAACGCTGGAAGAGCAAGACTGTCATCAGCAGAAGATGCAGACTCCAGGTCAGTAACGCTCTGGTCTCCATTCAGGCTGTCATCACTCTCTTCAACGTTAACAGCACCACCGTCATCAGGAGTACCAGCAGTAGGAGCAGAACCAACAATTGCTCGCCTTGATGCTGGTGTTGAGTCTCCAACTTGGTTCTCACTCACTTGTGATTCCACAACCAGTTCAGGATCCAGGTTAGGCAGGGAAACAGCGTCCTTGTTCGTGTCAGCCATGAATCAACTCTCCTCTTGTTGTCAGTAGATTGGCCCATTCAGCGTTTTCCAAGTTTAATCATACCAACAGATGAGTCTCATGTCATCACAATGGATGATGCTTTACCAAAAAGTTATGTTTACGCCTCATCCATCTGCTGACGAATCACACCAGATGTACTGACATCCCAGCGCTCACTCAGCGCAAGAGTGTCGTTAAGCAGAGGCGAGTACTCATCAACCCTGTCAGTGAATTCCTTACGAGATACCAGTGACTTCTTCTTGACATAGGTACTAATCTTCCTGGACAGAGGATCCACGTCAAAGGCGTCATCAGAGATCTTGGAGATGACCATATTGTCAGCACTTCGTACACGAGACAAAGCGACATACCCAAGTCCTGGTGTGAAGCATCGTGACAAGTCAACCTCGATCCCATCAAGAGTCTGACCCTGTGACTTGTGGACAGTGATCGCGTACCCCAGTTTCAGAGGAAGATAAAGAACCTGAGCCACCTGCTTCTCAATGGTGACGGCAGAGCCGTCCTCAGCCTTCTCAGTAACCTTTTTCGTCTCAGTGGCAGACTGGTACTCAATCGTCACCAAGGAGCCGTCATTGAGTCTGACAGTAGCGTTGTACGGAGAAAGCAACTCAACACAACCCACAGAACCGTTAGCAGCCAGAATCTCACCATCAGGATCCGTGATGTTCCTGGTCACAATCACAGTAGCACCAGTCTTTAACTCAACCAGTGGAGGAAGGTTGTTCGACTTGATGAGTTTCTCAAGATCCTTCTCAGAGCCAGACACCTTCCTCAGGAAGAACTTTTGTGAGATGTTGGGATTCTCGTCAAGTTTCTTCTGGTTGTACCTGTCAACATTGATGTTCGTGGTGAACAGAGTCGTGTACTGTTTTGACTCGTCCTTGCTGTTGGACTTGCACTTCTCGATAACGGCTCTGGCCTTGCTGTCCATCTTGGAGCGCTCGATGCACAGCAGAAGGTGCTTCAGGTTCTCATCCTCTGCACGATGCACCTTGTCAAGGTAGCAGTGGTTGATCTTGGCCTGCTTCCATGAGTCAGCCTGAATGGCGAAACCATAGTTCAGTCCCTCAACAGGATTCTGGGACGGAAC
>ERZ773069.746-NODE-746-length-20335-cov-14.209024_pt1 | contig 20335 bp, 16 predicted proteins | sample MGYA00580619_ERZ773069 | MGnify/ENA primary metagenome ERZ773069 (study PRJEB29015, sample SAMEA2738007) | human oral metagenome | biome: human oral; feature: human-associated habitat; material: dental | place: China | collected 2108 ...
ATTCTGAGGCACTTGTTGATGCTGATTCTGAAGCTGATGTGCTTGCTGACTCTGATGCAGATGTTGATGCAGATTCAGAAGCTGATGTGCTTGATGATTCTGACGCACTTGTTGACGCTGACTCTGAAGCTGATGTTGAGGCTGATTCAGAGGCTGATGTGCTTGCTGACTCTGAGGCAGACGTTGAGGCTGACTCTGAGGCGCTTGTGCTTGATGATTCTGAGGCACTTGTTGACGCTGATTCTGAAGCTGATGTACTTGCTGATTCTGAGGCACTTGTTGACGCTGACTCTGAAGCTGATGTTGACGCTGACTCTGACGCACTTGTTGATGCTGACTCTGATGCGCTTGTTGACGCTGATTCTGACGCACTTGTTGATGCAGATTCAGAGGCGCTTGTACTTGCTGATTCTGACGCACTTGTTGATGCAGATTCTGAAGCTGATGTGCTTGCTGACTCTGACGCACTTGTTGATGCAGACTCAGAGGCGCTTGTTGAGGCTGACTCTGAAGCTGACGTTGATGTTGATTCAGAAGCTGATGTGCTTGCTGACTCTGAGGCAGACGTTGACGCTGATTCTGAAGCGCTTGTGCTTGCTGACTCTGACGCACTTGTTGATGCAGACTCAGATGCGCTTGTTGACGATGATTCTGAAGCTGATGTTGATGCAGATTCAGAGGCGCTTGTGCTTGCTGACTCTGATGCGCTTGTTGACGCTGATTCTGACGCACTTGTTGATGCTGATTCAGAAGCCGATGTGCTTGCTGACTCTGACGCACTTGTTGAGGCTGACTCAGAGGCGCTTGTTGATGCTGATTCAGATGCGCTTGTACTTGCTGATTCTGAAGCTGATGTGCTTGCTGATTCAGATGCTGATGTGCTTGCTGACTCTGAGGCAGACGTTGATGCCGATTCTGAAGCTGATGTACTTGCTGATTCTGACGCACTTGTTGACGCTGATTCAGATGCGCTTGTACTTGCTGATTCTGAGGCACTTGTTGATGCTGATTCTGAAGCTGATGTGCTTGCTGACTCTGAGGCAGACGTTGATGCCGATTCAGAAGCCGATGTGCTTGCTGATTCTGACGCACTTGTTGATGCAGACTCAGAGGCACTTGTTGATGCTGATTCTGATGCGCTTGTGCTTGCTGATTCTGATGCACTTGTTGACGCTGACTCTGAAGCTGATGTTGATGCAGACTCAGAAGCCGATGTGCTTGCAGACTCAGATGCACTTGTTGATGCTGATTCTGAAGCCGATGTGCTTGCAGACTCAGATGCACTTGTTGATGCTGACTCAGATGCGCTTGTGCTTGCTGACTCTGACGCAGACGTTGACGCTGATTCTGAAGCTGATGTGCTTGCTGATTCTGAGGCAGACGTTGACGCTGATTCAGAAGTGCTTGTGCTTGCTGATTCTGAGGCGCTTGTGCTTACCGATGTGCTTGCTGACTCTGATACAGACGTTGATGCTGATTCTGAGGCGCTTGTGCTTGCTGACTCTGACGCAGACGTTGAGGCGGACTCTGATTCTGATGCACTTGTTGAGGCTGATATACTATCCCTATTAGGGTTAACTGTATAGGTTACCGGTAAGTCATAAGTGGTACTAAGGCCTGTCCCGTCAGGTAAGGTTGTAAATCTAACAGAATAAGTGAATTGTCCAGGAGTACTAATACCTGGTAAGTCTGAGCTGACAAAATTTGCAGATAAGATGGCTGATGCTGAAACAGAATCAGCACTATACCACTCACTTGGCGTATAGCTATTATAATAATCATCATCATCAACATCTTGTTCAAATGTATGAGAAACGCCCGTCACCTCAATAACTTTGTGTTTCAGAGTAGTTGTACTTACTAACAACTCTGAACTATTTGAAGTTGTCCCATAACGACCAACATCATAGGTCCGCGTAATCGTATAGTTAAATTCACCTGCCGTTGCCGTTGACAATGGTAGAGTTGTCGTTGTTGAAGATGTAGAGTTATTGGTCCATTTGGTTGTATAAGATTGGTCTGTCACATCAGATGAGAGATACGCATCTTCATTTGAACCATTGTGAAGATTTTGACCTTTAAAATCATAAATAGGTGTTTTAGCCTCAATCTTAGGTAAAACCTTATAATTCACATTAACGGTTTGCACAGAACCATCTGAATAGGTTACTTTAGCAACAGCTGTTTGATTCCCCGAAGTAGTCGTTGAAATCGGTGTTGACCAAACCAGACTATAACCAGAGGCTGCAGGTGTTGTACTTTCATTTGAAGCGACCGTCACAAATTTACTTACATCAGAAAGATCCGAAGTTGTTTCACCCTGCAACGTGTACACAGTTGTTGCTTTGGCAGAGGCTGTGTAAATCTCGTTTTGTCTGATTTTATGGAAAGCATAGGTAATTCCTTGGTGACCCGTAACAACTTTCACAGTATTACCAAAAACATAGCCCTTAGCCGTAGAAACGTTTGTCGCTTTTAGAGTATAACCACTAATAGAAAGGTATTCTCCCAAATCTACATTCGTTCCAGCAGTTTTCTGAATCAATACTTCATTTTTTCCAGGAATCTCTTCCCCAGTGTCTGCATCGATGAATTTCACTGTAATGTAGGCACCCTGGGCTGAATAATCAAACTTCTCCAATTGGAATTGCTGTAAATTATAACCGGAACCCGTCGATCCAAAGAGCGCAAAGGCCATTTCATCAGGGTATCCCGCATTTTGTAACAGGCTTCTGCTTTTATTCTCGTTTTTTATGACACTTGCATTTGGATGTCCAAGAACTTCCATATCAGCATTAACAGCTATGGAATCATAGTTTAGATTCATAGACCAAGTTTGTCCATTATAGGTGACCGTCATCACCTTGGTATCCCCATCATAGACAACCTTATAGTCCTTCAATGAATTATCTGTTGGGCCTTCCCCATTTAGCTTCTTAATGGTGCGGATAACAGGGTAAACAGAACCTTTGGCATCACTTCTAGATCCATTGTAGTTATAGGTAAAGCCTCCAAAAGCTCCCTTTTGATAACCCGAATACTTAGGATCGGCTGAAGCTTTATTATTCGATGATGGGTTACCCGTATTATGCCAAGTATCTAGTTTGAAACCGAAAGAACCTTTGAGGTTATTTCCTCCCATCCCAAGACTGGCACCTGATCCATTACCGTTGGCATTTCCGATTTCTCCGATAGCACCCGTTGAGAATACCGCAGCGATTCCATCACCACCCGCATGACCGTTTTTAGGGCGCCCTTCATAAGCCTCACCAAGATTGATTTTCCCTGTGAGAGTGAAACTTTCGTTCATATCAATCTTCGTGTTTAGGGTATAAGCACCTGCCTGACCTGGCACACTTGGCGTCAAGGTCAAGGTCCCATTACTTAGAGAAGCCGATCCAGTTGTTTTGAAATAGGTGGATTGGTTCTTATTGGTTACAATCAAATGCGCCTTAGAATCATAACTTGCATTTCCCAGTGAAGCATTCGTATCGTAGGATGCACGTAAGGTATTGGCAGCCGTAATCCGTGCGCCATTCCGGTAATCACGAGCACCAGAACTTGCGCGTAACACTGTATTGACCACGGTATTACGTCTTCTAGTAGCTTCCGAGATAAGAGCGTTGAGGTCAGCGTTTGGATCTGTCAAAGCATTTTGAATTGCTTCAATCGTAGCCTTTCCTTTTAGAAGGGCACTTTCCGCCCCTTCACGATTTCCCAGATGACCGAGATAGGTTCCGATCTCATCTGAAAGACTTTTGAGTTTTTTCTCCTGCTCTGCTCGTTTTTTGTCAGTCTCAGTCGCAGTTACTCCCCCTGTCGCTACTGTTGTTAACATATCAACAGAATTGCCATTGACTTTATCAGAAACACCTGCGCTTACTGAAGCAGTATTCAAGTTAGCCGGAGTTGACTTATAGGTAATTGTAGCACCATCTTTATTCGCTACTACTTCTTCTACCTTAGAAGTTTCACCAGTAGAACCCTTACTTGTTGAGTTTGTGACTACAGAACGAGTAGAACTCGTTTCTGAGAGGCTTTCTGATCTTGTAAGTGACTCAGAGGTACTGGTTGAAGTTGAAGTTGAGGCTGAGGTAGATGCTGAAGTTGACGTAGAGGCAGATGTTGAAGCTGACGCTGACGCAGATGTACTTGCAGACACTGATGAAGACAAAGACTCTGATAGGGATTGACTTTCAGAGACTGAAACACTCTCACTAGTAGACTGAGAAGTCACATCTGAAGCTGGAGTTTCTTGATCATCTTGCCCAACTGTCCCTAGAACTACTTTATCCGTAGTAACGAGTGTACCATCTGTTTCAATGACTTTTTCAACAGCAGTTTGTTCACTAGCATGAACCTGTGTTTGAACGATCGCTCCGCCACCGATAACCGAACTGGCCGCAACTATCCCCTTAAGGACATCGATTCCTGTTAATGGTGTGGAAGAACGCTCTTCAACAACTTCTGTTGACACTTGAGCAGTATCAACACCACCACGAATGACTTTAAACAGACCAAAAAGGGAAGTAGAGGCACGTAACCAGTGCTTACCAGACTTGATTAACTTAAATCTTGTAACACGGTCTGTCTCTCTAAATTGACCTTCATTTCTTTTAAAAAACATGTAAATACCTTCCCGTTTTTCTCTCAATTATTAAAATCGAGTTTCCCTTCATTTTACCATTTTTTAACAAATTTTTCCATTGATTTCACAAAAAAATTATAAAGAGAAACTTCTCAAAGTAACTTCCACTTGTCTGACCAAAGTGGAAATTAGTCTAAAACGGATTTTTATGGTGGAATTAAGTGTGAGACGTTTGAGTTAGAAATGAGGTCTACTATGACAAAACATAAACACCTTACCCTTTCAGACCGTAATGATATCCAATTAGGCTTAGAGCGCGGTGAAACCTTCAAAGCTATCGGACAATCCATTCTAAAAGACCCAACTACTGTTTCCAAAGAAGTCAAACGAAACAGACAAGTCCGAGAGTCTACATGCGATAACCTTCCTTGCCCTTTACTCGATAAGGCTCCCTTTGTCTGTAATGGATGCCCTAAAAGAAGACAAAATTGTGGATTTAAAAAAATCTTCTACCTTGCTAAACAAGCTCAAAAACAGTACGAACAAACTCTTGTCGAAGCTCGTGAAGGAACTCCCCTTAATTCCAAGGCCTTCTGGGACATGGACAAAGTCATTTCTGATGGTGTTAAAAAGGGACAACACATCTATCATATCCTCAAAACTCATAACCTTGATGTCAGTTCCTCAACCGTCTATCGACACATCCGAAAAGGATACCTATCTATCGCTCATATTGACCTAGCCAGAGCCGTTAAATTCAAAGAAAGACGGAAAAGGAAACTACCTTCCATCCCTAAAGAAGCTAAAAAAGGCCGTTCCTATGAGGATTTCCAAAACTATTTAGTCCTTAATCAACTAGACTCTTGGCTGGAAATGGACACAGTTCTGGGGAGGATGGGAGGTAAAGTCCTACTTACCTTCAACCTGTCTTTCTGTAACTTTATCTTCGCTAGGCTTCTGGATAATAAAACTGCCCTTGAGGTTACCAAACACCTCTATACCATCAAGAACACTCTTCATGAAGCTGATAAAGATTTCTTCCAACTCTTTCCTGTCATTCTTACCGATAATGGTGGAGAGTTTGCCAGGGTTGATGATATCGAAATGGATGTGCGAGGAGAGAGTAAACTCTTCTTTTGTGACCCTAATCGCTCTGACCAGAAAGGGAGAATTGAGAAAAACCACACACTGATTCGAGACATTCTACCTAAGGGAACTGCTTTTGACAACTTAACTCAAGAGGACATCAATCTCGTCTGCTCTCATGTCAACAGTGTCAAACGTGCTGCTTTGAATGGAAAGTCAGCCTATGAGCTCTTTGCCTTTACCTATGGAGAAGAGATTCCTAAGCTTCTAGGTATTTCTAAAATACCTGCAGAAGACGTCTGTCAGTCTTCGAAATTACTCCAACATAAGTTCTAAAAACTAACCTTTAACCGCATTCAAACGTCTCACACTAACTTCCACCATAGCGGAACTTAATCTGAAACGCTTTCAGATGAGGGGATTTTGTGCGCTCTTTTTTTCGATTCCTTTTGGTTACAAAAGCGATGAAATCAAGCATTAGTAAAACCAGTGGAACTTACCCTGACACGGATTTCCACTGGTTTTTAGGATTTTTATCAGATTAACTTCCACTTTTATTGGCGATGGAACTTAGTTTGGGAATTTAGCGTTGGTAATTACTCAGATTATTTTTTATCTCTGATCTTTTTCAATAGAATTAAAAAGAACTAAAATTTGGTAAAATAAGGCCATTTCTCTTGTAAGCCCTTGCAATAGTTTTGTTTATTTGTTATATTAAGATTATCTGAAAAAATCACACATATTTCTGCAAGACTTATTTTTTTAAAAGAAAATGTATGCGCTTACATATTTAAGAAAGGAGAATTTTGTGGATAAGAGATATTGGGAAAAATCCTGTAAGTATAGCATCCGCAAACTAAGTGTCGGAGCTGCCTCTGTTCTACTTGGAGCTGTGTTTTTAGCAGCACAGGGTGTGGCTGCTGATGGTATCGAGATTCCGGAAAGTGAGGCAACAATTACTGAAACCTCTGCTAAACCTGAGACGAATGTAGAGGAAGTTCTTGTTTCTAAAACAGAGACTCAGCCTGTAGCTGAATCAACTGAAAAGCAAACAAACCCAGGGACAGAACTACCTCAAACTAGTAGTCAGTCAGATACAAGTGCTACTACCGCCCCTGCTGACAATAAGGAGAGCGAGAAACCAGAACTTCCTGTGAACAAGCAAGAACATTACGAACTACATTACAACCAACCAACCGCTCCTTCCTATGACGGATGGGAAAAACAAGCCCTTCCAGTCGGAAATGGAGAAATGGGTGCCAAGGTTTTCGGACTCATCGGTGAAGAAAGAATCCAGTACAACGAAAAAACACTTTGGTCTGGTGGCCCACAGCCAGATAGTCAAGACTACAACGGAGGAAACTACAAGGACCGCTACAAAGTCTTAGCCGAAATCCGTAAGGTCTTAGAAGACGGTGACCGTCAAAAAGCCAAACAACTAGCAGAGAAAAATTTGGTTGGGCCAAACAATGCCCAATACGGTCGCTACCTAGCCTTCGGTGATATCTTCATGGTCTTTAATAACCAGAAGAAGAGCTTGGAAAATGTTACTGACTATCATCGTGGCTTAGACATTTCTGAAGCTATCACAACTACCTCCTATACTCAAGACGGGACAAGCTTCAAACGTGAGACCTTCTCTAGTTACCCAGATGACGTCACAGTTACCCACCTGACTAAAAAGGGAGATAAGACGCTTGATTTTACCCTTTGGAATAGCTTGACTGAAGATTTGATTGCGAATGGCGACTACTCCTGGGAATATTCGAATTATAAACAAGGAGCAGTTACGACTGATTCTAATGGTATTTTGCTCAAAGGAACTGTCAAAGACAATGGTCTGAAATTTGCTTCCTATCTTGGAATCAAGACAGACGGACAAGTCACTGCACAAGATGGCTATTTGACTGTCACTGGAGCCAGTTATGCAACACTGCTACTCAGTGCCAAGACTAATTTTGCTCAAAATCCGAAAACCAATTACCGCAAGGATATTGATGTAGAAAAAACTGTCAAATCTATCGTTGAAGCTGCTAAATCCAAAGACTATGAGACTCTGAAAAATGATCACATCAAGGATTACCAAAGCCTTTTCAATCGTGTTCAACTAAACCTCGGCGGTAGCAAGTCTAACCAAACTACAAAAGAAGCTCTCCAAACCTATAATCCAACAAAAGGTCAAAAGCTAGAAGAACTCTTCTTCCAATACGGACGTTATCTACTGATCAGTTCTTCTCGTAACCGGACAGATGCCCTCCCTGCCAACTTGCAAGGAGTCTGGAATGCTGTAGATAATCCACCTTGGAACTCAGACTACCACCTCAATGTCAACCTACAGATGAACTACTGGCCTGCCTACATGAGCAATCTCGCAGAAACGGCTAAGCCAATGATCAATTATATCGATGACATGCGCTACTATGGCCGTATAGCTGCTAAAGAATATGCAGGTATCGAGTCCAAAGAAGGGCAAGAAAATGGTTGGCTGGTTCATACTCAGGCGACACCATTCGGCTGGACTACTCCTGGTTGGAACTACTATTGGGGTTGGTCTCCTGCTGCCAATGCTTGGATGATGCAGAACGTCTATGACTACTACAAATTCACCAAGGATGAAACTTATCTTAAAGAAAAGATTTATCCAATGCTCAAGGAAACAGCCAAGTTCTGGAATTCCTTCTTGCACTACGACAAGGCTAGTGACCGTTGGGTTTCTTCTCCATCCTACTCGCCAGAACATGGAACTATCACGATTGGGAATACCTTTGACCAATCTCTAGTTTGGCAGCTATTCCACGACTATATGGAAGCAGCCAATCATCTGAAGGTCGACCAAGATTTGGTGACAGAAGTGAAAGCTAAATTTGATAAGCTCAAACCACTTCATATCAACCAAGACGGCCGTATCAAGGAATGGTACGAAGAAGACAGCCCACAATTCACTAACGAAGGCATTGAAAACCACCACCGCCACGTTTCCCATCTAGTTGGTCTCTTCCCAGGTACTCTATTTGGCAAGGATCAGCCTGAATATCTAGAAGCTGCACGCGCAACCCTCAACCACCGTGGAGATGGTGGAACTGGTTGGTCTAAGGCCAATAAAATCAACCTCTGGGCCCGTCTCCTAGATGGAAATCGTGCCCACCGTTTGTTGGCAGAACAGCTCAGATCTTCAACCCTAGAAAATCTCTGGGATACACACGCGCCTTTCCAAATTGATGGAAACTTTGGTGCAACCAGCGGTATGGCAGAAATGCTCCTTCAGTCTCACACAGGCTACATTGCCCCATTACCAGCCCTTCCAGATGCATGGAAAGACGGGCAAGTCTCAGGCTTAGTTGCTCGTGGTAACTTTGAAGTCAGCATGAAATGGAAAGAGAAAAATCTTGAAACGCTATCTTTCCTTTCTAATGTTGGTGGGGATTTAGTCGTAGACTATCCAAATATCGAATCTAGTATTATCAAGATTAATGGCAAGGAAGTTCAAGCTAGTCGCCTCAAAGATAACCGTATCCAACTTGCGACTCAAAAAGGTGATGTCATTACCTTTGAAAACTTCCCTGGACGAGTGACTCGCTTATCAGCCCTTCGAAAAGATTCCGTCACAACTGAACTCGACTTTAACACAGTTGAGGGAGCAAGTCATTATGTCATCCGACGAGAAAGCAAGGATGAAAACAGTCAAACTCCTAGCGTTCGTGAGTTTATCACCAACCAAACTCACTTCATCGATCGCTCGATTGATTCTAGCCACGCCTATACTTATACCGTTAAGGCTATGCTAGGGGATCGTACAACACCAGTTTCAGATCCTGCTTCTTTCGATGCCTTCAGTGAGTTGATGGATGACCGTGACAAGCGCATCCAGTACGGCTCTGCCTTTGGAAATTGGTCTGACACAGAACTCTTTGGTGGAACAGAGAAATACGCCGATATCTCAAATGGAAATTATTCTGATAAAGATGCGACTGCAACCATTCCTTTCAATGGACCTGGCATTGAAATCTACGGACTCAAGTCATCTCAATTGGGACTGGCTGACGTTAAAATCGATGGTAAATCTGTTGGAGAACTTGACTTCTATACAGCAGGAGCAACTGAAAAAGGTGTATTAATAGGACGTTACACAAATCTATCTTCAGGTTCTCACCTCATGACCATCACTGTTAAGCGCGAGCACAACGGACGTACAAACGAGCGTGCAAAAATTTCTCTCGATTACTTCAAAGTCTTCCCAGGCCAAGGAGCAGCTGTTGAGAAGATTGACGACCGTGACCCTCGTATCCAGTATGGTTCCATGTTTAAGAATTGGAGCGATGCAGAACTCTATGCTTCTACAGAGAAATATGCTGACATCAACGCAGATGATAGCCTCGCTTCTGAAGCCACTGCAACCATCCCATTCTCTGGAACAGGTATCCGAATCTATGGATTAAAAACAGCATCACTAGGCAAGGCAATTGTCACACTGGATGGCAAAGAGATGCCTGCCCTTGATTTCTACACTCCGGGAGCGACTGAAAAAGGTGCATTAATTGGCGAATTTACCAATCTAGCAGATGGCGATCACGTTCTTACTTTGAAAGTAGATCCGAATTCTCCACAAGGACGAAAGAAAGTTTCTCTCGATTCCTTTGATATCTTAAAAGCTCCGTCCGTGTCACTCGATAGTCCAAGCCTTGATCCTATTAATTCCAAAGATAAGACTGTTACCTTAACCCTACCAACTGGCAATTGGGATGGAGTCGCTGTGACCTTCCCTGGTATCAAAGATCCTCTCCTACTCAGAAAAGTCGATGAGGACCATCTTGTCACATCTGGCGAACAAACAGTATTAACCATTAAGGATAACAAGGTCCAACTAGACATTCCTGAGGCTACAGATCGTAAAGCTGGTAATTCGATAGGAGCTTATGCCATCCAAGATACAACAACTACTAGTCCTGTTGTAACTGTCTTTCCTAAGGACGAAACTGCTCCAGTTGAAGAAAAAATCCTTACAAGCAAAGGGGATGAGCCTGCTCCAGTAGTAACCATTCCTGAGTACACAGATCCTATTGGGACAGCTGGAGATCAGGAGGCACCTACTGTGGAAATTCCTGAATACACTGGTCCTATCGGAACTGCTGGTGAGCAGGAGGCACCTACTGTGGAAAGACCTGAATACACTGATCCTATCGGAACAGTTGGGGATCAAGAGGCACCTACTGCGGAAAGACCTGAATATACCAAACCTATCGGAACAGTTGGGGAACAGGAAGCGCCTACTGTGGAAAGACCTGAATATACCAAACCTATTGGAACAACTGGGGAACAGGAGGCACCTACTGCGGAAAGACCTGAATATACCAAACCGATTGGAACAGGTAGTGGTCAAGCCGCGCCAAGTAACACAGTTCCTGAGTTTGAACTCAAAGTATTGAAAGACAAGACTACAAGAGTTCAAGTTATTAGTGGCACAACTGAACTAGGAGGCGCAAGCTACCTCGACAGTCAAAAAGTTGAAAATAAAGAACTCTTGGGCAAGAAATACGATGCTTACGCTCTTCAACTCAAGGATAAAGATGGACGGCCAGTTCAACCAAAAGGTGCTGTACTCGTTCGACTACCAGTATCAGGTGACATTCAAGAACTCTATCAATTAACTTCAACAAATGAATTAAAACCACAAGAATTCACCATTCGAGACGGTATGATTGAGTTTATTACTTTTGACGTGAGCACCTACGCTATTGTCTACAAGACAGAAGGCTCAACTGTTAAACCTGTCCCAGCTCATACGGAAGAAAGAAATCTAGAAACCACAAAACCATTGGTTGAAAGTAATGAAGCCAATGATCAGGTCTCTACGAATGATAAACAACTTCCAGCTACTGGTGAGCAAACTAGTCCTCTCCTCTTTATAGCAGGTCTCAGCCTAGCCCTCTCGGCCGCCTTCTTACTAAAAGGTAAGAAAGATTAACCATTGTCCCCCTAGGAATATAGATTTATTCCGCTATAAAAAAGGATGGAAAATCATTCCATCCTTTTTCTATTTCAATAATATACTACAAATCAAATCCTATTCACATCTTTTGTAAATGATTTGGTGGGGTAGATAAGTGGTAGAACAAGTCTTGATGTTCTACCGTTTTTTTATAATCACTATTTCCGTTTTCTTGCAATTAGGTGAATCGGTGTTCCTTCAAAGACAAAGGCCTTGCGAATTTGATTTTCCAAGAAACGTAGGTAAGAGAAGTGCATGAGTTCTTCTTCGTTGACAAAGATGACAAAGGTTGGTGGTTTGGTTGCCACTTGGGTCGCATAGAAAATCTTAAGACGTTTTCCTTTGTCAGTCGGTGTTGGATTGATGGCGATAGCGTCCATAATCACATCATTCAAGACAGCTGATGGAATACGGGTATTTTGACTCTCGCTGATTTGCTTAATCATCTCAGGCAACTTGTGGAGACGTTGCTTGGTCAAGGCTGATACAAAGATAATCGGTGCGTAAGGCAGGTATTGGAACTGCTCACGGATATCTTCCTCCCAGTTTTTCATGGTGTGGTTATCTTTTTCAAGAGTATCCCACTTATTGACCACGATAATCATCCCTTTACCAGCTTCGTGGGCAAATCCAGCGATACGCTTGTCATACTCACGAATACCTTCCTCGGCATTGAGGACCATCAAAACTACATCTGAACGGTCAATAGCACGCATAGCACGCATAACCGAGTACTTCTCAGTATTTTCATAGACTTTACCTGACTTACGCATACCAGCCGTATCAATCATGGTAAACTCTTGGCCGTCAGCATCTGTAAAATGGGTATCAATGGCATCACGAGTGGTACCAGCGACAGGGCTGGCAATGACGCGATCTTCTCCCAAAATGGCATTAATCAAGCTAGATTTTCCAACATTTGGACGACCAATCAAGCTGAATTTAATAACATCTGGATTTTCTTCTTCAACTTCATGTGGGAGGTTTTCCACAATAGCATCCAGCACATCCCCTGTCCCGATACCGTGAACAGATGAGATTGGTAGAGGTTCACCCAAGCCAAGAGCGTAGAAATCATAGATATCATTTCGCATCTCTGGATTGTCAACCTTGTTAACGGCTAGGATGACTGGTTTATGAGTTTTATAAAGTTTACGGGCAACGTATTCGTCCGCATCTGTAATTCCTTCTTTACCAGACACGACAAAGACGATAACATCAGCTTCTTCCATGGCAATTTCTGCCTGGTGCTTGATTTGTTCCATGAAAGGCGCATCGACATCATCGATACCTCCAGTATCAATCATACTAAAAGAACGATTGAGCCACTCACCTGTGGCATAGATACGATCTCGCGTTACACCTTCAATATCTTCTACGATTGAGATGCGTTCTCCCGCGATACGGTTAAATAGGGTTGATTTCCCAACATTGGGACGTCCCACAATGGCAACAGTTGGTAAGGCCATGTTTTCTCACTTTCTACAATAACTTCTTCTGCTCAAGATTTTCTCGAGTCGAGCTTGGTTCTGGATTGCCAAATTGCTCTGCCAAACGTTGACTCCAAGTGGTAGTCGCACGCGCACCTGCATATTCAGTCTGTACACGGTCATAGGCTTCAATTGCCTCAGTTGACTGTTCTTGGTATTCTTCCTTAAAGACAACATTTTCTAGGGGCAGTCTTGGTTTTACATCGTGCTGTTGATTTGGCACACCGAGTGCAATCCCAAAGACTGGATAGGTATAGTCAGGAAGCTTGAACAATTCTGCTAACTCAACAGACTTGTAACGCACCAAACCGATAATCACTCCGCCATAGCCTAGGCTTTCTGCCGCAAGCAAGGCATTTTGTCCAGCTAGAGCTGCATCTACTGAAGTGATGAGGAGTCCTTCCACCCCTTGAGGTTGGAAAACATCCGTATGGAGACGAGCCCCTTTTTCTGCACGGTTTAGATCACCAACAAAAAGTAAAAATGCTGCAGACTGGCGAATAGCTTCCTGAGGAACTAGTTCAAATAAGGCGTCCTTCTTTTCTTGACTTCTGACAAGAATGACAGAGTAGGATTGGAAATTTTTCCAAGAAGAGGCCATTTGGGCAGCTGTCAAGATCTCATTCAAGTCTGCTTGGGGAATCTCTTGCTCTTTAAATCTACGCACGGAAGTGTGGGCCTTCATTACTTTGATTGTTTCTGTCATCGGCGATTTTCTCCTTCAAGTCTTGTTTCCTCTGCTAAATAACGGATGCGTTCCATGACGCGTCTAGCTTCCCAGGTTTCGTCATTTCCATTTTTCCCTTTAGCGAAATGCTTCTCCAAATCTTCAAAGTTGAAGTTGGAGGTGAAAAAGGTTGGCAAATCTTCCTGCATACGATATTGGAGAATAACCTGTAAAACTTCATCACGCACCCAAGGTGTTGATTGCTCGGCACCAATATCATCCAAAATCAAGACTTCAGCAAGCTTAATCTCATCCACCAAAGTCTTGACATTGCCATCACCGATGGCATTTTTGACATCGATGACAAAGCTCGGATAGTGGAGGAGCGTTGATGAAACACCACGTTTTTCTGACAAATCATGAGCTAGGGCAGCCACCATGAAACTTTTACCCACACCAAAGTCTCCATATAGGTAGAGACCTTTTCGAATAGCTGGATATTGCTCCACAAAGGCTAGGAGCTTTTCAAAAACTGGCAAGCGCCCCAAATCATCTAAATCAACTTGAGCTAGGCTAGCTTTTTTAAGACTAGCTGGAAGATTGATTAGCTTGAGACGGTTTTTAATTGCCGCTTCTTTTTCTGCCGCGATTAGTTCCGGAGTCTCTTCATAGGAAACATCTGCATAGCCATGATTCATGACTAGGATAGGTTTGTAGCCACGCGCGATATAGTCTGTATCTCCTCGGAGGAACTTATCTCTCTCAGTGATGTATTGGTTAAACTTGGAAATACTACGGTTTAACTCCTCCTGACTGAGAGATTCTTTCTGGATAAAGGCCGCAACATCAGGGTCTTTCACAATTTGCTGGACTAAATCCTGATACTGAAATCGGCTTGGTTGACGTTTGAGCACGTCTCCGACACTTTCCATCTAGTCTCCTCCTTTTTCTAATCGAGCTAACATTTCTTTTTTCTTGCGTTCTAGTTCTAGGCGAGTTTCTTCGCTGGTCTCATTCTTATATTCTGGATTGCTCCATTTAGGCACATTGGTTTTTGTTGGGGCAGTCTGAGTCTGCTTTTGCGTTTTTGCTTTTTGGCCACGTTCACGAATACGGAGAACAGCCTCCTCAGCACTACGGATATTTTGGTAGGCATAGTCATTAGCTACCTTCATAGCGTATTTTTCATTGATATTGGCCGAATCAACCTTATTAAAGGTCAGGAGCAAGATAACATTGATCACTTCATCCAGCAAACCCAAGGCTGCCATCTGCTGGAGCAGATCCCGTTCAGTCTGGGTAATACTTCCCTTGCGAGTCTGCTTAATCTCTGCAAGGAACTGCAAGGCTGTCTTTTTCTTAGCTTCTCGGATAATGGTTGCTTCCTTGGGACTAAAGTCAGAAGTTACAGGCTTTTGCGCTATCTTTTCACGGATGCGTTTGACAGAAATCACTTGCGACACTGCTGTCGCTTTGGCTACTTGATAAGTTTCAAACCAGGTCCACCTCTGCTCGTCTGCTATTGCAAACAAGGCCAAAACATCCGAGGTCTCATCTTGAAACCGAAGACCATCACGGGCCATGAGCTGACGAAAATGCTCCAAATCAAAATCATCTGCTGCAGGCTGACTGCTAGAGATTTCTGGACTCGCAGACTCGGATAACTGAGGAAAGATTTGACTCAAGGCCACCGAGATCGGTTCCCCTTCAACACTTGCCTGCCTCATGGCTGCAACCGCACTATCCCCAATCATTTTTTCTAACAAGGTCCGATAAACTGTATGTTGTAAAAATTCTTGAGTTGATAAGGGAGAATAGAGTAACAAATTATAGGCCTCTCCCTGCTGATAGAGGGTCACCAATTTCATGGCTGTTAGAGTTTTAAAAGCCTTTAAAAGACTATCCATCCCAAAATTCAAATGATTGAGCATGGCTGCAAAGAGATGCTCCTTTTGACCATCATCCCAAAAAATCACAGCATAAAGATAGAGGCTCAGCGCCTCCTGACCGATAATCGGGAGGTAGCACTGCACCATTGATGAGGTATCTTGCGACACCCGATTATTCTTTACAAAAGAAAAACGGTCATTTGGCTTCATTTATTTTTCCTTTTTCTTTTTAGAGGATTGTGTAATCTGCTGGAGTAGGCTTTCAAGTTCACTCACATCCTTAAAACTACGGTAAACACTGGCAAAACGGACATAAGTAATCTCATCTAGCTCTGCCAACTCTTCCATAACCAAGGAACCAATAACCTCACTCTGAATTTCATTTTCATTGCGACTACGGAGTTTTTGTTCGATGCGATTGACCACCATGCCAATCTCATCACTAGACACTGGACGTTTCTGGGCTGAACGAATAATCCCGTTAAAGATTTTATCTCTTGAAAATTGTTCCCGTGTACCATCTTTTTTGACCACAACTAGTGTTCTCTCTTCAACACGTTCATAGGTTGTAAAACGATGCTGACACTCTTCACACTCACGTCTTCTTCTGATTGTATTTCCTTCTTCAGCCTGGCGACTATCGATCACACTTGATTTTGTAGCGCCACATTTTGGACAACGCATGCCTTTCCCTCCTTGTCGTTTTCTTTTCATTATACCATTTTTTAAGAGATTCCCAAAATAATTCTCCTTTTGGCTTGACAAGTTTTTTGTTTTGTTGTATTATTGAATTAACACAAAGGTAATTAGAAAGGAGATCGTGATGTCTTGGACATTTGATAACAATAAACCCATTTATTTGCAGATTATGGAGAAAATCAAATTGCAGATTATTTCCCATAAACTCGAGCCTAATCAACAGCTTCCAACCGTTAGAGAATTAGCAAGCGAGGCAGGTGTCAATCCCAACACCATCCAGCGCGCCCTATCGGACTTGGAAAGAGAAGGCTTCGTTTATACCAAGCGGACATCTGGACGCTTTGTCACAGAGGATTTGGACTTGATCCTCCAATCCCGTAAGCAACTGTCAGAAGAACAGCTGCAACAGTTTGTAACAGGCATGGTAGAATTTGGCTATGAAAAAGAAGAACTACCGACTGTTTTGAGAGATTATATTGAAGGAGTTTAAACTATGACTTTGTTAGCATTTGAAAATGTGTCAAAATCCTATGGAGCAAGTCCTGCTCTTACAAATGTTTCCCTTGAAATTCCAGCTGGAAAAATCGTTGGTCTCCTTGGCCCAAACGGTTCTGGAAAGACAACCTTGATTAAACTAATCAACGGCTTGCTACAGCCAGAGGAAGGGCGTATCCTTATCAATGGCATGGAACCAAGCCCAGCAACTAAAGCGATTGTTTCTTATCTCCCTGATACGACCTACCTCAACGAGCAGATGAAGGTCAAGGAAGCTCTCACTTATTTCAAGACCTTCTACCAAGATTTTAATCTGGAACGTGCTCAAGGTCTTCTTCGTGACCTTGGCATCGATGAAAATAGCCGTTTCAAGAAACTCTCAAAAGGGAACAAAGAAAAGGTTCAGCTGATTCTTGTCATGAGTCGCGATGCTCGTCTATACGTGCTTGATGAACCAATCGGGGGTGTAGACCCAGCAGCTCGTGACTATATCTTGAACACCATCATCAACAACTACTCTCCAACTTCGACTGTCTTGATTTCAACCCACTTGATTTCAGATATTGAACCAATCTTGGATGAGATTATCTTCCTCAAGGATGGAAAAGTCGTCCGTCAAGGAAATGTGGATGATATTCGCTATGAGTCTGGAGAGTCTATCGACCAACTCTTCCGCCACGAATTCAAAGCCTAGTTAAAGGAGATTATTATGTTTTGGAATTTAGTCCGTTATGAATTTAAAAATGTTAACAAATGGTATTTAGCCCTCTATGGTGCTGTGTTGGCTCTTTCTGCCCTTATCGGGGTTCAAGCTAGTTCCCTAAAATCCATCGATACTCCCGATCAACAAATGATTATGTTAGTTTTTCTGGCTCTAGTTTTTGGTGGACTAATCATTACCTTAAGTATTTCAACCTTGATTTTGATCATCCGTCGCTTCAAGGGTAGTGTTTACGATCGTCAGGGATACCTAACTCTCACACTCCCCGTATCTGAGCACCAAATCATTTTATCCAAACTTTTGGGTGCTTTCATCTGGTCTCTGGCGAGCTCATTAGTCTTTATCTTGAGTATTTATATCATTTTAGTTCTGACTGGTGCAAACTTCCTTGATATCTTTTCTCTCGAATACCTCTTTAAATTTTACATGGATAGTTTCTGGCTTTCTGTGATTTCATATATCCTCAGCACAATTTCAGGAATCCTCTGCATCTACTTGGCGATTTCCATCGGACAACTTTTCAATGAATACCGCACAGCACTCGCGGTTTTAGCCTATATTGTTATCCAAACCATTCTCGGCTTTGTTGGTCTCAACCTTCGCATAGATTTCGACTACAATTGGATGATCTCCTTTGAAATCGTTAAAGACCTCATCCTCAGCGCAGCCTTCTATCTCGGAACCTACTATATCTTAAAGAATAAAGTTAATTTGCAATAAAAAATGCCCAGCTACTAGAGCTGGGTTTTTGCGTTAACTCAATATCAAATTGGCTACGATCGGACTGACAAATACATAGAGAATACCTGTAACACCGATGGCTAGCCCTCCCATAGCACCTGCAACTGGTCCATAGCGAAAGGCCGTTCCAGTTCCAACGGCGTGACCTGTTCCACCCAGGGCTAGTCCAGCCGCTACTGGATCGTCTATTTTTAGCCATTTTAGAAGCGTTGGTCCGATAACGCTGGTCAAAATCCCCGTTGCTACGACAACTACTAGGGTCACGGTAGTCAAGCCTTGCAACTTTTCTGTAATCCCTACTGCCATAGCGGTCGTTACTGACTTAGGAAAGAGGGAAATAGCTAGGAAAAAGTCCATACCAAAGATTTTTGCGACTAGGGCTGTAAAAGAGGTATTGACGATGACAGCTAGAAAACTACCCAGCAAAATACTTCTAACATGATGCTTCATCAAGTGGAAGCTCTTATATAGGGGAATTCCTAGAGCCACTGTTGAAGGAACAATCAAGTTATTAAGATAAACCCCACCTTGGTAGTAATCTTGGTAGGAAATGCCAGTTACCTTTAGAAATATGATAATAAAAATAGCTGACAGTAGCAAAGGAGTCGTTAAGGGATGAGGATAGCGTCTGAAAATCATCATTCCCCCAAGATAGGCTAAGATTGATAAAGCAATCCCAAATAGGGGATTAGATACAAATTCGCTCATTTGGTACCTCTTTCTTCGTAGTCACCTTCATAGCGTTTTTTGATAAATTGAACCACAAGCGCAATCAAGATGATATTAATCACTGCTGCAAAAAAGACAATCAAAACAATCGGCAGAAGATAGGGAGCAATCACATCAAATTTTTCCATAATTCCAACTGCAGGAGGTAGAAAAAGAATGGTCATGTTGGCCAAGAGAAAATTCCCAACCATGTTGACATGGCGGGTGCGCAGCCACTTGAACTGCAAGGCTATAAAAAGAATAATCAAGCCGATAATACTGCCTGGGATGGGCAGATGAAAGAAACTGGAAATTCCCTCTCCGATTAGAGAAATCACAAAGAGAATCATTAACTGAACATATAACTTCATCGTAAACTCCACAAATAGACTTTCTGCATACCAGTTTACTCTTTTTTCAGAAAATTTCAAGCAAATATATAAGAAACATCCTTCTTGCTATCCAAGCCAAAAAGGTGTATACTAATTGCGTGCGCAAGCATCATAGATGCACTAGTATGATTACACTATTATAGATGGAAAGGAGATGGACATGACTTACTTAGAAAAATGGTTTGACTTCAACCGTAGGCAAGTAGAGCTAGAAGCTTTTTTAGAAGAGATCATCGCTGAGCAGAGTGAACAAACCTTGACACTCAAGGAATTTTACCTCTTGCACTTTCTAAATCAGGCTGAAGGCAAATCCCTAAGACAAATCGACTTGCCAGATAAACTCCACCTGAGCCCTAGTGCTGTTTCACGGATGGTGGCTCGCTTAGAAGCCAAGAACTGCGGTTTACTTAGTCGGAGATGCTGCGACCAGGACAAGCGAGCTAGTTTTATCTGCCTGACGAGAGAAGGACAGACTACCTTGGCTTATTTACAAACAGCTGTTGAAGAAAGCTTAGCAAGAAAATCAAACTGGTTAGCCTAAAATATTTTTTAAAAAAACTTGCGTGCGCAATCATTTTTCTTGACATTCCTTTTTTCAAGGAGTAAAATGAAAACATGATTTAGCAAAGGAGAATCCTATGATTGAAATCACTTATCTTGACGCCAGCAAGCAAGAGAGAACCATGACCTTTGAGTCATACGATGAATTTGAACGTTCTCAACATGCCTGCCTGATTGGTGTCGCAGACTATTACCCCGTCCAAAAAGTAACCTACAAGGGGCATGATTTGGACTACCATGGGACTTATGGAGATGTTTTCTTCTATCTCATGAAACAAGATTTAAGCCAATATAACTAAAAAAGGAGAAATA
>ERZ773069.747-NODE-747-length-20320-cov-30.351394_pt1 | contig 20320 bp, 11 predicted proteins | sample MGYA00580619_ERZ773069 | MGnify/ENA primary metagenome ERZ773069 (study PRJEB29015, sample SAMEA2738007) | human oral metagenome | biome: human oral; feature: human-associated habitat; material: dental | place: China | collected 2108 ...
TGGGCCAGCTGCTGTGGGCATGATGTCTTGCCCCTGTCCGCAGATGATCCGGGGGGTGTTGTCACCCGCGGCAGCCGGGCGCTGGTGACCGCTGATAAGGGGAACGGCCCACTGTGTGTGAGGTCTTTCGTAACGTGGGTGCGGGACCGGTCGTCCACCGGCTGGCCCCGCACCCATGCAGCGAGAGGTGGCAGGAGAGATGGATATCGAGGACATCGACGTCCTCCGTCGGCACCAGGCGTCGGCAAGGAGCGAGCACTGGGCCACGGCCCTGAGCCGGGACGGGCAGAAGGTCCTCGACAGGGCACTACCTAACGACGAGGAGCGTCTGCGTGCTGTCTACAAGAAGCTGGCCAGCCACGGGAGCCTGCTGGTGGTGGTCGATCAGCCCGCCACCATCGGGGCCCTGGCGGTGGCTGTGGCTCAGGACATGGGCATCACCGTGGGCTACCTGCCCGGGCTGTCGATGCGCCGCATCGCTGACCTGACGCCGGGCAGAGCCAAGACCGACGCGAAGGACGCGGCCGTCATCGCCGGCGCGGCCAGGAGCATGCCTCACACCCTGAGAGCCGTCACTACCTCGGACGAGGATGCCGCAGCGCTGAGCATGCTGACTGGTTTCGACCTGGACCTGGCTCGCCAGGTCAACCAGACCGCGAACCGGATCCGAGGCCAGTCGTTCACCCAGATCCACCCCGCCCTCGAGGCCGTGGTGGGGCCCTGGCCGGGCGCACGACGCCGTCTTGGAGGTCATCACCGCCTGGCCCACTCCAGCAGAGCTGAAGCGAGCGGGCAAGGCAAGGATTGACGCCAGGCTCAAAGCCCGCGGGTGCAGGCGGCATGCCGCCTGGGCGGGCCAGATCGTCTCGGCCCTGGAGCACCAGACCGTGGTGGTCGCCGGCACCGACGCCGCCGCAGTGGTGCTGCCCCACCTGGCTAGGCAGCTCATCGCCCTGCACGCTCAGCGGGCCGATGTCGCCGCCCAGGCCGGTGACCCTGGTGCAGGCCCACCCTCATGTGCCAGGTCCTGATCTCCATGCCCGGGATCAGGGGTCCCGGCCGCCGCCGTCTTCCTGGCCGAGACCCTGGGCAAGGACCTCCAGGCACCGGCGCCCAGCTGGCCTCCTACGCCGGGCTCGCTCCCGTCACACGCCGCTCCGGCTCATCGATCCGTGGCGAGCACGTCTCCCACGGCGGCAACAAGAGGCTCAAGCGCGCCATGTTCCTGTCCGCCTTCGCCTCCCTGCGCTCCGACCCCGTCTCCCGGGCCTACTACCAGCGCAAACGAGACCAAGGCAAACGCCATAACCAGGCCGTTCTCGCCCTGGCCCACCGCCGCATCCTGACCCTGCACGCCATGATCCGAGATGGAGCCCTCTACAACCCACAACCAGCCACGAAACTACACGCCGCCGCTTGACACACCACATAAGGGCACCCCCCCGGTTGCCGCCAGGGACCGGACCGTAAACAGGCTGTGGCAGGCGCCGCTTCTGTCACAAGGGTCAGTCACGTTCCTAAGGACACTGCTCAGAGACCGACGCGAAGGGCAGACGCGGCGGAGGACGACATCGACGCAGGCTCCCAGGCCGAAAGGATGACTAGACAACACTCATCCTCTCCACGGGACTCGCGCCCCGTCTCAACGACACGCCACACCTGTCAACGCTCGGCCGTCTTCACCGACCGACTCTGCGACTCCCGGCCACATCTCGTCAGCAACGGTGGGGCTGAGATGAAGTGGGATGACCTATGTCAGGATCCGAAACAAATCTACCATTCCATTGACTAGACGCCACCTCAGCGCTAGTATCAATCGCATGCATAAACATCAGCAATGGCGGCACCCCAATGGGAATCCCCAGTCTAAAGTGTGGTTGGTGCAAAGGGTTGCGAAGCAACTCAACTGCGCCGAAGAAGAAATCGACAGTCTGGCTCCGCTCAGCGATCTCGGTCTCGAATCGACCGAGATGATGCAGATCATGGGAGAGATTGAAGACATATGGTCGATCGAGATTCCGACCTCTCTTTTGTATGATATCCGAACAATCGAGGGGCTAGCGGATTACATCGACACAGGAGAGTGTAACAATGATGAAAGGATAGACGCGTTACCTGCAAAGAAAAGACTGCATATCAGACAAAATGTCATAAATGATGAAGATCCCGTATGTATTACCGGGATGTCTGCGCGCTTCCCGGGAGCAGACGGCGTAAAAGCTTTCTGGGATCTCCTAATCAAGGGTGAGACGATTTCCCAGCCGGTGCCAAGTGAGCGGTGGGACAGTATCAGACTTGTTCACACGGACTCGAGTCATCCTGGAACGTCCTACACAAATAAGATAGCTCCAGTCGAGAGGATGACTAGCTTCGACCGAAAATATTTTGGGCTGTCCTATCGCGAAGCACTTTTTATGGATCCGCAGCAAAGGATTGCGCTGCAGATAGCAAGACAGGCCCTCGACGACGCGGGCGTCGTGCGGGATCAACATGAAGTTTTAAATACGGGCGTATTTATTGGAATGATGGCCTTATCGCAATATGCGATGGTGCTGAGAGAAAAGCTTGGTGAAGATGCACTAGATGACCCATATTTTTCACTAGGGACGTCAGCTAGTGTTACAGCCGGTAGAATGTCATATCTCCTTAACTTGCAGGGCCCCAGTCTGGTGGTGGATACAGCCTGCTCGTCGTCGCTTGTCGCCCTAGATATTGCCATCAAGAATCTTAAGCAAGGTTCTTGTCGCAATGCACTCGTCGTGGGTGTGAACGCTGTGCTTCACCCAGACTCACTCCGGCAGGGTAGTAAAATGCGGATGCTTTCGCCCAGCGGACGGTGCTGGACATTCGACGCCAAGGCCGATGGGTTTCTTTTAGGCGAGGGCTGTGGGGCTGTCTATTTGGAAAGAATGTCGGACGCCGTAAGGAACGGGCACCGAATCGATGCCGTCATTCTGGGGTCAGCCGTGAATCAGGACGGGCGCAGCAATGGAATTACTGCACCGAATAGGTCAGCGCAGGTTGCTGTGATCAACAGTGCGTTAACCTCAGCAGGTGTTGACCCATGGGAGGTCGACTATGTTGAGGCTCATGGGACTGGAACTGTGCTTGGTGACACTATAGAAATAGATGCGCTTTCTGAGGCTTATGGCATCAATCGAAAGTCACCTTTGTATATAGGTGCAGTGAAAACGAATATTGGACATTTGGCTGGCGCTGCCGGGATGGCAGGGCTCATTAAAACCGTCCTTGCAATGAAACAGGGTGTGATTCCTTCAAATCGAAACTATGAAACACCCAATCCGCGAATTCACTGGGACTCTCGCGACTTTGCTCTACCGCTGAACGCCGTTCCCTGGGACACCGTGAGTGAATCTGGACGGGTTGCTGGCATCAGTTCTTTCGGGTGGTCCGGAACTAACAGCCACGTTCTTCTGTGTGATGTTGACGCTTTTGTCACGAGAATGAGTAGGGGTGGTGATGGAGGCAAGACGTCTGCTCTTACGGAACTACGCGATAAATCTCCCGTTTGCCGGTCGGGTGATACCGTTATTCCTTTATCGGCAGCTACTTCTTCTAGTCTAGTTGACTATGCAAAAGTGCTAGCTACAGAAATAGAAAATAATGATGATCAGATTTCGGCGATAAGTCAGACGCTCAAGGCGTATCGTGAGTCGTTAAGTCACAGAGCAGTTGTCGCTGGTCGCCGTGCGGATGAGCTTGTCCAGGCGCTCCACGAGCTTACCGATGCCGATGTGATGGACACTCGGGCCTCAAGACAGAGAACGCCTTACGGCGTATTCGTGTTTCCTGGATCCGGACATGACAATCAACAGTCCATAAAAATACTGTATGAAGCACATCCAGGTTTCAGACAGGCCATTGACCAGTGCGTTGAAGCTGGGCGTATCCTAGAACCCGAAGTCGATATTGCTGCGATTCTGGGGATTAGAGAGTCTGAGAAGGACGCGCCACAGTCTACTCTAGCCACACACCTGCTGGCGTTCTGTGCCGGATATGCGTCGGCGAAAATGTGGGAGTATGATGGGATAACCCCAGCTGCGGTCATCGGCTATAGCATTGGCGAACTTAGTGCGGCTGCATGGGCGGGCGTCTTCTCGATCGAGGACGGTGTCCGTTTGGTATGCGAGAGAGCCAGGGTTCTAGAGACCGCATCTGATGGATACATGATTGTTGCGGCGGCCGACTATAATCGTTTGAGCAGGATTGTCAGCTATCCAGTGGGGGAAGTGGTTATCAAGGCAGGTCCGCACGCAACTGTGGTCGCGGGATCTGAAAAAATGGCTGACGAAGCGGAATCGCTTATTCGAAAAGCTGGCATCGCTGTTTCCCGAATCCCGACTCATTTACCTATGCATTCAAGTATCATTGGAAGTGAAGTTGGTTCGGAATTGCGTCAGGCGTGTGCGAAAGTCTCCTACCAGGATTCCCGTGTACCTATCTTTGCTGGACTTTCAGGGGAATGTCTGAAATCGAAGGAGGCTCTCGGTGAGACATACTGGACTGAACACGCATGCAAGCCTGTAGATTTTGCGAGAAGTGTGCAGAATGCAGCCGATGCAGCTAGTCTTTCAGAAAGGACTTTGTGTTTCTTCGACATGGGAACTGGCGAGATTGGCAGCATGGCGATGCAGGTTGTCTTCAGTCGGCAAGAGAAAGCAACATGCTTTCGAACGATGCGTACCCAGATGGACAAGATTACCGAAGACGACGGTATCTATGAGGAATCCTTGTGGCGTGCATGGATGAAGGGGTTCGACGTTGACGTGACGGAAAGAATAGATGTTACTCCGTACTCGTTGCCCCAATACCGATTTGATGAGGAACGACTGTGGCCTTCTGGAGATTCCGGGCCAGCGAGCGTTCAGAGCGATAGTGCGTCCATGGACGGCGGCCGGATCGCCGGTCCTGACGTCGAGCTGTTGGTTCCGGGATGGACACAATCAGATTCCGTCGAAATAGAATCGAATCGGGGGCCAGAGGCGGTGGTCCTAGTGGGTGCTGACAACGAGTTTGGCGAGTTAGTAGCGGTAATGTTGGCAGACATGCTTCCGTCGCGAAGCGTTGTTGAACGTTATATGGACTTGTCCGATCGTGAAAACTCGTTGAGCGACGTGATCGAAGATGCCAAAATGCGCGTGGCAACGAATTTTGAAGCCGGGTACGCATCGACTGCTAGGTCAACTGTTGTGGACATACGGGCATTGCAGCACCCCACTAGTGGCCGAACGAGCCAGGACTTTGAGGCGAATTATCTGGATGTACGGAATCTTTGCAGAAATGTACTGAATTGCGCCCCGCTGGAGCTATTGGTCCTGACGCCTGATGCGTTTTCAAGCCGGACGGGAAAGCCCGTCCGCCCATCGTCTCGTGCCGCGTTAGGCCCACTCCTTTGCACGCATCAGGAGCATCCAGATGTGATCTGCCGACTCGTTGACCTTGAGCAGGCAGCCGTTGATGGCGTGCCGTTGGAAATGGCCGCACGCTACGTGGCGCAACTTGTTGCTAAAGAAATAGAGTTACCTTCGGTCGGGGATGTGTCTCCGTGCGTGCGTTACGAAGGGAATCGACGCTTTGTCCGTCACTTGGACCCTCTTGGCATGGGACGGACGGCTCGAGGTTGTGACACACCGGATGTAAGGCAGTATCGGAATATTGCTATCGTAGGAGGTCTCGGCCGCGTAGGGCGGGCGCTGGCAGGTGAGATGCTCAGAAGACACGCTCCGCAGTGCCGAGTAGCCGTAATCGGAAGGTTAGGTGGCCGACCAGGTCAATTGTGGACGGAGGTAGAACGGCAAGGAACGACGTACGCCGAAAGACTACGCTGGCTCGATACGACAAATCAGCAGTACCCCGGACTATGTGGAATAGAAGGCGACGTTCGGGATGTTGCCTCGATTCGGGCTGCGCTTCTGCAGGCGAGGTCTGAACTGGGTTCTGTCGATCTTGTAATCCAGGCCGCTGGCAGCACGGAAACCTCGGAGTTCTTCCTGATCAGTTCTGATCAACGAAATGCACGAACGAATAGTGAAGCAAAGGTATCTGGCACGAATTGTCTGCTGTCAATACTTAAAAATGATCTGCCAGGCTGTCCAGTTGTGCTGATGTCTTCCATCTCTACGTTATTAGGTGGGCTAGGATTCAGCGGATATATTGCTGCGAATGCGTATCTCGAAGCACTGGCCGAGTCTGAGCCCACTGGCAACAGAGTCCTAGCTATTGGGTGGGATACGTGGAGAGATACTCTTAAGCCTGAGTTTCCCCAAAACGATGCGTCAGCTAACATTAGACGGCAGCATGCATTGGGCAGTCCCGAGGCCGTGGAGGCTCTGTTCGTTGCGTTGGCCTCCGAGCATCGAGTTGTGATGGTGTCGGCAGGTGACATGACGAGTCGGCTTCATGACAGCGTCAGGCTGGGCGCTATCTCTAACGCCAGGCAGAGTGTGGTACAACCTGGCGTATCGGATCATCGCAGTCGTCCTCGCAATACGGTTCTGTCTACTTCATCGATACGCAACACAGTTCGGCGAGCATGGAGCGAGGCGCTGGGAGAAGATTCTCCCAGCGACGACGTGAATTTTTTTGATGCCGGAGGAAATTCCCTTGTGGGCGTCCAGTTAGTCGAGACGATTTCACGAGATTTTAATATCTCTGTGCCGATCGCGTCGCTATACGAATCCCCGACTATCTCTCGAATGACAAAGATGGTAGAAGAAAGGCTCGGTGAGAGTCCGGATATGTCAACTGGAGTCGAGGGGCGGTATTCGGGAAACCAGATAATGAGCGATCTGAGCTCGGAGAAGGTGGCTCGGGGCTTGGATACTTCTACGTCTGATTATCGTGAAGAATTGGACAGTGAGTTAACGCCTAGAAAAACGATTCCGAATGAGCAGCAGTGTGTAGCCATCATTGGCATGTCGTGTAGGTTTCCTGGCGCGGATTCGGTGGACGAGTACTGGAAGAATCTTATTGAAGGCGTTGAATCCTTCAGTGAGTTCCCCGAAGACAGCAGCCAGGGTGGTTCGACACGTTCTTCGGTAGACAAGGGGAGAGGACGCTATATAAATAGGCGGCCAATTTTGCGTGACATTCGGCAATGGGACGCGGAAGCGTTCGGGGTGTCACCGTTTGAAGCCTCAATTACTGATCCTCAGCAGCGAGTTTTCCTGGAACTGGCATGGGAGGCTCTCGAAAGTGCGGGGTATCCAGCGCACGGCACGGACTGTGTTACAGGCGTGTTTGCTGGATCGAATATTAGTACGTACTTGCTCAATAATTTGATGCCAAATAGTGGCGTTCGCAATAAAATGAACGACTATCAGGTGGAGCTTACAAACGATAAGGATGCTTTGCCGTTGAAGGTGTCCTATAGACTCAATTTGACAGGGCCGAGTGTTGCGGTTCAGACGTTCTGTTCGACCGGCCTGGTGGCGGCACATCAGGCAATACGTAGTTTACGTGACCGGGAGTGCGACATGGCGCTGGCTGGCGGCATGTCCATTAGAGTACCGGACCATGTCGGATATATTTATCAGAATGGAAGTATGGAGAGTGCCGACGGCAAGGTCTGTGCATTCGACAGGCGGGCATCGGGAACAGTGTTCGGTGACGGTGGGGGAGTTGTACTCCTCAAGCGGTACGAAGATGCTGTAAAAGATCACGACAATATTCTTGCGGTAATACGAGGTAGCGCTGTAAATAATGACGGCGCTGTGAAGGCAGGCTTCACGGCGCCCAGTGTTCAGGGGCAAGTTGAGGCGATCCAGAAAGCTCTGAAAGATGCGCAGTGCACTGCGGACGAGGTGGGATATATAGAAGCACACGGAACTGGGACGGCGATCGGAGATCCGATCGAGTATGAGGCGTTATCACGGATATATGGTAGTGGAAGAACGGGTAGGCTCTGCATTTTGGGGAGTGTAAAACCCAATATTGGTCACCTAGATCGAGCATCGGGGATTGCCAGTCTTATCAAGGCTGTGCAGATGGTCCGCGACAGGATCATTCCTCCTTTGATTAACTTTTCGGCCCCAAATCCGCATTTGGATAGTCAGACAGTATGTTTTGACTTCATGGTGGAGAAAAGTGCGTGGGTGGGCGCGGGAGAACCTATGCGAATTGCGATCAATTCGCTCGGTATGGGGGGCACTAATGCGCATATGCTAATCGAAGAGGCTCCTAAGATGCAACGGCAGCCTGAGATAGGTTCTCCCCATATCGTTACGGTGTCTGCAACTACTTCGGACGGTCTCCAGTTGCTCTTAGCACAGCTTGAAAATACCTTGAGTTCGAGCCAAGCACGTCTGGACGATATAGCGTTCACGTTGAATCATGGTCGTGATCACTGGTCTTTGAGAGCGGGATGGGTAGTTTCGTCAACCAGCGAGTTGCTGGAAGAGCTCAAGGTAGCGGTTGAAGCTCCACAAAGTAGGAAGGAGCCTGTCTCAGACATAGATAAGGTCGTCTTGGTGCTCGATGGAGGCTTAGGCAGGGTGACAGCTGCATTAGAGGAAGTTCTTACTCCGCCGTTTGTCGATGCCTCGGGCCTGGCTGCGGCTGTACAAGAGGCGGATCGACGGGGCATGACCGATGCGCCGGAGCTGATTAGGGAACTCCTGGATGACCCGAGAGCTCATCGCGTTGAATCACGACCTCTGGGCCGCGCGGAGCAGTATATCTTGAGTGTTCTGATTGACTACATGGTTCTGGACATGCTGGTAGATGCAGGCGTTCCGCTGTGTACTGTGCTTGCTGCAGGGCCGGGAAATTTGGCTGCGTCCGTCTATTTTGGCGAGATGGAGTGGGAGGATGTCTTTGCATATGTTCTGGATCGCCACCCTGATGTTTCCGTGGACCAGACAGACTGCGGAACTGACCGGCCTGACGGCTGGAGGCGTTGGACACATAATGGCGACAGTGGGTGGTGCCGGGATAGAGTCAACAGTTATAGCGAAGCTATTGACGTATGCACTGGTTGTGCTACTTACGAATCCGATGACGCTGATAACACGGCTAGAGTCAGCAGTATTGCAAGTCCAGATGTGCATCAAGGTGATAGTACGATCCTAACCGTCTTCCCTAGCAGGGACTGGATCGGGTACAAACGGTATCCGCTTCGTAGCGGACTGCTGGCGGTGTGGCTCCGTGGAACGGACATTGCGTCGTCTCGCCTACTTAGGAGTGACGGACACCGGATCGCACTGCCAACGTTCCCTTTCAATCGTGCGATGCATTGGATCGATGCGCCTGCGTTCGATGTGGAGATGGGGCATGCGGATATTGCAAATTCTAATGTAGAAGATCCTCTGAACGAGATAGAGCAGATCGTCCGGAGACCTTGGCCGCGGTGGTTTTATGAGCCCAGATGGGATCGTGTAGCGATGCTTCGTTCTACCTCGTGCCGGACCTTGGAAGGAAGACGAGTACTACTTCTCCTGCCGCAGGATCGTACGGTGGCGCAGCAGATCGTCGAGGACTGTCAGCGCCTTTCAGGGCTACGCCCCTGCACTGTTATGGTTGGCGATTCTACGCGCAGTTTAAGTGCGACGGATTTCGAAGTTGATCGAAACGACGTGGTAATTGGGCTCACCACGACGTTGCGTTCATTGACTGTAGCTGGCATCGAGATTGACGACATTCTGCATTGTTGGTCGTACGGTGATGCCCATCCACACGACGAGGAACTTGCACAGGGGCCTTATTCGTTAACCGCGATTGCTGCGTGGCTAGCGACTCGACGGGCGAAGGGGGACATTCGAGTCACAGTATTGGCCACCGACGGACTGGGCCAAGATGGAGATGCAGGAGGACGCGTCCCCGTACGCGCCATGCTAGCAGGCCTGCTCAAAGGTATGTCTTTCGAATTAGAAGGCTGCGCCACGAGGTATATCGACCTAGACAGATATCAGGGAGATCTAGATGCTTTCATGACTACGGCCTGGCTGGAAAACGAAACATCCAAATCAACGCATTTGGTTGTCCGCTGCTCAGAGGCATGGAGCCGTTCGTGGAAGGAAACTGCGATTACAGGTAGTGGTGCTGGATGTAATGTAAATGGAGGTGACGCTAGGATTGACTGCGATGGGGGCGTGTACCTAGTAACAGGAGGCACTGGAGGGCTTGGAATCGAGATGGCGATCAGACTGGCTGAGGGAGGAGCCAGGAAAATAGTTCTCGTGGGACGAGATTCTGCAAACATCATTGAGCGTCCAGACGGAACCTGGGCGTCCTGCGATGAGATACAGAGCAGTCGCATCGACCGGATTGGCGCGGCCATCCAGACAATGAGAGCATGCGGAGCGGATGTCGAAGTCGTGTCGTGCGACATCAGGGACAAGGACGCCGTGGCCCGTCTCTTCAGATCAGGGAGTCTCGAAAATCTCTGCGGTATTGTTCATGCAGCAGGAGTTCCTGGAGGTGCTCTCGTGCAGGCGTCCGGACAGGAGGAATATGGCAGGGTTATGGCGGCAAAGGTGCTCGGAACGCTGAACTTGCTCAATGCGGTACGTGGCTTGGAGAACTCAGACTCCGTTCAGTGGATCGTACAGTTTGCTTCGCTTGCCTGCATAACTGGTGGGGGTCCTGGACAAGCGATTTACGCTGCCGCTAATTCGTGCATGGCCGCCATTGGGGAGACCTATACAGATCTTCCTGTGAAAACGATCTTCTGGGACGAGTGGAAGTGGGATGCATGGCTTGCCGCTGACGTCAAAGTAGCGGACAGTGCTGTTGGGCGCCGTTTAGGCGAAATTCGACGTAGAATGGGTTTGTCGTTCGATGAAGGATGGGCTGCAATGGTTATGGCATTGAAGCTTGAGGCAAGAAGTGTCATTGTATCGACGAGGCCGCTACAGCAGTTGATCGATGCCAGCTCACGAATGACGTTGTCTCAGCTGCTTAATAGTAGCCTCGAACAGGGGGGTGGCCGACGCAGCAAGTTCTCAAATGTAGATTTGGCAGACTTAGATGACACCGTGTTAGAGGTATTAAGGTCAATCCTGGGCGTACCCAGCTTGGGTTTTAATGACGACTTTTTTGATATGGGAGGCAATTCTCTTCTCGCTATTCAGGTTGCGGCAGACCTGAGCGACTCATATGGTATTGAACTGAATCCGGGTGATATGTACTCGTATCGAACTGCTCGTGACATAACTGAGTGGGCGAAAAAGAACGGTTCAAATATCCATGGCAACATCCCGAGTGTGAAGGAGGGCTCCCGAAGAGGCAGTGCTCGACGCGCAGCTCGCTCGACGCGTCTGGCTCAGATGCGGGCAGATGCAGAATGGAAAGAAGACTGAAGAAGAATGGACAGCGTACTGATCACAGGTATGGCGTTTAGGCTTCCAGGAGCACAGACGTACAATGAGTTGTATACCATGCTACATTCTGCTAGGGTAAACATACGTAGTCAGCCTCGGGATACCCAGGCGGACGATGTTACAGGACTTTCTTGGGCAGACGTGCCGTCGGCACCAGCGGCGGCCATCCTGACTGACATCGATAGATTTGAGAACGAAATGTTCGACATCGACGGTCACGAGGCAGAGCTCTTGGATCCGCAGCAGCGCGTGCTCATGGAAATTGTATGGAACGCGCTTGAGTCTTCTAACACCGATCCCTCCAGAGGCGTACCCGGCGCGGGCTTGTTCGTCGGATCCACCCCGTCCACTTATGTTTTCGGCCTCATGAGTTCACATACAGTTGGGAGTGATCGGCTCGCGGAACTCCTTAACATTCACAGTTGGAGCGGCTTCGTAGCACGACTATCGCACGCCCTGGGAATCGATGGACCAGGACTGGCACTTGAGTCATTCTCATCCAGCGGGCTCGTCGCCTTTCACCTCGGAGTGGAGTCGTTGCTAAACCACGAGTGTGATAAGGCTATCGTATGCGGGGCCTCTATCAAGATACCGCAGTTCCCCCTTTATAGGGAGGCTTCACGTTCGGGACGCTGCCTCCCATTTGATAGGCGGGCAGACGGTACTGTGGTGGGCAATGGTGCAGTATGTTTCATACTAGAGAGAGAGTCTGATGCAAAGACACGTGGGGCTCCACACCGCGCGAGAATACTTGGCACGGCAACCAATATGGATGGGCGAAGTTATCCGGGAATCCGGTCATTCGAACGCTCAGCTAAAGAACGCGTGATGGTTGAAGCCATGATGGCGGGTGGCGTTGACCGCGAGTCGATCGATTATGTAGAGGCCCACGCTTGTGGTGTCGAACTGGCTGACCGTATCGAGCTAGCGGCTATATCGAGAGCCTATCAGAGTATGGGGCGATCCAACGAACTCAGAGTCGGTTCTCTCGCTGGTAATATCGGACACTTGGATTCAATTGCCGGCCTTGCCGGACTTCTCAAATGCGTCTTGATGGTGGAGCAGCGTATATGCTTTCCCCAGGTGATGGGAGAGTCTCCACTTATTACGGGGGAAGGACTGCCAACGGGCATTGTTATCAGTCCTGAGCCTCGGGAGCAACCAGGCAAGAACGATCTAAGGGTAGCAGTAAACTCTTTTGGCTTGGGTGGCGTTAATGCCAACGTAATACTGGAACATGCATCTAATACATATCCTGCTCAGAAGACGAGTTCCCGCTCCTCGCCAGTCGAACTGCACCTTAGTCAACGATCGGGTGCGATGCTGAAGGTTTACGAAAGACGGCTGCTTGACGCGATTCGTTCCACTCCTGGTCTTCCTATTGGCTACCTGCGGAGTGTGATGGCTGATGGGAGGCCGAGGTGGCGTGTTGGTGCAGACTACCTTGTGTCTTCTAGCGACGAACTGGCTGATCAACTTCGGAATTCAATCAATGACGGAACGCAGGAGGCACACGAGAGCGAAGGTTGTGATGTCACAGAAGGGCTTGAGTCGTCTCGTTGTCCGGAGCCAGTGCCGCGTCTGGGTACTGGAGAGATTCCTGGAACCGTAATGAGCGGAAAACGCTGGTGGCACAAGTCCATCGACAGGTCAAAATCCATTTTTCGTGAGTGAGGAGCGACAAAAGTGAATGAGTTGAGAGTTGGCGTCATTGGTGCTGGTACTATGGGGACGGGGCTGGCGGAGCGCTTCGCCGGACATGGTTTAACCGTCACGCTTATTGACACAGATCCTGAACAGCTAGATAGTGCCAGGCGCAACGTAGAGACATTTGAAAGGACATCGCCCTTGCTCGGGCTTGCGTACACCCCGTCTAGCAATGTTAGCGAACTGGTGACATACTCTGACCAAATGGCGGACCTTTGTGGGGTGGATTATGTTATCGAGAATGTTACCGAGGATTTTTCGGTCAAAAGGGATGTGTATTCTACCATCGATGACGTGTGCGGGAGCCAGATGGTCGTGGCTGCAAACACCTCATGTATACCGATTACAAGGCTTGCTGGGGTGCGGTCCTGTCCTGAGAATACTATAGGTATTCATTTCATGAATCCTGTCCCGAAGAAAGACACTGTCGAGCTCATCCGTGGGCGCCAGACAGGAGAGCGTGCCGTAGAGCAGACGCTGGGCCTGCTGAAGCGGACAGGTATACGTCCGATCGGAGTGAACGATTCCGCCGGCTTTGTCACGAACCGAGTACTGATGATGACGATCAACGAGGCAGCCTTTCTGGTCCACGAAGGAGTGGCTCAGGCTGAGCATATAGACGACATCTTCAGGTCGTGTTTTGGGCACGCGTCGGGACCGCTCGAAACAGCTGATTTAATTGGAATTGACGTCATTCTCGCAAGCATCGACGAGCTCTACAAGGAGTACGGCGATCCGAAGTACCGGGCGTGCCCGCTGCTCAGAATGATGGTGGACTCGGGAGACACCGGGCGTAAGAAGGGAGTGGGTTTTTATCAATATTGATGTCATACAACTACAATTAGTCTGAGTCGTGTAGACGATGGGACATTCGAGTCCCTCTGAATATTAGGAAGGTAGCACATGTACTCACAAGAACAGGTTCGGGACGAGCTCAAGACGTTTCTTGCTCGCAGAATTCCTGAAGACATCCTCGATGACGACCTGAATATTTTTGAATCGGGATACATTAACTCGATGTTTGCAATGGAAATCGTGATGCATATTGAAGAGATCCTGGGTTTTCGTATTCCTGCAAATAGGCTGGATATGAAAAGCTTCCGGACGCTGGGTAGCATCACACAACTGGTCTGTTCCCTACGTGACGAGGCAGGTAACTTGGAGGGCGAGGAACAGTGAGTGTGCTGCATGCAAGAGAAGACAAGGAATGCTCTGAGAAGACCGAGGTCAGAGATAGGTGGCGTGCATGGGTCGATGAGCGGCTCCTGCCCCAGGCCGCGTCGATTGATCAACATGGGATCACTCCCAGGTCTTTGCTTGCCGAGATTGGCTCTATCGGTGGGTTCTCCGTTGGACTCGGAGAAGTGGAGGGCAAAGAATTTGGTTCCTTGAGGGACATGGCGATAGTACACGAGGAGGTGGGACGTGGATCTGCTGCCGTCAGGAGTTTTCTTACGGTGCACTGCATGCTTCTTCAGGCAGTGTGTCGATGGGGTCGTCTACCTGTAGGAGACAACAGGTTGCACGACCTACTCAAGGGGAAGCGTTTGGGCGGGCTGGCATTCTCGGAAATGGGAATTGGCAGCGACCTCGCTGGTGTGAAGGCTACTGCTAGCCGTACAGCGAGCGGCCGCTATGAGCTTTGCGGGATCAAACGCTGGGTCACAGGAGGACAGGTTCTTGACAGTGCGCTAGTCCTAGCTGTCGCGGATGGGGGCCCAACTGTGTTCTTGGTGGACTGCCACTCTACGGGCGTACATCGCGAGGCCTTGTGCGACGTAATTGGTGCGCGGGGAAGTATGATGGCCGACATCCATTTTGAGGATGTGACTGTTGGCGATGACGCGATCATAGGTGGAGAAGGGATGGGGCTGGCGATAGCCACCGGTATTCTCGATTACGGTCGTTTGAGCGTTGCTGCGGGATCGGTTGGCATAGTGCAAGCTTGTCTTAACTGTTCGGTGGACTACGCGTGGCCCTGCTCTAAGGATGGACGCCAGATCGGTGATTTCCAGTTGATTCAGGAACTTATCTCAAAAATGTCTGTTGCGGCTTCTGCCGGTCGAGCTCTTGTAGCTGAAGCCGCACTGTCCAAAGAGCTTGGACTTTCTTCGACTCTGCTCAAGACGTGCATAGCCAAGCAGTTTGCGGCCACTTCTGCAGTGCAGGCGGCGAACGATGCGGTGCAATTGCATGGCGCTGCTGGATTGACGACTAGATATCCTGTAGAAAGATTGCTTCGAGATGCAAAGGTGATGGAGATAATTGAGGGCAGTACGCAGATCCAGCATGGCATTATCGCAGAAGCTACACGTGACGTCTTACGGCAAGTTGGTGGAGTGAGATAGTACAGACATAACTGTCGGAGGAGCAACAAGTCATCAATATGAGTACAACAGCGAAAAATAAGGTGAAGTGTCTCATATGGGACCTAGACGAGACACTATGGGAAGGTACCTTATCGGAAGGAGGTGGTCATGTTCTGTGTTCAGGGGTGTTGGATACGATAGTCGAACTGGATCGCCGGGGCGTACTGCACTCGATCGCAAGTAGGAACTCGTACGATATTGCAATTCAGCGATTGAGGGAATTGGGAATTGATGAATACTTTCTTGTTCCGCAGATAGGTTGGTTCGACAAGGCGGAAATGGTTGCTCGAATCCAGAGAGATCTTAATATTGGAGTCGACTCGTTGGCTTTTATTGATGATCAATTATTTGAGCGCGATGCTGTACGGCACAGGTTTCCCGACGTACGAACATATTCGGCGGAGCAGGTTACTGAAATTACGAGCCTTGCTGAGTTTGCTCCGACGGTTTTGACTTCTGACTCAGGAAGGCGTAGGGAATTCTATAGGGCTGCGCTGAAGCGGAATGCTGACGAAACGGAGTTTGGCGGAACTGAAAAGGAGTTTCTCGAGTCGCTGAAGATGCGGTTCCTTGTGAGAGACGCTCGCGTCGAAGATCTTGGCCGGGCCGAGGAACTGGTCGTCCGAGCGAATCAACTGAACTCGACGGGCGTTACGTATTCCTTCGATGACCTTCATGCCATGGTTGAGTCCAGTGAGAACATTGTGCTGGTAGCCGAGTTGGAGGATCGGTACGGGTCATATGGTCAAATTGGCATAGCTGTAATCGAGGTCGGTGTGGCGGAGTGGACGATTATGTTGTTCCTCATGTCCTGCAGAGTGATGTCGCGCGGAGTCGGAAGTCTTTTTCTTGGCTTGATAGCAGAGCGGGCAGCCCTGAAGGGTGTCCGGTTGCAGGCTAGATTTAGGGATACCGGAAGAAATCGTCCAATGTATGTGACGTACAGACTGGCGGGATTTACCGAGGCATCATCGTTGGATGATCGGACCCAGTTGATGATGCTGTCCGAGGGGTTCCAGTACTCAAAGCCTGCCTACGTAGAGGTCATTGAGGAGTGGAGTAATTGTGAGTGAAAGCCGACGATGTACGGTATGGTGTTGTGATGGTACGCGATTTCCTTGTGAGTGAGCTATTTCCGTACTCTCGGTTTGACCGGGAGAAGGCTGTCCATCTGGTTGTCTTTCCTTGGGCGGGAGCTAGCGCGCTCTCCTGCCTGCGGCTGTGCTCAGTGGTCGGTGAGGCTGTTGGGGTGCTTGCGGTTGAGATGGCCGGTCGTGGGACGCGGAGTGATGAGCCGGCAGTTCGGACCGTTGAGGATGTTGCCGCAGAGGTAACTTCGGCGCTGGTGGACATCACGGACACCTCTGCGTTGATCGTCATGGCGGGCCACAGCTTGGGCGCAGCGTTGGCATATGAGACAGCGTGCCAAATGTCCGTGGCGGGACTGACTCCTGCTGGCGTGATCCTCTCGGGCCGGGCGCCGTATCGGGTCCCTAGTGGTTCATCGAAGCCTTGGAAGTGCGGAGGCTGCCCAGAGCGACCTGACGACGTGTACCTAATGGACTTCTTAAGGAGTACCGGTAGTGCTGACGAGATTGCGAGCCTCGACGAGTATCGGCGGCGCGAGGTACTCGATCGCCTGCGTTCGGATTTGCTGATGAACATGGACTACGTCCCGGAACTGCGACCAGTCAGGTTCCCGATGTTCTGCTTGACAGGCCGTGAGGATGTGATTGCTACGCCTGAGGCGTGCCAAGCGTGGCGCAACTATACGGCTGGCTACTTCGAACTCGTAACGTTGGCGGGTGGGCACTTCTATTTCAGGAACTACGGAGCTGAGACGTTCTACTCGGCATTCAATAGGATTGTTCATTTGATCATGGACTGGTGCGTGAAAGGTGTAAGCCTGTGAGTGAATATGGTGGTCTTTATATCGTAAGGCCGTCAGGTTTCACAAACGTCGAATGGCTTGGACTCTATGCTCTTAGCGCGGTTGAGGTAGACCAAGCGATGCGTCTGCGGTCCGTCCATGCCCGGGCAGCCTATGTGGCCTGCCGTTCACTACTGCGAGCACTCGTCTCCACCTATGCGCAGGTACCTGTTGATCAGATCGAAATTGGCCAAGGTGAATATGGCAAACCGGTCGTGACCTATCCCACCGGGATGTGCGTGGAGTTCAACATCTCGCATTCAAATCAGGTGTCGGTACTGGCTATGGCGCCAGCTGTGCCAATCGGAGTAGACGTCGTGGAGGTGGCGGAGGTGCCCGAAGGTCAGGGATTCGCTCGGCGAGTTCTGACTGACCGGGAACTCGGCGTCTGGTCTGCATTGCAGCACAACAGGAGGGCAGAATGGCTGGGGCGGGTGTGGGCAGCAAAAGAGTCGTATTTGAAGTGGATAGGTGTGGGTCTGAAAGTCGATCCAAGGACCGTGGATGTGTCCTGGTTGAGCGGTATGAGTTTCAGGGTCGCAGGAGAGAAAGGATCATTCCCGGCAGCGTACGGTTGCTGGCGTGCGTACGAAGGCTGTCAGATTGCTTTTGTGCCTGGAGACTTGGACTTGTCGGTGGTCTCGACGCCTTGGAGGACGGTATTGGATAAACTTACTTGTCAAGGGTTTTCGGAACTGACGTAAAAGAAAGAGTGTGGAGGACGACTTGTTGTCATGTTCTCGAATGGAGGTATAGTCGTGTCGGAAGTCGAGGCTAGCGTTAATGGTTTGATGGGAGTGTTACGATGGCGTGCGCAAACCGAAGGTGATAGAGATGTCTTTCGCTGGTTGTCTGCATTTGGAGAAGTTGAGGATTCTGAGACATTTCGTGGGCTCTATGAAAAGGCTCGAACTGTTTCGGTGACGCTCGGGGCCATTTCAGATAGTGGAACCGTCGCTGTGGCAGTGAGGCGGTCGCTGTGGTTTCAACGAGTGTTCGCAGGTTGTCTGTTGGCTGGCCGGGTTGTTGTTCCCTTGCCTCCTATTATAGAGGCTTCAGGGTACTCGGTTTCGGAGCGTTTCGTCGCGATTCTGTTGCACTGTCTGCCGAAAATTTTGGTAGTTTCAGAGTGTGATAAGGGGCTAGCGTTGAGACTTTTGCAGGAGCGTGGCTTGAGTGCTGACTGCAAGGTAGTTGCCGCCGAGGAGCTAGTTAACGGAAGTGCTTCAAATGAGAGGTATGTTCCGAATGATCTGGATAGTGTTGCGTATTTGCAGTACTCATCCGGTACTACTGGTAGCCCGAAGGCGATCGAGATCTCCCATCGTAATCTCGTGGCGAACATGAGGGCAGTTCGGCAGTATGCTGAACTATTTTCGGATGCGGTTGGCGTGAGTTGGCTTCCAATGGAACACGATATGGGACTCGTTGCAGGTATGATGATCGCAATATATAGCGGTTGTCTCATTTACGGTATGAGGCCCGATGACTTCGCGAAGCATCCGGAGAGGTGGATGAAATGGATGTCGGAGAGACGCGCAACGCACTCGATCGCACCTAATTTTGCTTACGGTATTGCGGCGGCTCGGTGTAGTGAGCAGTTGGCGGTAAGTCTTGATCTATCTCATCTTCGAGTGGCGCTGTGTGGTGCTGAACCGATTGACTCGATGACATTGGAAACCTTTGGGGCGCGTTTCGCTCGCTCCGGGTTACGGCAGACGGCTCTGTTCCCTTGTTATGGTTTGGCTGAGGCCACATTATTTGTCACCGGCGGCCCGGTGGGTGCTGGCGTCCGCAAAATTGCGGTTGATTGTGATAAGTTAGCTGAGGGCGAGTTGGTGGAGGCAGTCAGTGAAGGGGGCACTGAGGTCGTTTCCTCAGGGGCTGTTGAAGCTGGCTCAACGGTGCGAATCGCCCGATTTGAGAAAGGTGGGCAGGGTGTGGCGTTAGACGAGGGAGGTATTGGCGAGATCTGCGTAGCGGGGGATAATGTCGCTCGGGGCTATTGGGGTGATCATGTTAGTACGTTGAATACATTTGGTTGGGAGATCGAAGGTGATCATGAGAGGTTCCTGAGGACGGGGGATGTTGGCGCTGTTAAAGATGGGCAACTGTATGTGACTGGGCGCATCAAAGATATGATGATTGTGAGGGGGAGGAACTATTTTCCAGACGATATTGAGAAGTCTTTGCGAAGAGATTTGCCAATTCTGCGTGGGCGGAGGTTGGTCGTTTTTCAGAATGCGGAAAACCTTATCTGTTGCTTCGTGGAGGAAGTGATTGAGACTGACGGTAGTGCGGATGTTCCAGGTCTAGCTCCGGATGGCGATGATGAGGCTGGCAGCATGTTGCGGTCCGGAATCGAGCGTAGCGTGGCGCAAAGATATGGTTTGCATGTTGCTGACGTGCGGGTGATTCCAGCGGGCAGCTTGCCGACGACTGTCTCTGGAAAAGTTATCCGGACAGGTTTGGAGGACCGAATCAGTCGGTTAGACGTTGGAGAGAACGACGAGTGAGTTGATGGGATATGGGAGCTGCAGCAGAGTCCGGTAGTCGCGAAATAGCAGATTTAAGGGATAGTCGCGTTTTGGCGCTTGTGCTCGTCTGCACGGTCAGTTTCATGAACGTCCTGGATATCACGGTGGTGTCGGTGGCACTGGGTGATGTCGGGCAGAGTCTAGGTGCGTCGCTGAGTGAGTTGCAGTGGGTAGTGGATGCCTACACGCTGCCGTTGGGGGCGTTGCTGATGTCAGCGGCGACTTTGAGCGGAAGTCTGGGTCGACTGCGATTGTTCCGATGGGGGCTGGTCCTGTTCACGGTGGGGTCGGCTGTGTGCGCATTGGCCCCTTCGATGCTCGTACTCAACGTTTTCCGGGCTCTTCAGGCGGTCGGTGGGGCGATCTTCCTGGGCGTCGGCGTTCCGATGATCTCTGATCGCTACGCCGCCGGACGCGAGCGGGCACGAGCTACCGGGA
>ERZ773069.748-NODE-748-length-20320-cov-4.055268_pt1 | contig 20320 bp, 23 predicted proteins | sample MGYA00580619_ERZ773069 | MGnify/ENA primary metagenome ERZ773069 (study PRJEB29015, sample SAMEA2738007) | human oral metagenome | biome: human oral; feature: human-associated habitat; material: dental | place: China | collected 2108 ...
AAGGCAGTTGTTCTTTTCCGCCGTGGAGGAAAAGAAGAGTGGAAATAAGGGAGGGAATTGCTTTGCATAAGAACCGGGAAAAGCCGATAAAATTACTTCTTACATGGGCCGGCAGCGACAAATGGTACTTATTTGCCTCAGTTTTCTGTGCTTTCTTGAGCGGACTGTTTGTAATCGGACCGTATGTCGGCATTTATCACCTGATGGACGCCGTCCTCCTCGGAACACTGACAAGGAAAGGATTGACGGACTGTGTCGTTCTCATAAGTGTCACGACTGTTTTCCGCATGGTTCTCTTGGGACTGTCCGGCGTGCTCTCACACAAAGGGGCGTACAATGCGCTGTTTCGCGTGCGCTGCATGATTATAGAAAAGCTCGCGAAAGTGCCGCTCGGATACGTTAGCGAGCGGAGCACAGGCGAAATCAAAACGGTCTTGAATGAGAACATTGAGAAGCTGGAGTTATGTCTTGCCCATAACATTCCGGAGCTTGTCAGTTATCTCACCGGTCCTGTCGTGATTTTTATGTACCTAATGACCGTGAACATCCCGCTGGCACTGATTTCCCTGATTCCTCTCTTTTTGGATATCCCGGTAATGATGGCGATGTTTCAAAAAATGTCTGCCCTATTACCGGAGACCAACGCCTCTCTCGCCGACTTCAATTCCGTCATGGTCGAATATGTCCGCGGTATGCGTCTCATTAAAGCATACCGGATGGGCAGCAAATCCTTTAAAAAATTCAGAGAAGCCATTCTCGACGAAAACAGAGCATGGAACAAAATCGCGAAAAAGACTGCTCCCCTATATGCCGTGTTTATCCTGCTGCTGGAGTCCGGACTTTTACTCCTTGTTCCTCTTGGCGGGAGACTTTTCCTGCATGGTTCTATCCCGGCAAGTGTATTTCTCCTCTTTTCCTACATCGGATCCTTGTATTTAACGGAACTGCTTCCGCTTCAACAGCTTTCCGGGAATTTTGCACAGGCATTTAGCGGCATGAGCAAAGTCAAAGAAATACTGGCGCTTCCTACCTTTGAAGGGGGAGACGATTTCCCCGAAAGCCATGATATCACGCTAAAAGGCGTGCGCTTTTCTTATGACGGGAAAATAAATGTGCTGGAAAAAGCCAACCTGTCCATCCGGGATGGCGAAAAGATTGCCGTTGTAGGCGCATCCGGGGCAGGGAAAAGTACGATTGCCGCACTGATTGCCCGTTTCCATGATGTGGACGAGGGAGAGGTTTTGATCGGAGGGAAAAATGTTAAAAGCATTCGCTATGAAACGCTCCTTCAGCATATCTCTCTTGTCTTTCAGAAGACTTTTCTGACCCGTGACTCTGTCTTTGACAATATCCGTATGGGAAGGCACGCATCTCTTACGGAGGTGCGGGAAGCTGCAAGAAAAGCACAGATTGACGATTTCATTATGTCCCTTCCGGATGGATATGATACAAAGGTCGGAAGTTATGGTTCCCGCTTTTCGGGTGGAGAAAAACAACGAATCGCCATCGCAAGGGCCATTTTGAAAAATGCGCCGATTCTCATCCTAGATGAAGCGACAAGTGCCGCAGACCCTGAAAACCAGATGGAGATTGACAAGGCGATTAAGAACCTCTGCAAAGGAAAAACCGTCATCATCATTGCCCATCGGCTTAGTGTAGTCGGCATGTGTGACAGGGTTCTGGTAGTAGAAAATCACACGATTTCCGATATAGGAACCCATAACGAATTGCTTTCACGGAACAGAACCTATCAGAAAAGTTGGGAAAGCTATGAAGCAGCAAGAAATATCCGCTATGGAAAAGGAGGAGACGTAAGATGAGAGACAAAGATCTTTTCCATAAGAATCCCCGGTTTTACCTCGGTCTGCTATTGACTGTTCTGGAAGGACTGCTGTCAGGAAGTAACTACATTGTCCTTTACGCGGTGCTGAAAATGCTATACGACGGGTCTGCCGATATAAGGAGCATCACCCGTATATCCTGCCTCGTCGGCGTAATCTTCCTGATACGGCTTGCTATTTACAGCACCGGCTATACACAGAGCCAAATCGGGGGTGCCGAAGTTTCTAAAAATATCCGTCTCGGGCTCGGCGATAAGCTGAGGAGAGTTCCACTATCCTCTTTTACGGAGAAACAGGAAGGACAATATATCCATATCATGACGGCAGATGTAAACAGTTATGAGCAGATTCTGACGCACAAACTTGCCTCCCTTGTGAAAAACGGGGTGCTGTCCGTAATCGTACTTGCTTTGATCTGTGTTCTCTATTTTCCGGCCGCAATCCTCCTGCTGTTTTCTCTTCTACTCCTCGTTCCGGAAATGGGTTTGTCGTTTCGAATTGTGGAAAAGTACGGTAAAGAAAAAAATTCCGTTACGGCGGAAGCTGTAGGACAAATCGTCGAGTACATTGACGGAATCCGGACCTTCCGTTCCTATGGAATGGGCGGTGTTAAAAACAGAAATACAACAGATGTCCTGCGGAAATTCAGCACCGTCAGTTATCAATATGAGGCACACGGAATACCTGTTAATTTCGCTTTTAACATTGTCCATTGGCTGACTGTTCCGCTTGTGATGTGGATTGGATTCACCCCATGGCAGTCCGGGAAGATTCCCGCAATCACTTTCCTCTTTCTTTGCATGATGCCAATGGTTTTCGCCCGGCTGACCGCTGCGATTTCGGTCGATCTGTTCAGTTACAGGAATCTCCTGCTCTCTAAGACAAACATTCAAAACGTGTTGGCGGAAAAGGAAGAAGCGAAAAGCCAAGCTGTTTTTTCTCCCAAAGAGCACGACATCTCCTTTCACGATGTATCCTTTTCTTATGTGCAGGGGGAAGTGGTTCTAAAAGAAATGCGCTTCTCCATCCCGGATTGCAAGCTAACCGCAATCGTGGGAGACTCCGGCTCGGGCAAATCAACAATTCTGAATCTGATTGCGAAGTATTATGAGCCGGAAAGCGGAGAAATTGCCATCGGAGGACAATCTATCCGAAATGTCAATGCGGAAGATGTGCTGGATAGCATCTCCATAGTGGATCAGGACACCTTCCTGTTTAATGATACAGTTCGGGAAAATATACGCCATGCAAAACCTTCCGCTACCGATGAAGAAATTGAAAAGGCCTGCCAAAAAGCGAACTGTGACCCGTTCATCCGCAAAATGGAAAAGGGCTATGATACTCCTGTCGGGGAAAATGGAAATCTGCTTTCCGGCGGTGAACGGCAGCGGCTTTCTATTGCCCGTGCCATTTTGAAAAACAGCCCGATTCTGCTTCTTGATGAGGCAACCGCCTCTTTGGACATTGAAAATGAATTCGCTGTAAAACAGGCAATTGTAAGTCTTCTGCAAGAAAACAAGACCGTTGTGATGATTGCACACACATTATCTATTATAAAAAACGCGGACCAAATCCTCGTGCTGTCCGGTGGAAAAGTAGTGGAGTCCGGAACCCATGAGCAACTTTTGTCCCTTGGCGGTAAATATACTGCCATGTGGAACGCCGAACAATCGATTACGGCGTAGAGAGGGCACTGAATTTACTCTTCCAAGATGAAAGTCCCCTTCTGTACTTTTTCAATAAACAAAGGACAGAGGGGCTCTATAGTATCTTCACCATTTCTTCAAGAGGTCTATACTTCTCGTGCATCGATGCCGGCTTTGCGTCGTCCGCCGCATAGCCTAGAGGCATCAGGCATACCAGCTTTACAGACTTTGGCAAATGAAATGCTTCTGCCGTCTTGGTATTTGGGAATCCATCCACCCATACAGAGCCAAGTCCCAGCTCTGCCGCCTCAAGCATCATATGAGAAGCCACAATGGAGGCATCCTGCTGACCGGATAGAATTCCCTCTTCCATTTCATTCCGATATTGCTCGGACTCCTCATAGCCAATCATCAGAATCGTTGGCGCATTATACGCACATCTGGTAAGGGAACGAAGCTTTTCAATTCCTTCCGTACTTTGCACAACATAAATTCTGGCAGACTGCTTGTTTCTGGCACTGGGTGCGATATGCGCCGCCTCTAAAATCTTATCCAGCTTATCTTTTTCTATCTGCCTCTCGCTATAATTACGAACAGGGTAACGACTCTTTGCCAGTGTTATAAAATCCATGATTTTTTCCCTCTTTTCTTCCTACTATATTTTGTTCTGTTCTATGCGTTCATCTCTGTTGGATATCATTTTTTCTTACCAACTTGACGTTGCTATCTTAAACAGTTAATATACTTCCAGCTAGAATGCACTTTTTAGTAAGATACTCACTTTTCAGTAATATACTTGCTTTTTAAAAACTACAATAAAGCCTTGATTTTATTGACTTTTTCTGTGAATTTCCGGAAGAATTTGGAGCAAAAAAATGACAAAAAAAATTTCAAATTCAGAAAAATTGTTTCATTGTCCCGTAGAGGCAACGCTCTCTCAGATTGGCGGAAAGTACAAAATGATTATTCTCTGCCATCTCATCCACGATGGAACCTTGCGATATAATGAGCTACAAAAATATATTCCTCAAGCTACCGCCAAAATGTTGGCACAGCAGCTTAAGGAATTAGAACATGACGGAATAATCCATAGGAAAGTCTACCCTGTGGTTCCGCCCAAAACCGAATATTCCCTTACGGAAAGAGGAAAAACCCTTACAGACATTGTCCATTCCATGCGCGACTGGGGACACAAGTACATGGCCGGAAGCTTTGAAGAATAAGGCGGAAATACCGCCTGTAAATAGCTTATTTGTAGACTGTAAATGAAATTTATACCTTCTCCATTTCCATAAAAAGCGCAGTTAAAGCCCTATAATCCAGATACTGCACTCCTTCCTTTCCCTCCTGAATCATGCCTGCCAGCCTACTCTTATAATAACAGTCCATCGCCTCTTCTAAAGATAAATGCAACTCTTTTGCAATATTCTGTATCAATCTTTCTTCAAGACTTTCTTGATAAAACTGCTCTAAAGCTTCCTCTGTCATACTATCATCTCTTTTTGGGCAAGATATTCTTCAATATATTTCACAACAAAATCAGCACTCTATGTATGTAAAATATCATAATTCGGAATCAGGTAATAATGAAGACAGCCGCTCTGTTTTAAAGCAAAATATACCCATGCAGGCGTCTTCCTCCAACGGTTTGCGCAGGCATGAATCATATAAATAACAAAAGAAAAGATTTCCGAACGCAAAATTTCCTCCTTAAATCAATTTACAAAATAAGATAATAAAACATAGAAACTATCGGAATAATACTATCTAGTATACATTCTTTAGTGATGTTTTGAACACTTCGTTTTTTGTTCACTTCATTATTCTTGATACTTCCACAACTTCTTTTTAGAGCTTTTTCTTTAGGGAACTTTTCTATACTAATCAGTAATAGGAAGTTCCCTAAAGTTCAATGCATTTTCCTATCTCTTTCATTTCCGGCTACTCAACATTTCAGCCATCTTATCAAATGTATTACCGTTTCGAATCGTAATTTGTTTATAAAAATCCTGCTTCATGAGTTTTTTGTGGTAGGTGGTTTTTAGATATTCCGACTCATCCGTTTTTCCCCAAAATACTGCCTGTTTCCCGACATATACTATTTCATTGTAAAATGTAGAGTTCTCTATAAAGCGAAGAATATCGGATTTATTCACAGCACAGGAAAAGAACAAAACATCTCTTCTTGCCAACTCCTCTTCCCACCAAGCCGGTAATGCCGCTTGTTCTTCCAGATACTCCTCTTTCGTAAGTAAAGCAAAGGGAATCGAAAAGTCATAGTTTCTATCTAAGACTTTTCTTATCTTTAATATACAAGCCTCACGACTTTCCACACTACTGAAAAACAGATTGCCGCTGTTGATATAGGAATCAAGATTTTCAAAACCTGTATTATCCAATAAGGCTTTTAAATCCGTCATAGAAACTTTATTTTTCCCACCCACATTGACAGCTCGAAGGAAAAGGATATATCGCAAGAAGCTACCTCCTTAAATTTAGTGTTTCTTCTTCCACAACGCCCCCAGCAAGATACCGATGGCAGAGATTATCACTCCGGCTACAATCATTCCGAAATCCGGAGCATTCAGCTTGTTGGAAGCAATATTGTTTGCCATTTTAAATGTTCCGTATTCGGCCAGCATATACATTACGCCAAAGAAAAGGGTACATCCCCATTTTCCTTTTCCTCAAAAATCATTTTTCCCAATCAGCATGGACTCAACAAATGTTGTTACCGGAAGGATAATCCAAAGGTACATTAAACTGTAGCCCATAGCATCACTTCCACTTGTAAAAAACCAAAATACAATCATGGCAAGCGCCCAAATCAACAGATAAGAGAGTATGATAATGATTTTATTTCTAATATCATGTTCCATGCTACTGCACCTCCCTAGCATTTTTTTGTAGGGAAAATGCCCCCCTGTCGTCCAGCAAATGGCTTTTACATCCCTTATAGCGTATGTCAAAATCCTTTTGCATTGTCCTTTTATTGCTTTAATTTATCGCTAATCTCTTTAAATACTTCTTTTTTGATTTTCCAAATCCCTGAATAGGGTTGTTCAGCATAGGTCTTATTTCTATTTTCATATAGATAAACGACCCCCCAGTTCCCTTCCGTATTGTTATAATAAAAGCTAACAGCCAGAAAATTTTTTAATGTTTGCAGGCTGATCATGAATACTTTTTCCTCCTGTATCCTTAGTATTCTCTTTGATGTCGTTCACTATTTTAGCTATTTCATCCTGTTCCGTAATTTTCACAGTAGTTCCGGAAGGATTTTCCGTGATTTCCATTTCCGTTATGTCCTTTGCCTCCGGCAGGCTGATTTCCATCTTCGCTCCGCAAGCTGTTAAGGCAAAAACAAAAATGAAAGCTAAAGCGATTCCCATATACTTTTTCATGTTTATCCTCCACAAGATTACTGCTGAATGCGCTATTGCTGTTGGCCCTAAAAATGAGAATAATCTAGTGTAAGATACTACTCTACTATGGGTTATATTGTTATGGTTTCGTTATCTAAATTGTGCAAGCGTAACTTGCACTATTTACTTGATTCTCTTTTGAATATCTTCAACCGACGGTAACTACTCTTCCAAGGCATCCGGCAGGCTTCGGGTGACTTTATATTCACTCACACCAATCGGCTTTGAAATGTCCTTTAGGGAAGAGACCATGAAATTTGTGCAACAACCTGTTGCACGAATTCATGAACAGGATAGGTCTCGGCAAATTTTGCCTTCTTTGTCGCATGAACTAAACAAATATTTCTCCTAAAAATCTATTTGTTCATATTCTAAAAATTGAGCTATGCTCATACACTTCGGATGATCCATATCAAGACTAAGAAAATCTTTATCTCCTGTAAGGATAATATCTACATCTGACACAATAGCAGCATTTAGAATCGGCTGATCTTTTGCATCTCTTATAAGTTTTTCTGCATAATCCACTGCAGGAACCAGTTCAAACGACATTTCAGCAAGTAGAACTTCTGCATCCGGAAGATAACGCGGTGCTTTTCTTTGAAGAATATCTCGCAACTCTGCTATATTCCGATCGCATAAGACAATTTCATGATTATCCGCAATATAAAGCAGCGTCTGTGCGGGCTTTGACTTAGGAAAGACCAGTGCAGAAAAAAGAACGTTTGTATCTACCAGTATCCGCATTATACTTCCTTTCCATAACGCACTTCATTTACCAAATCTTGAATATCCTCCTCACTATTTATACCCATTTCTTCTGCAACTCCCTGAAATGCAGTTTGCGCCTTTCGGATGGCCGTTGCAGAGGCATTACTAACAGTAATTTCCCCATTCTGCTTTTGAAGAAATAATAACTTATCACCGGATTTCAAACCAAGTTGGCGGCGCACTTCTACAGGCACTGTAATCTGACCGTTTGCTGAAATTTTTGCCAAGTTCATATTTTCTTCCTTTCGCTCTTTATCTTACTTAAATTTTTTAAATTCTTTAGATTCTTTAGATTTCAAGTTTTCTTTTATTATTTTAAATCAAGCATTATAAAAAGCAAACTTTGAACTATTGTGCTTTAGTGAATCGACAAGAAATGCAATGCCTCTTCTCTGATTTCCTTATCGCAGGATGCATTTTCAGAAATTCCCTTCAGAATATCTAAATAGACTTCCGCTTGATCTGTTCCATTGATAAGACGATTTAGCATCCAAACTGTATGTAAAGTAGGCATTCTTTTTAAGGACAGAAGAAGTTCTTCTTCATATCCTTTTTTATAAAATCTCTCCACAAAATGGACGATTGGCCCAGGACTTCCAAAGTCTGTTAAAGGATGCCTTTCCATCAGATGGAGCAAGGGCTGTACGGAGTCTAATTGATTATAGTTTTCTTCAATTTCTTCCATGCAGTCCATCATCACGGTTTCAAGATCGTCATTATCTTGAATGCAGGCTTCCATTTTTTGAATGATGCTGTTTAGCGTTTCCATGTCTATTTACACCTCAAATTTTTCTCAGACCTTCTATTTTCACGTCTCTTCTCACATCTCTTCAATCACTGCGATTCTATGCAAGATTACTTTCGCCAGCTCCCTTGCTTTTTCAAAGTCTTCTTTGCTGAGAACCATCATCGCATAGCTGTCACTTCCTATATCCATGGCGGACAAAACATATTCTATCCACCGGGCATTCAGAATCTTTCCCCACCTTGGAATATCCTCTTCATCATTCAGTATTATCTCATCTATCTCGAGATTTAATCCGGCACTTAATTTACGCACAGCAGGAATAAAGCTATCCTTCCTTGCTTTCCAATCCAGTTCTATAAGCTTTCCTTTCCGCTCTAATGCGAAAAAAAGCTCTTCCCAGGCATGATCCATATCTTCCATACTTTCATGCTTGTGTTTTTTCAAGAATCGCTTCGCCGTTTGGGGGTCTACCAGCAGGAGCTTTATTAATTCTTCAAATGCGGATTTTACGATTGCATCATCATTTCCTATCACTTCCGTATACATCTTTTCATCGGGAAGAACTTCCTTTTTTACAAAGGCTCTCATAATCTTTACCGCATCGCTGTAGCTTAAGTCGGAAATAAGATATTTTTTATCCTCTATTTTCAAATATAAATTTACAAGCTCTTTGCTTTTCCCGACTACCGCTTTCATTGACGTACAGCCCTTTATGGCATGGGAGGGGCTTATCTCTGCATAAGTAGTATATCCGTCATGCATTGCTTTTAGAGAATTGTCAATTCCGATGATATGAAATCCATTTCTATCGTAATTGGGGTCTTTCATATGCCATTCTTCATAAGTTTCAAAAAACACTTTCTGTATCCAGTTATAAAAGTTCATGATTGTTTTCCATCTCCTCTTTCGTCATTCCGCTAAGTTCTTTCACCCACATCCCTACCATATCGGAAAGCAGGGAATCACAAGTATATTCCTCTGTACCGTCCATATATTTGCAGGAAAATGAAGGCTCTCTTATCGCTGCTTTATAAAACTGCATTGCCACATCCTGCAAATGCTCCGGATGAAACGGAAGTGACAGTCCTTCCGCTAACGTCCCCCGAATCTTATCCCAATCCTTATGCTCTTTACGATACGCTTCTCGGATTTTGGCTAGATAGCCTTCACAAAAGGCTCTCAGCAAGCTTTCCCTTTGATAAATCTTCTTACAGTTAAAGTCAAATAGATTTCCTGCGTGAATTAAAAAGGTCAGAAGCTCTGCAAGACTTTCCGCAATTCTTCCCACCTCTCCTTCACTACCGATAAAGCCAATACTTTCATCCTGTAACAACACAAATTCTCCGCCACTTGCATCATGTGCAAATGCCTTAGCTTGCATAGAATAGTTTTCATTATTCTCCATAAACTGGATTTCCTGAAGCTGCTTGTAAAAGCAAATGTCACACTCTCGCATAAGCATAGTATGAAGTTCCGTATTATTCTTGATCTGCTCCCATAAGTCCATTCCGTTTTCTCTCCCCCCTACAAGTTCCATTTATTTCCTTCTCCCGTTTTCATCAAAATTTTTCTTTAATTCGCCTTCGGTTGGAACTATCGCTCCAATTAAGGGGAGCATCTGCAACATCGTGATAATACCGCCAACCGTTCCCACGGTTCCCGGTCCTTTCCCAAATACAATGGCTATGACAATCACGGAGAGAGGAGCTAAAATCAGTCCACAAAAATACCACACTTTCCCAAAATATTGATTCGCAAATCTCCATGTTTCTTCATTCATCATTGACCTTTTTGTTCGGTATCCGTATATATAATTAATTTCTTTCGGTGTTTTCCTGCAAAGTAGCCACCCGAAGAAAATCATAGTTAACGGAATAAGTAAAACCATAATGAGCATGAATATCCAGAATCCCATTTGAAATTCCTCCATTACTTTTACTTCTAAAGCATTGATTCAGCCTCAGTTATATTTATAACATTTTCCATGTACTCATAAAATTTCTTGTGTAATTCTCTCATTTCATCCGGTGCATTTATCGAATGTTGATACATGAACTTTTCGCCGAAAGTACTTCTATATACAAACGACATAATAAAAGTCAATATCGGCAGCGGCACAAACAAAAAGATATTCATTTTCCATGGGGATAACTTGCCACAGGTTTTCCTCACAAATTGGAGGTTTCGTTTTAGAGCTTTTGCTGTCTTATGCACAATCTTTTGTTCATAACCGGTTTTTGCGGGATTATCCGCTTCATAATATGCATCTGCAATAGGAACTACCATTGCAAGATGACAAAGCTGCCAAATGTGCATATCTTTCACTATCTGATATGGAATAGAAGATTGCTTGAAAATCAAAGAAAGGCGTCTTACTCTATCCGTTCTCATTCCGGAAATCTCTGCAAAGGTAGTCGGTTGAATGATTTTCGGAGTAAGCGTGGCATCCAATACGTCATCCTTAATCCTTCCTCCTGCGCCCGGAAATGCCGGAAGGATTTTGCCTTCTCCACAAATATTCTCCCATTCATTGTAGTCATCCATAGAATTTGTCATTGTTACAATGCATTTGCTATTATTGGTTTTCAGTTCCTCTAGTGCCTGATATAGCTGATTCTCTCTGACCGTCAAGAATATAAAATCGTATTCGTCATCATCTTTGAGTTCAGACAATACAGAAACATTTGCTTTTGTAACTTTTTCTCTTTTCAAATAAAGCAGACCCTTTTTCTTGAGTGTTTCCAGTCTGGCTCCTCTTGCATAAACAGTAGTATCAAAACCCGCTTCGGCAAAAAGCGAGGCATACAGCGAGCCTATCACTCCCGGACCAAATATGAGTAATCTCACTTACAGACTCCTTTCTGTCCCATACAAGATATCCGCCCATCATGGATTTTATGGCAATATCACCTGCTACGGGAAAGGCCTCACGAACAAATTCAATTTCAAAGTCTATAATAACACGGTGAATCCTCCTTTTGCCACCATGCTCAAAGCAAGTAATCGTAAATTTCCTCCGAGTTCCAGTATAAAAAAGGAAATGGCGGCTTGAAATAGTTTCATTTCAAAACCGCCATCAAGAATACTGCTTCTTAAATTTGAAAAATAGATATTCTGTAAGCGGTTTCATTCAATCTCTTACAAAATCAATCCCATTTCTTTGAACAAACAACATTTCCAAGCTCATCTTCATCATGAAGCTAACTTTTTACACCGAGTTGTTTCATTTTAACCTTCTCCTTCACACTAATTGGCAATCTTCCAAATAGTTGCTTTATTTTTCATGCTTATCAAGGTTTTATACAAACCTCCCTGCTTCATCAGTCCTTCATGATTTCCTCGTTGTTCTATTTTCCCGTTATTTAAAACTAAAATCTGATCGGCGTTTCGTATGGTAGAAAGCCTATGAGCAATCATAATAATGGTCTTGTTCTTTGTCAGTTCTTCAATGGCAGCCTTTAGCTTATCTTCATTTTCCGGATCAATATTTGCTGTGGCTTCGTCAAAAATGACAATCGGGGCATCTTTTAACATAGCTCTGGCAATGGAAATTCTCTGTTTTTGTCCTCCGGAAAGAGTGGCTCCGCCTTCTCCAATCAACGTATCGTAACCATTTGGCAAGGCTTCTATAAAATCATGACACATCGCCTTTTTAGCAGCTTCTATGACCTCTTCTCTTGTGGCACTTGGCACACCGAACTTGATATTATTTTCAATCGTATCCTCAAAGAGATATACATTCTGGAATACCATAGCGATATGACTCATCAGATTGGGCAGGGTATACTCTTTAATGTTTTTGCCGCCCATTAAGATTTCTCCTGCGTTTACATCCCAAAATCTTGCAATCAGATTGCAAAAGGTCGTCTTTCCGCTTCCGGACGGACCGACAATGGCGGTAATGGTGTTCTTCTTCATCTCACAGGAAATATGATTCAAAATTGTCTTTTCATCATAAGCGAAAGAAACATCTTTAAATTCAATATCCGGGTGACGGATTGGGCTTGTTTCAGCTCCTTCTTTTATTTCCGGAATCTTTTCCATATATTTCAAGCTGTCGATAGAGTTTTCTGCAATTCTCAGTATCGCCATAGAGCTTCCTGCCGCTTTAATTCCTTCAAAAATAATAAAGCCGGCAATCATAGACATAATCGCATCTGCCAAAAGCATATCTCCTTCAATGTAATACTTGGCAGATAAAATAATAATAGCGGCAATACTGATTCCAAGAACAATTCGCTGTAAAGCGATATATGGCGTCATGGTTTTTTCCAGTTTCATTGTAATATTGCAGTTTTCTTCAAACGCATTACTCAGTTCTTTATTATTCTTGCCGCCTAAATTGTATGATTTAATCACCTGCATTCCTTGTACGGTTTCCAGTACCTGTTTTGTCAAATGTGTTTGAGCAATACCGATTTCGCTTGCATTTTCTCTTGACTTTTTCTCCATAAAATAGGTGACAATAAAAAATGCAAGGATACCCAAAAATGCGGTAATTCCTACCATTATGTGCAAATAAAATAAGGCTAAGGCAAAGACGAAAGTATTGAGTAATCCGCCTAAAACAAGCACAAGCAGCATCGGTACCTGCATTTCAATCTGACTGAGAGTGGTTGTACTCATCGTTGTAATCTTTCCTAAGCTGAATTCACTGAAAAAGCCCATCGGTACTTTTTTAAGCTTGTTTCCGATACGGATTCTTTTATCCGCCGCCATAAAATAGCCGGCGTGCGTTTGCTCCAGCTGAGATATATATTGTGTGATAATCTTTCCGACTAAGCTGACAAGAAGAATCCCTAAGACAATGGCTATATCCTTCATGGAAAGAGTTTCGTCAAATATTTTAACGAGAACATAATACACACCGCCCATTTGCATTGCATTAAATGCCGCACAAAGGAAGCCGACAATAATGGACTTTTGTATATTCGGCTGTTCCTTTTCCGCAAAGTTCCATATCTTCTTAAATACTGTAATCATAACGCTCCTCCTTTCCCGCAGCTTTCCATAAAGAGGAATAGACTTTTGACGTTTCTAAAAGTTCCTCATGCTGTCCACAACTTTCAATCTTCCCGTTTTCGACCACAAATATTTTATCTGCATTGACAATGGTTCTAAGCCTATGTGCAATTAAAATCAATGTTTTTCCTTTCACCAAATTGCTGATGGCTTCCTGAATGATGCTCTCATTTTCGGTATCCATATAGGAGGTGGCTTCATCTAAAATGACGATCGGTGCATTTTTCAGCATGGCTCTTGCGATAGAAATTCGTTGCTTTTCTCCTCCGGACAAATGTCCTCCGCCTTCTCCCACAATCGTGTCATACCCGGCGGATAACCCTCGGATAAATTCATCACAACCGGATAATTTTGCCATTTCCTCTACTTCCTTATCACTTGCCGACGGTTTTCCGATTCTTATATTTTCTCTGACAGACATATCAAATAGATAGTTGTCCTGTGATACATAAGAGATGGTTTCGGATAACTGTTCCAGCGGAATCTCTTTGATATTTTTTCCTCCGATACTTACTTCTCCGGCATCTGCATTCCAAAAACCTGCGATCAGCTTCGTAATGGTTGATTTTCCGCCTCCTGACGGACCGACAAATGCCGTTACCTGATTTTCCCCAATCGTCAAACTGACCCCTTCTAATACTTTCTTATCTTCCGAATAGGAAAAATCCACATTTTTCAGTTCAATATCACTACCGGATAACGGAACATTTTCTTTACCATGCTCAAGATCAGGGGCATCTAAAATCAATCCGATTTCCTTTGTAATCGTTCCTATTCTGGACAGATCATCCATATAATTGGTCGCCGTCAATATATTTTCCACCGTTCCAAAAGAAAGTACAATTATGGTTATAAAAGTCGCTATTGTTAAGGAACCATTTAAATAGAAATAAACTCCTAACGGCAGGATTGTAAGCAAGGACATAGGTGAAATTTTTCTGTATGCAGATACACCAATCATCGTTTCTTTCATCCAATGATAATAAAATGCCGCATTTTCATGGACTGCTTCACTGTATTTCTGATAGGAGGCTTCGCTTTGATTGAACATCTTGATGACCTCAATTCCTCCGATATATTCCACCACTGCGTTATTCATTTTCTGATTGATTTCCACCGATTGCTGATACTTTTTCCCATAAGATGCCATCACCGATTTCATACAGAACATTCCAATCACAAGAGGAATCAGGGAAACAAGTGCCAATCTCCAATCCAAAATAAACATATAAATCAGCAAGAGAATCGGACCGATGATATTGGCAGTCATTTCAGGAATAATATGTGCTAAGGTTGTTTCCATGGAATCCACCTGATCCACAATAATATTCTTGAGCTTACCGGAAGAAATATTCATAACCTTTCCAAGGGGCATCCGAAACAGTTTGGTTGAAATTTCTTCCCTTATCTTTTTTAAGGAATAAAACGTTGCCTGATGCGATATGGAAGTGGAAGCCGCCGCAAAGATTTCTTTCAAGACCATTGCAGCTAATATCATAAGACCGTATTGCAAATAAAATCCGAATTCTGTGTTTTTTCCAATCAGTCCTACAATCATTTTTGCTAATATGATATATGCGGCAAGACCGGATACCACTCCTAAAACTGCCAATAGAACAGATTGAATGTAAGTGTTCTTATATTCTTTTACATACTGTTTGATTAAATTCATAATCCAAATCCTCCTCTTATACCAAAAATTTTTATCTTATGGGAGCAAATAAGAAATCCGATATTTTACCTTCATTTCCTTTTACAGGTAGCTTTTTATAAGATTTGTCATCCAGCATCAACACCGTATTGCACACTTCAAAGAGAAGTTCTAAATCATGGGTAATAATGACCACCGGTCTCTTGGCGGCATATTTCCTTATCATAGCTCCTATTTCTTTCATTCTCTTATAATCAAGCCCTGAAGTCGGCTCGTCCAATATAATGATTTTTCTTTCACTTAAAAAGGCAGTAGCAAGTGCAAGCCTTTGCTTTTGCCCACCGGAAAGTTCTTGTGGGTGATCCATTTTTTTATCCCACAAATCAATTGCATGAATGTAGGTAGTGACTTCTTTTAAGTATTCACTATCTTTCACTTTATTTTTAGGAATCAGTTCATTTTCCACCGTATCAAAGAAAATTTGATAATCCACATCCTGCATCATATAGTATGATTGCTTCAATCTTTCTTTCATCGTTTTTCCATAGCTTATTTTCCCTTTATTTTTAATTAAGCCTGCCAAAGTTCTTCCTAACGTTGTTTTTCCGATTCCATTTTTCCCGATGATTGCCATAATTTCTCCATAATGAAGATCAAAAGAAAGATTCTTTATGAGTTCCTGTTTTCGTATATCAATATTTAAATCTACGATCTCGGCAACCTTTTCTTGCTCTTCATCCGAGTTTTGTGCTTTCAGAGACTGATAACGGATTGCTCGCAATCCATATTTTTTACAGTCATCCTCTGTGAGTTCCCCACGAGAGAATACCCTTTCGATTGTCCCGTCTTTCATATAGATTAAGCGGTCATATAAATCATGCAAAAAAAACAATCGATGTTCCGCAATAATAATCGCCTTTCCCATTTCTTTTAAAGTGCGGACAATATCTCTAAACTGAGCAATCCCTTGATAATCCAAATTGGAGGAAGGCTCGTCAAAGAAAATAATTTTCGTATCATATAGTAAAGTGGAAGCGATCGCCACTTTTTGTTTCTGTCCTCCGGAAAGTTCCGAAAGTTTCTTATCCATCAAGTCAGAAATCCCCATTTTCTCAAAGGCTTCTTTTGTTTTTCGTTTCAATTCATCAAAAGGCATTCCTAAACTTTCTCCAACAAAGGCAACTTCTTCCTCCGCAATGGTAGCAAAAAACTGATCCGACGGATTTTGAAACACATTGCCGATATATTTTGCAAGCTCACCTTTTTCATAGTCCAGCAAATTTTTATCAAATAATTTTACTTCTCCGTCTAAATCACCCTCATAGTGATTGGGAATTAAGCCATTTAATATTCTTGTCAAAGTCGTTTTTCCACATCCTGAAAGTCCTGTTATAACAATCAATTCACCCGGCTCAACACTTAAACTTAAATTTTTTAAGATAATCTCTTTGCTGTTTTTATACTTAAATTTGTTGATTTTGACTTCTAAAATGCTCATTTATAATCCTCTGCATCTAAAACAATCTCCATACTAAATAAAAAGAAACAACCAAACAAATCAAGTCAAAAATATTATATTTAGTTGGATTGTAACTTGTTTTTTTTATTTTATACTCTGCACCTTTTGAAATAATGGAAGATGTTAAAGTTTCGCTTACATGAAGACACTTATACATCAATGGAATAAGATAAAGTTCAAATGAACGGACAGGATGTAAGAGGCTTATTTTTAAGCCCCTTACTTTCATACCATTTCGTATTTCTTTAATCCTTATTTCCATTTCACTCATAAATCTAAGTCCCGTAGCAATACTAAGGTTAAAGTCATTTGGAATTCCAATTTTCCTTAAGGAACTCATTATAGTAAGTGGCGATAAAGAAATCAGTATCCTACCTAAAACAAAAATAGGAAAAAGTTTTATCCCAATTAAGAGTAAACCTATAAAAGACGCCACTCCAAGTTCATAAGGAAGTTTCCCCAACAAATGCAAAAGCAATAAAAGAAATAGGTACTTTACAGACACACTAAGAAATGCTTTTTTTGAATGCGTTAGTAACAAAATAAATGAAACGGACATCATAATATAATAGCCAAGTTTATCAGTAATAAAAAGTGTAATGGAAAATGAAACGATGAGGATAAACAAAACTATACTATTAACTATGCAAGTCTCTTTTACTGTGTTTTTTTGCATCAAAGTATCCCTTTCTCTTTTCTTTTTTCAAAAAATTTATTATTGATATACATTCCGAACATGCCGGACACAATAACTAAAACAATATTTATAGCAATCGAAATCAACATTGCTTTAGGTGTAAAAAATGTGTACATATATTGAGCTTGCTCCGGAGAAAAAACAGTAAATACTTCCACTAATTTTTCAGGACCTAAAACTTTAACAAAGGTCATAGCATGCATTGAAATGATAAACATTCCCGTCGCCACTGCCGCTGCAACTCGTTTATCATTTTCATAATTTCCTATGATAAGTTCAGCCACAATACCTGCTATTAAATTTATAATAAGCATAGGCCAATATCCCATTAGCGACCAAAAAATAGCCAACAACATGAAAAATATAAATGCTGAAGGTTTTTTCTTAATCTTTTTTGCCATTACAACAAATGGCGGTGCAATTACAAGTGCAGAAAATCCACTTGCAACATAAAGAGAAACGGTTCCCAACATTCCTGTTCCCATTGATACAGCCATACCTAAAACAAAAGCAATAACTGTAAATACAGTGATTTGAATAATGTCTTTTAACTTCATAATGAACTTCCCTCCTAAATTCCGGTTCTTTATTTATTAGCTTCAACTAACTCTGATGGAAAAATATAAGGCACTGGTGCACCAGTGCCTTATATCACCATTTATGTTAAGTATGCCTGCAATGTTAGAAGTGCTCTATAACCAATTGGGTATTTTTTAACTCCAAAAAGACAAATTGCTCTCACTTAAATTCACTTGGAGTTTTACCCATAATACTTTTAAACGCCTTTGAAAACTTGCTTTGATTTTCATAACCGGTCATCTCGGCAAGTTCCCCTATACTTAAGTATGGTTTTTTATTCAAAAGAATCGCTGCTTCTTTTATTCTGTTTGTCCTCATAAAAGCACCTATCGATTGCCCCGAAATACATTGAAAGCAATTTTTAAGACTTGATTCGGAAACCGCAAACTTTTTCGCTAAATCTCTTATCTTCAGCCATTCAAAAGGATTTTCTATAATCATTTTATAACACTCTTGAGTTGCTCTGTATACCGGTTCAGAAAATGATGAAAACTGTTCTGTATCTTTTGACTCTATCAAGCTTAAAAACAAAAGTAACTCTATCGTTTTTATAATAGAGTATGGAAGTTTTACTCTTTCATCTACCTCATACAATTCGTTGATAATATGATTTATTCCATCACGAGAACGTATAATCAAAGATACTCCATTTTTACACAATCTGTCTCGTAATCTATGCAAATCAATATTTCCATACGGAAAATATTGATCAATTGATTTTTGAGCCACATTTATATCAATAAAAAGTGAAAGTCCAACATATTTCTTCATAGGGATACACGACTTTTTAAATGAAGCTTTGCCAAGATCAACAATACTTAAATCTCCTCTCCCTAAAAAGGCATGCTCGTTATTTTCTAAAATAAATTCATAACAACCTTCTAAACAATGATCAATCTGTAACATACCCTCCTTAGGCTCTATTTTTTGATAAGTAGTTTGCATATTCAAAGTATTGTAAGAAAGTTGAATTCCTTCCAAAAGATTATAGCAGCGCATTTCACCCGTTCCTGTATCATTGTTTAAGCAATATATTTGTATATCCTTTGTCTGCTTTTTTTCTGTAAAAAAGAGTTTATCATAAGCATTTTCAATAACATTGTTTTTATTTAACTCCATTTCTTTTCTCACCTCATTTTTTTATATTTAGTAATCAATTCCTTTTTTCACCTCATAGTCTCATTATTTGCAACTATCAGGTGAAAATAAAGCATTTTTTGAATAAAATCAGGGAACTTCTTACTGATATCTCGTAAAGCATTGCCCTCAGATTTTCGGACATACTTACCGGAATCCTCTTTTAAAGCAGCTAAGCGCTAAATGACTTTTTCCGTCATAAGGACAGCTTATCCCAATCCTGCACGGATTCTATTACCGGAACCCAACTGTCTATTTCGAATCTTTCTTCTATCCATGGTTCCGCATAACCGTCCAGAATAAGCACCCCTTTGCATTTTATATGGGCTTTTGCCTCTACTATGTCTAAGACTTCTATCCTGTATTCAATTAGCGGTTCATTTTCATAAATATAAAAGGAATCTTCACGCTCTTCGCTTTCCTCTACTGTCTTTACTGAAAATGTAGCTCCCGCCAATTCCTTTACAGTGCTCTTATCCGTATCTATCGGATTGATACAGATGGAAGGGGATATCTCATCCCCCTCAAAATCCCCGGGCTTAAACCCAATGTCTACAGCCCATGAGGCGCTTTCCTCCCGGTCTGCTTTAAAGAACATGAGGCAGCTTCTTCTATCTCCCCAATCGTCTTGAAATATAAAATCTTTTATTTTTAACATTTTACTCTCCCCTACAAATCGGAAGTTGTTATTTAGTTTATAGTCGTATTATTTTATTCGCTATATCTTCTACAAACCGCTTATCGTGTTCCACAAATATGAGTGTAGGATTTGCTTCTTTTATAATTTCCTCAATCTGTATTCTTGATATTACATCTATATAATTTAACGGTTCGTCCCAAACAAATATATGAGCCGGCTTTGATAAACTTACAGCAATTAAAACTTTCTTTTTTTGTCCATCGCTATAGTTCTTCATATCTGTTTCAAATAATTCTCTTGCAAAATCTAATTTTCTAAGAACTGTTTTGCACAATGTTTCATCAACACCTTGGCTTTTTATATACTCATTTAGGCTAGCTGTTAAATTGGAGGAATCTTGAGGAATATATGATATTTTTAAATTACTTGCTAATTTTACATCACCTGAATACTCGTGATGTAACCCTAATAAAATTTTAATCAAGCTTGATTTTCCTCTACCATTCCCCCCATATATAGCCACTATATCACCTTGCTTTATATCAAAACTTACATCGCTTAATATCTGCCTTTCTCCATAATAGGATGATAAATCGCAAACGGATATTAGAGAATTTTTGGGATGATCTAGCGTATGCAATAAT
>ERZ773069.752-NODE-752-length-20286-cov-7.784489_pt1 | contig 20286 bp, 16 predicted proteins | sample MGYA00580619_ERZ773069 | MGnify/ENA primary metagenome ERZ773069 (study PRJEB29015, sample SAMEA2738007) | human oral metagenome | biome: human oral; feature: human-associated habitat; material: dental | place: China | collected 2108 ...
CCGTCGTATCTGTCTCTCCAACGTTTTATCTGCTGACGTGATGTCTTATACTTCATTGCTGCCTTTGAATTATTATGTTTTATTGCATACTCAATTACCCGTTGACGAATACGGTATACTTCTGATATACCACTCATATGAAAGGCTTCTCCTTAATGTGGTTTTGGTTGGCTTACATTATATCAGAAACCTTTCTTTTTTTGTATATTCTTGTCACATATGTATTATCTCACAACAAGGCATTGTCTTACTCCGCCATAGCTGTCAGAATACGCAGTACATACTCTTTTTGTTCCTTTATATGTTTTTGTTTTTCCACTTTTTTTATCTTCTAATGCAGCTGCTCCAGCAACTCCAGCTAATCCGACAGCCATCGCATTATAAAACAATGTACGGCTGTGAAGTGATAGCAATGTTGCTATGATTACTAAGGTTTTTGTTTTTTTATTCATAACCATTTCCTCCTTTAATATTTTTACTGATCAATTAATACATTTTTTAGCCAATACATAATTGTACTCCTCCATTATTAAAAACATAATCTTTCAGTTAGACTACCCTTCTAAATTCATCGCTGCTACAACTACCAATCCATTAAATATTCAAGATTCACATTGCTACTACTGCGACTATTTATTTTAAATACCATTGCCAAGATTATAATTCTTACTTTTACTTTACACTTCATAGAAATCGTCCCTTTCTAATTTTGTAAATTTTACGGTAATTTATTTTCTCTTTTATTTTTACAATTTAATTATACAATATTTTTTGTGAAAGTCAATAATTTTTTATAAAAATAAGTTTATTTTTATAGTAATCTATTATCCGTTATTTTTTTGGATAAAAAAATAGAAAGATAACAAAAATTTAAAATTAATGTCAACTTTCTATTTTAATGATTAAAATTAATTTTTATGCTTTATTCCATAAAACTTGGTAATTTAAAGTTACTTTTTTTCTTTTCACTATTTTCAGATTTTTCATTTATATCTTCATTTCCTGAATCAGAATCATTATCGTTATTTTCTGAAGAATCATTTGGATTATCATCATTATCCTTTTTATCTTTAGTTTCTGTAACTTTTTCCAGTTTACTTTCAGAAGAATTATGTTTTTCATCAACCGATACTTCATCTGTTTTTTCAGCACTCTCTATTGTTCCTTCAGATGAGTTTTGAGTTTTAATTTTTTCTTCTAACTCTTCAACTTTTTCTATCAATTTTTTTTCTGATATTGTTTCTGCATTTTCTTCTTTTGATTTTTTTTCTTCATTGATATTCGAATTATTATCTTCTTCAATATTTTCAGAAGCTTTTAAAATCTGTTCTGAAGTTTCTCCTTTAATAATTCTTCTAACTTCATCTCCAGTAATTGTTTCCTTTTTAAGTAACAATTTTACTACTTCTTCTAACTTAGCCCAGTTATCCTGTAATGTGTTTAGAGTATTTAAATATTCTTCTGTTAAAATTTTTCTTATTTCAAGATCAATTTCCCTAACTGTTTCATCACTTTTATTTGGAGCAAATGAATATTCATCATCTGAATTTTCAAAGTTAATTGGTCCTAATTTTTTACTCATCCCAACACTTTCAACATAAGCTCTTGCTACTTTTGTAGCACGTTTTATATCAGAATATGCTCCTGTACTTACATCATCAAGCCCAATTTCCTCAGCTGCACGTCCACCAAACAACACCTTTATCTCAGCTAGCATTTGTCTGCTTGTAGTTACCAGCTTCTCTTCAGGAAGTGGCATCATAAATCCACCAGCATCTCCCCTAGGAATTATTGTTACTTTATGAACAGGATCAGCTCCTGGTGTCAATTCAGTCATAATAGCATGACCAGCTTCATGGTAAGCTAATAGTTTTTTCTCTTCTGGTTTAATAATTTTACCTTTTTGACCAAGTCCCATTCCAATTTTATCCACAGCTTCATCTAAATCAGCCATTTTGATTGTGTCACTTGCTCTTCTTGCTGCTAAAATTGCCGCTTCATTTAATAAGTTTGCTAAATCAGCTCCAACAAATCCTGGTGTAATTTTAGCAATATCTTCAAGTCTTACATCACTATCAAGTTTTTTATTTCTTGAATGAACTTTCAATATTGCAACACGTCCTTGCAAATCAGGAGCATCAACAGTAACACGTCTGTCAAAACGTCCAGCACGCAATAATGCAGGATCTAATACATCTTCTCTATTTGTTGCCGCAAGTACGATAACCTTTGTATCTGTTTCAAATCCATCCATTTCAACTAACAATTGATTTAATGTTTGCTCACGTTCATCATTACTTCCGCTATTTTTTCCAACGCTTCTTCTTCTACCAATGGCATCAATTTCATCTATAAATATGATTGAAGGACTTGATTCCTTTGCTTTTTCAAACAAATCCCTTACACGTGATGCCCCAACACCAACAAACATTTCTACAAATTCTGAACCCGAAATACTAAAGAACGATGCTCCAGATTCTCCTGCTACTGCTTTTGCAAGCAATGTTTTACCTGTTCCCGGTCTACCTAGCAAAAGAACTCCTTTTGGAACCCTTGCTCCAGCCTTTGTATATTTTTCAGGATTTTTAAGAAAGTCAACAACTTCTTTCAGCTCTTCTTTTGCTCCGTCAACTCCTGCAACATCATCAAATTTTACATCTGGTTTTTTGTCAATCTTGTTCACTCTTGATTTTCCGAACCCAAAGATATTTCCAGGTCCTCCACCTTGAGATCCGCCAACCATCTTTCTAGCAAGATACACCATAAGCCCAATCATTATAATCATTGGTAAAAATTGACCTAATAACAGCAAGAAAAAGTTTCCGCCAGAAGGTTGCAATGAATTTAATCTAACATGTTTCTGTGCTACCGCATTAATAATTATTGGCTCATTTCCAACTCTATCTGTTATTTTTTTTGTAAAATAAAGTACTTCCTTGCCATCTTCCTTTACTTGTGCAATTAACTTATCATCTTTTTCATCGATTTCAGTAAAATCACCTTTTTGTGTCTTACCTACAAATTCTGTATAAGAAATTTCCTTTTTATTTTGAAAAACAGTTTGTATATCACGATGGAATATCGCTGTAAAAACTACCAGCAGCACTACAAAAACAAAAAAAAGAAATCCTGAAAATGGCGGTTTATCTCCATTATCCTGTCTATTATTTTTTCTATTATTATCTTTTCGTAATTCTTCCAGTCGTTTTCTAATATCGTTTTTATCTCTTTCTGCCATTTTTCCTCCCTATTATTAATAGTTTACTTTTATTGCTATTTTCTAAATTTTTAATATCTTTATTTGAGATTTTTTCCAAAAATTTTGAAAACTTTATATCTGAAATTGCTAGTATTTCTTTTGTTTTTTTATTCTTATCAATTTCTATTTCACTAATTTCAGTTTCTAAACTATCCAAAACTTGAACATCTTCAATCTCTATAATGGGAATAAAATCCCTCTCCCATTTCATAATCTTTTCATCAATAAGAATTTTTTTAACTTTTTTATGTCCCAAATTTTTCAGAAAAATCCTATCCCCATCTTTTCGACTTCTGACAATAATTTTTCTATCTTTTATTTTTTCATCATCAAATTTATAAAAAGTATAGTTTACATTTTTTTTGTTTATAAAATAAGTTTTAAAATCCTGAATATTTTCATATAAGATTATCTCGTAATTATACCATTCAATACTTTGATTTTCCTTTAAAATTTTGATTTTATCAAAGATTTTACTATTTTTATCACTTTTTTCTACTTTATTATCTAAAGTATTAATAATTTTTAATTCCCCATATATATTTTGCAAAACTTTATTTTTACCTAAATAAAATTCTTTTGAACCTTCATTTTGTAATTTCCCATTTTCCAAAAACAGACTTTTGTAAATCTGATTAATTTTTTCTCTTGAAATTTCTACATTATTTTGCTTCAGAAGTTGAATTAATTCATCTTTATGATTTATAGTCTTCTCATAAACATTAGAAAATGTCAATTTACAATTTTCTTTTTCATTAATTTCTTTTATCAGAGAATCTATTTTTTGCCTAAAATTAGGGTTAATATTTTCGAAATCAGGAAAAATTTTATTTCGGATAAAGTTTCTTGTATAGTCATTTTTATTATTAGTATAATCAATTATGTATTTGTAATTTTTATTTTTTAAAAAAGATAAAATTTCACTTTTTTCAAAATCTAAAATTGGTCTTACTATATTTTCTCTTATTTTCGGAATACTTTTTAATCCTGTTACTGATGTACCCCTTAAAAGACGGAAAATAAAGGTCTCTACATTATCATCCAAGTTATGGCCTGTAGCAATCTTGTTATATCCTATCTTTTTTCTAATAGTCTCAATAGCCTCATATCTCAATTCCCTTGCTGCCAATTCTATTGATTTTTTATTTTTTGTTGCATACTTTTTTACATCAACACTTTCGATATAATAGTTAACATTATTGGAATTTGAAAATTCATTTATAAATTTCAAGTCGTTTTCAACATCATGACGTAAGTTATGATTAATATAAACTATTGAAATCTCTATTGAAATTATATTTTTTAGTAAATTAAGAAAATGATAAAGAAAAACTGAATCAGGTCCTCCAGAAAAGGCAATAAGAATCTTGTCTTTTTCAGATATCAGCCCTTCCTTTATAACTTCCTCTAATTTTTTTAATATTTTTTTTTCAATTTTTTTTACTTTTTCCATCAATTTTATTCCTAATCTTGATTTTCAGTTTTATTTTAACTGTCCGCTTTCACGACGTTTTTTTAAATGTTCCTCATGTGTTTTTGAATAATATGTTTTTCCTTTATATGTAAAGAAAAATAGATTATCTGTCTTTTCTGCATTTAAAACTGCCTTAAAAGTTTCTATTGGTGGATTTCCAATTGGTGTTGGCGGTAATCCTTTCACTTTATATGAATTATATGCGGTGTTTTGAGATTTTAATTCATTTCTTGATGCTTGTCTTCCCAGTTCATATTTCAAAGTTGCATCTGATTCCAATTTCATTCCAATTTCCAATCTTTTCAAAAATATTCCTGCAACTTTTGGTTTATCTACAGCATCAGGCACTTCCGCTTCCACTATTGAAGCCATTTTTAAATTATCATAAAACTTTTGTTTATCAGGATATTTTTCAGGTGGAAATTTTTTCAAAAATTCACCTAAAATAGTTTGGATAACCTGTTTGGTCGTAACATTTTCAGAAAAAATATAAGTTTCAGGATAAAAATATCCTTCAAAATTATTATTTTCATGCGGATATGGAAAATCCATTTCACTAAGGACTTTGTTTATTTCTTCTCTGTTCCCCAGTTCTAATGCTTCCATTCTTGCAAATACTTGCTTTGAAGTAAATCCTTCAGGTATTGTTAATCTAACTCCATTAGTTTCACTGCTCTTAATTTTTTTTATAATTTCATATTTTGAGAATTTTCCATTAAATTTATAAGTTCCTACTTTTAATTTTATATTTCCACCATTTAACTTTAAATATATTTTATCTACAATTCCATATTTTAATTTTAAATCTTTATATATCTGTGCAAAATTTGTTCCTTTTTTTATATTTATATTAACATTTTTATATTCTCTTTTAGCAAAAAAGAAATTATAAAAAAGTGTTAAGCACATAAACAATATTAAAAATAATATTGTGTAGACAATTTTTAGTGTATTTTTCATTTTTTCTCCTAAATATTTGTTTTTATATTCTGTTATATAATTAAATTGAAATTTTTTATATTTTTTAAAACTTATATTTTAAGTAAAATATTTTACGGGAATAATTTTAAAGTGTGATTTTAAAACAATGTATAAATTTTAAGCTTGTCAAATAGTATACAGTAAAATTTGATAATTATTTATTATAATTAATGTCTCTTATTTGTTTCTGTGTCACTACTGTTATTTTTTATGTTAGTTTCATTTTTTAAATCTTTATCATTTATTTCTATAACTTCTACGTTTTTAGGACCATTTTTTGTTTCAAGTTTAAGTGTATTTTCTTTTTTCTTTCTTCTTTCAAGCTCTTTTTTAGCACCAATTGTGTCAATTTGAAAAACACTCGCAGGATTTTCGCTTAATTGCTTTTCTAATTCATCTGTTCTTTTCTTCAATTCAGCTTTTTTTCTTTCATTTTCAATTTCCCTAATATTTTTTATTTTTACATCATAAAAAACATTTTTTAGATTGTTATTATTTTCAACAATTTTTTCAAATTCACCTAATTCTTTATTCTCAAGTGAAATTTTTTCATTATTTGGATAACGTGAGAATACTTTTGTAGTACCGTTGTTATATCTTACAACCATGTATCTATAATTTTTATCAAAAAATACAATTTCATTTTTTATATTTTTAAAATATTTTTTTTCAATATTCAAATACACGTTCCCCTTTTTTTCACTAATCCATCCTCTATATCTTTCTTCACTCCATTTGTCAGTTTTAGGATCAAAATAACTTTTAATAATAGCGTATCCATTTTCTTGCTGTAAAAAATCATATCTTACATTTTTTAATTCTTTTTCTGCGTTATCATCAGTTTTTATCAGATACCATACACCATAACTTTTTGCAATCTGAAATTTTATAATCGGATTGACTTTTTCATCTATTTTTCTAATAATTCGCTCAACTTTATTGACTTTTTCCATTTTTTTCTGTTTTTCTTCTTCTTCATCCTCTATCTGATCTAAATATATCAGATTTCCATCTTCATTATTCTCTTCTATATTGCTATTTTCATTTTCAAAATCACTAATATTGTTTTTATTAATGATAATATCAACTTTTACAGCCTCATCTTCAAGTTTATTTTTACTCACAGAACTTTTATTCTCGTTAGCAAAAGTTAACAATGAAAATATCCAAAAACAAGTTGCAACATAAAGTCTCATTTTTTCGTATTGATTATATTTTTTTTTATCCAAAGCGTTCACCTTTTTTCATTTCTAAAATTATAATAGTCAAAATCTTAAAACTTAAATTTAAATATTTTTCAGTCTGATTTTAGAATTATTTCAAGAATATTATAACTTTTAATAATTATATCATACATTCCTTAATTTGCAAATTAAATATTTCTTTGTAATTAATCATACTTTTCTTACAAACAACTATTTTATCTATATTTTAAAGTGCAGTTTTTTGATTACCGTTAATATAAGATAGAAAGGAAATGATTATTATGAAAAAGAGTCTTAAGCTTTTAACAATTATTCTGGCAATGTCATCATTTAGCAGTTGTACAAGCTTAATGGCACTTGCAGGAAGTGAAAAGGCAGATTGAGAGCTACGTGGTCATACTATTGAAGAATCAAAACGTTATTGTGCTGTCTCAAGAGTTTCTACTGGAGAATGCTTAGAATGGAGAAAACATAACTAATATTTGTTTTAATTAAAATTGAAAAGAGAAAGAAGGTTTTAAAATGAAAAGTTTAAGAAAAATTATACTATCACTATTTGTTGTGATGTCAGTATTTACGTTTGCAAAAGGAAATTCAGGTTCAAGTATAAGATTCGGAAGTCCTAGAGTTGGATATATAACTGTTCCTACAAACTGGTATGAATTTGGAGATCCCGATGCTTCACCTACAGCCAAACAAGTATCAATAGATAACACAAATATTATAACTTTAGATATTGTTGCTACTAACGGAAGAGGTACTGCAAAAAGAGCAGCTGAAGTAATCATTCAAAAATATATTAATCTAGGAACTCCTGAAGATAACATTTTTGAAGGCAGTGTTAACATAAATGGTTATGAGGGAGAACAAGTGGCAATAGAATATGATGATGGAGGTGTATTAATAATGTACTATATTGAAGCTAATGGAAACATCTATTACATTGCTCAGGAAGGTGAACGTGAATATCAGAAACAATTAGCAAAAGCTATCAAAACTTGGAGTCCAAGAAGATAAATAGGAAAAAAAGACTGTTCAAAACTCAAAACAGTCTTTTTTATTACCATTTAATTTTTTACTAAAATCTTCCACCAATATCTTTTCTAAAATACATTCCTTCAAAATTTATCGTTTTCAAAAGTTCATACGCTTTTTTTTGTGCTTCTTCCAATGTATTCCCAAGAGCCACAGCATTTAACACTCTTCCACTATTTGTCAACAGTTTTCCATTTTCAACTTTTGCTCCACAGATAAACACTTTGTTGTCAGCAGTTTCTTTAAAGTCAAGTACTCCAGCGATTTCATCGCCTTTCCTGTAATTTTCTGGATAACCTCCAGAAGCGGCTACTACACAGCACGAATGTAGTGGTTTCCAATTGACTTTAACTTCCGATAATTTTTTATCAAAGGATTTTTCTATTAACTCTAGCAAGTCATTTTCCAGAAGCGGCAATACCGCCTGAGTTTCTGGATCGCCCATTCTCATATTGTATTCAAGCAAGTAAACACCTTTTTTAGTAATCATAAGTCCAAAGAAAATTACTCCTGCAAAATCCATCCCTTCAGCCTGTATCCCCTTTAAAGTTGGCTCCATTATATCTGACTTAAATTTTTCAAAAATTTCATCCGTAACAAAAGAATTTGGACTGATAACACCCATTCCTCCTGTATTTAATCCAGTTTCATCTTCCCCAATCTTTTTATGATCCTTTGCTGACAATAACGGTACAATTACTTTACTGTCTGTAAACGATAAAATCGAAGCTTCTACTCCATCCAGAAATTCTTCAATTACAACCTGATTTCCGGCATTTCCAAATTTCTCATCAACCATTATATCTTCCACAGCCTTAATAGCTTCATCTAAATTTTGAGCAATAATAACGCCTTTTCCAGCGGCAAGCCCGCTAGCCTTTATAACCACAGGAAAATCTTTCCAGTTATTCAAAAATTCCTTCGCTTTTTCAGAATTATCAAAAATTTCATAAACTGCTGTCTTTATCCCATATTTTTTCATAAAATCCTTAGAATAAGCCTTACTTCCCTCAAGAATCGCAGCTTTTTTATCAGGCCCAAATATTTTCAGTCCATTTTTATGAAATTCATCCACAATTCCCTGAACAAGCAATTCTTCACTTCCCACAACTGTCAATTCAACATTATTGTCTTTTGCAAATGAAATATACTCATCGATTGAGCCTAAATTCACACTTTCAGCATTTGGTAACATTTCCACACAGGCATTTCCTGGAGCTATAAATATTTTTTCCACCTTTTCATTTTGAGAAAGTTTCCAAGCAATCGCATGCTCCCTTCCACCAGCACCTACAATCAATATTTTCATTATTTCCTCCTTCAGCATTTCTAAATTTTTGGCTAACCTTTTTTCTCGCATCTTTTAAATATATTTTAGCACATTTTTTGGTAATATTAAATGCAGAAAGTTGAAAAATCCTTTATAAAAACTATTTTTACCTAAACCTCAATGTTATTTAACTTTATCTGTTATATTAAGAGATTTAGGTAATTTATATATTATTTTATTTTTATTGATTTTAATGCTCCAAAAATGTTTCTTATTGTATTTTCAACATTTACACTTCCTGAAATTAACGCAGTTTCAAGAGTTCTGACTCCAGGCATAATGGAAAATATAGCATCAAAGCCATTGTCATACAAAATTTCATAGCCATTTCCTAGATTTCCAGCTATTCCAATTACTGGAATGTTGTATTTTTTAGCAAGTTCCGCAACTCCGAAAGGTGTTTTTCCATAAATTGTCTGTTTATCCATTCCACCTTCTCCAGTTATTACCAAATCCGCATCTTTCAGTTTTTCCTCAAGATCGACAGTATCAATAACTATTTCTACACCTTTTTTCAATATTCCTCCTAGAATCAACAATCCTGCACCAAGACCTCCAGCCGCCCCTGCACCAGGAACATTGTTTATTTCCATATTCAAGTCTCTTTCGACAATTTTTGAATAATGTAGCAGATTGTTATCTAAAACTTCCACCATTTGAGGAGTTGCACCTTTTTGAGGCCCAAATACATATGCTGATCCATTTTTACCAGTTAATGGGTTTGAAACATCACACGCAACCAAGATTTCTACCTTTCTTAATCTTTCGTCTAAATTTGAAAAATCTATTTTTGCTAATTTTCCTAGCTCAAATCCACCAAATCCAATTTCTCTTCCATTTTCATCCATCAATTTAGCACTTAACGCCTGAAGCATTCCAGCTCCGCCATCTGTTGTAGCACTTCCACCTATTCCTAAAATAATTCTTTCCACATCGTGATCTAAAGCCTTTAACATTAACTGTCCTGTACCGTAGGTTGTTGTTATATATGGATTTCTTTTTTCTTTTGGTATCAGCTCTATTCCGCTCGTTGAAGCCATCTCAATTATAGCAATATTCTTATCTCCTAATATTCCATATCTTGAAATAATTTTTTCTCCAATCGGATTTAAGGTTTCTTCATTATAGATTTTACCATTTGTTGCATCTATTAAAGATTCTAGTGTACCTTCTCCACCATCAGCCATAGGAACTTTTACTATTTCCCATTCTGGAAATATTGATAAAATTCCCCTTTCTGCACAATCACATACTTCTTTTGCTGACATGCTTTCCTTAAACGAATCTGGTGCTATTACTACTTTCATTTTTGCCTCCCAATCTATAGTCCAAAAATTCCAAACAATATTGTTGAAACCACAGTCAATACAAACCCTATCAAACTTTCAAATGGTATTAATGAAAGTCTGTCCTTTATTTCCATATTAACTGCTCCACCAGTAGCATGGAAAAAGCTTCCATGTGGCAAGTGATCTAAAACTGTCGCTCCACTGTGAATCATTGCAGCCGCATTTAATGGCTTAACACCTAGTGAAATCATCGATGGACCAAATACCTTGCTTGCTACAGCAGTACCTGATGTTGTAGAGGCTGTGGCAGCAGACATTAATATTCCTGAAAGTGGTGCTAATAAGAATGCAGGTGCACCTGTTGAACTCAATAATGCTGTAATTATATCCTTGATATTTGAATTTGAGATTATTCCTGCTAAAGTTCCTGTACCTATCAATATTATTGCTACCATTATCATTTTACTTAATCCTGACTTACAGTATTCATTTATATTTTTAATTTTTCCCATAGCAATACATCCTATTAAACCACCTACTGGTAATGCAATTAACGGATCTATAACTATATTTGCAATTGGACGTAAAGCAAGCAGCAAAATTGCAAAAACTGGTCCTATTATTGATGCTGTAAAAGAAGGCTTTTCTTTTATTTCAGTTCCAACTTCTATATCAGAATCAACTATTTTAACACCTTTTCGTGTTAATGAACTTGCAATAATTACTGTAATTACTATCCCAACTATCGCTGGAATAATTCCTGCAAACATAACAGAAGTTAAAGGAATATTAAATGATTCTGATGCTGCTATTGTATTTGGATTTGGAGAAATTATATTCCCACATTTCCCTCCACCAATCATTGCAATTAATATTGAAGTTTTCGATATGTTTACTCTTTTGGCTAAAGCTAAGGCTATTGGTGACACAGTAATTACTGAAATATCTATAAATACACCTACAGCTGTTAAAATAAATGTTGATATGACTAATGCAAATATCGCTTTATTCTCCCCCATTTTGTCAACTATTGTCTCTGCTATCTTGTTAGCTGCTCCTGTTTCTATAAGCACTCCTGCAAGAACTCCTGCTGTAACAATCCTCAAAATAGCAGGCATCATCCCTTGAGCACCTTTAATCATAAAACTTACAGTATCTGTCAATCCTGCACCACCTAGCAATCCACCCAAAAGAGAACCTATTATCAAGGAATACGCTGGATTAAATTTCTTTATTATAAGTACAATCGCTACTGCCAATCCTATCATGGCTCCTGTTGCTGTAATCATTTTGTTACCTCCTAAAATATATTTTTATACAATTAGATAATATTACACCTCCTCCAAACTTAATTTATTATTAAACAATCATACTAAAATCCTAAATATTTACAAAATAAATCTTTATTTTCCTAAATTATTCATAAATTTTTAAATTTAACTTTAAACTAATTTCGCTATAGTATAACTTAAAAATACAAAAAGTCAATTTTTAAATATCATATTTTTATAAAAATTTTAATTTATATTTATTAAATCTTTTCCTATTTCAACTTCTGATGTCGTGGACAATCTATCAAAAAACAGTCATATAAAAATTTAGGATAAATTTTTACTTCTGGTTTATAATCTGTTTTCAATATTTTTCCGTATTCTGCCTTCAAATTCTTTATTTGCCTTTTTATCTCCCTAATTTCTTCCTTTTTCTCAGATTTTGTCCACTCTCTTTTAAATTCTCCATTTTTAACATCTTCTATTTCTTCATTTTTAAATTTCAATGCTTTCTCAAAAGATTTTTCTAATTTATCAAATTTATTTAATCGCTTTAATGAATAAAAATAAATTGGTAGTTCTTCATATGGTACTTGGTAATCCTCTTGAGCATCTATTTTTAAATAAATTTCTACCAGTTTTTTATAATTCTCAGATAAATAATACAGACTTTCTAAATCACTACCAAAAAAATAATCATTATCAATATTTTCTAACATTAATTCATCAATTTGAGCCTCAATATTTATAAATTCCTTCAACTGAACCTTATTCGCAATATAAATATACTTTATCTTAACAAAATCTTCTTTTTCAAACTCAAAATCTTTTTTTATTAATTCTTCCAAAATTATTTTCGCCTCTTCGTTTTTTCCATTAACCATCAGCAAATTCGCATATTCAAACTTATAAATCGGATTATTTTCTAATTCACAAGCTCTTTTATACATTTCTTCTGACTTATCGTATTTCCCAGCACCATAATAATCCGCCCCAAGTCCATAATAAGCCTTAGAATTATTTGGATTAAACGCTACAGCCTTTCTCAAAGTTCTAATTGCTCTCTTACTGCCATCTCTCTGATCATCATAATAATACCCTAAATTAGTATAAATCTGTGATTTTTCCTCATCATTCAATTCATTTTCATATTTTTTAATAAATTCATTCAATAATTTATAAATATCATCCCATTGATAATTTAATTCATAATAAGTTGTTGCTAATTGACAAATAATTTCTACATTTTTAGGATTTTCTAAAAGACATTTCTTCAAATAATCCTTATATTCAATAAAGGCATGCTTATAATTATCGTAACTATCATTTTTTTGGATTTCATCCCGAATATATCTTGCCCATTCTTTTTGTGTTTGTTTCATAATTTTATTCCTTTTATATTTCTTCAATCCTCATCAATTATCAAATGTTGTGGACAATCTGCCATCCAGCATTCATATTTAAAAAACATTGTTATTTCCATCTTAGGCTTAAAATCTGTATTTAATATTTTTTCCGATACTAAATTAATATTCGCCAATCTCTTTTTTTCATCTTCTATCATTTCCAAAAGCTCTTCTTCCGTTGTATCTTTCTGATATTCTTCATCAGTCTTTATTTCTTCAATGTTTTGAAAAATCTCTTTTTCAGCTTCTTTCAATATTTTGTCTATTTTCTTAAATTTATTCAATTGCTTCAAAGAATAAAGATACGGTGCCATATAATTTGCTTCTAAATTAAAATTAACATTCTCTGCATATTTGCAATATTTTTCATAATTACCACATAAATAATATAAATCTTTTATATCACCATTATCAATGGTCTTAAAACCTTCATACGTCAACCAATTCAAATATTTTTCATAATCTGTTTTCTCCAGCATTTCAAACTCTTTTATTTTTTCCAAAAGTTTTTCTATATTTTCAGTATCTTTATTTCCTAAATAAATTTTACAAAGAACCCTGTAAAAATGATATTTAATGTTGTTTGAGTCTCCCATTAACAAATTATCTAAAATTTTTTCAGCTTTTTTATATTCTTTATTTTGAATCAAAATCAATGCATATCCATAACTATATTTCGTTTCATCACTCATTTTGCAGGCGATTTCTATATTTTCAAGAGATTTTTGATACATTTTAGCATGAAAACAAATAGCTGCAAGTCTGTAATAAATGTCTGCATTATTTGAATTAATTTTTATTGCTTTCCCAAGATAATCAATAGCCTTTTCTTGCATACATCCCATATCTTCGCACAAATAAGCCAAATCAACATATATTCTAAACTTTTCATCTTCAGTTAAAATATCAAAATTCCTTTTCAAAAATGTTTCTAAAATTTCTATACCGTCGCATCTTCTACTCAAATAACAAACTCCCGCCAATTGACAAACGACTGAAACATCCTCAGGATTTTTTACAGTTTCTTTTAACAAGTATTTCCTATAATTTTCAAGTGCAACATCATATTCTGTTCTATCTTCATTTCCCATTTTTTCCCATATTTTATAAATATATTTTTTCATACCTTCATTCAATTTAACTTCAATATCCAATTTCATCTCCCAATTTTTATTTTACACTTATTATAACATCTTTTCCCAAAACAAAAAAGGCTACAATAAAATTCCGTAACCTTTTTCTATCTTCAAATTATCTATTTCCCATTCTTCCTATCATTTATAACTTTATCCACATCTTTAACATACTCATAATCATCTTTTCCCAATTTAGCATCTTTTCCAATCGGAACATACCATAAGAATTTTGAAAAATAGTCTTTCAATTTTTTGTCCGAAAAATCATAACCTGCCATCGCATAAGGATAATTTCTCATTATTTTCAATTCCTCATCTGAAATATTTTTTATTTCATCTTTATCTAAATATTTTATCGAATAGGCATTATCTGTCAAATCATCCTTAAATTTAAAACCTTTTACTGTTTTATCAGGAAAGACATAATTAACTCTCAAACCTTTTATTTCTCTCAATTCAAATTCTTCTTCAGGCTTAAAATTATTTGTTTTAAAATATAAATAACCTTTTTTCAATTTGGCATAAAGAACTTTGTATGGCTCATTTGTTTCATAATTTTCTTTGTAAGCATAATCAACATTTCCTTCTCCAGCCAATTGCCATTTTATCTCTTTTCCATCTTTTGTCTTTACCACAGGCATTGCAATAAGAGCATCTCCTGGCTCAACAATCACTTCAAAATTATCCACCTTCTGATTTTTCCATTTTGAAATAGTCGACCAGACATAGTTAAAATCAACAATTCCAACACCGCTACTTCCATCATAACGATAGCTGTGCTCAACTATATTTTCTCCTTTTTTAAAATTAGCCTTGAAGTAGTAAACATAGCTCTTTTTATAATATTCGTATTCTTTTCGTGCTTTTTCTTCATCATATTCCTTATAATATTTTTTAACTTCTTCCAGCTGCTTTACATCTTTTGGGGCAAAATCAGTCAATCTATACGCTTTTGTACTCACATTTTGTCCATTGACAGAAGTCTTAAAATTCTTGAAATGATCTCTCTCATCCCATTCTTCATTTCCACCTTCAGGCGTAATAAATCCAATATATTTCTCCCCAGCTTCAGGACTATCAAACACAAATCTAACAGTTACTACCATTTCATTATCTAGCGTTCCATACTCTGACTTAAATTTTTCCAATTTAAAATGAAGTCTTTCACTCTTTATTGAAATATTCGAAACATTCATAGGCACAATATGCCCACCTTCCGACCCAAATTCCCAGTCATTCGCCAATAAATTCGCACTGAAAATCATAATTAGAGCAAATAATAGCAGCATTCTGATTTTTTTCATGACTACCAACTCACTTTCTTTTATTTTTTATATTTCATTAGAATTATACCTTATTTTTCATTTTTCTCCAATATATTTTAATTCTATTTTTTATTATTTCAAAACCTTACAATACTCATATTTATGATTTTTATCCTCAGCCCGTGAACTATGCTCGTCCACCACTTTAAATGTATTTGGATCTGCATCATTTAATACATCTTCATTACAATATACATAATCATTATCCTTGATGTAGAAATCATTCAAAAATTTACCCTTATCAGTAACTTTATTGAAATAATTACCGAAATCATTTATTTTTAGAAAATAAATTCCATTTTTATCTTCTACATAATAACCATTCCTATTTTGACTATTTAAATTCAAAATTTTAAAACTTTTAGAATCTAAATCTTCTTCTCTATCAGTTCCAAAATATACATTATCCTTATCTTTTGAAAAATCATTATTCAACACTTCAAATGTTTTTATATCAACACCTTTTATCAAAGGATCTTTTTCAACAATCCAGCTTATATAAAATATATTTTTATCATCTTTACTGTAATAATCATTTATTACTTCAAATGTATTAGGATTTGCACCTTTCAAAACTTTAACAACATTTTTTAAAATATTATCTGTATCTAAAATATATGATGGATCTAATTGAATATAATACACATTTTTACTATCTTTTGCATAATACGAATTATCTTTTTTTAAATTATTTTTTCTTATAATTTTAAAACTATTTGGATCAATTTCTTTTATTTTTTCACCCAAATAATACACACCATCTTTATTTTTTATAAGTTTTTCTTCAATTATTTTAAAATTCCCATCAGCATTTTTTATTCTTTTTATATCCGAATCTGAATTTAAATTATAATATATATTATTTTTATCAATATCATAATATTCATTTAACTTTCTAAAAGTTTGGATATCTACTCCCTCTAACTTTTTCCCATTAGAATAAATGCTATTTTTATCTTTCACAATATCCTCTTTTACCTCAAATGTGTTAATATCTACTCCTGACACTTTTTTATCCTCATAATAAACATTATTTCTATCTTTCGCATAATCCCATTCCATTATTTCAAAACTATTTTTATCAGCTCCTTTAATTATCTTATCAAGATAATAAATCCCATTTTTATCAGATATGTAGCTATCTGATAATCTTTTAAAACTTGCTTTATCAATAAACTTTAAAGGCTTTTCAAAATAATAAATATAATTCTTATCTCTTGCAAAAAAATCTCCTAAATCTTCAAAAGTTTCCTTATCATAATGCCGATTTGCTTCTACATCAGGACTTCCAATCCAATATATACCGTTTTTATCCTTCACATAATTAATAAAATCATCTTTAGATTTTACAATTTTTACTGTATTTACATCCACATTGGGGAAATCAATTCCATTAATATAAACCGTATTTTTATCTTTCGCCACATTTCCTTCCAAAATTTCAAATGTTTTTATATCTACTTCATTATCTCCATTTTGTTTTTTCACCGTTTCTCCATTATAATAAATAGTTCCTTTATCTCTTGCATACCCATCTTTTAATATTTTAAAACTTTCCACATCAGGTAAAAATTTATTGTACTGACTGACTACCCCATTTACATATTTCACGACAAGTTTATCATCCCAATAAACTTTGCCATCTTTAATCGTATATTCTGCAAATCCAATATTTCCAATCAAAATAATTAATCCTAACATTCTAAAAAATTTTTTCATAAACACAATTCTCCTTCATCAAAAATCATTTAATAAACAGAAAAAGACTGAAATAATCAGCCTTCTATCAAAAATTAATTTAAAAATGTTGTATTTTTTACTTTCCACTGTTCCAGTTTTATTTGTACCCAAAAACCGTATATTCCAAATGTCACTACTATTAACAATAACCATTTTATCCAATTTCCAAATAATCCTACTGCAGTTCCGTTGAATTTCAGTCTTCTTCCTTCTATAACAGTATGGTTTATTTTCCAGCCATAAATCATGCATAAAGCCCAAGGATAACAAATTCCAAATGTACATGAAGTTATTAGGCTTCCCAGAATAATCCATCCAACATAACTTAATAGCCCTCCATCGAAATGACTTCTATTTTCCAAATTTCCTCCTCACAATATATTTTTTTGTCAATAACATAAAAAATGTCAATTTTCCAAAGAGTTTATATTACTAATTTTTTTTATTATCTATTTTTTTTCAAATAATTAATAAGTTCTTGTTTATTATATTCATTTTTTTCTTTCAATATTTTTAACGAAATTGACAAAAACTTAAATGCATCAGCAATCCATCTTGTTTCTTCAGAAATATAAATTATTGCTTTTTCAAACATGTTTTGTGATTTTTCTACAAGTTTTAACTGCTCACTGTTTAATTTGTTTAAAATATTCCCATAATTATCTAAAAATTCATATTTTTTCTTAAAATTATATTTGACTGTTTCTTTTCCATTCATCATCGCAATAATGTGCCCTTCAATCACAACTTCGACTTTTCCTTGAAATAAGCTTAAAAAATCACACTCTTGAACATTTAATAATTTTTCTAATCTTGGTAAGTTTTCCACTGTCGAATTTTCATCAAAAAAGATTTCATCAACAAGCCCTTCTTTCCAAATGTTTAATTCTACTTCTGTTTTATCATTTTTTAAAATCATCTCAATCCTTCTTTTCCCTCTATAAAAATTTATTTGAAAATATTCAATCTCGCTAATGTAATTATTATATCATATTATTAATTGGCAATTGATTATAATAAAAAAAGAGTCTAAAAACTCTTAAAATGGTGGGACCGGTGGGGATCGAACCCACAACCTACCGATTAAGAGTCGGTTGCTCTGACCAGTTGAGCTACGGTCCCAGATTATTTATATTTTTTAACAACATAGTTATGATATCATAATCTTATATTTTTGTCAAGACTTTAATTTTACAAATTTTAAAAGTCTCTATATTTTACTAAAAATTCATAACAAATTCACTATTCTAATGAAAAATATTAAAAGCATAAGCAGGACTAAGATTAATCCTGCCCCTTTTTTCATAATTTTTTCCTAAAATTAATGTTTAAAATGTCTAATTCCAGTAAATACCATTGTTATTCCGTGTTCATTACAAGCGTCAATTGATTCTTTATCTCTAATTGAACCACCAGGTTGTACAATTGCTTTGATTCCTGTTTTTGCAGCTGTGTCTACGCAATCTCTGAATGGGAAGAAGGCATCTGATGCCAATACTGCTCCTGTCAAGTCTTTTCCTACTTTTTCTTGAGCGTGCTGCAATGCATGTTCTGTTGACCAAATTCTGTTAGTTTGACCAGTTCCTACACCAATTGCCATTCCATCTTTAACAACTACAATCGCATTTGATTTTACATATTTTACAACTTTCATTCCTAATTCCATATCAGCTTTTTCTTTTTCAGTAGGTTGTTTTTCAGTAACAACATTCATTTCATCAATCATTTTATTATTTGTTCCTTGAACCAAAATTCCACCATCAACTTTTACATAATCGAATTTATCTTGAGGTTTTGGAGTTTTACATTCGATAACTCTCAAGTTTTTCTTAGTTTTCAAGATTTCCAACGCTTCATCTGTAAATGAAGGTGCAATTACGATTTCCAAGAAGATTTTTTTCAATTCTTCGGCAGTTTCTTTATTAACTTTTCTATTAAGTGCCACAATTCCACCAAAAATCGATACTGGATCGCAATCGTGAGCTTTTTTGTACGCTGTGAAAATGTTATCTGCAACAGCCACACCACAAGGAGTTGAGTGTTTTATTGCACAAGCCGCTGGACCATCAAATTCTCCAACCACTTTCCAAGCAATATCCATATCCCTAATATTGTTAAATGACAATTCTTTTCCGTTCAATTGCTTAATATCTTTCATGCTTCCATTTTCAGTAGTTGAAACGTAATAAGCTGAAGATTGATGAGGATTTTCCCCATATCTCAAGTCAAATTTTTTCTCATAAGAAACATTCAAATATTTTGGATATTCTTCTTCCAATAAGAAATTAGAAATAGCTGCATCATAAGCTGATGTCAAGTTAAATACTTTCCCAGCCAATCTTTTTTTAGTTTCATAAGAAATTTTTCCATCTTTTTCCATTTCTTCCATAACTGCTGAATAATCTTCAGTTTCACAAATAACTGTAACATCTTTAAATGATTTCGCAGCTGAACGAAGCATTGTAGGCCCACCTATATCAATAAATTCAATTTTTTCATCAAAAGTTTTGTCAGTTTGAACTTCCTTAAAGAACGGATACAAATTAACAACAACAAAATCAATCGGTTCAATTCCTTCAGCTTTTATTGTTTCCATATGCTCCTTATTATCTCTGATTGCCAAAATTCCACCATGAATATTCGGATGCAAAGTTTTTACTCTCCCATCCAGCATTTCTTTAAAATTCGTAACTTCTGAAACATCAATTACAGAAAGACCATTTTCCTTTAAATATCTGTAAGTCCCTCCTGTCGAAATAATTTCCACACCTTTTTTATCCAAAAACTGTGCAAATTCCAATATCCCAGTTTTATCAAAAACACTAATCAAAGCTC
>ERZ773069.754-NODE-754-length-20261-cov-10.477878_pt1 | contig 20261 bp, 17 predicted proteins | sample MGYA00580619_ERZ773069 | MGnify/ENA primary metagenome ERZ773069 (study PRJEB29015, sample SAMEA2738007) | human oral metagenome | biome: human oral; feature: human-associated habitat; material: dental | place: China | collected 2108 ...
GCAAGGGACTGAAAATCCCTGTGTCCGTGGTTCGATTCCGCGTCTGGGCACCACTATAACAACTAAAAATGTGATATATAGTGCAAATCAGTGTTTATGCTGAATTGCACTTTTTTCTTTTATTTATGGTACTTTGCGGTTTTATTCTGTCTTAATCTGTTTCTATTTATTTCAATACATTAAAAATTTATTGGCAACTTATTGGCAACTATTCTAATAGACTAATTTATTTATAACATCTCTTAATTCTTTAATAGTCCAATGAGTATATATAGTAATTATTTAAATAGTAAGAAATATCTATTTTTATTAAGTTTGATATTATTTTAATAAGAGGTATTTTTAAATAAATTTTTGTAAAAAAATCTATTTTATATATTTTTAAAATATGTATTGATTAGTTGACACATATACATATATAAATGTTATATCAAGATAGGAGGAAGTAGGGATAATGGAAAAAAAGAGTAGTAAAGGAAATTGCATTGGGAACTAGTTTGTTTCTTTTAAAGCTCTGTATAAAAATTATTTTCAAGTAGGTTCTAGCACAAAAATATTATCCTAAATATGATGGCTATTGAAGTATATTTAAACATAGTGCAGTAAAATATTAATATTAAGATTATTGTAAAATTTAATTCAAAATGTTATTATAGAATAAATAAGTTATTGGAAATTAATTCTATAAATAAAGGAGAGATTTTTTATGTTATATCCAATGAAGTTTAAAAAATTTTTTGTGGAAAAAGTGTGGGGTGGACGTGAATTTGAAACGAAGTTAGGAATGAAACTACCTGAAGGGAAAAAAATTGGAGAATCTTGGGAAGTGTCAGCACATCCCCATGGAATGGGAATTGTCGAAAATGGTGCTTTGGCTGGACAAAGGCTAGATGATATTTATAAGAAATATAAAGGGGAGCTTGCTGGAAAAAAAGTTTATGAAAAATATCCAGATAAATTTCCACTTCTTATAAAATATTTGGACGTAAATGATAGACTTTCTATCCAAGTGCATCCAAGTGATGAAGTTGCCCTAAAAAAACACAATGAATTTGGGAAAAGTGAATCTTGGTATATAATGGAGGCAAGTGATGATGCAACTTTAATTATGGGAATGAAGCCTGGTATTACAAAAGAAAAATTCTTGGAAAAAGTAGAAAGAAATGATTTTGACGGACTATTTGAAGAAAAAACTGTTAAAAAAGGTGATTTTATTGATATTACACCAGGAACAGTCCATGCCTCATTAAAAGGAAGCGTACTTTTCGCAGAAATTCAGCAAAACTCAGATGTAACTTATAGAATCTATGATTTTGATAGAATTGATGAAAATGGTAAAAAAAGAGAACTGCATTTACAAGATTCTGCTGATGTAATTGACTTTGGAAAAGAAGTGGAAATTAAAAATACTGATTTTGATGATTCTGAAAATGGGGAAGATATTTTGAGAAAAAATATTATAAAAAAAGAATACTACTCAATTGATAAAGTAAAATTCACTGATTCCTTTGAGGATGTGAACAATGAAAGCATGACAATTTATTCTATATTAGAAGGAGAAGGAAAAATTGTATGGGGAGAAAATGAAGAGCTTTCAATAAAAAAAGGAGAAACAGTTTTAATCCCTGTTGGAATTAATACAAAAACTATTGGAAACTTTGAAATTTTAAGAACTGTAATTTAAGTAGATGAAGGCAAGAATTCTAATTTACTTTTTAGGTAAAATTAGATGATTTGCCTTGTTTTTTTAGTAGGAATATGATATTCTAATGTTATACTAATATCGTTTTATAATCATATATTGTATAATATATAGAATTTTCGAAAAATGTGTTATTATTAATAAATATTTTTTTATAATTTTTATATTATCAAATTAAAGAGGAACAGCTATCACTTCCTTGGTATATTACGCTTTCATCTTCAATCAGTAATCAATTAGATATGTAAAAATAAGGTATAGTGGACTTTGATATTGGAATAAATTAAAGATATAAAATAAACACATTTATTAATTAAAATAAAAAAGCTAGATTATTAAATAAATATAGCTAGAGAAAATTTTATAAAAAATAAAAAAGGAATAGGGATTAAGAACAGTGAAAAGAAGAATTTTGTTGATTGGAATAATGGTTTTGACTTCATCTTGCGGAATTATTGGTGGAGTTGGAAGTGTAGTCGGAGGGACTATAAAGGCTGCTGGTGGAGTTACTGGGGCAGTTATTGGGACAACTGGGAAATTGATTGGGGGTATTATTGGTGGAAATGACGGAGAAATAAAGGCTAAAAATACAAAATATAAGTTTTCGAATGCAGAAGTAGAAGTGACTGGAGGAAAAACTATTGTTACAGGAATTTTGATGCATAATGGAGTAGGAAAAAGGAATCTGACAATAGAAATTCCATGTTTTGATGAAAATGGAGCAAAAATAGGAGATGCAGTTGACAGTATAAGCTCTCTTGGGAAAAATGAAAAATGGGAATTCCAGGCAGTTCTTAATACAAACGAAACAAAAACTTGTAAACTTAAAGATACATATATTTATGAGAGAAATATAAATACAACTATTGAAAACAAAGATAGTGATACTGAAAATGTTAATCATGAAAGTAATAATATTGAAAATGAAAAATAAAAACGGGAGGAAATAAATGATAGGAATTATTGGGGCAGTAATTGAAGAGGCTGAGGCTATAAAAAAAGAAATTAAGGATATTAAAGAAAACATTATAAACGGAATATCGTTTTTTACTGGAAAATTTAATGATAAAGATGCTGTTTTTGTACAATCTGGAATTGGGAAGGTAAATGCTGCGATTACTGCTACTTTACTAATTGAGAAATTTGGTGTAAGTGAGGTTATTTTTTCAGGAGTTGCAGGTTCGCTGGATGAAAGACTGAAAGTTGGAGATGTTGTTATTGGACGAGATGTTGTTCAACACGATGTTGATGCTACAGCATTTGGATATAGAATGGGACAAATCCCTCAAATGAAGGAATGGGCATTTGAGTCAGATAAGGAACTTATTGAAAAAACTGGAACTATAACTAATTTTGAACATCAGATATTACTTGGAAGAATTTTGACTGGAGATCAGTTTGTGAGTCAAAAAGATGTGAAAATTCAACTTGGAAAAGATTTTGAAGCACTTTGCGTGGATATGGAAAGTGGAGCTGTAGCTCAGGTTTGTAAAAGACTAGGTATAAAATTCTTAATAATCCGTTCAATTTCAGATTCGATTACAGACGATTCTGGAATGGAATACACAAGTTTTGTAAAGCTTGCAGCAGAAAATTCTAAAAGGATATTAAAAGAGATTATTTAATAAAAATAAAAAGGTAAAAGAAGGGAGAAAAAATGAGTTTTCGATTAAATCCGTTTAAAGTAATGAGAGCAGTTGGAATTGTTGCAGTTGTTACTTATGGTGTGGTGCTTGCAACAGGCTATAAAAAATCAAAAGAAACTACGACTGAAAGTATTACAAAAGAAATGAAAATTAGAAATAAGGATTTTTATAATTCCAAAGATTATAAGAATAATCTGACTTTACCAAATCAGGTTGTAGAAAATAATAACGAAACAGTTACAAAAGAACTTGAGCAGACAAAAAGTTCACAGCCAATTAATTTACAGCAAGATCAAGCAGAAATTAATCAGAAAAATACATCATCGCAACTACAAACAAATGAAAAAACAACGGAGGATGTAAAAAAGAAAAAAGAGCATGCTAAGAAAGAAGCTAGAAAATTGGAACAGAAAAAGAAGGAAGAAGCTAGACTAATTGAACAAAAACGTAAGGAAGAGGCAAGGGCAGAAGCACATCAGGCTGAAATACGAAAACAGCAACAAGAGGAAGCTAGAAAGGAACAAGCAAGAGCAGAAGCGGCAAAACAGCATGCTAGAGAAGAGGCAGCAAGAAAATCAAAAGAGGAAGCAGCAAGAAAAGCTAGAGAAGAAGCAAAGAAAAAACAAGTGAAAAGTAGTTCTAAAAAATATATTCAGGTAGCTTCGGTAAATTCAGAATCTTCAGCAAGAGAAATAGCTAAAAAGCTAGGTGGAAATTTTTACTATAAAAGAACTTCAGTAAATGGAAAAACAGTTTATGTAGTGATGTCAAATATGACAGACAACCCGAATACTTTAAAAACTATGGAAAATCAAGCTAAGAAAGCAGGAAGTGGCTATATGATCCGTTCTGTTGGGAAATAATAGCTAAGAGTTATAAAAATTTAAGAACAGGAATAAAATAAAAATATATGAAAAAAAATTACAAAGGAAACATTTTTCCAAAAGAAATCGTAAATGAAATAAAATTATCTAAAAGCATTATTTTAACAGCGCATATCAATCCCGATGGAGATGCATTAGGCTCGCTTTTGGCATTTTATTTTATGATAGATGATTTTTGCAAAAAAAATAATATGGAAAAAATGATAAAAATCGTTGTTGATGATAAGTTGCCTAAGTATATGAGACATTTTGAAGATACAGAATTGATTTGGAGTTATGAAAAATTTGGTGAGAAATTTAAGCATAATTTTCAAAATGATGAAAAATTTGACTTGTTTATAAGTTTAGATTGTGCAAATGAGGAAAGATATGGAAAGGCTATAGAAATAAAAAAACTTAGTAAAAAGTCTATAAATATCGATCATCACATTAGCAATACTGAACATGCAGATTTTAATTATGTGGAAGACATTTGCAGTACAGGAGAGCTTTTGTATCAGTTTTTAGAAATTTTTGAGATTGAGTTGAGAGAGAAAATCGCTAAATATATGTATCTTGGAATAATTAATGATACTGGTAACTTTAGGCATGACAATGTTACAGAACATACTTTTTTTGTGTGTTCTAAGTTGATTGGTGCAGGTGTTAATAATCACAAGATTGCTAATATTATTTTTGAAGTTAGTGAAAAAAAAGTTGGATTTATTGGTGAGCTTTATAAAAATAAAAAAATTAATGAGCATTATAAGTTCATAAGCTACTATTTGACACAGGAAAAAATGAAAGAGCTAGGTATTGAAAAAGATGATACAGATGGTGCGGCAGAAATGCTTTTAAAAATTGAAGGAATGGAACTTTCACTATTTGTAAGGGAAGATGTTGATGGCTCATTAAAAGGAAGTTTTCGTGCAAATGATAAATATAACGTAAATAAAATAGCTTCAATTTTTGGCGGTGGAGGACATATAAAAGCCGCTGGTTTTAAGACACGTTTATCTTTTGAGGAAATTTTGGAAAAAACATATCAAGAACTTGAAAAATAAATTTAAATAAAAATCTTTATTTAAGAAAGGAGAATTTTATGTATGATTTTAATATGTTTAATTATCTTAAAATAAAGGGATTTTCAAATGCTCAGCTTGCGGAAAATTTTCATAAAATAGAGAAGGCTAATCAAAATATTAATGAGATTCTTGATAATAATCCAAATGCTGTTTTGAAAAAAATAAAATATACTTATTTAGATAAGGAAAAAAAGAATTTACAATTTGATATTAAAATAGAGGTAGTGAATAGTTAATGGAAAAGAAAATACGAAAAATAATAATAATTTTATGTTTTGGAATGCTAATAAGTTGTTCATCAGTTGGAAAAAGAGTTGTACCAGATTCGGCGGTTGTATCGAGGGATACAGTTGTTAGCAATAGCATTGAAGAGGTAAAGAAAAAATTTAATGAGACAGTTGGAGCTCAGCATGTTGGATTGTATAAAAAAGGATTTAGAAATTGGAAGGTTATTTTGTATGGTTCAGAAGCATATTATCAGGTAATTGTTTCAGAAGATGGAAAAATTGTTTCAAGCGAAAGACTTGACTATAAATAGAATAAAAATAAGAAAAAAGGGAGTTTTTTATTCTCCCTAAATTTTTTATTCATTATTCTCTTCTTCGTTTTTTTGATAATTGTCTAAATCATCGAAAACATTAATTAAACTGTTTGAATCGAGTTCATAATAAATATCGTCATCACTATTAATTTTAGATTCAGAAACAGTATGGATTTCCTTTTCTTGATGAATTTCGTCAATATTAATATTTGGTATCGATTGAAAATTTTCATTAGAATCTTGGTTATTAATATTTGACTCATTTATATTTGTTTCAATTGTTTCGTTTTGGATAGAATCAGGAATGTATATTTGTTCTGTTTCAGAAGTTTTTGGTTCTGTTTTGCTATCCTGTTCTTCTGCTTCTTTATTGTTATCAAGTTTGAAAAGATTATTAAAGAATATAAAGAAGTCGTTAATTGCAGAACTTTCTTTTTCAGTTTTTAACATAAGAATAGTTCCTTCGAGTAGAGCTATCAGAAGTCTTGCCGTTGTTTCTGGAACAATATCATCGTATTTTTCAGGAAAAGAATATTTTAAAGTAGTTATAAAAAAAGAAAATCTAAGTTCTATTTTTTTATAGGATTTTACAAGTTCTTCACGTATATTATTTTTTAAATCTGCCAGTTCTAAAGCCAAATTTCCAAGCGGGCTTCCACCATGAAATTTGTTATTTACAATATTTTCAAAATATTTTTCAAAAAAATAGTGAAATTTATGGATTGATAAGTCATCTACATTGCTGTTAAAGAAGTTTATAAGATTCTCAGTATGATACTTTATAACAGCAATAAGCAACTCTTCCTTGCTAGAAAAAAACTTGTAAAAAATATCGTTAGGCATTTCACAAGCTTTAAAAATATCCGTTAATTCAGTGTTTTTATAGCCTTTATAATAAAAAAGCTTTGCACTTTGCTGTATTATAAAATTTTTATTATATTCTTTAGTCATTTAAATTTACCTCTTTATAGTATTTTAGGTATATTTTATAATTTAATTTGAGGATTGTCAACAAAAAATAATTAAAAAATAAATAAAAGGATGTGATTTTATGAAGTACAATTTTGATGAAATTATTGATAGAAAGAAAAATCATTCTGTGAAATACAATGAACTTTTAAGAAAATTTGGAGTGGATGATGTTATTCCACTTTGGATTGCGGATATGGATTTTAGGACAGCACAGCCTATAATTGACGCTCTTGAAAAAAAAGTTCAGCACGGAATTTTTGGTTATGTTTACCGTCCAGATGAATATTTTGAGTCGTTTGTAAACTGGCAGAAAAGAAGATTTGGGTGGGAGCCAAAAAAAGAACTGCTTAGTTTTAGTATTGGAATTGTGCCAAGCCTTGGAGCATTAGTTCAGATTTTTTCTAAAAAAGGTGATAAAATATTAATTCAGACACCTGTTTATTCAGAATTTTATGATATTAACGAAGACAATGCAAGAGTTGTCATTGAAAACAGGTTTATCGAAAAAAACGGAGAATATTCACTTGATTTAGAAGATTTGGAAAATAAATTAAAGGAAAATCCTAAGTTATTTATTTTGTGCAATCCTCACAATCCGCTAGGGCATGTATGGACTCATAATGAACTGGAAGCAATTGGAAATTTATGCATAAAATATAAAGTTCCTGTAATTTCCGATGAAATTCATGCTGATTTGACATTGTGGGACAATAAACATATTCCAATGGCGAGTATTTCGGAAGAAATTAGACAAAATACAATAACTTGCACTTCTACTGGAAAAGCTTTTAATCTTGCAGGACTTCAAAGTGCAACAATTATTTTCAATAATTTAGATGTAAAATCAAAATTTGACAGATTTTGGAAAGATCTGGAAGTTCATAGAAACAATCCTTTTAATTTGGTTGCCACAATTGCTGCATATTCTGATGGTGGTGAAGAATATTTGAAGCAGTTAAAGGAGTATCTGGAAAAAAATATTTTATTTTTAAATAGTTTTTTCAAGGAATATATTCCAGAAATTACCCCAAACATTCCACAGGCAACATATCTAGTATGGCTAGACTGTCGAAAATTATGTAAAAAATTTGGATTTAATCAAGAACAGCTGGAAAAATTTATGCTCACAAAAGCAAAACTTGGACTAAATGAAGGACGTGTCTATCAGAAGGGGCTAGAAGGATTTATGAGGCTGAATGCCGCTTGTCCGAGAGCAGTTTTGGAAAAGGCTCTTAATCAGTTAAAAGAGGCTATTTCAAAGGAAAAGTAAAAAAATTACATTTCAATGTTGCTTATACAAAAACCAACAAAAAAATAATATAATTAAAAGATATTATTAAATAATTTCTATTTATCAACTTGTATAATGACATAATAAATTATATGGTAACTTTTTAAATTGAACTAAATAATTAACTTTACTAATTCAATTTAAGAGCGAAAATAAAAGGAGGTGTAATTTATGGGAAATTTTAAAGAAATTTATTTGGCAGGAGGCTGTTTCTGGGGAGTTGAAAAGTTTTTTAAAATGGCTCCAGGCGTTATAGAAACATCAGTTGGTTATGCAAACGGACAAACTCTTGACACTAATTATGATATTTTAAAAATGACTGATCATGTTGAAGCAGTGTATATAAAATATGATGAAGATATAATTTCTTTAAATCAACTTCTTGATTATTATTTTTCGATAATTGATCCAACAAGTATCAATAGGCAGGGACTTGATGAGGGGCGGCAATATCGAACTGGAATTTATTATGTTGATAAGGAAGAGTCACATACAATAAAAGAAAAAATAGAAAATGAACAAAATAAATATTCAAGAGAAATCCAAGTGGAAGTGAGACCATTAAAACATTATATTTTAGCGGAAGAGTATCATCAAAACTACTTGGATAAAAATCCTAATGGTTATTGTCACATTGATTTAGAAAGTGCAGTAAAAATTTTTGGAAAAAATAAAGATATTAGACAAAGTTAAAAAGTCGGATTATTCCGACTTTTGTTGTTTATTATTGTTTGAATTTAAAATATCTTTACTTAAAACAGAATATAGTAGATTAATGTATCTTTTGGCAGCATGAGGTTTTGGATGTGTTCCATCTTTGTAGAAGTACTCCTGTTTACCTTTTGAGTATGAATACCAGTCAATTACCTTTATATTTGGATTCTCGGTGCTTGCCTTCTTAATTTCTGCATTAACACTGTCTTGCCATGGATCAGGCATAACTGTGTTTATAAAGTAAAGTTCGTGCCCTTTCAATGTTTCCAAAACAGATTTCATATCCTTTTCGTAAATTGTACCATTTGTTCCAAGTGCAATTACAATTATTTTTCTCAATTTACCATTTTGAGCATAGTTTTTTAACATATTTGGCAATTCATAAAATTGACGTCCAATTTTTGTTTCAATAATTGCATTTGGATATTTTTTTCTTAAATCAACTTTTGTCATATCTAGTACAGAATCTCCGATAAACAATATATCTCTTTCATCATTTGGATATTTTTTCAAAATTTCATTTTGTATTTTTGATTCTTCTTCAATACCTTTTGATGGAGTGTTTATAGCATTAAGAAGTTCGTCCATTGTAAGATTGCCATTTTGTGTATTTGCTGTTGGTGCTGGTGTTGTAGATTGGGCAGGTTCAGGCTCTTCTACAGTAGCTGCTGCTTGTGCCGCCTTCATTTCTTCCAAATCTTTATTTTCATAGACTGGAGAATATATTAAAACAGCAAAAATGGAAATTAAAAGAGGATAACTTATATATTTTATACTTTTTTTCTCAAAGATAACGTAACTTAATTCTGAAATAGCGACTAAAATAATAATTTGTATAAAAAATTGCTGTGTATTTGAAAGTTTTGTCCATTTAAAATATTCACGTGCGAATATCATGATTGGATATTGCCAAAGGTAGTACTGATACTGATGCTGTCCTAATCTTATAATAGGATTAAATATTTTAGGATATTTTGAAAGATTGAACTTTCTCAATTCAGGCTTTGAAAATAAAACAATTGTAAATCCAATTAAAATGCTTGATAAGAACATTAATCCATAATAATTGTAGGCACTTCTGTAGTCTATACCGAAACAAAAGAAAAATAGCACAATTAATCCTAGAATACCTAAAATAAATATAATTTTTTTCTCAATATCTTTTTTTATATCTCTATTTGTATAAAAACATGCTATCCCTGCTGGAATAAAGAAAGCAAAAGCTCTTGTGTCAGTTCCATAATATATTCTTGAGAAATCAGCTCCTTCTGGAGATTTTGAGGTTATATAAAATACATAAGCCATCATTAAAGCAGAAATTGTTCCCAGTCCTAAAAAAATCATACCAATTGTGTTATTTTTCAATTTAAGTTTTTTTAGACCTTGTATTAAAACAGGGAAAAATACGTACATCTGTATTAAAAAAGACAATGCCCAGATGTGTGTTAATGGCAAAATAATCCCAAAATTATCAAAATATGACATTTTTGAAAAAATTTGATAAATATTATTTAGTCCAAGTACTGAAAATAAAGCACTATATTTATATTTCATTTCAAGTCCATTGTTTACAAAATATAATGCAATAGTTGAGGCTAAAATTACAATCAGAAGACTTGGATAAATTTTTCTTAATCTTTTGTCAATTACTGTAAAGATTGAAAAATCTTTCGAAAGAAGTCCGCTTGTAACTAAATAACCACTCAATGCAAAAAATATAACAACACCGATATAAGTTCCTTTATAGGAAAACCAGTGATAAACACATATAAGAACAAGTGCAATAGTTCTTAGTATGTCAAGACTCTGTATTCTTTCCTTTTTCATAAAATAAAAAAATTCCTTTCTTTCAAAAATATATTTTTATAACAATTTAACTGTATGATTTTTTTAAAATTTAAAGATTATCTAATTTTGTTAGTGTGATTTTGAAAAAATTTGAGTGTATTTGAGATAAAATTTAATAAAAAAACTACTTTAAAACAAACAGCTTAAATTACATAGAATACTATGTTTTATGATACAGCTTAACTTTCTTAGTTTGAAATTAAAGTAGTTTTATGAAATTATTATTTTTTAAATCAATTGTTTTGTTTATTGTATGTTTGTGTTTTGTGTACTTGAAAAATTATCTTTCTAGAGTATTATTTTTATTATTTTCTCCAAGATAGTGTTTCTTAATTTCGTTAGTCAAGAAGTCTGCATAATATCTTTGTCCTTTGTCATTCGGATGAGTTCTATCTTTGTAGAAATACTGATTTTTACCTTTTGCGTAAGAATACCAGTCTATTAAGTAAGCGTTTGGATACTGAGCTACTTTTTCTTTAAGTTTTCTGTTTACTTCTTGTTCCCAAGGATCTTTGTGAGCAGTATTCATAAAGAATACATCTTTTCCATTTACCATTTTCATAACATAATCAAAGTCCTTGTCTGTAAATTTTCCATTTGTTCCAAGATGGACAACTAATGCAGTCTTTAACTTGTTGTTTTCAACTAATTTTGTAACAATTCCTGGAAGTGTTGAAAATTGACGTGATATTTTTGTATCAAAATACGGATTTTTAAAATTAGGACTGATATACTGCTTGCTGCTGTTCATTATTGAATCACCTACAAATACAATATCTTCAGGCACTTTCCCACTAAACATCTCTTTGGCAATGATAATTCCAGAGCCAAAAATTAATACTACTAAAACAAATAAAAATTTTTTCATAAATCTTTCTCCCTTTTTACTTTTTACTAAATTTTTGCCTAAAAAATTTTTTGTTTATCAAAAAAATATTTTAAACAAATCATTATAAGACATTATTTTTCTTTTGTCAAATTTTTAAGAAATCAGATTTTTAAGTAAAAAATATATTGGGAAATAACTAATTTAGTTAGCTACAAGCATTATTTTGAATTTATTATATGGATTTATAAATACGACTTTTTTCAATTTTGTATCATAAGCATAAGCTAAATTTCCGTCGTCTTTACTAACATCTTCTACAAGAAATGTGCCATTTATTAGTTTTAATCTTACTGTTTCTTCTTTTACAGGTACTTCTTTTCCTTCTTCAGCTGATTCGTCAATATATTTTGTTAAAAAATATCCTTTGCTGTCTTTTTGTATTTTAAAAGAATCTGCTGTATCTGTATAACTAAATGTTTTATTTAAAAACTGTTCTTCATGCAAGTTTCCATCTGTTGTAAATTGCTCATTTTCTCCTTTTGACATTCCTCCTGGATATTCTTCATTACTTTCGTCAGGGAAATCATCAGTATTTTCAGCCTTGTTATAATTATTTTTCTGTGATTGCTCTGTAATATTTGATGTATTATTTTGAGAAACGCCAACTTCAGTACTTTCATTTTGCTTATTTCTGCAAGATAATATTCCAATGACCAATATTGTTATAAGAATAAATATTTTTTTCATATATATTTCCTCCAATCATTGCTTTAAAAGTAAACTATTTTCTGTTATAAATCACAAAGATATCATACTATATTTCTTTTTGAATGTCAACATTTTTTTGCGGTAATAAAAATACTGTGTAAAATTAAAATTGTTTACTAAAAAAGAGAAAATCAATTTTATAAACAAATTTGTTTTAAAATCAATTTTCTCCTTATTCTTAGAATTATAATTTTTAATCAACTATAAATATTATTCTATAGTTGTTGGCTGGATTTATAAGCACCATTTTTTTAAGTTTTGTGTCATAAGCATAAGTTAAGCCATCACCATCTACTTCTGTCAGAAAAACATTTTTTACTAATTTTAGCCTAACCTTTTCCTCTTTTATTGGTCCAGAACCATCTTTTTCTTCTGATTCATCGATGTACTGTGTTACAAAGTATCCTTTACTATCTTTTTGAATTTTGAAACTGTCTGATGTATCTGTATAACCGAATGTTTTATTTAAAAATTTTTCTTCGTGTAATTTTCCATCTGTTGTAAATTTTTGATCTATTCCTTTTGCTAATCCACCTGGAAATTCTTCGTCTTCCTGGATGCTTTGTGTATTATTTTCAGCAATAACACTTCCATTTGCATAAGTTACTGCTCCCATTGCTAATACTGCCATTAGTAAACATAATTTTTTAAAATTTTTCTTCATGGTAAATTCTCCTTTTTATTTGTTTTCAAAATAGCAAATTTTTTATTCTTCTTCTTGATTAAGAAAATTATATAATAGAATTTACCGTAAGTCAATACATATTTTGAAATTTTTTAGAGAAAAAGAGAGTTTTATACTAAATATAAACTTGCTTTTTAATTTGTAAAATTATTCAACTGGTTATTTTTTATAAATTATGCTAAAATAGATTTTGATAAATTCAAATAAAAAAATCAAACTGTAAATGGAGGAAAGACATTGGATATTGTAGCTAGTGTGGCAAAGGAACTAAGTTTTAAAGTGCCGCAAGTGGAAAATACGATAAAACTTTTTGATGAAGGGGCGACTGTACCGTTTATTGCTAGGTATCGGAAGGAAGTTACAGGGAATCTGGATGAGGAACAAATTCGGGATGTAATTGAGAAAATTACGTATTATAGAAATTTAGAAAAGAGAAAAGAGGAGGTTATAAGGCTAATTGAGGAGCAGGGAAAATTAACTGAGGAATTGCATAAAAGCATTGTAAATGCGATGAAGCTGCAGGAAGTGGAAGATCTGTACCTGCCTTATAAGAAAAAGAAAAAAACAAAGGCGGATATTGCAAAAGATCAAGGGTTGGAGCCTCTTTCAGAGTTTGCATTAGCAAAAGGAACTACAATGGAGCAGCTGGAAAAAGAAGCTGAGAAATATGTTACGGAAGAAGTGGCGGATGTTAAGGCTGCAATTGAAGGAGTTCACTTGATTATCGCTCAGGATATTTCGGAAAATATTAAAATCAGAGAGTTTTTAAGGGATAGAATTTCAAAATTTGGGATTTTGACTTCCAAAGTTATTGAGAAAAATAAAGAAAATGATAAAAAAGGTGTTTATCAGGATTATTATGAATATTCGGAGCAGATTGGGAGAAGTGCTTCAAATAGGATTCTTGCGTTAAATCGTGGAGAAAAGGAAAAAATATTGAAAGTTGATATTGATATTGACGAAAAAACAGAAGAAGTTATAACAAACTTCATTCTGAATACTTTTGAAAATAAAAATTTAACTGAATTTTTTAAGGAAGTTATAAAAGATTCGATGGATAGACTGGCTTATCCATCCATAAAAAATGAAGTGAGAAATATTTATACAGAAAAAGCGGAAGAAGAAGCAATCAACATTTTTTCTGAAAATCTGGAAAAACTGCTATTACAACCGCCTTTATCAAAAAAAACTCTTATGGGATTAGATCCAGGATATAGAACAGGCTGCAAGATGGTAATTATTAATAAAGACGGATTTTACGAAACAAATGATGTACTTTTCCTTGTGGATGGAGTGCATAATGAAAGACAGCTTGCTACTGCAAAGAAAAAAATATTGGACTATATCGCAAAATATGACGTGGATATCATTGCAATTGGAAATGGAACAGCTTCGAGGGAAACAGAGGCTTTTGTTGCCGATGTAATAAAGGATTCTAAGAAAAAAGTTTCGTATCTGATTGCAAATGAGGCTGGGGCTTCAATTTACTCTGCTTCCAAAATTGCTATTGAGGAGTTTCCTGATCTGGATGTTACGGCAAGAGGAGCAATTTCCATTGCAAGAAGGATTCAGGATCCGATGGCAGAACTTGTAAAAATTGATCCAAAATCAATTGGAGTGGGAATGTATCAGCATGACGTAAATCAGAAAAAGCTAAATGAAACTCTGGAACAAACAATTGAGCATGTGGTAAATAATGTAGGAGTAAATATTAATACAGCTTCGTGGGCATTATTAAGTTTTGTTTCTGGAATTAAGAAGAATGTGGCAAAAAATCTTGTGGATTATAGACATGAAAATGGTGATTTTAAGGACAGAAAACAGCTTAAAAAAGTAAAAGGGCTTGGAGATAAGGCATTTGAGCAGATGGCAGGATTTGTTGTTGTGCCTGATAGTGAAAATCCGCTTGATAACACGATTATCCATCCAGAATCGTATCACATTGCAGAAATTATCTTGAAGGAAGCTGGCTGCAAAGTTGAGGACTTAAAAGAAGATTTGGATATTGTAAGACAAAAATTGCAGAAAATAGATTTGGAAAAAATTATTAAGGAAAATGATTTTGGAAGGGAAACAGCGAAGGATGTATATGAGGCGCTGTTAAAGGACAGACGTGATCCCCGTGATGAATTTGAAAAACCGCTTTTACGTTCGGATATTTTGAACATGGATGATTTGACAGAAGGAATGGTTCTGGAAGGGACTGTAAGAAATGTGGCAAAATTTGGAGCATTTGTTGATATAGGGTTAAAAAATGATGCTTTGATACATATTTCTGAAATAGCGGAAAAATTTGTTTCAGACGCTACAAAGGAACTTTCTGTGGGACAAATTATAAAAGTTAAAATATTGTCACTAGATAAGGAAAGAGGAAGAGTTGGACTTACAAGAAAGGGGCTTTAAATAAGAGTTTGAAAATTAGATTTGATTTGTTCAAAGTTAGAATTGTTTAATTTTATTTGTTTAGTTTTGGAATAGGCTAAAATTTAATTTAGAAAAAAATTTGTACTTTTGTAAAAAATTTGATAAGATATATTATAAAATGTTAATTATTTTAACAAAATCATAGAAAGAAGGTTTAGAAAGAATGGAATTTTTAGTAGGTTTAATACCAATAATTTTATTTTTAATTTTGTTAGCAGTTTTAAAAAAATCTGCGTTGTTTAGTACTTATGCGAGCTTGATTGTAGCGATTATTTTGAACTTTGTCATGTCAAGCTGGCGAATTCCGGTTCAAGGGATTATTGCTTCACTTTTTGAAGGGTTTGCAGTGGCTTGGATGCCAATTGGATTTGTAATAATAGCGGCTATTTTTGCTTATGACTTATCAGTAAAAAATGGTAAAATTGAAATCATCAAAACGATGTTAGGAAATATTACATCAGATAGACGTGCCCAAGCTTTAATACTTGCCTGGGGATTTGGTGGATTTATAGAAGGTATTGCAGGATACGGGACAGCAGTTGCAATTCCAGCGGCAATTATGATTTCTTTAGGATTTTCTCCTATGACAGCGGCGATGATTTGTTTACTTGCAAATTCGACACCGACAGCATTTGGAACAGTAGGACTTCCAGTTACAACAATGATTTCAAATTTCGGATTAAATGCTCAACAGACAGCATTATTTACATCATTGTTATTGTTACTATTGACTTGTGTTATTCCTTTTATTTTAGTAGTTTTTGCAAATAAAGAAATAGATAGCGGAAAAAATCCAGCTTTTGGAAAAGGAATTTTACCAGTAATTATCGCATCGATTATTGGATATATGGTACAACCATTAATAGCTATGGCAACTGGAGCTGAACTTCCTACAATTATTTCAAGTTTAATAGCAATGATTTTAATGATTGTCGCAACAAAAATGTTTGTTAAGGCGGAAGAGGGATTTGAAACTGTGGCAGTTTCTACTAAAGATGCAATTTTAGCTTGGCTTCCATATATTTTAATGGTAGTTTTAATCGTAGGAACAAGTCCAGTTGTTAAAGTTATAAATGAGCCTTTACATGAGCATACAATTTCAACAATTGATTTTTCATTTGGACATTGGGCAACTTGGTTTAGAGATGCAAAAAGTGCAAAAGAAGCTGGAGTTGCGTTTAAATGGATTTTGGCACCAGCCGCACCTTTATTTGCAGCAACAGTTATCGCAGGATTTATTCAAAAAGTAAAAGTAAAAGACATGGTTGAAGTGCTAGGTCATACAATTTATCATAAATTAGATAAAATGTTGGTAATCATGGGAATTGTAGCACTTTCAGTAGTTATGAAACACAGCGGAATGACAGCAAGCATTGCTGACGGTCTTAAAACATTGACTGGATCAGGATTCCCATTCATTGCACCATTCTTAGGTACAATTGGAACATTTGTTACAGGAAGTGATTTGTCATCTAACTTATTATTTGGTGGAATTCAAGTAGGAGTAGCGAAAGGATTATCACAAAATCCAGCATTGCAGTCATTGTTAATTGCAGCTAATACTGCTGGAGCTACAGGTGGTAAAATGATTTCACCACAAAATATCGCCATTGTAACGTCAGTTTCTGCAGCATTAAATGGAAAAGATGGAGAACTTTTAGGAAAAACTATTAAATATTCTGTAATGTATGGACTTGTGTTAGGTATTTTGACATTTGTTGGAGCAGGAATGATACATTAGTAACTAAAAATTTGAATAAAATTTAAAAATTTAGATATAATAATTAAAGAAAAAGGAGAATACTAAAAATTTGGTATCTCCTTATTTGTATATTTAAGGATAATAACTAAGAGAAAAATAATATATAAAGCTGAGTTATTTTAAAATGTATAAAATTGTGATATAATAAAAAATATAAATAAAGAGAATAATTTAAAAGAAAAATATAGGAGGAAAAATGTCGGAAAATAATAATGTGGAAGACAAGGTAGATTATGCAAAAACGCTAAATTTACCAAAGACGAGCTTTAAAATGAAAGCTAATTTGGCACAAAAAGAACCTTTAACATTAAGGGACTGGAAAAAAGCTGAAATTTATGAAAAATCATTAAACGAAGGGGCACCATTTTTTGTGTTACATGATGGGCCTCCATATGCAAATGGAGATATTCACATTGGGCATGCATTAAATAAAATATTGAAGGATATTATCTTAAAATACAAAAGATTAAGAGGTTATAACGCACCATATATTCCAGGATGGGATACACATGGTCTTCCTATCGAATGGAAAATAATGGAAGAGCTTGGAGAAAAAGCAAAAAATATGACTCCGCTGCAAATAAGACAGGAATGTAAAAAATATGCTTTAAAATGGGTAGAAAAACAAAAAGAAGGATTTAAAAGGCTTGGAATTTTAGGAAACTGGGATAATCCTTATATTACTTTAATGCCTGAATATGAAGCGGAACAGTTAAAAGTATTTAAGGAAATTTACGAAAATGGTTATGTTTACAAAGGGCTAAAACCAGTTTACTGGTCACCTACGACTGAAACAGCTTTGGCTGAAGCGGAAATCGAGTACAAGGATGTAGAATCTCATTCAATTTATGTAAAATTTGAAGGAACACAGGATTTATTAGATAAATTAGGAGTGGAAGAGGCAAGTATTCTTATCTGGACGACAACACCTTGGACATTGCCTGCAAACTTGGGAGTATTTTTACATCCTGAATTTGACTACGGATTATACAAAACAGAAAAAGGGAATTTAGTTTTAGCAAAAGAATTAGCTGAAACTGTATTTAACACACTTGGAATTTCTTATGAATTATTGAAGGAATTTAAAGGGACTGAACTTGAGAAAACTCATTATAGACATCCGTTCTTGAATAGAGAAGGGCTAGTAATGCTTGGAGATTATGTTACGGCTGATGCAGGGACTGGAGCGGTACATTCGGCGCCTGGACACGGGGTGGACGATTACAATTATTCACGAAAATACGAACTTGGAGTATTGTCGCCAGTTGATGACAGAGGACATATGACAAAGGAAGCTGGAAAATACGAAGGAATGTTTTATGCAAAAGCAAGCAATGTAATTGTTCAGGATTTGACAGAAAGCGGACATTTACTTCATCATAGCAAATTTGTTCACTCGTATCCGCATGACTGGAGAAGTAAAAAACCTGTAATTTTCAGAGCGACTGAGCAATGGTTCATTAGTGTTGATGAAAGCGATATTAGGGAAAATGCGATAAAAGCACTAGACGATGTGGAATTTGTACCATCTTGGGGTAAAAATAGAATTGGTTCAATGTTAGAAACTCGTCCAGACTGGACTATTTCAAGACAAAGAGTCTGGGGAGTACCAATACCATTGTTTTACAACAGAGCGACTGATGAAGTTATCTATGAGCCAGAAATTATGGATAGAGTAATTGAAATGGTAAAAAAAGAAGGAACTGACATTTGGTGGAAATATGAAGCCAAAGAAATTATCGGGGATGAACTTTTGGAAAAATATAACTTGAAAGATGTGGATATTAGAAAAGAAAGAAGTATAATGGACGTCTGGTTTGACTCAGGAGTTTCACATAGAAGTGTGCTAGTGCCAAGAAACTTGCCAAGACCAGCAGACTTGTACCTTGAAGGAAGTGACCAGCATAGAGGATGGTTCCAGTCTTCATTATTGACATCAATCGCAAGTACAAAAGATGCACCTTACAAGAGAATCCTGACTCACGGATTCACAATGGATGGGCAAGGAAGAAAAATGTCTAAATCACTTGGAAACACAATACTTCCAAAAGATATTACAGAAAAATACGGAGCAGATATTTTAAGACTGTGGGTATCTTCTGTAGATTACAGAGAAGATGTTAGAATTTCAGAAAATATTTTACAGCAAATGTCTGACGCTTATAGAAGAATCAGAAATACAGCTAGATTCCTAATGGGTAACTTAAATGATTTTGATTATGCAAATGATAAAGTTGACTACAAAGATATGTTTGAAATTGACAAGTGGGCAATGCACAAACTAGAAGAATTAAAGGCTAAAACAACAGAATTTTATGATAAATACGAATTTTACAGTCTATTCCAAGAAATTACATATTTCTGCTCAATGGAAATGTCTTCATTCTATCTAGACATAGTAAAAGACAGACTTTACTGCGAAGGAACAACTTCAATTGAAAGAAGAAGCACACAGACTGTATTGACAGAAGTTCTGAAAGTGCTAGTAAGAATAATTGCTCCAGTATTGTCATTCACAGCTGATGAAATTTGGGAAAGAATTCCAGAAACGCTAAAAGAAGAAGAAAGTGTACATTTATCAAAATGGATTGAAGCAAAACCTGAATACTTAAATAAAGAATTAGCACAAAAATGGGATAAAATCGCACGTCTAAGAAGAGAAGTGAACAAAAAGCTGGAGGTAGAAAGACAAAATGGATTAATAGGGCATTCTCTTGATGCAAGAGTCCTTTTAAACATTGCCAATGATGAATATTCATTTATAAAAGATTACACAGAAAATGAAGTTTCTGACTTGTTTATCGTATCTCAAGTTAAATTTGTAAATGATAATTTAGCAGAAAGCGAAATCGAAGGAATTAACATCGCTGTGGAAAAAGCATCTGGAGAAAAATGTGAAAGATGCTGGAAATACGACGAGGAAGTTGGACACAACCACAATCATCCAGATGTATGCCCAAGATGTGCAAATGTTCTGGAAAAAATGTAACATAAAATTTATTTTGTAAAATAGGACTAAATACAGCTAAATTAAAAATAACTTATTTAGTTCGTTTTTTACAAATATGTGTTAATAAAAAATGTGAGGAGAAAAGAATGCCTTATATAATTATTATTTTGGTTTTAGCTGC